>WNEP01000934.1_pt1 | contig 15101 bp, 14 predicted proteins | sample 5399961 | NCBI WGS metagenome assembly WNEP01 (sample SAMN13153329, study PRJNA577476) | soil metagenome | isolation source: 20 cm grassland meadow soil pre-rain plot 5 | place: USA:California | collected 2015-09-08 | reverse complement strand
CGATTGTTGGTGGGCCGTGGAGGACTCGAACCTCCGACCCGCTGATTAAGAGTCAGCTGCTCTACCAACTGAGCTAACGGCCCGCGACCCCCTGCAGCGCGAACGACTCCAAATGGTGCGCCCGAGAGGATTCGAACCTCTGGCCTTTGGCTTCGGAGGCCAACGCTCTATCCACCTGAGCTACGGGCGCGGACACATCTATTCGCTTGTAGGGTGACCGATGGGAATAGAACCCACAACCCCTGGAGCCACAGTCCAGTGCTCTAACCAATTGAGCTACGGTCACCGCGACAGTCGGGCCACCGCGACGTGACGCAAGCGATAATGCTACAGGACCGCTTGCGGGGAGTCTAGCCTTCCATCTCCCGCGGCGCGGGCCCGCCGTCCACGACGATCGTCTCCCCGGTCATCCACGCGGACGCATCGGAGGCGAGGAAGATGCAGGGGTACGCGATCTCCTCGACCCGGCCCCAGCGGCCCATCCCGACGCGCGCGGCGACCGCTTTATAGGTCTTCTCCGCCTCGGGGTCGGTCTTCGTCAGCACCTCGAGGTAGCCTTCGGTCTCGACGGGCCCCGGCGCGATGCAATTCACGCGGACGCCCTTGCGCGCCCACGCCGTGCCCAGCTCGCGCGTGAGCATGATGACGGCGGCCTTCGCCGCGCCGTAGTGCGACATCATCGTCGAGCCGTAGACGCCGGCGATCGACGCGATGTTCACGATGACTCCGGCGCCCTGCGCCATCATCTGCTTGCCGGCCCACTTGCAGCCGAGGAAGACCCCGTTGAGGTTGATGCCGACGACGGTGTTCCACCCGTTGATCGAGATATCTTCGGGCTTGGCCCGGAACGACGCGCCGGCGTTGTTCACCATGACGTCGAGCCGGCCGAGCTCCTGCGCGGTCCGCTCGACCATCGCCTTGACCTGGTCCTCCTGCCGCACGTCCACGGCCATCGCGAAGGAGCGCCGGCCGAGATCGCGGATGGCCTTCACGACCGGCTCGAGGTGCTCCAGCTTGCGCGAGCAGATGGCGACGTCGGCGCCGGCCTTGGCAAACTCGATCGCGATGGCTTTGCCGATGCCGGTGCCACCGCCGGTGACGATTGCGTGCTTGCCGTCGAGGGAGAACGGGGATTTCGCCATGGCGGGGACGATACCGCAGGGCGCGGGCGATGTCTACCGAGGCAGCGCGATCTCGCTCTGACGCCGCTCCGCCTCGCGCTCGATCCTGCCCCAGACCGCGCCGGGTACGAAGCTCGTCCCGTTGCCGTCCGCGCACGCCCGGAGCTTCGCGAGCAGGAGCCGCGCGCGGTCCACGTTGACGCGCGGTGTCTTGGCCATCCGCCGCACGTCCTTGTCGCCCGTCCGCTTGGCCTCCGCCCACGCCTGGTCGAGGTGGGCGACGAACGTGACGACCCGATCCACCTTCGCGTCGAGATACGCGTCCCATTCCCCGGCCGACGCGAAGCGCGGGCACTCGCCCGCCAGGACGTCCTCGAACTCCCGGGCGATCTTGTCGGCGGCGCGCAGGTGATGCGCGACGCGTGGCCGCGCCTCGTCCGCGGGACGATCGCCGGCTGCCGACGCTATGCCGAGCCGAACGAGGGCGAGGACGAGCAGGAGGGAGATCGACACGCGCATCTAAACGAGTATATGCGGCTCGACCGAAAACTTACCAGTGGTCAGGCTCGGGACGACGCGGCAGCTTCCCGACCAAGCGCCGTTGAGCGCCGTCCGAGCAGCATCACCACCTGCCCCCGCAAAGCTCAACCGCGACAACCGCTTGCTTTGCACGGGCGCGGCGTGGCACCCGCCTTGCTGATGAATCCTCGAAGGACAACGGTGAGTCATGGACACGACCCGAACGGCCGACGAGCGAAAACGGCGACTGCTCCTCGTCGAGGATGATCACGCGGTCAGCGAAGCGCTCGTCGACCTTCTGGCGATGCTCGAACATCACGCCGACGCCGCCGCAAGCGGCGCCAAGGCCCTCGAGCTCTTCGAGCGCCACCGCTACGACCTCGTGCTGACCGACCTCTTGATGCCGGGGATGACGGGCTGGGAGGTGCTCGCGGCGGTGCGGGGGAGGGACCCGCGCATCCCCGTGATCGTCATCTCGGGCTCGACCGTCGACGCCAAGGATCCGCGCGTCACACGGCGGCGCGGGGTCGCGGTCCTGCCCAAACCCGTGGACGCGCTGAGGCTACACGGGACGATCAACCGCCTGCTGGCCGAGCGCGGATCCGATCGATGAGGAGCGCGCGCAGGCGCGCCTTCAGGTCCTCGGGCATGTCCACGCGGTTCACCTTGGCCGCGAGCTCCTTGGTCTTCCGGTACGTCGCGAGGTAGGCGCGGCAGGGCGGGCAGGTCTTGAGATGCGCCTCGAGCTGCTTCTGCACCACCGAAGTGAGCTCGCCATCCAGGTACTCCGCCAGCTTCGCGATCGCCTCCTTACACGTCACGCGCGCGGCCCCAGGTGACGGGTGAGCTGCTCGCGCAGGGCCATCCGCGCCCGGTGCAGTCGCGACTTCACCGACGGGACCGATTCGCCGGTCACCTCCGCCACCTCCTCGTTGGAGAGCTCTTCGACGTCTCTCAGCACCAGCACCGCGCGGTAGTGCTCGGGCAGGCGGTCGATGGCCCCCTGCAGCACCTCGCGCGTCTCGCCCGAGAGCAGGTCGCGCTCGGGATTCTGCGACCAATCAGCGAGGACGTACGCGCGGTCGCCTTCGCGGTGGCCATCAGCCTTGAAGCTCGGTAGCTCTCCTTCGAGCGAGGTCTCGACCTCTTGCCGTTTGCCGCGGCGCTTGTTCAGCGCCGCATTCGTCGTGATCCGGTAGATCCAGCTCCCGAGCGCCGCCCGCCCCTCGAAGCTCTCGCTCTTTCGGCACACCGTCAGGAACACGTCCTGCACGACCTCCTCGGCGTCCCCCGCGCTGCGCGTGATGCCGTAGGCGAGGCGATAGACACGTGCGGAGTACTGACCCATGAGCGCCTCCAGCGCGTTGGCGTCGCCGGCGCGCAGGCGCTCGAGCAGCGACAGATCGGCCTCGTCCCCTTGCATCACGCGGGAGTGTACCACCCGAGCCGAGAACCCGGGATGGCTACTCGCCGCTCTGCTGGAGGAGCTTGGCGACGAGGCCGGTCCAGCCCGTCTGGTGGCTCGCGCCGATGCCGGCGCCGTCGTCGCCGTGGAAGTACTCGTAGAACAGAACCATGTCGCGCCAGTGCGGGTCGCGCTGGAACTTCTCCGTGTGGCCGTAGACCGGCCGGCGGCCGTCCCTGCCGCGCAGGAAGATCCGCGTGAGGCGCCGCGAGAGCTCGGCCGCGACCTGCCAGAGGTTCAGCTTCGCGCCGGCGCCGGTCGGGCACTCGATCTTCAGGCTGTCGCCGTAAAAGTAGTGGAACTTCTGGAGTGACTCGATCAGGAGATAGTTCACGGGGAACCACACCGGGCCCCGCCAGTTCGAGTTTCCGCCGAAGAGGCCACTCGAGGACTCGGCCGGCTCGTAGTCCACCCGGTGCTCCATCCCGCCCAGGCGGAGCACGTACGGGTGCTCCTGGTGATAGCGCGACACGGCGCGGATGCCGTGGGGCGAGAGGAACTCCGCTTCGTCGAGCATGTAGCCGAGCACGCGCGGGAGCTGCTCTCGGGACACGATCGAGAGCAGCCGCCGCGACCCCACGCCGGGCTTCGCGACCATCTGGACGTGCTCGCGGAACTCAGGATGATTGTCGATGAACCACTGCATCCGCCGCTTGAACCCGTGGAGCTTCTCCACGACTTCGGGCTCGAGCGTCTCGACCGCGAAGAGCGGGATGAGCCCGACCATCGAGCGCACCCGGAGCGAGCGGGCCGCCCCGTTGGTGTGAAGGATATCGTAGTAGAAGCCGTCCTCTTCGTCCCACAGGTTGTTGCCCTCGCCGCCGAGGTCGTGCATGGCGTGGGCGATGTAGACGAAGTGCTCGAAGAACTTGGACGCGACGTCTTCGTACGCCGGATCCTGCTTGGCCAGCTCGAGCGCGATCGCGAGCATGTTCAGGCAGTACATGCCCATCCACGAGGTGCCGTCGGACTGCTCGATGTGGCCGCCGGTCGGCAGGGGCGCGGAGCGGTCGAACACGCCGATGTTGTCGAGGCCGAGGAAGCCGCCCTGGAAGACGTTCTTCCCCTCGGCATCCTTTCGGTTCACCCACCAGGTGAAGTTCAGCAGGAGCTTGTGGAAGACCTTCTCCAGGAACGCGCGGTCGCCCCGGCCGCGCAGGCGCCGCTCGATCCGGTAGACCCGGAGCGCCGCCCACGCGTGCACGGGGGGGTTGACGTCGCCGAACGCCCACTCGTACGCCGGGATCTGCCCGTTCGGGTGCATGTACCACTCGCGCAGGAACAGGATGAGCTGTGCCTTGGCGAAGTCGGGGTCGATGAGCGCGAGCGGGATCATGTGGAACGCGAGGTCCCACGCCGCGTACCACGGGTACTCCCACTTGTCCGGCATCGAGACAACGTCCTCGTTGTAGAGGTGCAGCCACTCGCGGTTCCGCCCCTGCAGCCGCTCGGGCGGGGGCGGCGGGCACGCGGGATCGCCCTCGATCCAGCGCCGGACATCGTAGTGATAGAGCTGCTTCGACCAGAGGAGTCCGGCGAACGCCTGCCGCATCACACTCTTCGGGTCGTCGGAGAGCTGCTTCGGGATCACCGTGGCGTAGAACTCGTCGGCCTCGTGGATCCTTTGGGCGAAGACGGCTTCGAACTCTTTGCCGAAGGGATCCCCGGGGATTGGTGTGTTACTGAGCCTGAGTCGCCTCGTCATGCTCTCGCCGGGCCCGAGCGTCATCCGGTGATACAGAGCCGCCTTCGTGCCGACTGCGGCGGGGTTGACCGCCTCCTTCTTCCTCTCGACGACGTAGCGGTTGATCCCGTCCTTCACGTACGGGCTCGGGTTCGCGACGCCCCAGAGGCGCTCCGCGTTCGTGTCGTTCTCGGTAAAGAGGACCTCCCCCGTCCCCTCGCCGTACAGCCACCGCGGCCCGAGCGACGGGTGCTCAGCTTCGATCGTCGCGTGGCCGGTTCCGGGCGCGCTCGAGCGCAGTGTCGGGCGCTCGGGGCCCGCGGCGTCCCACGACCAGGTGTTCCGGTACCAGAGGGTCGGTAGCAGGTGGAGTTCCGCCGGCTCGGGCCCACGGTTGGTCGCGGTGATCAGGATCAGGATGTCGTCGGGCGCGGCCTTCGCATACTCGACCAGCACGTCGAAGTAGCGGTCCCCGTCGAACACGCCCGTGTCCATCAGCTCGAACTCGGGCGCCCGGCGGTCCCGGCGCCGGTTCTCCTCCACGAGCGGTGCGTAGGGGAACTCGGCCTGCGGGTACTTGTAGAGGTACTTCATGTAGGAGTGCGTCGGCGTCGAGTCGAGGTAGAAGTAGTACTCCTTCACGTCCTCGCCGTGGTTGCCTTCGGTCCCGGTGAGGCCGAACAGCCGCTCCTTCAGGATCGGGTCACGACCGTTCCAGAGGGCCAGGGCGAAGCAGAGCCGCCCGTGGTTATCCGTGATCCCGCCGAGGCCGTCTTCCCCCCAGCGGTAGGCGCGCGAGCGCGCATGGTCGTGGGGAAAGTAGTCCCAGGCGGTGCCGTGGGGGCTGTAGTCCTCGCGCACGGTCCCCCACTGCCGTTCGGCGAGGTACGGCCCCCAGCGCCTCCAGTGGGCGCTCCTCTCTTCCGCTTCCTTGAGCCTCGCCTCTTCCCGGGTCACGGTCGGCCTAGGCCATCCGGTCTCCGGGGCCTTTGAGCCGTGCTTCGATCAGCTGCTCAAAGAACCCGCGGAGCGGCGGCAGGTTCGAGAAGAGGGCCTGGAAGGCGTCGCGGTCCAATGCCAGCACGTTGACGCTCGTGAGGCTCCGCACGGTCGCCGAGCGGGGCTGGTCGCTGACGAGGGCGATCTCGCCGAAGCACTCGCCTGCGCGGAGCTTTCGCAGCGTCACCTCGCCTTGCCCCGGGACACTCTTCACGACCTCCACCTCGCCGTCCACGAGGACGTAGAGCCAATCGCCGCGGTCGCCCTGGCGGCAGATGATCTCGTTCGGCTCGAAGTACTCGCGGCGGATCCCCTCCGGCTTGCCGGTCTTGAGCTGGGTGATGTCGGTGGGCAGGATCAGGTCGAGTGTCCAGTCGGTCGCGACGCGGATCTTGCGGTCGAGGCCCGGGAGCTTCATCAGATAGATCGTACGCCAGAGCCACCACGCGAGGAACCCGGAGAGCTTGATGCCGAAGATCTCGGCGACTGCCGAGTGGTGGCCGAGTGAGCCCATCTTGCCGAGGGCCGTGAACGAGAACTCTCGCCTCGCCCCGCCCCGGATCGCCGCCGCGATGTTCTGCGCGGCGCACTTGGCTTCGCGCGTCGCGTGCTGGGCGGTCGGCGGACAGGGCTCGCCGGTCCTCGCGTCGATGACCCACGCGCAGTCCCCCATGGCCCAGACACCCGGATGGTCAGGCAGCTCGAGGTGCCGGCCGACGATGATCCGGCCCTTCTCCTTCTTCACCGGGAGCGCGGCCACGAGCGGGTTTGGCGCCGAGGGCACCGTGCTCACGAGCGTCCGCGTCGGAATGCGCTCGCCGCCGACCAGGAGGGCGGCGTCCGCCGTCGCGCCGTGGAGGCGCGTGTTCAGCCGGAGCTCGACGCCCCGCTTCATGAGGAGCCGCTGCGCGAACTCCGCGAGCGACTTCGGCAGCTCGGGGAGGATGAGCGCCTGGGCGTGGAGGAGGATGACGCGGATCTCCGCCGGCTTGACGTTTCGGAAGGCCTTCGCCGCCGACCGCACGAAGTCGTTCAGCTCGGCGACCGCCTCGACGCCCGAGAACCCGCCGCCGGCGACGACGAACGTGAGGAGTGTCTTGTAGACCTCGGGGTCGCGCTCGATGTCGGCCTCCTCGAGCGTGTGGATGATGCGGTTCCGAAGCGCGAGCGCGTCGCCGAGGTATTTGAACGGCAGCGCGTGCTCGGCGAGCCCGGGCTGACCCGCGAAGCTCGTGACGTTGCCGAGCGCGATCACGAGGTGGTCGTACTCGAGCGCGCACTGGCGCGAGCCGAAGCCCGCCGCCGCGGACACACGCTTCCGGTCGAGATCGATCTTGTCCACGGTACGCGTGTAGAGGTTCGTGCTCGGGCACAGGCGCCTGATCGGCGTGATCGTGTCGAGGATCCCGATGCTGCCGGAGATCACCTCGGGGAGCATCGGCTGGAAGACGATGTAGTTGTCGCGGCTGATGAGCCCGAGCTCGACGCGGCGGTCCCGGATCTCGCGCTTCAGGAGCTTCTCGAGGGTCAGCGCCGTGTAGACGCCGCCGAAGCCACCGCCGAGGATGAGGATGCGGACGGGTCGATCAGTCATTCGTGTCCCCTATAGTACCTGACGCAGCGGAGCCCGCGAGCGCCGCACCGAGCTCGTGCCAGGCGCGCAGCGTCTCCGCGACGCTCCACGCCTGCGCGATGCAGCCCCCGGGCCCGAACGGTGAGTCGCCGTCGAAGATCTCGGCGATGGAGCCGACGCCGTAGTCGGCGAGGTGATGCGCGAGCGGCGCCAGGAACGAGCGCGCCGCCTTCGCGTCGCGGTGGACCTTGAAGTGCGCGAGCGCGAACGGACCGAGGAGCCACGCCCAGACCGTGCCCTGGTGGTAGGCGCCGTCGCGCTGGCGCTGATCGCCGCCGTAGCGGCCCTGGTACTGCGGGTGGCCGGGCGCGAGGCTCCTGAGGCCGTAGGACGTGAGGAGATGCCGGGCGCAGGCGTTCACGACCCTGCGCTGGCGCTCGGGAGAGAGCGGGCTCGCGGGAAGCGACACGGCGAAGATCTGGTTCGGCCTCAGCGCGTCGTCGTGGCCGCCCGGCCCGTCGACCACGTCGTAGCAGCAGCCCGCGTCGTTGTTCCAGAACCGCTCGAACCCCGCCTTCACGCGCTCGGCGGCTTCCTCCCACGGCCTGGCGGGCCTCCCCAGCCGCCGCGCGAACGTCGCCAGCGCGACGAGCGCGTTGTACCAGAGCGCGTTGATTTCGACCGGCTTGCCGATGCGCGGCGTCACGACCCAGTCGCCGACCTTCGCGTCCATCCAGGTGAGCTGGACGCCGGGCTCGCCGGAGGCGAGCAGGCCGTCGGCCTCGTCCTGCCTGATCCCGTAGCGCGTTCCCTCGCGATGCCAGCGCACGATCTCCTCGAGCACCGGCCACAGCTCCTTCAGGGCGCCGTCGTCGCCCGTCGCGGCGTGGTAGGCGCGAATCGCCTCGACGTACCAGAGCGTTGCGTCCACGGTGTTGTACTCGGGCGCCTCGCCCGCGTCGGGGAATCGGTTCGGCAGCATGCCGCGGTCCACAAAGCGGGCGAACGTCGTGAGGATCCGCCGCGCGACGGCGGGACGCCCGGTCGTGAGCGTCAGCCCGGCGAGGCTGATCATCGTGTCGCGCCCCCAGTCGCCGAACCAGTGATAGCCGGCGATCACGCTCATGCCGTCGGGATCCGCCGCCAACGGTCGCTTGACGACGAATTGGTCGGCCGCGAGGACGAGCTGCCGGATCCACTCTGGCGCCCTTTGCGCGTCGGGCTGCGCACGCGTCCACGCCGCCAGCGCCTGCTCCTCGTGGCTGACCCGGCGGCGCCACGCCTGCTCGCCGTCGGGCGACGGCGCCGCCTCGGCGGAGAGGACGAGCGTCAGCGCCGTGCCAGGCCTGAGCGACGCGCGGAACGTCCCGGCATGGAGGTGGTCCTCGACGGCGTCGAGCCCGCGCTCGCGCTCGCGGGCGAGGTCGAACCCGAGATGCCACGTGTGGGCGATCCGCGCCTCGGCACCCTCGGCGAGGAGCAGGAGCGGCCGCGCGCCGTCGAACGCCGTGACGCGCAGCCCGTGCTTCACCGGCGCCACGTCCATCCGCCAGCCGTCGCCGCGCGTGGTGGCGTGATAGTCCCGATAGTTGACGAGCGGTCTGAGCTGGAGTGAGACGGACCCGCGCCCCCGGAGCACGTGGTAGCGGACGTACGTCGTGTTGGCGCCCGGCTCCATCCACACGCGCTTCTCGAGAAGGGCGTCCGCCAGCGCATAGGTCCAGACCGGCGTCGTGCCCTCGAGGCGGAACCCCTCGATCTCGCGATATCCGCGTGGGTCCACTGCCCCACCCGCCCAGCGGTTCGTGCCCAACGCCAGCGCCAGACCATCGTACTCCGCGGTCTCTTCGACTTTGGCGACGAGGAGCGTGCGACCGAGCGGCGGCTGGAGCGCTGCCACAAGCAGCCCGTGGTAGCGCCGCGTGAGGCTCCCCGCCACGGTGCCCGAGGCGAAGCCCCCGATGCCGTTGGTGCAGAGCCACTCGCGGCGCTCGGCGAGGTCGAGGTCGCCGGCGACCTCCCGGCCCCAGTCGAGCATCAGCGGAGCCGCGCTTTCAGGTGATCTCCAACCCGGAGGGCGTTGGCCACGACCGTGAGCGCGGGATTCACCGCCGCGCTCGACGGGAAGAAACTCGCGTCCACGACGTAGAGGTTGTCGAGCTCATGAGCCTTGCAGTTCACGTCCAGCGCGGACGTCTTTGGGTCCCGTCCGAACCGTATCGTGCCGTTCTGGTGCGCCACACCCGCCAGCGGGATGCGCTGGCCGAGATAAAGGTTGCGCGCGAAGAGACCCTCGTGGCACTCGTGCCCGTGGACCTGGCACTTCGTCTGCTGCGCCATCAGGCGCTTGAGCTCGGCGGTGAGACGCCGGTGACCCTCCTCGTTGTTGGGCCGGTAGGCGAGCACGATGTTGCCCTCCCGGTCGAGCGACACGCGATTGTCCGGATCGGGCAGGTCCTCCGAGGTGAGCCAGAAGTCGAGCGAGTGCCGCGCCATGAGATCGAGCGTCCAACCCGGCGCGATCGCGGGCGCGCCGGCCCGGAGCGTGTCGCCGTCCAGCTTGCCCACGAAGGAGATGTGGCCCATCGGGAACTCCCACTCCGCCGACCGGAAGTAGAAGTCGTTCAGCGCGAGCGTTTTCTGGAAGACCGTGGGATTGGGGCACTTCGAGAGGGCCATGAGGACCGAGTTGACGTGGCCCATGTAGTGGCGCCCGACGACGTCGGAGCCGTTGGCGAGCCCACGCGGGTGCCGGTCGTTGGCCGAGCGCAGGAGCAGCGCCGCGGAGTTGATCGCGCCGCATGCGACGACGACGACGTCGGCCGCGTACGTCTCGGGGGTCCCCTGGCGCTCGACGACGATGTGCGTCACCTCGCGGCCGGACGCGCTGGTCTCGAGGCGCGTCACGTGCGCGTTCGTGACGAGCGTCACGTTCGGGTGCTCGAGCGCGGGGTCCACGCAGACCACCTGCGCATCCGACTTCGCGTAGACCAGGCACGGGTGGCCGTCGCAGGTTGCGCACCGGATGCACCGGCTCTTGCGCGGATTCGTCTCGTCGAGCATCACGCCGAGCGGGACGTGGAACGGTCGGCGTCCCAGACGCGCCCAGTCGTCGGCGAGCTGCTGGATGCGCGGCTCGTGGCTCACCGGTGGATGGGGGTACGGCGCGCGGGCCGGCGGATCCGTCGGATCCACGCCGCGCTCGCCGTGCACGTGGTAGAGCTGCTCGGCCCGCGTGTAGTACGGCTCCAGGTCCTCGTAGGCGATCGGCCATGCGGGCGAGACCCCGCCCCAGTGCTTGACCTCGCCGAAGTCCTCCCGGCGGAGCCGGAAGAGCGCCGCGCCGTAGAACTTCGTGTTGCCGCCGACATAGTAGTTCGTGTGCGGGTGCAGCTCCTTGCCGTCCCTGTCCCGCCACACTTCCTTGGTGTTGTATTTGCCCTCGAGGTTGACGGCGCGCGTGTCCCAGTTGTCCTTCTCGCGGGGAACGTAATCACCACGCTCGAGGAGCAGGATGTTCTTGCCGGTCGGCGCGAGGGCGTACGCGAGCGTGCCGCCCCCGGCGCCGGTGCCGATGATCGCGACGTCGTAGCGGGCCGCCATGTCCTATCCTCCGTGAGCGAACTCGGGATAGAGCGTCATCCCGCCGTCCACATAGATCGTCTGGCCGTGGATGTAGTCGGCGTCGTCGGAAGCGAGGAACGCCACCACTTTCCCGATGTCCTCAGGGAGGCCGATCCGGCCGTAGGGGATGAGCCTCAGGAGCTTTCCGAGCGCCTCCGGCGTGTCCCACGCGTCCCGGTTGATCGGCGTCATGATCGCGCCGGGCGCGATCGAGTTGACGCGGATCCGGTGGGGCGCCAGCTCCTGGGCCAGCGACTTCATGAACATGCCGAGCCCGCCCTTCGACGCGGCGTAGTTCACGTGACCGGCCCAGGGGATGACCTCGTGGACCGACGAGATGCAGATGATCTTCCCCGCCGCGCGCGAGATCTCGGGGCGGAGGCCGCGCTGGATCATCGAGCGGGCGGCAGCGCGCGAGCAGAGGAACGTCCCCGTCAGGTTCACGCCGAGCACCGTGTTCCACTGCTCGAGCGTCATCGTGGTGACGGGGGCGTCACGCTGGAGGCCGGCGTTGTTCACGAGGATGTCGATGCCTCCCCACGCCCGCTCCATCTCGGCGAACATCGCCTCGACCTCGGCCTCCTTCGAGACGTCAGCACGGATCGCCAGCGCGTCCATCCCGTTGGCCTTGATCTCGTCCGCGATCTTCGCCGCCGCGTCGGGCTTCGAGACGAAGTTGACCACGACGGCGGCACCGGCAGCCCCGAGCGCGCGCGCGACACCTTCGCCGATGCCCGAATTCGCGCCAGTGACGAGCGCGCGCTGCCCCCTGAGCGGCTGATGGTCCATGGCTGGCTCCTTGTCGTCGCTTTTGGTCCGCCTTTGGACACGCGTGCCTATGCGGCGGGTTCTCCGTCACGGCGAGAAAGGTCGAATCCCCGGCCCAGCCGGGCGCGTCTCAATCGGCGGAAGGAGGCTCGCGATGGCGCCTCAAGCGTTGGTCTATCTCGCCGACTCGATCTTATACCTCTCGTCGATCTTGAGGGACCAGCCGCGTCAGATCGACCGCTACATCGACTACTTCGGCGGGGGCGCGCAAGACGAGCGCGCGCGCGAGGAGGGACGTTCCGCCTAGACCCGGCCGAGTCTCGAGACGAGGAAGGCGCGGGTGAGCTCCGATGTCCTCCGATACGTGTTCAGGTACGCCTGACACTCCTCGCAGCCGCGCAGATGAGCCTCGATCTCTGTGCCCGCGCTCGCGCCGAGCGTCGCCTCGAGGTACTCCCCGAGAAGCGCGATCGCGTCCCGACAGGTCACCGGTTGGCCGCCGCTGTCATGGTTCTGTCACTGCTCCGTTGCCTATTGGACACGCAGCATCGCTGCCGCGATTCGGCGTGTCCTATGTGAGAGGGCGAACCCTACGATGAGCACCGCGCTGGCACGTCACTGGCCCGAATACGCGATGGAGGCGGCAGAGCTCGGCCTGTTCATGGCCTCCGCCGGCTTCTTTGGAGTCCTCCTCTACCATCCGGCGTCGCCGACGGCCCACGCAGTCGCCGACCCTTTCCTGCGCCGTGTCGTCATGGCGCTCGCGATGGGCCTGACGGCGATCGCGCTCATCTACTCGCCGTGGGGCCAGCGTTCCGGCGCCCACTTCAACCCGGCGGTCACGCTGACCTTCTTCCGGCTCGGTAAGGTCGCGGGCTGGGACGCCGTCTTCTACGCCATGGCCCAGATCGGGGGAGGCTTGAGCGGGATCCTCGCGGTCGCCGCGCTGACCGGCGGGCGGGTCGCGCACCCGGCAGTGAGCTACGTGGCGACCGTTCCGGGCGCGTGGGGCGTCGGCGTCGCCTTCGCCGCCGAGGTCCTGATCTCGTTCGGGCTCATGGCGGTCGTGCTGACCGTCTCGAACACGGCGCGGCTCGCCCGCTTCACAGGGCTCTGCGCGGGCGCCCTCGTCGCAACATGGATCATCCTCGAGGCGCCGCTCTCAGGAATGAGCATGAACCCGGCGCGAAGCTTTGCCTCCGCCCTGCCGGCGAACCTCTGGACCGCGTTCTGGATCTACCTCGCGGCTCCGCCGCTCGGCATGCTGCTGGCCGCCGAGCTCCACGTGCGGCTCGGGCGGCTCCCGGTCCTGTGCGCGAAGCTTGACCACGAGGGCGGGCGGCGCTGCATCTTCCGCTGCGGGTACGCGTCATGATGTCGCCTGCGGCCCGGCGGACAGCAGCGCTCGTCTTCATGCTCGCCGCGTGGGTGGCCTTCGGCCTCCGACACGCTCCGTCGCAGGCCGAGCAGGCGCCGGCCCGCGCGCTCGTCCACGACGTGGCCGCCGTCGGCGTCACCGTCAGCGACATGGACCGCGCGGTGAATTTCTATTCCACGGTCCTCCTGTTCGAGAAAGTCTCGGACGTGGAGGTGACGGGCGACGAGTTCGAGCGCCTGCAGGGAGTCTTCGGGGCCCGCGCGCGGGTCGTGACGATGCGGCTCGGCGACGAGCGCCTGGAGCTGACCGAGTATCTGACGCCGCGTGGGCGGCCCGCACCCGCCGACGCGCGGAGCAACGACCGCTCGTTCCAGCACGTCGCGATCATCGTCAACGACATGGAGCAGGCGTATCTCTGGCTCCGCCGTCACCGGGTCCAGCACGTCTCACCAGGCCCCCAGCGGCTCCCCGACTGGAATCCGAACGCGGCTGGCATCCGCGCCTTCTACTTCAGGGACCCCGACGGGCACGCGCTCGAGATCCTCCAGTTCCCGCCCGACAAGGGCCAGCCCCGGTGGCAGCGGCCGAGCGACCGCGTGTTCCTCGGCATCGACCACACCGCGATCGTGGTCGGCGACACCGAGGCGAGCCTGCGCTATTACCGGGACACGCTCGGGATGGCGGTCGTCGGCGGGAGCGAGAACCACGGGCCGGAGCAAGAGCGGCTCAACAACGTCTTCGGCGCGCGCCTCCGCATCACCACGCTGCGCGCGGCGGCCGGCCCGGCGGTCGAGCTGCTCGAGTACCTGACGCCGCGAGACGGCCGACCCTACCCGGGCGACGCGCGCGCCAACGATCTCGTCCACTGGCAGACGATCGTGACGACGCCGAGCTCAGAGGCGATCTACCAGGCGCTCCGCGCAGGTCGGCACGCCCTCGTCTCACCCCGAGTCGTCGCGCTGCCGGACGGGCCGCTCGGGTTCCGTGAGGCGTTCCTTGCGCGTGACCCGGACGGCCACGCGCTCCAGTTCCGCTCGCGCTGAGTCGGGTTACTACGAGGTCAGGAAGGGCACAAAGGCGCGGGCGTAGTCGAAGAGCTGCCGAACGAGCGAACGTCCTTGTCGATCCCTCACGACGCGCAACGAAGGCACCTCGACCATGAGCGACTTGGCGAAGTTCAGGACCTCCTCGTTCACCCGTGTCGGTACCTCGAGGAGCAGCATGTGTCCCGCCTCCTCGATGAGGCTCAGCCGCGAGCCCGGGATCAGCCCTTTGAGATCCGCAGAGAGCGCCGGCGGAGTGAGTCTGTCCTGACTCCCGCACAGGATGAGTGTGGGAACGTCGAGCCCCGTTGCCTGTTGGGTCAGGTCCATGGCCTTGGCGGCTTGCAGATCTTTGAGAATCGTCTCCGCTCGGCAGGAGCGGAGCTCTTGCATCCCGAGGCTGACCGCGTGACCCGGCACCCCGGGTGCGAACAGGAGCTTCTGCGCCGTCGAAATGAAGAAGGTCTTCCAGAGGGGTCCCGGAACATACGGCAGCAAGCGTCCCCAGGAGCTGTCGGCCCATGGAAGCTTCGCGCAACTCGCCAGGAGGACGAGACCCGTCACCGCGTGGGGCCGCTGGGCGGCGAGCGCGATGGCAATGGCGCCGCCGAGCGAGTGCCCTACGACCAGGACCGGGCCAGAGCCCAGGGCCTCGAGGAACTCTGCGACGGTCTCGGCGTACCCTTCGACGCTCGCCTGCGGGATCGGGTCCGACTTCCCGTGTCCAGGCAGGTCGATGGCGGCCACCCGGAACGCTTTGAGCGAGCCGCGAAGCTGGTTCACCCAAGCGCCCGCGCTCACTCCCGAGCCGTGGATCAGAAGGATCGACGGCGCAGCAGCCGAATCCCCCGCGGTCAGATAGGACACCCGGCGCCCGTCGAACTCGACGAACCGACGGGTGATCTCAGATTCGACAGGCGACGAGAC
>WNEP01000930.1_pt1 | contig 15116 bp, 9 predicted proteins | sample 5399961 | NCBI WGS metagenome assembly WNEP01 (sample SAMN13153329, study PRJNA577476) | soil metagenome | isolation source: 20 cm grassland meadow soil pre-rain plot 5 | place: USA:California | collected 2015-09-08 | reverse complement strand
CGAGGTCGGCCGGCTGCTCGCCGCGCTGGACGAGCACGGGCTCCGGGGCCGCACGCTCACCATCCTGCACGCCGACCACGGCCAGAGCCTCGGCGAGCACTGGTACGTGGGGCATGGGAGGAACCTCTACGACCCGACGCTGCGCGTGCCGCTCGTCGTCCGCCTGCCCGGCGTCGTCCCGGCGGGCGCGACGCCCGCGGCCCTCGCCCGCAACGTGGACATCATGCCGACCGTGCTCGACCTGCTCCACCTCCCGGCGCCGCAGCCGATCGACGGCGAGAGCCTGCGGCCTCTCTGGCAGCAGCCAGACCCGCCCGACCGCGAGCTCTACTGCGAGACGTATCTGCCGGCGACGGAGGCCTTCCAGGACCAGGTGCCGGACGGGCAGGGCGGCCTCATGAAGGTCGCCTTCCGGCGGCGGGGCATCCGGACGGCGAGGTGGAAGCTGGTCCTCAACGAGCCCTGGCCGCTCATCGACTTCGCGCACCCCCCCGCAGTGCCCGATGAGATCGTCCGGCGGTTCACCAGCGCGGAGCTCTACGACGTGGTCGCGAATCCCCTCGAGATGAGCACCGGGGTGGTGGTCGACCGTCCGGACGTGGTGACGGCGCTGCGCGAGCGCATCGCCGCGCACGCCGCGGTGGCCGGCCACGCGAGCGGCCGGCGGGACCTCGACGAGGCGGGGCGCCAGCGCCTGCGGAGCCTCGGGTACGTCCAGTAGGACCGCGACCGCCTCACGGGGCGCCTGATCGGCGGGTCCTGGCAAAGGCCCAGTAGAAGGGCACGCCCGCGGCGGCGACGGCGAGCCCGACGGCGCACTCCGTCGGCCGGCCGCGCAGCATTGCGGCGGCGACGGCGGCGTTGGCGAGGAGGTAGAGGCCGGGGACGACCGGGTAGCCCCAGGCGCGGTAGGGGCGGCGGAGCGCCGCGCGCCGGCGGCGGAGGGCGTAGAGCGCCGTCGTGTCCGCCATGGTGGCGAGCACGATCGCGAAGGTCGTGTAGTCGAGGACGCTCGGGAACCGTCTGAGGACGCCGAGCAGCGTCACCGCGACCACGCCCTGGACGACGATCGCCCGGTGGGGCGTCCGGTAGAGGTCGTGGACGCGGTCGGCGCCGGCGAAGAAGAGCCCGTCGAGCGCCATCGCGTAGGCGATCCGCGGCCCGACCAGGATCATCGCGTCGAGCGTGCCGAGGATCGACACGAGGACGAAGGCGGCGACGACGCCCCCTGCCACCGGCCCGAAGAGCGCGGCCGCCGCGGCCTCGCCGGCGTTCGCCGTGGCGCTCAGCCGGTCGAAGGGGATGGCGTACAGATAGACGGCGTTGCCGGCGAGGTAGACGGCTGTGCAGATGGCGAGACCGAGGAAGAGGGACAGCGGGAGATTCCGGTCGGGGCGCCGGATCTCGCTCGCGACGTAGACCGGGGCGTTCCAGCCGAGGTAGGTGAAGAGGACCGGGGAGAGCGCGAGCCCGAAGGCGGAGAGCGGCACGGCGCCCGCACCGGCGACGAGCGGCTGAAGGTGGTCGAGGCGGCCGCGCCCGAGGAGCGGGCCCGCCACCACGAAGGCGCCGAGCGCGGCGATCTTCAGGTAGCCGGCCACGTTGTTCACCGCCGCTCCGGCGCGCACGCCGAGATAGTTGACGGCCGACATCGCCACGGTCACCGCGACGGCCACGATGACCTTCGCGGCGGCGCCGAGCGGGACGAAGTGGACGCAGCCTTCGGCAAAGCCCGCGGCGAGCGTCGCGATGGAGCCCGCGTAGATCACGAAGAACGTGAGCCAGCCGACGAGGAACCCCGCTGCCGGATGATAGGCCTCGCGCAGGTAGACGTAGTCGCCGCCCGCGTGGGGATACATGGCGCCGAGCTCGGCGTTGGCGAGCGCGCCGGCCAGCGAGAGCAGCCCCCCGGCGACCCAGGCGGCGAGGATGAGGCCGGGGTGCGGGAGGAGGCCGGCGACCGGCCCGGGCGTCAAGAAGATGCCCGAGCCGATCACCGACGAGACGACCAGCATCGTGGCGTCGTTGAGCGAGAGACCGCGTGCGAGCCGGTCCCTCGGGTGGCGGTCCGGCGCCCCGGGGGCGCTCACCCGGCGGCGGGCGCGGGGATGCGCGCGAGCGCGGCGATCCCGACGAGGTAGACGGCGAGCGCGCTCAGCATCACGAGGTCGAAGCCGATCGTCATCGAGAGGATGGTCGCCGCCACCGAGCTCACCACGGAGAAGAAGCCGTTCACCGCCCAGCTCCAGGCGACGAACTCCTCGCCGTGCGCGGTCACCGCGGCCACCGTGCGCAGCCCGATCGGCATGAACGCCCCGAGGCAGAGGCCGAGCGGGGCCAGCAGCAAGACGGCGGCGGCGACGCGCCAGGCAAGCGGCCAGCCGACGCCGGCGGCGAGGAGGGGCGTGAGGCCCCGCTCGTAGAAGAGGACGAGGACGGCGAGGGCCGCCGCGAGCCTGATCAGCGCGCGGTTCCGTCGGACCGCGTAGCGCTCGCTCGCGAGGCTGCCGAAGCCCGTCGTGAGGAGGAGGGCGAACAGCGTGACGGTCAGCGAGTAGGTCGGGTAGCCGAGAAAGAGCGTGAGACGCTGGATCAAGCTGACCTCGAGGAACATGAACCCGCTGCCGAGCGCGGCGAAGTAGACCGCCGCCGCGCCCTTGTGGGGGATCGCGCTCCAGACTCCCCGGACCGCGAGCAGCGGCGCCAGCAGGAACACCGCGGCGAACACCGTTGCGACCCCGAGGAGGAGCAGCAGCAGGCGCTCGCCGAGCCCTTCCTCGGGGTTCCCGACGCCCGTCGCGAACAGCCCCCTGGCGACGTCCCGGAAGCGCACGAAGTGCCAGAAGAAGGGTGAATCGTCGGTCACGGGACCGATGTTGAAGGGGTAAGCGTGCACCCAGCGCGCGAGCTGGTCGGTGCCGAGGCCGATCGCGCGCTCGACCGGGGTGTCGCCGTCGCGCTGGGTCCCGGCATGCCGCGCGATCGACCCCTTCACGCGGGCGGTGCCGTCGAGGAAGCGCGCGACCTCCGCCACGCTGAACGGTGTGCGCTTCAGCAGGATCGTCGAGGAATTGAAGAAGAAGCCGGGTGAGGTGCCGAGCAGCACGTGGCGCTCGAAGTCCTCCGTCCCGAGCCGCCGGAAGGCCTCGCGCGCGGTGGCGACGTAGCGCGCCGTGCGGTTCGGCTTGTGCTCGAAGTCGACCTCGCCGAACTGGGCGCACACCACGCCGTTGGGCGTCAGGTGCTCGAGGCTGTCGACGATCATCTCTGCCGTGTAGAGGTAGCTCTCGGAGAGGACGAAGGCGCCCGAGGTCGCGGCGTTCATCGCCGCGTAGCTGTCGGGCGCGACGAACCAGATCAGGTCGTAGCGCTGGCGGCTCGCCTTCAGGAACGACCGCCCCTCGGCGTTGAGGAGCGTGACGCGCGGGTTCTCCGCCAGGTGGCCGCTGAAGTCGGCGAAGTGGGTCGTCAGCAGGGAGTACGTGACCGGATTCAGCTCCACCCCGGTCACGTGCGCGGCCCCGAAGTGGAGCGCGGCCACGATCTCGTTCCCGCCGGCCGCGCCGATGATGAGGACCGTGGGCGCGGGCTCGAGGACGCGGAACGGAAGCGAACGCTCGTCGGCGTCGTAGTGCGTCAGCGTCGTCGGGTCGCCGTCGAGGCGCTTGATGACCGAGCCCCACATCCCGTCGTGCGCCAGGAGGAGCGTCGAGTCGTCAGCGCCGAACCGCACCACGTCGATGCGGAAGACCGGGCTCCAGCGCGAGAAGAGGACGTCGGCCTGGCTGTGCTTCGCGGGGCTCATGGTCTTCACCTGATCGGCGACCGGGTCGGGCAGGCGTGCGGCGAGGGCGGCGCTCAAGGCGAGGACGAGCGCGAGCGCACCACCCGCGACCGCAAGCGGCCGCGCCTCCGCGAGGGCGAGCCTCAGGCCGGCGGCCGCGAAGACGAAGCCGGCCGCCATGACGCACCCCGGCGGCGAGATCGCCGCGATCAGCGGGATGCAGACGGCGCAGCCGATGCCGGCGCCGAGCAGGTCGGCGAAGTAGAGGCGGTTGATGCGCTCGGTCTGGGTGGCGAAGATCGTGGCGAGGGCGAGGCCCGCGCTGAAGAAGGGGATGAAGACGCTCGTGCAGACGAGCGCGAGCTTGGCGCCCTCGCCGAGCGCGGGGCGGATCGCGCGCGCGCTGAGGGCGTTGATCAGGTCGAAGGCGTTGAGCGGTGTCTTGGCGACGACCAGGTAGCCGCCGAACACCGCCCCGCTGGCTGCCACGCAGCAGGCGGGGATCAGCCGCGACGCCGGCATCCGGCGCAGGCCGCGGAAGAGGGCGACGAAGACCCCGCCCGCGCCGAGCCCGAGGAGCGAGATGCCGATGATCAGGTAGGTGAAGTAGTAGACGAGCTTGAAGGAGAAGACGCGCGTGTAGCTGACCTCGAGGAGGATCACCGCGAGGGAGATGAGCAGGGTCTCGAGGTACAGCCGGCGGATCATTGGAGATTAAACGTCGCCCCCGGCCCTTGTCGAGAGCCGGCGCGTGGGCTTCCACGCGGTCCCCTTGCCCACCAGGGCAGAGCTGCGATAGCTGAGCGTTGGCCGATGCTTATCCCGCTCGCTGCGCGCCCGCCCCGGTGCTGAGCGCGCCCCCCCGCGTGGCGATCGTCATCCTCCAGTGGCGGGGCGCCGACGAAACGCTCGGCTGCCTGCGCAGCGTGGCCGCGCTCGACTACCCCGACTACAGCGTGCTGGTGGTCGACAACCATTCCGGGGACGACTCCGTCGCGCGCCTCCGGCGCGAGTTTCCCGCGCTCGCGGTCCACGAGACCGCCCAGAACCTCGGCTTCGTCGGCGGCTGCAACGCCGGCATCGAGGTCGTGCTGGCCGATCCGGCGGTGCGCTACGTGCTGCTCCTCAACAACGACACGCGGGTGGAGCCGGACCTCCTCGGCGAGATGGTGGCCGCAGCGGAGGCCGACCCGGCCGCGGTCGTGGTCGGTGCGGCCAACCGGACCGGCGATCGCCACACCTCGAGCGGCGGCTACATCCGCTGGTGGACGGGGCGCTACGCGGACGTGTTCGATATCCGGCCGGCCCGGGAGCTCGAGCCGGTGATCGAGGTGGACGCGGTCGCCGGCTCGAGCATGCTGGTGCGGGCCGAGCCGCTGCGGGCGGGCGTCCTCCTCGACCCGGCCTTCTTCTGCTGCTTCGAGGAGACCGACTGGTGCCTGCGGCTCCGCGCGCGCGGCGGACGCATCCTCCTCGCGACGCGCGCGCGCCTCGAGCACCGGATGTTCGGCACCATGGGAAGGCCGCTCCACCTCTACTTCCGCTTTCGCAACCGGCCCCTCTTCATGGCGAGGCACGCCCACGCGATCCACTGGCTGACGTTCGTGCCGTACTATTTCGCGGAGGCCGCGGCGCGCATCGTCGGGTACACGCTGGCGGGCAGGTGGGCCGAAGCGCGGTGCGTGCTGCTCGGCGTGTGGGACGGCGCGCGCGGCCGGCGGGGCCGAGGGCGGGTGGATGCGTTCCTGCGCTGATGCGCATCGTGGTCCTCTGTCCGTACGGCGTCTTCCCCCCGCGCTCGGGGGGGCATCGCCTGGTGCATCATACGAGCCTCTGCCTCGGCGAGCGCCACGACGTCTTCGTCTTCGCGATGGGCCTCCGTCGCTCGGATCCTCTCCGCCTCCGCTCCTTCGTGCAGCGGCCGGGTGACCGGTACGTCGAGTACCGCCACGTGACCCCGCTCACCTTCCTCTCCTACCTGCGCCGCCGGCGCACGGGCCTGCCGCCGCTCCGGGCCTCGAGCGTGCTCGACTGGACCGCGCCCCGGCGACTGCGGGCGACGATCGCCGCCGCCGACGTCGTGCAGGTGGAGGAGCCGTGGCAGTTCGCCTTCGCGCGCGCCGCCGCCGCGTGCCCGGTCGTGGTCGTGGTGCAGAACGCGGAGGCGGCGCTCCTGGCGGCGCGCGGGATCGCGCCGCGTCTGGTCGAGCTCGCGGCCCGCCTGGAGCGCGCAGCGCTCGCCGCGGCCGACGCCGTCATCTTCCTCTCCGCCGAGGATCGGGAGGCGATGTCGCGCGCGTACGGGCTCGCGCGCGACGCGTTCTACACCTGCGGCATCGGGGTGGATGCCGCGCTCTTCCGGCCGGCGTCGGAGGCGGAGCGAACGGCGGCGAAGGCCGCGCTCGGCCTCGCGGGGCCCGTCGCGCTCTTCGCCGGCTCGTGGCACCTGCCGAATCGATCCGCCGTCGCCGCCGTGCACCGGCTGGCACGCGAAGCACCCGGCTGGACGTTCCTCGTCGCCGGCTCCGTCGGCCGCCCCGAGGAATCGACGGCGGCGGTGCGGGTCACCGGACCCGTCGGCGACGTCCTGCCCTGTTTCCGTGCCGCCGACGTGGCGATCAACCCGATGCAGGAGGGGAGCGGCGTCAACCTGAAGGTGCTCGAGTACCTGGCGACGGGGCTGCCCACCGTGACGACGCCGTTCGGCATCCGGGGCCTCGCGGTGGCGGACGTCGTCCAGGTGGCCGAGATCGCCGAGTTCCCCGCCGTGCTCGCCGGCCTCCGCGACGCCGGGGAGCGGACGCGCCGCGGCGCCGCGGCGCGGCGTGCGGCGGAGACCCGCTTCGGATGGGAGGCCGTGGCGCGCGCGCGCGAGGAGATCTTCGAGGCGGTGCGGAGGAGAGGTGTCTGAGCTGCTGACGCCCGGCGCCCGGCGGGCGCAGGCGGCGCTCGTTTTCCTCGCAGCGCTCGCCTACTTCCTCCTCTTCCACCGCTACGGCTTCTTCATCCAGGACGAGGGGGTGATCGCGTACCAGGCCCTCCGGGTGCGCCACGGCCAGCTGCCCTACGCCGACTACCAGACGGCCTACACGCCGGCGTCCTTCTACCTGAACGCGGTGCTGTTCAGGCTCTTCGGCCCGAGCCTGGCGCTGCTGCGCGCCGCGGGCTCGGTCACCTGCGCGGCGACGGCGGCACTCCTCTTCCTCTCGGCCACCCGCGTCCTGCCCCCGCCATACGCTCTTTTGCCGAGCCTCCTCTACGTCGTGCTGGAGGACCAGGAGTCGCACGGCTTCGTGGTGCACACGATCGCCTACCCGGCGCGCTACGTCGAGGCGCTCTGGGCGATGAGCCTCTGGCTGACGCTCGCCCATGCGCGGCGGCCGCGGCGCACGCTCGCCGCCGCGCTCGGCCTCCTCGTGGCTGCGATCGCAGCCTTCAAGCACAACGTCGGCATCTACAACGCCTGGGGCGCGGGGCTCTCCCTCATTCTCGTGGGTCAGGCGCGCGAGCCGCGGGCGCGAGCGTGGGGCAGGTGGCGCTCCCTCCTCGCGGTCCTGCCGCTCGCGTTCGTGACGGGCGTCCTCGCCACGCTGCCAGTCCTCTTCGGCGGGTTCGGCGGCATGAGCCGCGCCACGATCCTCTTCTTCGCGCTGCCCATGTCGGCCTTGCTGCTGATGCTGCTGCCCGGCGTCTGGCCCTGGGGCGCCGAGGAACGGCGACGGCACGCGCTCGCCGAGACGGGCGGCGACGTCTGGTGGTTGGCCGCCGGCGCGCTCGTGCCGAGCGCCGTGTGGATCGCCTACTTCGTGTCCGAGGTCGGCCTGCCGCTCCTCCTCCGGCGAGTCGTGCGCGAGGGGGCGGCGGCCGCCTCCACCTACGCGATCGCGCTGCCGGCGCCCGGCGCCCTGGCCGTCGCGGCCGGCCTCGTGGCTGGTATCGCACTCTCCGCCCGTGGGCTCGTGCGGCGCGGGTACCTCGGCCGCGCGACGGCCGCGCGGGGGTTCGCGCTCGCGACGGCCGCCGTGGCCGTCGTGGGCCTCGTCGCCGGCGGGAGGCTCGTCGCGCAAACCCTGCGCATGGGCGAATGGGAGCTCGCGGTCATGCACTTCGGGCGCACGCTCGACAACCTCGGCTTCTACCTCGTGCTGGTGGTCGCCTACACCTTCCTGCCACGGGTGCGCGTCTGGCTTCGACGCGACGGCCCACTGGACCCCGCCATCCCGTGCTGGGTCCACGGCCTCTGCCAGCTCCTCCTCGCTCATCCGCGGCTCGACGTCGCGCATCTCTACCAGGCCGTCCCGATCCTGCTGATTCCCGGCACCCTGCTCCTTTGTGCGACGCTCGGCTTCTACCGTGACCTCGCCGCCTCGGCTGCGAACCGGTGGCTGTCCGCCGCCACGGTGGTGGCCGTCGTGCTCGTCGTCACCGTGAAGCTCATCCCGCGTCTCGACAGGCAGCTCGACTGGCGGGGCGGTGTCGTCCTCGAGCCGCGCACGCCGCTCGCCGGCTCGCGCGGCGGGCTGTACGCGACGGAGGCCGACGGCGGCTGGTTCGCGGCGCTCAACCGGACCGTTGCCCTCGTCCAGGCGAGGACGGCGCCGGACGAGCCGGTCTTCGCCTATCCGGCGCTGCCGGGGATCTATTTCCTGAGCGGCCGACCGAACCCGTCGGCGATGGACTACTGGTTCCACGGCTTCGGGGAGGGGCACGACGAGGTGGCCGCCGTCACCGCCCTCGAGCAGGGGCGCGTGCCGCTCGTCGTCCGGATGCGCGACGAGAGCTTCGACCCCGAGGAAGAGGGCCACTTCCCGGTGCTCAAGGACTATCTCCGGCGCCACTTCGTCGAGACCGCCTTCTTCGCGCCCTTCCATGTGCTGGAGCGCGTGGCCGCGCCGGCGGACCTCTTCCAGCACGCCATCCCGAACGGCGACTTCGCGACGGGTACGCTCGCCGGCTTCCGCGGCGAGGGCGTGCGGGGCGGCGCCGTCACCGTGGTGCGCCAGGGGGTCGAGTTCTCCGCGGTCCCGGGCGCGGCCGAGGTGCCGTTCCCGAACGGGCCGCGAACCCATGCGGCGCTCCTCCGCTCGCGGGGCGACGGCCGGGCGGGCTCGGTCGCCATCCTGACCAGCCTCCCGTTCGTCGCGGAGGCGCCGGCGCTCGAGCTCGACACGCTCTCGGAATCGCCGGCAGTCCGCCTGGAGCTCCTCTTCCTGGACCCGGGCGCCGACATCCTCGAGCCGGCGCCGCCGGCCGTCCAGGCCCGGATCCTCCTCGCCGTCGACCACCCCGGCACCGGCCCGGCCGCGCGCTTCACGCACGTCCGGGTCCCGTTCCCGGCCGGCGCCGGCCGTCCGGTGAAGGTCCAGCTCCGCCAGCAGACGCTCGATCCGGCGCGAGGCTGGTTCACGCTCGTCACCAACCTGAGGGCCGGCGCGGCCGCGCCGGAGCCCGACCGCGACGGCGACGGCATCCCCGACGCGATCGACGACTGCCCCGACGCCGCGGATCCGGATCAGACGAACAGCGACGGCGACCGCTGGGGCGACGCCTGCGACAACTGCCCCTACACGCAGAACAACGACCAGGCCGACCGCGACGCCGACGGCATCGGCGACCGGTGCGCCACCGACCTCGACGGCGACGGCCACACCGACGAGGCCGACATCGCCCGCCTCGGCGCAGCGCTCGGCGGCGAGTACGATGCACGCTGCGACCTCGACGGCGACGGCCGTGTCGACCTCGCCGACGTGGCGCTCTTCGCCAGGGAGCTGCGCGTCGGCATCGCCAGCGACGACCTGTGGGACTTCACCCTCGGCTTCGTCGACCACGGCCTGAACGGCGGCCTCGGTATTCCCGTGCCGCGGGGGATGGTGATCTCTGCCATCGCCGGCTCGGACCTGATCGCGTTTCCCGGACCGCTCGCGCTCGCGGTGCGCTCGGGCACGGCCGGCGACCCGGCCTCGGAAGGCGCGCTCACCTCGCTCCCCTTCGTGCCGACGGGCCCCCGCCTCACGCTGGCCGTGCTGTCGGAGGACGCCGCGGTGGCGGCGACCGTGCGCGTGCTCCGCCCCGGGCGGAACCCGCGCCATCCCCGGCCCGAGGACATCCTCGTGGAGGCGCCGCTGCGCAACGACCATCCGGGCACCGGCCCGTCGGCGCGCTTCGTCGAGCAGACGCTCGACATCGCGCGCTGGTTCGACGCGGCGCGCCCGCTGCGCAGCCCGCGCATCCAGGTCCAGGTCCGCCAGCACACGCTGAGCGCCGGGCACGGGTACTTCACGCTGGTCGGTGACATGCGGACGGGCTCATGAGCGGCCGATGGGCTGCCGCGGGGCTGGCTGTGCTGCTCGTGCTCGGCGTCGCGTGGTCGGTCGAGTGGTCAGCCCGCGTCCAGCACGGCGTCGAGCTCGACCCGGTCGAGCTCCAGCTTCCGGCGGGCGCGACGCGGGAGATCCGGCTCGTCAACCACGAGCGCGAGATGGTCGCCTTCGGCTTCCGGCTCCGGTACGACCCGGCGGTCGTCGAGCTGGCCGACGCGGGGCCCGAGGAGCGAAGCATCCTCGAAGGCGGCAATGCGCTCGTGCTGCCCCCGAGCCGGAGCCCGGGCCTGCTCGAGGTGGGGGCGGTGGCGGTCACCGGCGGCCGCATGCTCAAGCCGTCGCAGCCGCTCTACCACTTCACCGTGCGCGCCGTCCGTGCGGGACGGGCGACGCTCGCCGTCGAAGGGTTCACCTACGTCGACTTCGGCGATGCGCGGCACGGCGTCCCGGTCGCACCGGCGCAGGTGATCGTCGGCGGACCGTGAGGCGGCGGGCTCTCGCCGGCCGCCGGTCTGGGCTACTATAGGGACGTCGCGTGTCGCAGTACTCCCACCTGACGGCCGACCTCTCGAACGAGAACTCGCCGATCACCAAGATCGCCCGCCTGGTCGGGCGCGACCGGCTCGTGCTCGACGTCGGCTGCGCCCACGGCTACCTCGCCGAGGTGCTGCGCGCGCAGGGGTGCGGGGTGATCGGGATCGAGCGCGACCCCGGGGACGCCCAGCGCGCCCGGGCCCATTGCGAGCAGGTCGTCGAGCGCGACGTCGAGGAGCCAGGCTGGGAGGAGGAGCTGGGCGGCCGGCGCTTCGACGCGATCATCTTCTCGGACGTGCTGGAGCACCTGCGGGACCCGCACCGGGTGCTGGAACGGGCCCTGCCTCTCCTCGCGCCCGAGACGGGCTTCATCGTCGCCTCGATCCCGAACGTCGCGCACGTCTCCGTGCGTCTCGAGCTGCTCCTCGGGTCGTTCCGCGCCGAGCCGCTCGGCATCCTCGACCGGACCCACCTGCACTTCTTCACCCGCGACGCGGTCGCCGAGCTGTTCGCCTCGGCGGGACTGACGGTCGACGCATGGGACTGCACGACGAACGAGGTGGCCGATCCCGTGATCGCCGACTATCTCGGCCGCGCTGGCCTTCCCTACGGGCCCGCCACCCGCGAGCTGTTCTCCGGGTTCGAAGCCGCGGCCTACCAGTTCATCGTCACCGCGCGCCCGTCGGCCGCCGCGACCGTGGCGGCGCCGGCGCTCGAGAAGCCGCTGGAGGCGACGCAGCAGGCCGCCCGCGCCCTGGCGCACCTGAGCGCGGCGGCCGGCCCGCGCGACGGCGGGCTCCGCGTCCTCCAGGCGGTGCACCAGTTCCTGCCACGCCACGCGGCGGGAACGGAGATCTACTGCTCCGATCTCTCGTTCGCGCTCGCCCGGCGCGGACACCTCGTGCGCGTGCTCAGCGGGGCGCCGTACCGCGAGGACGTGGGCGCCCGGGCGCAGCTCGAGGACGATCAGGCGATCCTCGTCGAGCGGGTGCCGGCGACGCGGGCCTACCGCTGGCTCGGCGCCGTCGGCGGCTTCTTCGACCGCTTCGACAACCCCGAGGCCCGCCCCGTCATCCGCACGCTCCTCGACCGGATGCGCCCCGACGTCGTCCACATCCAGCACCTGCTCTACCTGTCGGCCGAGCTGATGACCGAGTGCCAGGCGCGCGGCATCCCGATGGTCGTGATGCTCAACGACTACTGGTTCCTCTGCCACAAGATAAAGCTCCGCCGGCGCGACGGGACGCTCTGCGCGGGGCCGGCGCGGGGCTGGAACTGCTGCCAGTGCTTGAAGACGCCGGCGCTCGTCCGCTCGCACTTGAACCCGCTGGCCGTCGGTGCCAACCTCTACCGCTACGCCTACCTGACTCGCCAGCTTCTCAAGGCGGAGCGCATCCTCGCCCCGTCGCGCTACCTGCGCGACGTGTTCGTCCGGAACGGCGTGCCGGCCGGGCGCATCACGGTCTGCGACTATGGGACGGCGAGCCCGCCCCCGGAGCTCGTGCCGCGGCTCCGGGACAGACCGCGCCGCGAGCGCCTCCGCTTCGGCTTCCTCGGCAGCTTCATCTTCGACAAGGGCGTGCACGTGCTGGTCGAGGCCTTCAACCGCCTCCCGGCGGGGGCGGCCGAGCTGCACCTCTTCGGCGTGCCGGTCGAGCCGGCGTACGTCGAGGACCTCGAGCGCCGGGCCCGCCATCCCGACATCCACTGGCGCGGGCCGGTGCCGCATGCCGATCGCTGGCGGGCGCTCGCCGAGGTCGACGTGCTCGTCGTGCCCTCCATCTGGTACGAGAACTCGCCGCTCAGCATCCACGAGGCGCAGGCGGCGGGCGTGCCGGTGATCGGGTCGGCGATCGGCGGCATCCCGGAGCTGGTGCACGACGGCGTCGACGGGCGCACCGTTCCGGCCGACGACGTCGCGGCGCTCGCGGCCTGCCTCGAGGCCGTGATCGCCGATCCGGCGTGCGTGGCGCGCTGGCGGGCGGCGATCGTCCCGCCGAAGACGATGGACGCGCACGTCGACGAGATCGAGGCGATCTATCGCGAGCTGTGCGGGCGCGAGCTGTGCGGGCCGCGCGCATGACGCCGGTCTCGGTCGTCATCCCGACCCTGAACGGCGGCGCCGCGTTCCGCGCCTGCCTGGAGGCGATCCACCGCCAGCAGCTCGACCGGCCGTTCGAGGTGATCTGCATCGACTCGGGCTCGACCGACGCCACGCGGCGCACCTGCCGCGAGTTCGGCGTCCGGCTCCTCGACCGGGAGGGTCCGTTCAACCACGGCCTGACGCGCAACCAGGCGATCGCCGCGGCCGAGGGCGAGCTCGTCGCACTCCTCACCCAGGATGCCCTGCCGCTCGGCACCGACTGGCTCCGCCACCTGGTCGAGGCGCTCGAATCGACGCCCGAGGCGGCGGGAGCCTACGGGCGCCAGGTGATCCGCGACGTCACCAACCCCTACCAGCGCTGGCGCCTCGAGAGCTGGGCGGCCACCCGGACGACGCGCTGCGTGCAGCGGATCACCGACCTCACCGCGTTCGAAGCCTCCTCGCCGCTCGAGAAGCTGGCCGTCGTCGCGTTCGACGACGTCAACTCCTGCATCCGGAAGAGCGTCTGGCGGGAGATCCCGTTCTCCGCCGTCGACTTCGGGGAGGACGTCGACTGGGGGCTCCGCGTGCTCCGCGCCGGCTACGCGATCGTCTACGAGCCGGCCGCGCGCGTCCTCCACTCGCACGACGACTCGCTGTGGGTCGACTTCAAGCGGGTCTACGCCGACCATCGGAACCTGAACCGCCTGCTCGGGATGCGGCAGATCCCCACCCTCCGTCACGTGCTGCGCTGCACGGTCTCGGGCGTCGGGCACCTCTGGCGCTCGGTACCGCTCGCCGACCAGGCCCCGGCGCGGCGGCTCTACTGGCGGCTCTACGCCATCGCCTGGACCCTCGTGCAGAACACGGCCCAGTACCTCGGGGCGCGCGCCAGCGAGCGCGCCGCGCGCAGCGTCTGATGCGCATCCTCTACGTCGTGCACGGCTTCCCCCCGGATACGGTGGGGGGCGTGGAGCTGCAGTGTCACGCGCTCGCGACCGCGCTCGCCGCCTCGCACGCGGTCGGGGTGCTCGCCTGGCAGTCGGACGCGTCGAAGCCCGACTACGCGCTCGAGGCGGGGCGGCAGGGCGCGCTCGAGGTGTGGAGGCTCAATCATCTCTTCACGGACCTCGCGAGCTTCTCGGGCGTCTACCAGAACGCGCGCATCGACGCCCTCTACGACGGCGTGCTCGAGCAGTGGCGACCGGACGTCGTCCACGTCCAGCACCTGATCGGCCTCTCAACCGGCATCCTGGAGCGGACGAAACGGCGCGGCATCCCGCTCGTGCTCACGCTGCACGACTACTGGTTCGGCTGCCCGAAGGGGCAGCGCATCCGCGATCCGCTCGTCGTCTGCCACGAGATCGACCGGCAGCTCTGCGTGACGTGCCTGAAGCCGCAGAACTACGAGCTGCGCGCGCCGCGGTCGCCGCTCGGGCGCTGGCTCCGGAGCGCGCGGCTGCCGAGCCGGCGCCGCGGCCTTCGCATCCTGCGCCAGTACGACGCCGACATGCACCGCCTGCTCGCGCTGCCCGACGCCATCGTGACGCCGTCGCGCTTCCACCGCGAGATGTACGCCCGCTACGGCGTCGACCTCGGGAAGGCGCACGTGCTTCCCTGCGGGCTCGCGACGGCGTCCTTCGCGGGCATGGCGCGCCCGCCGGCCGGCCACTTCCGGGTGGGCTTCCTCGGCACGCTCATCCCGTCGAAGGGCGCGCACGTCCTCCTCGAGGCGTACCGGCTGCTCGGGCGGCCCGACGTCACGCTCGACTTCCACGGGCCCGGGCTGCCTTACCACGGCGACACGGGCTACGGCGCGCGGCTCGAGGCCGCCGCCGCAACGATCCCCGGCACGATCCGCTTCCACGGCCGGTACGACCCCGGCGACGTCCCGCGCCTCCTCGCGTCGCTCGACGCGCTGGTCGTGCCCTCGCTCTGGTACGAATCGTTCTCGCTCGTCATCCGGGAGGGGTTCCTCGCCGGCGTCCCGGTGGTGGCCGCGGGGCACGGGGCGATGGCGGAGGCGATCGAGGACGGCGTGAGCGGGCTCCTCTTCACGCCGGGCGACCCGGCCGACCTCACGCGTCAGCTCGCGCGCCTCCTCGAAGAGCCGGGGCTCCGCGAGCGCCTGGGGAGGCATCGCCACGCGGTGGCCTCGATCGAGGAGGTCGCGGCGCGGCACCTCGAGCTCTACGCGTCGCTCAGGGAACGGGGTGACCGAGTTTCCTCGGGTAGGGCGGGTGCATGACGGTTGTTGGCGAGCGCATGTGGAACCTTGGCCGCCGGTTTGTCGCACGTGTTCAGCGAGCAGCTACGGCGGGGGTCGCACCCCCCCCCCAACGTTCGGTCTCGAGGGTTCGCTCCGGTTCCTTTCTGGAAGACATCACATCGTCGG
>WNEP01001026.1_pt1 | contig 15164 bp, 11 predicted proteins | sample 5399961 | NCBI WGS metagenome assembly WNEP01 (sample SAMN13153329, study PRJNA577476) | soil metagenome | isolation source: 20 cm grassland meadow soil pre-rain plot 5 | place: USA:California | collected 2015-09-08 | reverse complement strand
CCGCGTTCGAAATCGCTGCTGGTCAGCGGAACCGCGAACGCGTCAGAATGCGCACGGCTGGTGATCTGGCAGAGAATCAAATCTTCACCTGGGAGATCGGCAATTACCAAAGCGGGCCGGCGCTTTCCGCTATCGGTTCTCGGAAACGCAATGACAACGATTTCGCCGGCTACAGGTTTGACCATGCGGCATCCTCTTCTGGCGAATTCCAATCGCGCCCGAGAACGGATTCGCTCAACTCGGCGCCGTTGAATGCACTGTTCTCATCCGAATTGCTTGAATCATCCGGCTTCATTTCTTTGACAGCTTCAAAGTATAGCGGCGCGGAATGTCGTCCAGCACTGGTTTGTCGACCATGGCTTGCTTACGGGAGATTATCGAAAAGTTCGTGAACGCGAGACGCGCGCGCTCCCCGGAATGTTTTCGCTGAGCAGCCTTCGCCAAGGCTCCGGCTCGCCAAGGACAGCGGACGCTACAGAACGAGGAAGAGCTGCCGGACGCAAAGTTGCGCCCGGCAGCTCATTTTATTCTCGTTAGATTCTATGGGGTGGGCCGTTGCGTTCAGGTTGGGCGGCGCTTCCATAGTATCTACCGTTGAATCTCATCTTCCCTTACTTAAGGAGCTGTGGCTCGCCGTAGATGAAATCGTCCATCATGACGATGTCATGCCTGCGATCATCGTCCGGCCCTCCAAGGCAGCGAGTCCGATTGAAGAGATTCGTACTCAGGCTCGCCTTGAGGCTGTGGTATGCGCGATGTGTTGGGCCGTACCGGTCGATGAACGAATCTGCTACCTGTTCAGGTGTGTCTGCGAATTCGGGACAGTCGTACCTTTCAAACTGGTAGTCCTTAAAAGCCGAGCCGAGCAGCCATTTCACTTTCGCCTCGTCGCCCCACTCGAAAGGGCTCGGCACGCCGGACGGTGGTGGGATATACTCATTGGTAACCTTGAACATACGCCCAACTCCGCCTTCTCGCGTCCACGCCTGGATTGCAATACGACCGTCTTTGCTGGTCACGCGTGCGACCTCGTTCGCTGCCTTCTGTTGATCGGGCGCAAACATGAGACCGCATGAGGACACGACCACGTCGAAGCCGCCATCGGGGAGCGGAAGATTTTCCGCATCGCCTTCTATCCACGTGATGTCGCTGTAGTCTGCATCCGCGGCACGTCTTCGCGCGACGGCTAGAAGCTCCGGCGTGAGGTCAACTCCCGCGACCACAGCTCCGCGTGCGCGCGCCATGAGTGCCGTGTTACCGGTGCCGCAGGCAATGTCGAGCACTCGCTCGCCAGTGCGGATACACCCGCTGCGTACCACGTGCTCGGCGACCGCCTGGATGCCACGGGCAATCTGATCGTAATCTCCAGATGCCCAAACCGTCCGGTGTTTCTGCTTTAGTCAGTGAAGTCCGGCATTTGTTTATCTCGATGCGATGGTCGCTCACTACACCTCGTTGTTGGCTCCTACTCAGGTCAAGTGGCTATAGGCCGAGATTTCTAACTCCGAAATGGTGATATTTTGGCGAATTACTAGAAGTGAAAACCGCCGATCCGCGTGCGCCAGTTGAAACTGCTGTTTGTATTATAGTATTCGGTCGTGTACCAGAAGGTGAGGTCGTCCACTGGATCAATGGCCATTGAGCTGTAATCGCCCCAACGGTTACCGGTGTCGAGTTGGCTACCCGCGCCATTAAAGAGATGGGCTTCACCCTGAGCCAGAGTGTTCAGTGGATCGGTCGCCAGTCGCCCCGCGTAGCGAATCTGCGGGTGGATGGTAGGGCTCGAGGCGCTAAAGCCGATGACGAGATTGCCGAACTTATCCATCGCCGCACTGCCCATCCAACGCCAGGTTGCGTCAGGCTGGTAGGTGTTCTCCTGAAAGACTCTTACCGGTCCGGCCGTCACACGGCGCAGCTCGAACCAACGGACGGCCGCCACATTGTTCGATTTCACCGTATAATTTCCAACCAACGATTCGTGTCCATTCCCAAAACGTCGGTAGGCCAGTCGATACATTAGACGGTCACCAATCCCATCCAGGCTGCTGGATCCACCTGCCCCCAACTGAGGCACGCAAGCACGAGTGGTGGGGCAAAGCTGAGTAAAGGGGGCAGCGGGCGGGCTCGCGAAGAGAGTAAAGGTCGAGCCTGTTGGCGTGACAAAGTCCACGTGGAAGTGGTATACGTTGTAGAAACCGCTTGCAGGCCATTCCACGTATGTGTTCGGCGCACCGGGCGGCGGCTTGATGTTACCGTCTAGGTCGGAAGGCAAAAATGGAGCGTGATTGGAGCCCAATGGTGGAAACTTAATAAAGGTAGCCGGCATGCCAGCTATCATTTTCGCGCGGTCGAAGGCGTAAGGCTGCGGACCAAGAAATGCCGTGCCGGATGAGTTGAATAAGTTAACGCTCAGATAATAGGCGTCGGGCCAAACACCAAGCTTCGGATAGTCGATGAAGTTGTTGCTGAGGTGAAAGCCATAACGATTGTATGTGCCGGTGGCATCGTCAGTAGTCGAGACCGCCATGCAATAGTCAGTGATCGGGATGTTGCCGTTCCTGCTCGCGAATTCGGTGATGACCCAACGCCTGGCGGCCTTATCAAAGACCACCGTTGGGTCGCCGAAGCCGAAGTTCTCGCAGGCACCGCCGAAACCACTCCAGAGAGATTCGATGCTATTTGGGCCCAGGATTGAATTTCCAGTGGCCTTATCAAAGACCTGATAACCCTCATTTACGATCTGAACGAACTGCGTTGTTCCCACCGACCCATTGGTATCGGGCGGGGCGCAATTACATCCAACGCCGGGAAAGGGAATGCCGTTAAAGTTAAGAATGGGTCCAGGTATAAGGGGTGCCAGGAGGGCTAGCGCCGAGACGAATTTATCTTGGACTACCGTGTCAGGGCTATCCTGGTGGTTATTGGGGATCTTCGGGTTCTCAGCGGCCTCGTGTTGTGGCTTGAATTGGAGGGGCCATCCCTGGGCCACATCGCGGAGCGCCGGGGAGACGTCGTTCTTATATGAGGCATCGACGATGGGCTGGCTATCTCCTTGATCTGGCGCCGCGGCCAAGGCGGACGACGTTGGGTTAATACTAAACCCAAGCAGCGCCAGGAGGACGGAGAGTGAGCAAAGCACAAAACCAAGTACGACGCGTGGATTAAAGAATGCGGATTGAGAAGCTGTCTTTTTTTTCATAGGTTTCATAGGAGGTTTCCTCTTTGTGTGTGTATTCTAATAGGTTCTGTACGCGGCCTATGGCAAAGCTTGTGGCTCGCCGTAAATAAAATCATCCATCACGACGACATCCCGGCTGGGTGTTTTCAAGATGCGATCGCCAGAGGTAATTCGTACCAAGAAAACATTAGCTGTGTCAAACCCGACTCCCAGGAACGAAAGGCTTCCGCGATTGGTAGGCCCGGGCAATACGTTCTGGCTGAACAGCAGGTTACCGGCAACATCGAAGTATTCGATCTTCGTGCTATCGTCAACATTCACGTCGGTGAATACGGCACCGAACCCTTTGACCGTTGCCGAATGCGCAGTTCCAGGTATAAAGAAAAGGTTTTCTGTGATGGTGCTATCCAAGGCGCTGAAGAGCCTCTGGGGACTGAACGTGCTAAAGAGCGCGGGATAGACAGGGTGGATATTTCCAAATCTGACCGGAGTGTTTGTTGGGTTGATACTGTTGGCGCTCACCTGAAACCCTGCTGTTCCTGGAGTGAAGAATACGACGCCGCGCGGCGAGTTGCTGTTGAAGAAATTCGCCGGCAACAGGTTCGGTGCGGAGAAAGCGTCTGGAACCCCGTCCCAGTTGATCTCACGGCGGCCAGTGGGAAATGTGCCGCCTACTCCATTGTTGTCTCCCAAAAAATTCCTGAAGGCGTCTACCGCGGTCTGGATATCCGCTGGCGTGGCACCGGACGCTTCGAATACCTCCGGATCGGCTGAAGCAACCACTGGGTTGAAAATGAGTGTTAAACCAAAGCTGGCGATTGCCAGCGAGAGCCAATGTTTTTTCATGATATTTTTCTCCATTCTTTACATCTCGGTGTAAAGCGACATAGGTTTAGATTCAAGTTGAATTGTTCGATTCAGGTTTAAGTTGTTCTATTCAGGCTAAGGCACAACCGTCAGGGTGAGATCGTTGTGGTCGCCGCCTTTGTAATTGGCTTGGAAGGTGTTGCTGCCTGCAGTGAACGTTGAGCGGTCGGCCAAGTTGGCGAAGGTGCCTGCGATTCGGTTCGCGGAGGTATTAGAGATAACTATAAAGACTGTGCCGGTCGGGAGCACAGCGGTGCCAAGATCGGTAAAGGTAAACTGCGCGCTCCTATTAATGGTGACGCCGTTGGCCACCACTTTGTCCGCTGCGGGTGTGCTGCTGTCCATTACAAATTGGTAGGTCGCAAGAGAATTGAATGTGAGCGTGCTCTGCATGGTTAGGGTGCCCGGTTCGGCCGTAGTCCCCGGCAACAAGGTTGCGGCGCTCGTGCCAGTTGCGACGGTGACCGCACCGCTGATTATGCCCGTGCCACCGAGTGTGCCCGCGTTGACGTGCACAGCGCCAGTGCCAGTAGCAGAGCCGGTCTCATTTTTAACCAGCAGCATGCCTTCGGTGATGGTGGTGCCGCCAGTGTAGGTGTTAGCATTAGTTAGACTAAGGTTGGCTCTCCCAGCCTTGGTCAGCGAGCCGCCAATGCCACCATTTGTTCCGCCATCCTGCATCACACCGGAAAAGGTCGTACTCAGGTTGTTCGTGCCGACGGTCAGGTTGTTGGCCCCCAGGAATACAGCGCCGTCTCCTTTGATCGATCCAGTCGTCAGGCCCGGAGCGTCGTGAACACTAATGTCCAGGTTGCCGTTGCCGAAAACCTCCACCCGGGCCGTGCCGCCAGTGGAAGCAGTAGCGAATTGAATCGAGCCGCCCTCACCTCCGTCCAGGCCGCCGTTGGCGATCAGCGTTGCGTTGCCCGCGTCGCCGATGTCGTTGAATAGCGTTTCGGCGCCCAATGCGTCGCTGACCGCGCCGCCATTGTTGACGAAGGTGGCATTGCCAGCAGTGCCCGAGGTAACTACACTGAATCCGCCACCTCTCCCGCTGACTGCGCCGCCAAGGTTGGTAAACGTAGCATTGCCAGCGGTGGGTGTGCCGTCCCTAAATATTACGATGCCGGCATCAGTATTGGTAAAGGCGCCGTTACCTGCGGTCGAGTTGCTGTCGAAAATGAGCACGGCATTATTGGTAAAGGTGGCATCGCCTGCAGTCGAGGTGTTGGTGAAGTTCACGAAGCTGTTGTTGGTGAAGGTGGCATTGCCCGCGGTTGAGGTGCCGCTGAAAGTTATGGTTCCAGTGTTGGTGAAGGCAGTTAAACTTCCCGCGGTCGCACTGTTAGCGAAGAGTATCTGAGCAGCGCCTTGGTTAACTACAAAGTTTTGCACGATCCCTGAATTGTTCGTGACGCCCACGCCGCTGATGGTCAACTCCGGCGTGACTTGAGGGTTGGTCGCGATCGTGAACGCGCTCGCCCCCGGCTTGAATACGATGCCGCTGACCTCCGTATCAAACACGATGTCGATGCTCGTTTGATTGGAGGACGCGAACGTTGCCGTGTCGCCCGGACCGTTAGGGATGGTCCTTTGCTTCCAGTTGGTCGCGGTGAACCAGTCATCACTGGCAGGACTTTGCTTCCAAGTGGCGCTCCCGGCAAAGCTGCTGCTCGCTGTTGAAAGCAGGAGCGTCAGAATGGCGGCGGCCGAGGGAAGGAACGCCCGCTCAAGGGAGCGCAGGGGTGACTGAATATTTTTACCATGGAAAGATTTCCATAACACTAGCGACTGCATGATTTTCATAGTTATTACCTCAAGTTGTGCGAACGAATCCTGTCGTTCGCGATTTCTCTGCGGGATTGTCGGTCTGAACTGGATCAATGGATTCATGGGATGGGTTCCTTCTTTTCTTCACGGAGTTATGGAAGTGGCGCGCCCGGGAGAAAATTCTTCGAAGACATCGCCGCGACTCCGGCCTCACCGTCTCCATCGAAGTGGGTTGGAGCGGATCCGGGAATGCAATCTTCATCGTCGTTTGGATCGGCAAACCAGAAGACTATATGGTTCAGATCAGTACGGACCCCGGTGATGTTGTTGAATGCGAACGCCTCATCGATGATGGCATCCACGCGGACGGACCCTCTGCCCGCCGCATTCGTGGTGAAGTCCCCGATATACTGAACCGCGCCGAACGGAGGCACGGGCATTTCGGTCAGGAAGACCGCAAATGTTGTATTGGGCCGCAGACCCTCGGCGTGCAAATCCAGCGTATCCACACCCCGAATGTCCTCCCTCGGAAAAACGGCCACGGTCGCTGCTGCGTTCGGCAGGCAGGCTGCGATAGGATCTGAAGCTGGTACCAGGTTGAACCTGGACGGCCTTGGGCCTTGTGCATGAGCAGCCGCTAGGTTGAACATGAGTGTTAAACCAAGAGTGGCGATCGCCAGCAAGAGCGAATGTCTCGTGCGAGGTGCGGAGGTGGGAGTTGAAGTTTCCAACGGCGGTATAGTTCCGCGTCGGCTGGTGGTTGAGTTGTTTTTGAATTGTATGGATTGCATAGGTTTTTCTTGTTTTGGGTTTGCTTTCTGTTTTGGTTTTTCCGGCGTATCTGTTGTTGTGCCGGTTCATGTGCTAAAGCGGGAAGGCCGGCTGAAACCCGCCACGACTGCGCATTTTTTTTGATCGCCTCCGGCTGTGCTGTAAAAATCCCTCGATCGTGTTAGAATTTGCGGCGTCGAGCAGCCTGTATGACGACGCCCGCATCCACGCGACAAGAGGTCACCCAATTGCTCGGCGACTGGAGCGGCGGAGACGAGGGAGCGCTGGAGAAGTTGTTCCCGCTGGTGCAACCCGAATTGCATCGGCTCGCCCACCATTACATGAGCCGGGAGCGCGCCGGCCACACCCTGCAAACCACCGCCATTCTCAACGAAGCCTATCTGCGGCTGGTCGATAATACGAAGCCGGTCTGGCAAGGCCGGAGCCACTTTATCGCAGCGGCCGCGCAGTTGATGCGGCGCATCATGGTTGACCATGCCCGTGAACGCCACTCACTCAAGCGTGGCGGCGGCGCGCTGAAAGTAACCCTGGATGAAGCTGCGTTAGTAACAGAAACGCGATCGGAGGAATTACTCGCCCTCGATGAAGCGTTGGAAAACTTGGCCGCGCAGGACCCGCGTAAAAGTCAGATTGTTGAACTGCGTTACTTCGGCGGTTTGACGGTCGAAGAGACGGCTGAATTCCTGAAACTCTCTCAGCGAACGGTGGAGCGCGAGTGGACCATGGCCAAGGCCTGGCTTTACCGGGCGCTGAGCGAGGAAGAAACCTGATGAAGGCTGAGCGCTGGAAACAGGTCAACGATCTTTTCCAGTCAGCCGTCGAACGTGCGCCCGGGGAGCGGGCGGCATTTCTTCATGAGGCTTGCCACGGTGACGAGGGATTGCGCCGGGAGGTGGACTCTTTGCTCACCTCTTATGAGCGGGCGGAGAATTTTATTGAATTACCGGCCTTCGAAGTCGCTCCTGACCTTGTGACTAACGACAGGGCCGACGCACTGGTCGGAAATGTATTTGGTCATTACCGGATCGAGTCACTCATCGGCGTCGGCGGAATGGGCGAGGTTTATCTCGCGCGAGACGAGCGACTCGGGCGGAAAGCCGCGCTCAAGCTTCTCCCAGATACCCTGACGACGGACGAGACGCAGTTAAGCCGGTTCAAAAACGAGGCGCGGAGTGCGTCGGCCTTAAATCATCCGAACATCCTAACCGTTTACGAGATCGGCGCGGAGGGAGACCGGCAATTCATCGCGACGGAGTTCATCGAAGGTATCACCCTGCGCGGGTCCCTCGCGTGCGGGAGAATAAATCTGCATGCGGCGCTGGAAATTGCCGTGCAAGTGGCCTCGGCGCTGGCTGCCGCGCACGAAGCCGGCGTCGTGCACCGCGACATCAAACCGGAGAACATCATGCTGCGACCGGACGGATACGCGAAGGTGCTCGACTTCGGGATTGCCAAACTGACCGAGCAAAGGCTGGCGTCGGACGATCATACGGTCGAAACAACTGGGGTGCTGCAAACGCGACCGGGGTTAGTGTTAGGCACGGCGCATTACATGTCTCCCGAACAAGCGCGCGGCCAGAAGGTGGACGCGCGCTCGGATATTTGGAGCCTGGGCGTAGTGCTCTACGAAATGGTGGGAGGAAGCCCGCCGTTCCGCGGCGAAACGCCGAGCGACTGTATTGCCTCCATCCTAACAACGGAGCCGCCACCTTTATCCGGAGTATTGCCGGATGTTCCGGTCAAACTCGAATCCATTCTGCAGAAGGCTTTGCGTAAGAAGAGCGATGAACGTTATCAGACAATCAAGGAGATGCTCGCCGACCTCCGCATTCTCAAGGGGAAACTGGAGACGGAAAGCTCCTTGCCGCAGACCAAAGCGCGCGCCGAATCTATCGTCAGCAAAATCAAACGTCATAAGCGGGGCGTGTTACTCACTCTGGGGGCGGCGCTCCTGGTGGCCGCGGCGGTTGCATACTTTTTTCACTTCGTCGCTCCGGCACCATCGCAAAATGAAAAATCCATCGCCGTTCTGCCATTTGAAAACCTGAGTGAGGAAAAATCCAATGCTTACTTTGCCGATGGGATCCAGGACGAAATTCTGACCCGGCTCTCAAAGATCGCGGATCTCAAAGTGATCTCGCGCACGTCCACGCAGCGTTATAAGAAGACATCTCAAAAACTTTCTGAGATTGCGAATCAACTCGGTGTCGCCAATCTCCTGGAAGGTAGTGTCCAGAAAACAAATGATCAGGTGCGCGTGAACGTGCAACTGATTAGAGCCGCGAATGATTCACATCTCTGGGCAGAGACCTTTGATCGCAGACTCACTGACATCTTTTCCGTCGAGAGTGAGGTGGCCAAAGCCATTGCCGATAAGTTGCGAGCGAAACTTACTGGCCAGGAAGAACAAGTCATTGCGGCCAGATCGACAGACAATCCTAAGGCTTACGATGCCTACCTGCGTGGTCTGGCTTATACACTGAAAACGGGAAACTCACCCGCCAATACCCTTGCGGCACAGAAGTATCTCAAAGAAGCGGTGCGATTGGACCCGAAGTTCGCGCCTGCTTGGTCGCTGCTGTCATACGCCGATGCGCTCGGCTATCTCACACTCACTCTTCAACCAACGGTCGCCCTCCGCGAAGAGACGGGGCAGGCAGCTGAAACGGCGCTCACTCTTCAGCCCAATCTCGGCGAGGCCATATTGGCCAGGGGATATTACTACTACGCCTGCTTGAAAGATTATGACGCCGCGGTGCGTTACTTTGAGCAAGCACGTCAGTTTCTGCCGAATAGCAGTCAGATTCCCGAATCGCTGGCCTACGTCGCGCGCCGACGAGGTCAGTGGGACCGGAGCGAGTCCTATTTCAACGAAGCTGAGCGACTCGATCCGCGTAACGTTTCCCTGCTCACCCAGCACGCCCAATCCTATATGATAGTTCGTCGTTTCCCCGAGGCGCTCCGAAAGTTTGATCAGGTGCTCGATGTTATACCAGACGACCCGGATACCCTTGCGCAGAAGGCGGGTATTGCACAAGGGGAGGGCGACCTTCCGCGGGCTGCTGCACTACTCGCTCCGCTGCATCCGCCCGCCGACGACACCGGCGCCTTGGAAATACAAGTTTACCAGGCGATCCTGGAACGTCGTCCTGCACAAATCATCCCTCGGCTAAAGGAAATACTCGCCCAGCCTGATCCGGCTTTGGGTTATAACAACGGCGAACTGCGCTTTTGGTTAGGCTGGGCGCAAGAAGTCGCCGGCGACCATGCCGCTGCCCAGGAAAGTTGGCGACAGTCGCGCAGCGAACTGGAACCGTTCCTCAAAGAACAGCCGGATAACTATATCCTCATTGGAGATCTCGCGCTCGCCAATATGGGCCTTGGTGACAAAGCCGCGGCGTTAGCCCTGTCGGAGCAGGCGATGACCGTGCTTCCGCTCGAGAAAGACGTAGTGGATGGTCCCGCGCCGATCGAGATTCTCGCCAGGGTGGCGGCACAGCTGGGAGAGCCGGCCCGCGCCATCGCCGCGTTGCAGAAACTGTTGTCGATACCGTCCGAGGGCGCACTGGCTTCGCGCGTGCCACTCACTCCTGCGCTACTCCGGCTCGATCCAATGTTCGATCCGCTCCGGAACGATCAACGCTTCCAGGAATTGACCGTAGAACGTGTATCGAAATCTCCCTGAGTAACAAGTTGCGGACGAATACAGGATCGGGCCGCGGAAACGGTATGACAACGACTTCGCCGGCTACAGGTTTGACCACGCGGCATCCTCTTCTGGAGAGTTCCAATCTCGCGCGAGAACAGATTCGCTCAGCTCGGCACCGTTAAATCCACTGTTCTCCTCCGACTCATTCGAGGCGACTTCTTTTTGGCTCGATTCACGCGTGCTCATGATGAAATTATTTCACAGTTACGCCCTTGCAAAAATCTCAGCGCCATTCTCCACGCCTTCGTTCCTCTTTTCTTGCGTTCCTGATTTCCTGACTCGCTTGGCAAATTGCTTGATGCTGATTGGGCCAGACTGTGGCCGGATATGGGCGAACGTTCCGGGCCGGAGCCAGGACGAGATTGTGCGGATCACTAACACCATGGTCCCTTCCATGTCATGGCTTCACCCCTAATCACTCGCCATGATGAATAGCGGCTGCATTTCGAAATCGGTGTAGAGCGGACGCAAGCGTTCCTTGTTATAGTATTTTTCTACATTGACCGTTTTCTTGGAGCTGGTCACTACTTCAATCGGCATGTTGTCATAGCGCCCATTCTTCAAAACGACGAGGCGGCCGTGCCTGCCGCGCAGGATGAGATCGAGGGCCAGGTTGCCGTAGGCCATGGGTACAATCGAATCAATCGCGTCGGGATCGCCGCCGCGCACCATGTAGCCGAGACGCTGGTTGATAACATCGATTGGTTTGCCCTTGTTATATTTGGCGCCACGATCTTTGAGTTCTGCCGAGACCAGGTCGCCGATGCCCCCCAGTTTCATGTGCCCGAACGCGTCGGTCGTCCTATCGGACAGCACCATCTCGCCGCCTTCGAACATTGCCCCTTCTGAAACAATGACGACTGAATACCTGCTCGGATTGCGCGCGCGATCATAGCACAACAATTCGGTCAGATGTTCGATGTCGAATTTGCATTCCGGGATGACGCACCGATTCGCAGCGCCCGCCATCGTCGGCAGCATGGCGGTGAATCCCGCGTACCGTCCGAACACCTCCATAACGAGAACTCGTTCGTGAGATCCGGCTGATGTGCGGAGTCGATTCGACAATTCAATCGTGCGGCTGACACAGGTGCTAAAGCCGATGCAATAATCGGTGCCTGGCACGTCATTGTCCATCGTCTTGGGTATTGCGATGACCTTGACGCCTTCCTTGTGCAGGCGAGTGGCAAAAGAAAGCGTGTCGTCGCCGCCCATCGGAATTAGATACTCAACGCCTAGCCAATCCAGGTTTTTGATGACTTCGGAAGTAAAATCGTTCTTGTCTTGAGTGTACGCCGCGCGCAGGGCCTCAGGCACTTCTTCTTTTTTCACGGCCGACGGGTTCGTACGCGAGGTATGGAGAAACGTGCCGCCGGTGCGTCCCGCGCGATTGACGATCTCTTCCGTCAGGATTTGAAAGTTGTCGCTGTTGTCCGCCTGCTCATCGCGCACGATGCTGATCGAGCCGAGCCAGCCGCGGCGGATTCCGATAACTTGATAGCCTTCGCGCAGGGCGCGAATGGTGACCGCACGGATCGCAGGATTGAGCCCGGGCACATCGCCGCCGCCGGTGACAATACCGATTACACCCTTTTTAGCGCTCATGCGACCGCCTTCGTGTTTTCCATTTCTTCGGTATATTCGCCGAAGCGCGCGTTACCATTACACCAGGCACCGTGATTTTGCGGATGCTTTTTGTTTCGGCGAACCGCCGAAACCGACGCCCAACACGGGCGCCGCTGCCCAGCCATTATATCTTGGCGTACATTTCCGCTCCGGCTTCCTGAAATTCCGTTGCCTTCTGCCGTAATCCCTTTTCGATCGCGGCTTCTTCCCTGATTCCCTGCTCCGCTGCGTACTTGCGCACGTCCTCGGTAATGCGCATCGAACAGAAGTGTGGACCGCACATGGAACAGAAGTGCGCAGTCTTTGCGCCTTCGGCGGGAAGCGTTTCGTCGTGGAACTCGCGGGCGGTTTCGGGATCGAGAGAGAGATTGAATTGGTCTTCCCAACGGAACTCAAACCTTGCTTTGCTGATGGCGTTGTCGCGGTATTGCGCGCCGGGATGGCCTTTCGCCAAATCGGCGGCGTGCGCAGCGATTTTGTAGGCGATGACCCCGTCTTTGACGTCTTTCTTGTTCGGCAAACCGAGATGTTCTTTCGGCGTGACGTAGCAAAGCATCGCCGTGCCATACCAGCCGATCATCGCTGCGCCGATCGCGCTGGTGATGTGATCGTAGCCGGGGGCGATGTCGGTAGTCAGCGGGCCGAGCGTGTAGAACGGCGCTTCGTCACACCACTCGAGTTGCTTTTCCATGTTCTCCTTGATCATATGCATCGGGATGTGGCCGGGGCCTTCGTTCATCACCTGCACGTGACGCGCCCACGCGCGCCGGGTCAGCTCGCCTTGCGTGTAAAGTTCGGCGAACTGCGCCTCATCGTTTGCGTCGGCGATTGATCCCGGCCGGAGACCGTCGCCAATGGAAAAGCTGACGTCGTACGCAGCAATGATCTCGCAGATTTCGTCCCAATGTGTGTAAAGAAAACTTTCCTGATGATGGGCAAGGCACCATTTGGCCATGATCGAACCGCCACGCGAAACGATCCCGGTGGCGCGCCGCGCGGTGAGCGGAATGTAGCGTAGAAGCACACCTGCATGAACCGTAAAATAATCCACACCTTGCTCAGCTTGTTCAATTAACGTGTCGCGATAAATCTCCCACGTGAGTTCCTCCGCGCGACCGCCAACTTTTTCGAGCGCTTGATAAATTGGCACCGTGCCGATAGGCACGGGCGAATTCCGGATGATCCACTCGCGCGTGGCGTGAATGTTCTTACCGGTGCTCAGATCCATCACCGTGTCGGCGCCCCATTTCGTAGCCCAACACATTTTCTCGACTTCTTCCTCGATTGACGATGCGACAGCGCTGTTGCCGATATTGGCGTTGATCTTTACCAGGAAATTGCGGCCGATGATCATCGGCTCGCTTTCGGGGTGATTAATGTTCGCGGGAATTATTGCTCGTCCTCGCGCAACCTCCGACCGCACGAATTCAGGCGTTATTTCATTCGGGACGTTGGCACCAAAACTTTCTCCGCGGTGCTGCTGTGCCAGATCGTTTCTTTCAATTGCGGATTGCGGATTGGGGATTGCGGAAAGATCAGATTTCGCATTCTTCCTTCTTCCTTCCTCCTTCATCCTTTGCAATCCGTGATTCTCTCGGATTGCAATAAATTCCATCTCGGGCGTGATGATTCCCTGTCGCGCGTAGTAAAGCTGCGTGACACATTTGCCGGGCTTTGCCCGCAACGGGCGTCGCGCAGCAGGCGATGGTTGAAACTTGGTCCTAGACGAGCTGGCGTCTGTTGAACGTTTCTTACTTCCTAATTCATCCTTCTTACTTCCGTTGCGCGTTGCCGAATGTTCGGCATGGGCAACGGAGAGATAGCCGTCATCAATCGGCTGAACTTTGCGACCGTCGATTTCTTCCACATCGCCGCGGGCGGCAATCCATCTCGCTCGCAACGGCGGGAGGCCTTGGGTGACGTCGCCGCGAAAATCCGGATCGCCCCAGGGACCGCTCGTATCGTACACGCCCACGGGCTCGTTCAGTTCGATCTCGCCATTCATGGATTTCGTCGGCGCGAGCATTATCTCGCGAAAGGGAACCCCGATCTCTTTGTGCAGCGTGCCTGAGACGTAAATCTTGCGGCTATTCGGCAGAGATTTTTCGACAGAATGAACAGAACCTACAGAATTACTACCGTTCGAATTTTCTGAATTGAAGCTCGGTCGGCTGCCTCCTCGCTCGCCGTTCCCCGGCGTGGCCTTACCTTCTATGTCGCTCGCCTCGCTCTCTGCATTCATTTTGTTCATTCTGTTAATTCTGTCTGAAATGAAAAAGCCATGCGTTGAGAACGCATGGCTACCTTCAGGTTCAAGGGGTCTCCAGTATCACACCGGACTCTCAGCCAAGCGGCTCCCCCGCATTTTCTTTCTCGGTCAGAATAAGACTCGCCCGAGCGAAGTCAATAATGTGAGGATTTGTAGCGCGCCTGTGTCAGGCGCCATACTTGGTGTTTCACGAAACGCCCTACAAGCGCGGAAAAATGCAGGCGAGAATTTTATCCCGCGGGTTTCGCGGTTGTTTCTTCCTTTATATTGGTGTGGAAAATGGCGAGCCATTGACCGTTCTCCAGTTTCCAGACGGACCCGGCGTTGTAGGTGCCAGAGGCATCCTTTCCATCCAGCGTGCCATCGACCTTCACCTTATAGGTCGTAACGATGACGTCCTTTTCATCGGAGAACATGTCGAAATCGCTGATCTCAAACGATTTCATGTCCCACTTTTGCATATCGGCCAGTTCGTTCTGCATGTTGGAGAGCCGATCCGCGTAAACACAGCGAATGTCTTTATCGACGACCTTCTTGAAGGCGTCCGAGTTCTTGTCCTTGAATGCCTGCCATGCTGATTTTTCCTTGGCTTCCATCGCGGCCTTGTCCGGCGTTGCGGCGATGGAAACGGCGATGGTCGCAAATAGGGCGACCATTGTGTGCGTGATACATTTTTTCATTTATGTCCTTTCGTTGCGGTTGAGTGCTGAAATCAGCTTGCTGTATTCAAGCAGACGGTCAAGCCGGGCCATGTTCGTCGAAATGCACGCGACATTCTGAATGCGGCACGGTCAACCGGATCGAAGTTGCGACATCAGGGAACAATCACGTCCGATTCGAGGGATATTCTTTGTGAAGGAGTTGACGTCTGCTGCGGCGCGAGAAACACGGATTTGCCAACGAGGTCCATCAAGCTTGTATCTGCTTCCTTCAACTGCCCTTCCTGAATAGCG
>WNEP01000919.1_pt1 | contig 15207 bp, 12 predicted proteins | sample 5399961 | NCBI WGS metagenome assembly WNEP01 (sample SAMN13153329, study PRJNA577476) | soil metagenome | isolation source: 20 cm grassland meadow soil pre-rain plot 5 | place: USA:California | collected 2015-09-08 | reverse complement strand
AATGGTGGCGATCCGGCGCTGTCTCGCCGATCACGGCAACGCGGCGCTGCGCGGCAGCACGCTCTACACCTCCGGCGAACCCTGTGCGATGTGCATGGGCGCGATCCTCTGGTGCCATATGGGGCGGCTCGTCTTCGCGGCGTCGATTGCGCAACTCGCCGCCAAGATCGATCAGATCATGGTGTCGAGCGCCGAGCTCGCGGCAAAGGCGCCCTCCGCGCCGATTGCGATCAGCGGCGGCGTGCTAGCGGATGAGGCCATGGCGCTGTTCGTGAAATGATGGCCCACTCCGTACGATCACGCCGGAGGTGATAGTGCTTTGGTCCCGCACAAACAGCAACCCGTAAGGATGTCCATGATCGCCATTCGTGCGGCCAAGGCGGCAACGGTGGCGGCGATCGCGCTGTTCGCCACCCTGGTCGCGTTCGGCAACCTGACCGACTACAACACCAATTTCGTATTCGTCGAGCACGTCATGTCCATGGATACGATCTTTCCGTTCTCGACGATCAAGTACCGGGCGATCACCAGCCCTGCGCTTTGGCACGCGGCCTACGCGCTCATCATCGCGATGGAGGCGGCAACCGCGCTGCTGTGTTGGATCGGCGCGGCGGCGCTCGCGCGCAGGCTGCGCGCCGACGCCGCAACATTCAATCGGGCCAAAGCCTTCTCCGTCGCCGGCCTGACCCTCGGCTTTCTGCTGTGGCAGGTCGGGTTCATGTCGATCGCAGGCGAATGGTTCGGCATGTGGCAGTCGCAGCAGTGGAACGGAGTGCCGAGCGCGTTCCGCTTCGTCATCACCATCATTGCCGTGCTCATCTTCGTGGCGCTGCCCGACCACGATTTCGATCGAGGCGCGGCATGAGCCGAGGCAGTCTCACACATCCACCTTCAGCGCGGCGATGAAAGCCTCCTGCGGGATTTCTACTTTGCCGAACTGGCGCATGCGCTTCTTTCCTGCCTTTTGCTTCTCCAGGAGCTTGCGCTTGCGCGTCACATCGCCGCCGTAGCATTTGGCGGTGACGTCCTTGCGCAACGCACGCACCGTCTCGCGCGCGATGATCTTGCCGCCGATCGCGGCCTGGATCGGCACCTGGAACATGTGCGGGGGGATGAGCTCCTTGAGCTTTTCCACCATGGCGCGTCCGCGGCTCTCCGCGCGCGTGCGATGCACGAGCATGGCGAGTGCGTCGACCGGCTCGCCGTTGACGAGGATTTGCATTTTCACCAAATCGGCCAGCCGGAAGTCGGTGAGGTGATAGTCGAACGAGGCGTAGCCTTTCGACACGGACTTAAGACGGTCGTAGAAGTCGAACACCACCTCGTTGAGCGGCAGGTCGTATTTCACCATCGCGCGGTTGCCGACGTAGGTCAGCTCGATCTGCACGCCGCGCCGGTCCTGGCAGAGCTTGAGCACGCTGCCGAGATATTCGTCCGGAGTCATGATAGTGGCGCGGATCCACGGCTCTTCGGTCTCCTTGACCCGCACCGGATCCGGCATATCGACGGGATTGTGGATCTCGAGCTTGGTCCCGTTGGTCAGCGTGATCTTATAGATCACCGAAGGTGCGGTCGCGATCAGGTCGAGGTTGAACTCGCGCGCGAGCCGCTCCTGGATGACCTCCAGATGCAGCAGCCCGAGGAATCCGCAGCGGAAGCCGAAGCCGAGCGCAGCCGACGTCTCCATCTCGTAGGTGAAGCTCGCGTCATTGAGCCGCAACTTGCCCATGGCGGCGCGTAAATCCTCGAACTGCGCGGCATCGACCGGGAAGAGGCCGCAGAAGACGACCGGAATGGCGGGCCGGAAGCCCGGCAGCGCCGTGCTCACCGGCTTGCGGTCATCCGTAATGGTGTCGCCGACGCGGGTATCAGCGACCTGCTTGATGGAGGCGGTGAGAAAGCCGATCTCGCCGGGGCCGAGCTTTTCGACATCGAGCATCTTCGGTGTGAACACGCCGACGCGGTCGACCTCGTAGGCGGCGCCGCTCCCCATCATGCGGATGCGCTGGCCGCGCCGCAGCACGCCGTCGACGACGCGCAATAGCACGATGACCCCGAGATAGCTGTCGTACCAGCTGTCGACCAAGAGCGCCTTGAGCGGCGCCTCGCTGTCGCCTCTGGGTGGCGGCAGCCGCGTGATGATGCCCTCGAGCACCTCGCCAATATTGAGGCCGGTCTTTGCCGAGATCAGGATCGCGCTTGAGGCGTCGAGCCCGATCACGTCCTCAATCTGCTGCTTCACCTTCTCGGGTTCGGCCGCCGGCAAGTCGACTTTATTGAGGACCGGCACGACTTCGTGGTTGTTGTCGATTGCCTGATAGACGTTGGCGAGCGTCTGCGCCTCGACGCCCTGCGAAGCGTCCACTACCAGGAGCGAACCTTCGCAGGCGGCGAGCGAGCGGTTGACCTCGTAGGCGAAATCGACGTGGCCCGGCGTATCGATCAGGTTGAGCACGTAGTCCTTGCCGTCGCGGGCTCGATAATTGAGCCGCACGGTCTGCGCCTTGATGGTGATGCCGCGCTCGCGCTCGATGTCCATGGAGTCGAGCACCTGCTCCACCATTTCGCGCTCGGCGAGCCCGCCGGTCGTTTGGATGAGCCGGTCCGCCAGCGTCGACTTGCCGTGGTCGATATGCGCGATGATCGCGAAGTTACGGATGTTCTCAATGGCCGCATTCATGGCGCGCGGATTAGCACCCGCCTCCGCGAGCGGCAAGGACCGGAAGCTTTCTCCGACCGTCCCTGTCTCGGTTCACTCCGCCGCGACCTGCTGCTTCGCCAGGAATGGCGCGAGCGCGAGGCGTTCCCCCTCGCGCGCCACGATTGCGTGGCCGCGTGGCACCGGCTTCCAGTGGGCATGGTTGGCATCGAGCGGCTCCGACACGATCACCACGTTGTCGCCCGACGCGCGATAATAGAGCGAGTTGGCTTCATCGTTGGCGGCGTAGCGGAAGGCATAGAGATCGCGCCCATTGGCCAGCGCCGCCGTGAAGCGCAGCGGCTCATGGTAGCCCTTGCTGCTGACCATCTCGGTCAAGCTGGTGAGCACCCGCGCCGTGGCGCCGACCGGATCCTTGTCGCCGCCGGCGCCGAGGATGGCGAGAAACACCGCTTCCGAATCGGTGGTGCCGATGCGCGAGCCGTAGAACTCGTCGGGAATGAGCGCTTCCACCCGGCGCCGCAAGCGTGCCCAGGTGCCGATGATTCCGTTATGCATGAACAGCCAGCGGCCGCAGGCAAAGGGATGGCAGTTCGGTCGCGTGATCGGCGTGCCGGTCGCCGCGCGCACATGCGCGAAATAAAGGTGCGATTGGATGTGCCGGCAGAGATAGCGCAAATTCTCGTCCGACCAGGCCGGACGGACCTCGCGATAGAGTCCGGGCTCGGGGTGTTCCCCATACCATCCCATGCCGAAACCGTCGCCGTTGGTGGCGGCGGTCGATTCCAACGACCGCTGACTCTGCACCACTAGCGAGTGAGCGGGGGCGGTGACGTATTGTTCCAATGGGATCGTTTCGCCGCGATATGCGATCCAGCGGCACATGGCAGGGTCCCTGGGCAGCTCCGAAGCAAGGTCTAGCATTGCCGCAAGATACGGCAAAGCAATGGCGGCGCGCTTTCCCCTGATATGGACCTGCCCGCCACCTCATGCCATAGGCTGCCGCCCGGATAGGGCCCGAACCGGGTGCTTGCGATGACGGCCATGACGCAGAGCGGGCGCCGGCGCCTCGCCATCGAGCGGCTGCTCGATTCGCTTGCCGATGCCGCGCGGCGCGAGCGCACGGTGATCGCCGTTCTGCTCGGCTATGTGGCGCTCTGGACCCTTTACGGAGCCATCGCCAAGGCCAGTCAGGACATCCACGCCGATATGTCCGAGCAGTTTGCGCTCGGGCGCGAACTGGCGCTCGGTTATCCCAAGCACCCGCCGCTGGCGATGGTGGTTGTGCGCGCCTGGTTCAGCGTCTTCCCCACCGCTGACTGGGCCTACTACCTGCTTGCGATGAGCAATGTCGGCCTCGCGCTGTGGATCGCCTGGCGGCTCTGCGCGCGATTTCTCGACGGCGAAAAACGCGTTCTCGGGCTCGCGCTACTCACGCTGGTGCCTTTCTTCAATTTCCACGGCCTCAAATTCAACGTGAACACGATCCTGCTGCCGTTGTGGGCGGCCACCACGCTGTGGTTTCTGCGCTCGTTCGAGAGTCGCCGCGTGCTCGACGCGGCGCTCGCCGGGCTTTTTGCGGCGGCGGCGATGTACGGCAAGTACTGGTCGATCGTGCTGCTGCTGGGACTCGGCGTTGCCGCGCTCAGCGATCGCCGGCGGGCCGTCTACTTCTCCTCCGCGGTGCCCTGGGTGACGATTGCGGTGGGGACGCTGGCGCTTGCCCCGCACCTTGCTTGGCTAATTGCCAAGGACTTTGCGCCGTTCTCCTACGCGGTCACCCTGCACGGGGAAGGCTCCCTTGCGTCGACGCTGGTTGCCTCGCTTGGTTATCTCGCGGGCAGCGCCGGCTATATCGCAGTGCCGCTCCTGCTCGTGCTTTTCATGGCGCGGCCGAGCGGCGCAGCCGCCAAGGACATGGCATGGCCGTCGTCGCCGGAGCGCCGCTTGGCGGCGGCGGCGTTCTGGGCGGTACTGCTGATGCCGGCCTTGATCGCGCCTTTGGCCGCGGTCCGGCTGGTATCGCTCTGGTCGATGTCGGCCTTCACGTTGTTGCCGGTCATGCTGCTGTCATCGCCGCTCGTCGCGCTCACGCGCCGCGATGCGGCGAGCGTCCTCACGATTGCGGTCGCTTTTCCCTTCGTGATGGTGGCGCTTGCGCCGGCCGTCGCGTTCGTCGTCCATCGCGCGGGTCCGGCGCCGGGCTCCGCCCATCCTTCCGTGCTGGCCGAACCAATAGAAAAGCTGTGGCGCGAAACCACGGACAGGCCGCTGCGTATGTTCAGCAGCTTTGACGAGCTCACCGATGGCGTGACCTTCTATATGCGCAGCCATCCGCTCGCGGTGCACGTGCTCGATGGGCGAGCCTCGCCGGCGCTTGAGGAGCGCATCGAGCGTGACGGCATCGCGTTGCTGTGTCCGGCTCGAGGGTCCGGCGCGGATTGGTGCGCCAACACCGCGACTGCGCGGGCGCGCTGTTCTCCTGCCGGCAAGCAGGCCGAGATCGAGCTTTCCCGCAGCTATCTTGGCAGGGAAGGCAAGCCCGCGCGCTATCTGCTCATCACCATTGCGCCCCGCCAGGGCGAGGCGCCGGACAGCGAACTGTCCGCCGACTGCCAGGGCGTCAGGGCGCGGTGACTGCCGCCTTGATCAGCGCAACGACCTTGTTGAGCGGCGATTGTCCGCTTGCCACCGAGCGCTCGAATTCGGCGCAGCGGCGCTCGAAGCGCTCGAGCTGATCGCGCTTTTGCGTATCGTCGAGGAAGGAGTAGGTCAACGAATTGCGGGCGATCGCTTTGAGCTCCGGATAGCCCAGGCCGTAGTCGCGCGCCGCGCGGAAATATTCGTTGGTCAGATCGATGCGGGATACGCCGGCGTCGTCGGATGACAGCACCACCGGCACGCCGGCGGCCACATAGACGGGAAACGGATGGTCCTTGCCGCGCACCCCGAGGATGAGGTCGTTGCTGGTGAGGTTGATCTCGACCACGACCGGCCGCGCACGCATCTGCGCGAGTACGCCCTGTGCGTCGCGCTCGAAGGCGAGCGTGACGCCATGGCCTATGCGGCGCGCCCCGGCGATCTCGACGGCTTGACGGATGTGGAACGTGAGATCGGCGGGCGGAACGAGGCCGAGCCATAGCTCGCCCGCATGCAGCGCCACCGGCACATCCTTGGCGAGAAACCGGATGATCTCCATGTGGCGCGTGTAGTCGCGGCGCGCCACCAGATAGTCTTCGGGCCCGACGACATTGAGTCCGACCAGGCGCGGTTCCGAGCGGATCAGCGCGGCGGCGGTGGCGGTCTGGACGAACACCTCGTCGGGCGTGTTGTCGCGGTAGACCTGGACGATATAGCGGAAGGCGACACCGCAGCCGGCTTGTGTGTTCGCGGCATCGCATGCCAGTGCGGCGCTGATCTTGTCGAGGGCGGCCGCCAAGTCGTTGCGTTTCGCCGCGACGCATTCGGTAAGCCCGCTTGCCTCGAGCGCCGCGAGCTTTGACGCATCGTCGCTTGCGGTGGCAATGGCCCTGACGAATTTCTCGCGGTCGTTCGGGCACCACGACGAGACCATGAACTCGACGTACTGCACGTTTTCGGCGTCGTAGAGCCTGAGCTGGTCGACCGTCATCTCGGCGAGCCGCGAGCCGGACACCGCAGCGAACCGGTCGAACACCGCGAAGAATTCGTCGTGCCCTGTCGGTACGGTGGGCGTCGGCAGGAAGTCGCGCATCGAGAGCGCGTTGACGAGGCGGTCGTAGAGTTTTTGGTCGCGCATCGCATCGGATATCGGCCGCGTTCCAGTGCGGTCGCACTGCGGCTTCGCCAAGATGACGTTCTCGAGGTTGACGCAAGAGTCTTCCTGCACGGCCCAGGCGATGAAGCGCTCCGCGTAAATCGCGCCGGAGAGGTGCGTGTGCAGGTCGCCGCCTTTCGGCATGCGATGAAGGAACGCGCGAAGCGTGGTGTGATTCTCCCGCGCCGCCTCGAACTGCGCAGCGGTGACGATCGCGTCGAATTCGCCGGCGAGGAGGGCAAGGCGGAACAAGAGGATGAACGCCGCCAGGAAGATGGCGGCAAGGATGATCCGGCCTCGCAAGACTTTTGCCCCGGCTGCGCTCTCTACGAAGGCGAAGCTAGCGGTTGGGTATGGCGAACTCAATTAGGTGGAGGAGCGTCGGGCAGTTCGCGGCTCCTCGAACGTTCAGTACCGGTAATGATCGGATTTATACGGTCCCTCGACGGCCACGCCGATATACTGGGCTTGCCGGTCCGACATTTTCGTGAGCTTGGCGCCGATCTTGGCGAGGTGGAGGCGTGCGACCTTCTCGTCGAGGTGCTTCGGCAGCGTGTAAACTTTCTTCTCGTACTTCTTCGGATTGGTCCATAGCTCGATTTGCGCCAAGGTCTGGTTGCTGAACGAGGACGACATTACGAAGCTCGGATGGCCCATGGCATTGCCGAGGTTCACCAAACGTCCCTCCGACAAGAGGATGATGCGCTTGCCGTCCGGGAATTCGATTTCATCGACCTGCGGCTTCACGTTGTACCACTTGAAGTTACGCAGCGCCGAGACCTGGATCTCGCTGTCGAAATGCCCGATGTTGGCAACGATCGCCCGGTCCTTCATCCTGCGCATGTGCTCGATGGTGATGACGTCGAGGTTGCCGGTGGCGGTGACGAAAATGTCGGCGCGCGGCGCCGCGTCGTCCATCGTCGTCACCTCGTAGCCTTCCATCGCCGCCTGCAGTGCGCAGATCGGATCGATCTCAGAGACGAGCACGCGGCAGCCGGCTTGCCGCAGAGAGGCGGCCGAACCCTTGCCGACGTCACCAAAGCCGGCAACCATGGCCACCTTGCCTGCCATCATCACGTCGGTGCCGCGGCGAATTCCATCCACGAGCGATTCACGGCAGCCGTAAAGGTTGTCGAACTTCGATTTGGTCACGCTGTCGTTCACATTGATCGCTGGCCACAGCAACGTGCCTTTCTTCTGCATCTCGTAGAGCCGGTGAACACCGGTCGTGGTTTCCTCGGTCACGCCGCGGATCGCGTCGGCATTGTGCTTGTACCAGCCGGGCTTGTCCTTCAGCCGCTGCTTGATGGCGGCGAACAGGATTTCTTCCTCCTCGTTGACCGGTTTGCTGATCAAGCTGGTTTCGCCCCGCTCGGCGCGCAGGCCGAGGTGAATCAAAAGCGTGGCATCGCCGCCGTCGTCGAGAACCATGTTGGGTGTACCGCCATCGCTCCATTCGAAGATGCGGTGCTGGTAGTCCCAATAGTCCTCGAGCGTCTCCCCCTTGACCGCGAATACCGGTGTGCCGCTCGCTGCCACAGCCGCCGCGGCGTGGTCCTGGGTGGAATAGATGTTGCACGAGGCCCAGCGTACGTCCGCGCCGAGGGTCTTGAGCGTTTCGATCAGGACCGCGGTCTGGATCGTCATGTGCAGTGAGCCGCAGATGCGCGCACCGCGCAGCGGCTGCTCGGGCCCGTATTCCTCGCGGATGGCCATAAGGCCGGGCATCTCGGTCTCGGCGATGGCGATTTCCTTGCGGCCCCACTCGGCAAGGCTCACGTCCTTGACCACGTAGTCGGCAGCCGCCTTGGCGGGGGCAGCATTCCTGGCGGCTTTCGATTGAGCGGTCATGACAGTCCTTACGAGGTTCGGAATTGCGGCGCGCCGGCCGGCCGCCGCTCGGCGCTGCCTATAGCAGGGGCGACGCGTGCCCGCAACGAAGATATAAAGATTTCTTTATATCCAAACCGAACCGGAATTCGCACCCCGCCGAACCGACGCGATGTCGCGCGCGTTGATGCGGCAGGGGGGGAGCGATTGGAGCGCCCGATGCGAGAGAAAACGCAGCTCGATCTCCACCTTTCTCCGGCCATCACTTCGCTGTCGGAGCTTGCCAAGGCGGAGGACGAATGCACGCGCTGTCCGCTCTACCAGCACGCGACGCAGGCGGTGCCAGGCGAGGGACGCAGGTCGTCCCACCTCATGCTCGTCGGCGAGCAGCCGGGTGACAAGGAAGATCTCGCCGGCAAGCCGTTTGTCGGCCCGGCGGGGCGCGTTCTCGACCGGGCGCTGGAAGATGCAGGAATTCCGCGCACGGAGGTTTTCGTCACCAACGCGGTGAAACATTTCAAGCATGAGATGCGAGGCAAGCGGCGGCTGCACAAGCGGCCCAACGCTTATGAAATCGAGCGCTGCAAGATCTGGCTCGATGTCGAACGCGCGCTGGTGAAGCCGGTCGCCATTGTCGCTCTCGGCGCGACGGCAGCGCGCAGCCTCCTGGGACGCTCGGTCACCATCAGCAAGCTGCGCGGGCAGACCTTGCACCTCGCCGACGGTACCGCCGCCTTCGTCACCATCCATCCGTCCTGGCTGCTGCGCATCGAGGACGAGGCCGATAAGGAACGCGAGTACAAGAATTTGGTGGCTGACCTGCGGCCCGCCGCGAAGGTGTTGGCAAAGAAGGCAGCGTGAAGCCAGCCCCGAGCGCGCCGCTAGAACCTATTCCTCTTCCGTGAACCGCCCGCTCACGAGCGCGGCCAGCGCGGCGACGACCTCGGCCGCCTGCGGCCCGCTTGCCTCGACGGTAATCGTCGCGCCGGGTCCGGCCGAAAGCATCATCAATCCCATGATCGAGGTTCCGCCGACGACCTCCTGTCCGCGCTTGACCTTCACCTCGGCGTCGAACTTTTCCACGGTCTGCACGAACTTCGCCGAGGCGCGCGCGTGCAGCCCTTTTTTGTTGCAGATTTGGAGCACGCGGGTAATCGGCGCCGCGTCCGGCGGACCATCGCCGGCAGCGTCGCTCATTTGCCGGTGAGAACGCGGCTGGCGATGGTGATGTATTTTCGGCCGGAGTCCTGGGCCGCCGCCACCGCTTCGGTCAGGGGACATTCGTCTCTCACCTTGGCGAGTTTCACCAGCATTGGAAGATTGATGCCGGCGAGGACCTCGACTTTCGGACGCCCCATGACGGAGATGGCGAGATTGGAGGGCGTGCCGCCGAACATGTCGGTGAGAATGGCGACCCCTTCGCCGCTGTCCACGCGCTTGACTGCCTCGATGATGTCCTTGCGGCGCTGTTCGACGTCGTCGTCCGGGTCAATCGTCACCGCTTCGATCTGCTTTTGCGGGCCGACCACATGCTCGAGGGCCGAGCGGAACTCGGCGGCAAGGCGCCCGTGCGTGACGAGTACGAGGCCGATCATCGACTTCCCCGCCGGCGCGTCCGGGTTGCACCGCACGAAAGGGCGCCCATCATCACGATCCTAAGCCCGTGCGCAAGGGCCTTTCTGATGGTTTCGGGACGCTGTTGCATTGCGATAGAGCTGGCCCGGCGGGCGCCTCCTCTGCCGGGAACTGAGCGCCAGGCGCCATACGTCTGTGCCGCCGGCGCTGCGCGCAAGGATCATAACGGAGGTTTAATATCACCGTCCGGTGAGCGCAGGACCGCGAGCACGGGAGCAAGGGGGACGGCACCCGCCGGGAGGGCCAACCGCCGCACGGTTACGCCCATGAGCACGGTGTCGCCCGTTGTCGGCATGCGCTCCGCGTCCTCGGCTGCCAGGTCGACCACAAGACCCACGACCGCCACCGGCTCGTAATCGAGCCGGCGAATGCCGAGGCCGCGCACCTCAATCAGCCCCGCAAGCGTGCTAGCCGCGCGGACCAGGAGCCGGCCATGATGTACTTCGAGGTGAAGGCGGTCGTCGCCGACAAGGCGGGCGAACCGAAGCAGGCCCGTTTCAGCCGCCTGAATGAGCGCGAGCGCAAGTTGTGACTTGCCCGATCCCGCCGGCCCGCGGATGAGCACGGCGTGCGCGCCGGCCAGCACGGCAGAGGCGTGCACGCTCGGAGTCTCGGCGACCATCACATGGCCGGCAGTCGCACCGTGAAACGTGCGCCGAGCACGGGCGCGCTCTCCGCACCCGCCCGAACGCGGTTCTCCGCGCGGACGCGGCCGCCATGCGCCTCGATGATATGCTTGGAGATGGACAGCCCGAGTCCCGAATTCTGTCCGAAGGGTTGATGCGGTCGATGGGTGTAGAAGCGTTCGAAGATCTTCTCCATTGCTTCGTCGGGCACGCCGGGGCCGTCGTCATCAATGATGATTTCGATCTGGCTCTTCAATCGCCGGCACGTGACGCGCACTGACCCGCCTGGCGGTGAGAATGAACGGGCATTGTCGATGAGGTTGTCGACCACCTGCCCGAGCCGTGAGTCGTTCCCCAGCACAAGGAAGCCCGCAGGCCCGACTCCTTCGAAAGTCAGCATGACAGTGACGCCATCGTCGTGCCGTTCCTTCGCCACGCTGACCACCGTGCTGAGAAGCTTGGCGATATTAACCGGCTGCGCTTCGTGCCGTTGCATCTCGGCGTCGAGCCGGCTGGCGTCGGAGATGTCGGAGATCAGCCGGTCGAGCCGTTTCACGTCGTGCTGGATAACCGAGAGGAGGCGGTTGCGGCTTTCATCGCTTCTCGCAAGCGGCAGCGTCTCGACCGCCGAGCGCAGCGAGGTGAGAGGGTTCTTGAGCTCGTGCGCCACGTCGGCGGCGAAGCTCTCGATCGCCTCGATGCGGTTGTAAAGCGCGGCGGTCATGTCGCGCAGCGATCCGGAGAGGTGACCGATCTCGTCACGGCGGTGACTCAGATCGGGGATCTCGACCCGGGAGCGAATCCGCCGCCGCACGAGCTGTGCGCTTTCCGCGAGCCGCCGGACCGGGCCCGCGATCGTACCGGCAAGCAGGAACGAGAGCACCACCATCACGCCCGCGGCGATCAGAAAGATCTTGAAGATGGCAACGCGCTCGGCCCCCACCATGGTGTCGATGTCGGCGCCTTGGGTGGAGAGCATGAGGGCACCGCGCACCGCGCGGAAACGCTGCACCGGCACGGCGACGGACACGATTACCTCGCCGCGTTCATTGATGCGCACCATGCTGGACTTGAAGCCCTGCAGGGCATTGGCGACCTCACCGTAGCCCTTGCCGCTTTGTGGTTCGAACTCGCGATAGAGCGGCAGCGTGCCACGGCTCACCCAGGTTCGGATGGTGACGTAGCCGCGCTCGAGAACGCCGGGCTTCTGTCGCGGCGGCGGCAGATCGAAGCGCACCACGTCATAGAGGTTGCGGCTGTCGAGAATGAGAACGCCGGCGCGATCGTATATGCGCGCGCGCGTATTCGTGGGCGAGACGAGGCGGCGCAGCACCGGCGCGACGCGTTCGGGATTGATCGGGAACTCGAGCCCGGACAGCGCCTCCTCGGATGGCCCGTAGCTCTGACCGGCCTGCAGGTCGAGCAGCCGCTCGGGATCGATGGTGATGGTATCGGTCTCCACCGTCGCCGAGGCGGCCACAGCGCCGGCAATGATCTCGCCTTGCACCAGCAGGCTCTGAATGCGCGCATCGATCAGGCCGGCTCGGAATTGCGAGAGATAGAGAATGCCGATCACGAGCGCGAGCAGGCCCGTCACGTTGAGAAAAATGATGCGCCTGCTCAGGCTCGAAAAAGCGACGCGGACGAAGAAATGCCAGCCTTGTAGCAATAGGACGGCGAAGCGCCGTCGCCCAGTTTTCGCGAGCGATGCCCCGTCCTCGCGCTGCTTCTTTTCCAGCTCGATCTTGAGGCTTTCCAGCGTTTCATCGAGTCGGCGAAGGCTCAAAGAAGCTGCGCGGGCAAAGAGCTGCCAGCCTTCGGAGATGAGTTCGCCGAAGCGGCGCAGCCTTATGACCGCGAGCGCCAATGGACCCTCGTCGGGACGTTGCGGCTCGACGGCTGTCGTGAGGTCGTCCGGCGTGCGATCGCTCCGAGTGACGCGGATGAGGAAAGGCGAGCTGTGCTGCCACCGCGCCGCGCGCTGCAGGGCGGCTTTTGCAAGCGCCAGGAGGCCGTCAAAGCGACGCCTGGCGTGGAGCACGAGGAGGCGAAAGCGCCCGCTTTTGGTCAGTAGGGATAACCCCTCGTCGGGCCGCTCCGGCGCGAGGTCGGTCTTGAAACTCTCCGGCGTTCGATTGAGCACAGTCGGTCTGTCGGTTGCACGCCCCCATCCCAGGCCCCGCCGGCGCCGATCTTAGGCGGTCAAGCCTGGTCGCCAAGCCGCCCCTGACGTCACATTTCTTTGAACCGATAGCCGACGCCGTAGAGCGTTTCGATCATATCGAAATCGTCGTCGCTCCCCTTGAACTTCTTGCGCAATCGTTTGATGTGGCTGTCGATCGTGCGGTCGTCCACATAGACTTGGTCGTCATAGGCCGCATCCATCAATGCATTGCGGCTCTTGACCACGCCAGGCCGGCTCGCGAGCGCCTGCAGGATAAGGAACTCCGTTACCGTCAGCGTAACTGGCTCGTTTTTCCACGTGCAGGTGTGCCGCTCGGGATCCATGCGCAATAGGCCCCGCTCGAGCACCTTGGTGCTGTCGCTCTCTTTCGGCGCGCTACCGTCCTTTGGTGCCGCACGGCGCAAGATTGCTTTGACGCGCTCGACCAGGAGGCGCTGCGAGAACGGTTTGCGGATGAAATCGTCGGCGCCCATTTTGAGGCCGAACAGTTCGTCGATTTCCTCGTCTTTTGAGGTGAGGAAAATCACCGGCATGTCGGACTTCTGGCGCAGCCGCCGCAAGGTCTCCATGCCGTCCATGCGCGGCATCTTGATATCGAGAATGGCGAGATCGGGCGGCGACGTCTTGAAGCCGTCGAGCGCAGAGGCGCCATCGGTATAGGTCATAATCCGATAGCCTTCGGCCTCGAGTGCGATCGAGACCGAGGTCAAGATATTGCGGTCGTCATCGACGAGAGCGATGGTCGGCATAGCCCCTATCCCTGCATTCGCCCTGGGACTTTGCAGCCCCAAAGCACGGCCGAAATGTGGCGAATCCCTGACAAAGGCGTGATTCGTCAAGGGGTTTCGTTAGCATAGCCCGCGCCGGCGCTCATGGCCAAGCTCAACTTGGCGCGTCGGAAGCGAGCTTTTCCCCGGCTTCGCCCAGCGGGCAGCGCTTGCTAGCATCATTGGCCGGAGACGCCAAATGCAATCAACGCCGGACTTTGACCCCGCGGTCGCCGCCAAGAAGCTCTTGCGCGAGGGCCGGTCGGGAGCGTTGGCCACGCTGATGCAGGCCTCAGGCGATCCCTACTGCTCGTTGGTGAATGTCGCGACTGCGACTGACGGTGCGCCACTCCTGTTGATCTCGCGCCTTGCCGTGCACACCAAGAATGTTCTCGCCGATCCGCGCGTCTCGCTCATGATCGATGAGCGCAAGGCGGGCGACCCCTTGCAGGGCGCGCGCATCATGCTCATGGGAACCGCTGCCGTCACCAGCGATCGCGACGCTCGCCGGCGTTATCTCGAGCGCCAGCCGGAGGCGCAAATGTTCGCGGGGTTTGCCGATTTCGCCTTCTATCGGGTGACGCTCAAGGGTGCGCATCTCGTCGCGGGGTTTGGCCGCATCGTCGATCTCAACCCGCAGGATATTTTGACCGAGACCGGCGACGCCGCCGAGCTCGTCGCCGTCGAGCCCGAGATTGTTGCCCATATGAATGGCGAGCACGCAGACGCGGTGCGGCTTTTTGCCACCAAGCTGCTCGGTGCTCCCGACGGGCAATGGCGCTGCGTGGGCTGTGACCCCGAGGGTCTGGAACTACAGCTGGAGCGTACCGCATTGCGGCTTCCATTCCCACAGCGCGTGGGCGCGCCTAGCGTACTGCGACACGTCCTCAAGCAAATGGCCGAGGATGCGCGGCGCGCGGCCTGAAGGCGGCGCGCGTCGCGGGCCGAATGACGTATGCTGCTGCGCCGCAGCATTGAGGGGTGCGGGCTGCTATTTATAGGTCGCGGGATCGGGCGGCGAGCGCTATCATCAATCCTTACATTGCGACGGGGAGTAGGTCGGACGGTAGCCGACTGCGTCGTGGAGGTTCTCGTGCAGGAAACGGGTTTGCGGAACAACGCGTACGGCGCCGACCGATTTGGCTTTAAGGACCTCAAGGCGATCCACTGGAACCACACTGCGCCGTTGCTCTACGAGCACGCGATCGCGGGGCGCGAAGCCACGGTCGTGCAAGGCGGTGCGCTCTGCGCGGAAACGGGAGCCCATACCGGGCGATCCCCCAAGGACAAGCACACGGTCGTTGATGCGCTGACCGAGAACACGGTCTGGTGGGGCGGCAACCGCAAGATCACGCCGGAACACTTCCAGCGGCTCTACGACGACTTCATCACGCACGCGCGCGGCAAGACGCTTTACGCGCAGGACCTCTATGGCGGCGCCGACCCGAACTACCGGATCAAAACGCGGGTGTTCACCGAGCGTGCCTGGCACTCCCTTTTCATTCGTCAGTTGCTGATCCGTCCCGAGCGCTCCGAGCTCGCCCACTTCATCCCCGATCTGACCATTGTTGATCTGCCCTCGTTCAAGGCTGACCCGAAGCGGCACGGGGTGCGCACCGAGACCGTTATCGCCATCGACTTCAGCAGGAAGATCATTCTGATCGGTAACTCGTCCTACGCCGGCGAGATCAAGAAGTCGGTGTTCACCA
>WNEP01000954.1_pt1 | contig 15233 bp, 14 predicted proteins | sample 5399961 | NCBI WGS metagenome assembly WNEP01 (sample SAMN13153329, study PRJNA577476) | soil metagenome | isolation source: 20 cm grassland meadow soil pre-rain plot 5 | place: USA:California | collected 2015-09-08 | reverse complement strand
CAGTCGTCGGGCGGGACGCTGCGGCTCCGGCCCCGCGGTGGAGGGGGGGCCGAAGTCGTCGTCACACTTCCCAAGAGCGTGCTGGCACCGCTCGCGCGCGCCACTCCCTCCACCCCTCCCCTCCCCAAGCTCCGCATCCTGGTCGTGGACGACGACGCGGTGAACCGCCAGGCCATGCGCCTGTTGCTCGAGCGCGAAGGGCACGAGGTGGTCGCCGTGGAGAACGGGCTGGAAGCGATCGAGCGGCTCGGGCCGGCGAGCGACCGGTTCGACGCGGTCGTCACCGACCTCCAGATGCCGCGGCTCGGCGGGCGCGCGCTGTACGAGCAGCTGCAGGAGCAGCGGCCGCAGCTCGCCGAGCGCTTCGTATTCGTCACCGGCGATCGCGCCCGCGACGAAACCCGCCGCTTCCTCGACGAGTGCGGCCAGCCATCCGTCATGAAGCCCTACGACTTCACCGACCTGATCGCGGCCATCGGCAAGGTGGCGAGCAAGGCGTAATCAGGGCGGGGCGCAGCGCTCGCGTGTCATCTTCCTGACAGGTTCGCCGAGTAGCTTCTCGGGACGACGAAACTTCCTCCCGGGAGCAGTGGTGCGCGTTTCCTTGCTTGTCGTGGGGCTCGTGGCGGTGACGACCGCGCCGCTCGTCGCTGCCCAACAACCGGTGACACGGGCCGAGGCGATAGCGGCGGCGCTGGCCCGCGGGGCGCGGGCGGCATTCGGCCGCGCCGACACGGCCCGCGCCGCAGGCGTGCTGCGGGCAGCCCGCGCGTTTCCCAATCCGTCGCTCGCCGCAACCTACACGAAAGACGTTCCCCATTATCACTACATCGCCGACTTGGCACTCGACCTGCCGTGGTTGCGCTCGGCACGGATCGGTGCCGCTGCATCCGCGCGCGACGCGGCGCGCTACGGCTTCGCCTTCGAGCGCGCCGCGCTGCGGTTCGACGTCGACACCGCCTACACGCGGGCGCTCGCCGCCGCGGCGCACGCCCGGCTGTCGCGCCGCACCGCGAGCGACGCCGACAGCCTGCTCCGCATGGCGCGGCTGCGCCGCGAGGTCGGTGACGTGAGCGAGCTGGATGTGCGGCTCGCCGAGGTGAACGCGGGCCAGCTCGAGAACGTCGCGGTGGACGACTCGCTCGCCGCGCTCGACGCGCTGCTCGGTGTCCAGCTCGCCATGGGGCTGCCGGCCGACACGCCGGGCATCACGCTCGCCGACTCGCTTGTCCCGCCGCCCGACAGCGCGCCTGACGACGCCGGCGAGCCGCTGCGGGTCGCGGCCGCGGCGGCGAGCCTGAGCTCGGAACAGCGCGCGCTCACGCTCGCCCATCGGAGCCTCATGCCGGCGCCGAGCGTCCAGGTGGGGATCGAGCGCAGCGATCCCGCCGAGCCTTCGGGGACGCTGCTGCCCACGGTCGGGCTGTCGCTCGCCCTGCCGTTCTTCAACTGGAACGGTGGTGAGATCGCGCAGGCGCGCGCCGCGCGTGACCGCGCGCAGGCCGACCTCGACCTCACCCGCCGGGAAGCCGCGGCGGACCTGAGCCGGGCACGTCGCGGTCTCGTCGCCGCGCTGACGCGCCTCGCCCGCGACCGGCGGCTGCTCGCGAGTGCGGACCGCGTCGCGGGGATGTCGCTCCGGGCCTATGCCGAGGGCGCCATCCCGCTCGCCAACGTGCTCGAGGCTCAGCGCAACGCGCGCGAGGCGCTGGGCCGCTACGTCGACGATGTCGCGCTCGCGAACGACGCCGCGGGCGCGGTGCGGCTCCTCACCGCCACGGCGGCCCAGCCGTGAGCCGCTTCGGCCTGCTGCTCGCGCTCGCCGCGCTCCCCGCCGGCTGCCGCGTGCGGGCCTCCGCCGATGAGACCGACGCGGGCGGCGTGCACGGCGCCGTCGCGGTGCAGACCGCAGCAGCCACCGCGCAGCCGTTCGCGCGGGTGGTGCGCGCCATCGGCACCGTGACGCCGCGCCCGGGGCGCTTCGCCGAGCTCGCCGCGCCGGGCCCGACGCGGGTCGCACGCATTTTCGTCGCCCCCGACCAGCGGGTCGCCGCGGGCGACACGCTGATCGAGTTCGAGCGCGCGCCGTTCGACGCGGCGGCGCAGAGCGCCGCCACCGCGCTCGCGACCGCGCAGCGCAACTACACCCGTGCGGCGCGGCTCGTCCAGGCGGGCATTCTGCCGCAGAAGGACTCCGACCAGGCCGCCTCCGATCTCGCCCAGGCGCAGGTGGCGGCCGTGACCGCGCGGCGCGCCCAGCAGCTCGCGACGTTGCGCGCCCCTCTCGCAGGTGTCGTCACCCGCATGACCGCCGTGCTGGGCGCCTCGGTGGATCCGAGCCAGGCCCTCATCCAGATCGCCGACCCGGGAGCGCTCGACGTCGTCTTCAACGTCTCGCCCGGCGAAGCCGCGGACATCCACGTCGGCGATTCCGTGGTGGTGACGGCCGGTGAGTCCGCGGCGGGCGACCCGCTCGGGTCCGGGACCGTCACGGGCGTCGCGGCGGCGGTGGATTCGGTCACCCGCGCCGTCGCGGTGCGTACCCGGGTGCGACACGCCGCCAGGGCTTTGCGGCTCGGCGAGTCGTTGCTCGGCGGGATCGTGACCGCGGTCGTGCCCCGCGCCGTCACCGTGCCGGTCGCCGCGCTCGTCCCGGCCGCCGACGGCGAGGGGTTTCAGGTCTTCGTCGTCGATTCCGGTCAGGTCGCCCACGTCCGGCCCGTCACGGTCGGCGGGCGGAGCGAGACCGTCGCCCAGATCGCATCCGGAGTCCAACCCGGCGAAGTCGTCGTCACGAATGGCGCGTACGGCGTGACCGACGGCGCCAAGATTGTGCGGGCTGCCCCTCCGCCGCGGTGACGCTGTTCGACGTCTTGAGCGGCCAGCGCCGCTTCGTGTATCTGCTCGTGGCGCTCCTCAGTGTCGCGGGCGTGTGGGCCGCCACGACGCTTCCCTCGGCCATCTACCCGGAGCTCAACTTTGCCCGCGTGACGATCGTCGCGACCGGGACGTCGCTGGGCGCCCGCCAGCAGCTGTTCAGCGTGTCACGCCCCATCGAGGAAGCCGTCAGCATCGTCCCCGGCGTCACGCGGGTCAGGTCCCGCAGCATCCGGGGCGGCACCGAGATCAACGTTGACTTCTCACCCACCACCGAGATGGTCAACGCGCTCCAGGAGGTCCGCGCGCGCGTCGACCAGATCGTGCCCGACCTGCCCGCCGGCGTGAACATCCAGGTCGAGCGCATGACGCCGTCGCTCTTCCCGATCCTCTCGTACAACGTGGCCGGCGGCGACCCGGCGACGTTGTACGACATCGCGCGCTACCAGATCAAGCCGATCATCTCGCGCGTGCCGGGCGTCGGGCGCGTGGACGTGCTGGGGAGCGACGTCCGGGAGATCGAGGTCGTGGCCGATCCGGTGCGCTTGGCGCAGCAGCGGATGACGTTCGACGAGCTCGCGGCGGCCATCCAGGAGGCGACGAGCGTCGCTGCGGTGGGCCGCGTCCCGAGCAGCTACAAGCAGTACCTCATCGTCTCGGCGACCGAGGCGCATGCGGCCGACGACATCGCCAGCATCGTCGTCGGGCACGGGCTACGCGTGCGGGATCTCGCGACCGTGACGCCAGGCACCGAGGACCGCGTCAGCATCATCGCGGGTGACGGGGAGTCCGTGGCGGAGATCAACATCACCCGCCAGGTGGGCGGCAACGCACTCGCGATCGCCGACAGCGTCGCCGGCGTGGTGCGCGGTCTGGCAAGCACGCTCCCCCCCGGGGTCCGGCTCAAGCCCGTGTACGACCAGGCGTCCCTCGTGCGCGACGCCGTCAAGGCGGTGCGCGACGCCATGCTGATCGGCGCCGCGCTCGCCGTCATCGTCCTCCTCCTCTTCCTGCGTCACGGCCGGATCACGGCGGTGAGCGCGTCGGCGATCCCGCTCACGCTCGTCATCACGATCTTCGTGATGTGGCTGCTCGGGCAGACGTTCAACCTGATGACCCTCGGTGCGATGGCGATCGCCATCGGCCTCGTCATCGACGACGCCGTGGTGATCACGGAGAACATCGTCCGTCACCTCGACCTGAAGGCCGACCGGACCGCGGCCATCCGTGACGCGGTCCAGGAGCTGCTCTGGCCGGTGACTACCTCGACGCTCACGACCGTCGTCGTCTTCTTGCCGCTCGGTTTACTCCAGGGCGTCGTCGGCCAGTTCTTTCACGCGCTCTCGATCACGCTCACGATCGCCGTATTGGTGTCGCTCGTCCTGGCGTGCTCCATCATCCCTCTGCTCGCCGAGCGGTACCTCACGGCGCGCGACGCGGAGCACGCAACGCCCGCGCCCGGTGCGACGCCGACGCTGCTCGAGCGTCTGGGCCGCACGATCGACGACCTGGCGGAGCGCTACACCCGCGCGCTCGGCCTGGTGCTCGATCATCCGCGGCTTATGGTCATGGTCGCCGTGGCGTTCGCCGTCGCGGGGTACGGCACGTACCGCATCGCCGAGACCGGATTCCTCCCGGAGATCGATGAGGGCGCCTTCGTGCTCGACTACTGGGCACCTGGGGGCACCGCTCTCACGGAAACCGATCGCCAGCTCCGCGTCATCGATGGCATCCTGGCGCGCATCCCCGAGGTGGACGGGACCAGCCGACGGACCGGCGCCGAGCTCGGTTTGTTCGCCACGTTGCAAAATCGGGGAGACTACGTCGTCCGGCTCAAGCCCGAGAGCCGCCGCCACCGGTCGAGCTTCGAGGTGATCGACGAGGTGCGGCAGCGAACCAGCGCCGCGTTGCCGCGGATGCGCGTCGAGTTCGTGCAGATCCTGTCGGACGTCGTCAACGACCTCGCCGGCAGCGCGCGTCCGGTGGAGATCAAGCTCTTCGGACCGGACCTCGCCGCCCTGGAAGCCTATGGGACCCGGCTCGACTCCGCGCTGGCGAACATCGCGGGCCTCGAAGACCTGTTCAGCGGCGTCAGCGAGCCGACCGCCGAAATGGCGATGAGCATCGATGCCACGGAGGCGAACAAGGTCGGGCTGACCCCCGCGGCCGTGAGCCGCGCCCTGAGCGGCGCTCTCTTGGGCGTCGACGCGGGCCAGATCTATCTCGACGACCGCAGCGTCGGTGTCCGCGTCCGCGCCCCCGATTCCGTGCGCTTCGACCCGCTGCGGCTGGGGGCGATCACGCTCCTCTCGCCCAACGGCCGGGCGCCCGTCCCCGTCGCGTCGGTCGCGCGGTTCACGCCGCTGGACACCCGCGCCGAGCTGCTGCGAGAGAATCAGCAGCAGATGATCCTGATGACTGCCGATCTCGGCGCGCGCGGGCTCGGGAGCGTGATGAAAGACGTGAAGGAGGTGCTGACAAAAAACCCGCCGCCTCCCGGCATCCGGCTGGAGCTGGGTGGCCAGTATGCGAGCCAGCAGGCGGCGTTCGGGGCCCTGTTGCTGGTGCTCGGCCTCGCCGCCGCGAGCGTGGTCGGCGTCATGCTGGTTCAGTTCGAGTCGTTCGTCGAGCCCCTCGTGGTGCTGCTCGCCGCGCCGCTGTCCTTCGTCGGCGCGATGACGCTGCTCCTCGTCACCGGCACCCCGCTCAACGTGTCCTCGTTCATGGGCCTCATCCTGCTCGTCGGGCTGATCGTCAAGAACGGCATCATCCTGCTCGATTTCACCCGGCTGCGGATGCGCGAGGAGGGCGTCTCGCTCGAGGTGGCGATCCGGGAGGCGGCCCGGGTCCGGCTCCGCCCCATCCTGATGACGACGCTCTGCACCCTGTTCGGCCTGCTGCCCCTCGCGCTCGGGATCGGCGCAGGCAGCGAGATGCAGCGCCCGCTCGCCCTGGCCGTGATCGGGGGCTTGGCGCTGTCGACGCCGATCACCCTGTTCGCGGTCCCGATCCTGCTCGTGGCCATTCGGGGCCGGACGTTCACGCTGCGGCGAGCGGGAAGCTGATCGCGACGCGGGTGCCGTGTCCCGGTTGTGAGGTGATGGCGATGTCCGCGCCGTGGACCTCGGCGATCCACCGGGCGATTGCGAGGCCCAGCCCGGCTCCCTCCGCCTCGTGCCGTGCCCGGTCCCCCCGGTAGAACCGCTCGAACACATGGGGCAGCTGCTCGGCCGGGATGCCGAGGCCGGTGTCGGTGACGACGACCGCGGCGCGTCCGTTCTGGGCGGATACATCGAGCCGAACGCGCCCGCCCGCCGGCGTGAATTTCAGGGCGTTGTCGAGCACGATGAGCAGCAGCTGGCGCACCAGCGCCGTGTCGCCGCTGATCCTCGCCTCGTCGAACGCGCCCACCTCCACGAACACCCGCCGCTGATCGGCGCGGGCGCGCGTCGCATCGACGGCGCCGGCGACGGCGTCGTCCAGGTACAGCGTCTCCCGCACGACCGGCCACTCACCGGCGTCGGCACGCGCCAGCGTGAGCAGCTCCCCCGTGATGTCGCCGAGACGCGCGGCCTCCCGCTCGATCGCCTGAAACGCGGCGGCGTCGCGGGACGGCTCCCGCTCCTGCCCGGCCGCGACTTCGGCGCGGGTGCGGAGCAGCGTGATGGGCGTGCGCAGCTCGTGCGCCGCGTCGGCCATGAAGCGGCGCATCTGCTCCATCGAGCGCCGCACCGGCGCGGTCGACTTGCGCACGAGCAGCGAGCCGCCACCCGCCACCAGCAGCATCGCCGCGAGCGCGGCCGCGGCGAAGGCTTCGATCAGCGACGCGTACTCGTCCTCGAGCTCCAGCCGGTCCGCCGCCACCGCCGCCACGTACGGTGTGCCGGTGGTGCCGGTGAAGCGCTCGACGTACACCCGCAGCTTGCGGCGATCCGGGGCCTCGAGGTCGCGGTAGCCGTGCTTCGTCTCGGCGGCCTGGAGGACGGCGTCCCGGATCCAATCGGGGACGACCGCCGGCTTGATCGGATCAAAGTCGCCGTCGAGCAGATAGAGCACCCGGTCGGGAATGTGGAGCTCGTCGACGGCGTCGACCACGGCCCCGCGCGCGCCGGCGCGCTCGCTCTCCCGGATGCGGGCCGCCTGTTCCAACGCGGCCGCCGCAGCGCGCAGCGACACGTCCAGGTGGCGCGACATCTGACGGCGCACCGTGAGGAACAGCCCGGTCCCCAGGAGCGCGAGCACGAGCACCAGCACGCCCGCGTACCACGCCGTCAGCTGCAGCCGGAGACGGGCGAGCGGGTCCATCAGCGGGCGCTCACGGGCCGAACCGGTAGCCCGCGCCGCGCTGCGTCGTGATCAGCTTGGGCTCGAACCCGTCGTCGATCTTGCGGCGCAGGCGGCGCACCAACACCTCGAGCACGTTGGTGAAGGGGTCGTGATTGTCGTCCCACACGTGCGCCGTGATCGTCGCGCGATCGAGCACCTGTCCCGGGTGCGTGACGAACAGCTCCAGCAGGGCGAACTCCTTCGCGCTGAGGGTGAGCACGCTGTCGCCGCGGCGTACTCGGCGGGCGGCGAGGTCGACCTCCAGGTCCGCGATGCGGTGCACCGCCGGTGTGAGCGCGGGACGCCGGCGCGCCAGCGCCTTGAGCCGCGCCAGCAGCTCGCGGAAGGCGAACGGCTTGGTGAGGTAGTCGTCCGCCCCGACCTCGAGCCCGCGGACACGGTCGTCCACGGCATCGAGCGCCGTGAGCATGAGGACGGGCGTGGTCACGCCCCCGCGCCGCAGCTCGCCGCACAGCTCGAACCCGCTGCCGCCGGGAAGGCGCACGTCGAGAATGATCACATCGAACGTGGACAGTCCGGCGCGCTCCCGCCCCTCGGCGAACGTCGTGGCCAGGGTCGGATCGATGCGCTGCGCGCGCACGCCGTCGCACAGCAGCGCGGCGAGCTCGGGGTCGTCCTCGACGATCAACACCCGCATGGGCCAGGCTCCAAATCGGGACGCGAGGAGACGGGGCAGTGGGAACTCCCGCTCCACCTAATTATGATTCCCGGCAAGTCACTTTGCGATTCGAGGAGCCTATGGCAAGCGTGAACGTCCCCCTCTACGACCCCCGCCTCGTGCAGCCGATGCGCGAGGAGCTGACGCGGATCGGCTTCCAGGAGCTGCGCACACCCGCCGAGGTAGACGCGGTGCTCCCGACGTCGAAGGATACCACGCTCGTCGTCGTGAACTCGGTATGCGGCTGCGCCGCGCGCAACGCCCGCCCCGCCGCGACGCTGGCGATCCGGCACGCCCGCCGGCCCGAGCGGCTGTTGACCGTATTCGCCGGCCAGGACGGCGACGCCACAGCGCGGGCGCGGAGCTATTTCACCGGGTACCCCCCGTCGTCACCCCAGATGGCGCTGTTCAAGGATGGCAAGCTCGTGTTCATGCTCGAGCGGAAGAACATCGAGGGTCGGCCGGCGCAGGACATCGCGGCGGATCTGACGGCGGCATTCGAGAAGTATTGCGGCTGACGCCGGAGGTTAGTGGAGGTTTGGGAGGTTGGAGGAGGTTGGGGGAGGTTGCCGCCGATCCCAAACAACCTCCCCTAACCTCCCGAACCTCCCTAACCTCCTCAAGCCTCCTACAGTACCCGCTCCCGTCTCACACGCACATCCACAACCTTGTCCACCCACGACCACAGCGAATCCTGCCGCTCCATCGCCGCGCCGTCGACCATGTGGCGCCGCCAGCCTTTCATCACTTCCGAGTCCTGCGTCCACAGGCGCACCCGCTTTCGCGGCACCTTGTTCTCCCACAACTGGGCGATGGGCGGGTCGGCGTACAGCAGCCGCACGGTCACGTTGCGTGACAGGTACTCGAGCGGGCTCATGTCCACCCGTTTGTACTTGTCCTCCATGGACAGCCGGCCTGCCCCCGGATAGTCCGGCTCGCCGTCGGAGAACAGCACGACGTTGAGCGGTGCCAGCACCAGGTTGTTGCGCTTGACATGCAGCGCGGCGCGCTGGAAGAACGCGTTGAAGTCGGTGATCGGGTCTTCTTGCGGGAACCACGCCCGCAGGTCCGCTGCGATCTGCGCGGGCGACTTGCCCGACAGATCCTGGATCGGGTGGAACACCTTGGCTTGGCCCGTCCGCTCGCCGCCCAGCTCCCCCACGAAGATCGCCGTGTTCGGCTGCAGTCCGCCGACCCCGTTCAGATGGCCGTAGATGTAGAGCGACGCGAACTCGATCGCCCCGTTGAAACTGGGATTTCGCCGGAACGAGCCGCTGATATCCAACCCGATCACGAGCGTCGACCGGGCCGTCTGCGCCTTTCCCGACGGCGAGCACGCTGTGACGCCGAGCGCCAGGACCAGTGTCGTTACGCGACCCCTCATCAGGCACCTCCCTCAACCGTGCTGGTCTTGCCGGTCTGGAAGATCGGCGTGCTATGAAGCACCTGGTCCAGCGAGCGGAACGGCAGATTGAAGTGCGGCTTGCCCATGATCACAACGACCAGGAAGTTGAAGCCGCTGGCGACGAGCTGCAGCACCGGCAGCGTCAGCAGCTCCATCAGGTGCTGGGCCTCCTTTTTGAACCACTCGTGCTCGGCCTTGAGCGCGTTGATCGGCCCGCGCCAGAACTCCACATCCGCGGTCGCGGCCGCCCGCACGGCGCCCAGGCCTTCCATCGCCTTCCGGCCCAGGATGGCGAGCAGCGCCGGCGTGCCGAACCGGCCGAACAGGAACCAGGTCATGCCGCGCACGCCCACCCACCCCAGCAGGGCCAGCGCCAGCGTCCCGACCACCCCCAGCTGGTACCCCTGCTGGGCCAGCCACGGCGTGATGGCATCGATCAGCTCGCGGTACAAGAACAGCACCTCGAACAGGGCAACCGCCAACTCGACCAGCACCATCGAGACGATCTGCCCCCAGGCGCGAGTCAAGATCGCCTCGTTCAGCACCTGGATGCAGGCGAAGCTGCCCCCGATGATGATGTACAGAAAGAACCACAGGAGCACGACGAGGGCCAGCGGGTTCACCTGGTAGCCCGTCAAGTCCGAGAGCATCTCGCTCATCGTCGGACGCAGCGTGAACGTGAAGATCGTGGCCTCGATGGCGGACCAGAACAGCAGCAGGACGAACGCGATCCACGGCACGCCCGGCTGGCGCGAGCTCGAGTCGAGCATCGCGAAGGGCGACGTGATCAGATTCTTGAGGGTCCTCCAGAACAGCCCGACGCCCAGCCTCAGCAGGCCCCAGATCCAGCCGACGAACACCAGGAGGAACCGCGCCAGACCGAACCAGTAGAACCATGCCATGCGGACCGCGTCCCACCAGGACATGAGCAGCGCCGCGAGAAAGCGTCCGCGACCCGAACGGAACGGAATGGTGTAGAGCGAGACCATCGTGCCCCACACGCCCAAGACCAGTACGGTCGCCGGGAAGAAGAGCAACAAGAACTTCCCGACGACCTGCCAGAAGGAATCACCGTACAACACCCATCGGAACACGAGCGCCTGCCAATCGACGATCCAGGACAGGCCGCCCCAGACCCACCCCCAGACGGTCTGGAGAATCCAGCTCCATTGCTCGGTCTGGCCGGTACCTAGTGGGCCTTGCATGGCTGTGCTCCCTCACGGGGATGCGGAGTCGGAAGTGCGGTCGCCGACGAGTGGCGCCGCCGTGGGTGGTGCCGCGGCGACGCCGCGGCAGGCGCAATACAGGCGCGCATTAATAGTGCAGCGCCCTGTCCTGTCAAGCGGTGCGCGTGATCCACATCACGTTTCCGGCACGTGAACCCGAGCGCGCCCCCAGCCGGGATCCCCGGTCGAGCCGGGGAAGTGGTATACTGAGCCCCATGCCGGACAAGGCGCCGAAGCGGTTGATCGTCGTCGGGGACCGCGTGCTGATCGCCCCCGAGGAGGGGGAGGAGCGCACCAACGTCGGGCTGTACCTGCCGCCGACGGCGGTCGAGACCCGCCAGGTGCAGGGGGGCCGCATCATCGCCACCGGACCCGGCACGCCCATGACTGAGCCGGCGAGCATGGACGACGAGCCGTGGAAGATTCACGGACCCGACGTCAAGTACCTGCCGATGCAGGCCGGAGTGGGCGACTACGCGCTGTTCTTCCGGAAGGCGGCGGTGGAAATCACCTTCGAGGGATCCAAGTATCTGGTCGTCCCGCAGGCGGCAATCCTCGTGCTGGTGCGGGACCGGACGACCGAGGAGCCGGAGTGATACGCATGGCCGACAAGGGGTGGGCTCGTAGCCGGGGAGATCGTGCCGAAAAAGAAGGCCTGCGGCGCGGGGCGTGGTATCGGGTGGTGGAAGAGCCCGGCCAGCCCTGGGTCGTGCTCGACGTCAACCGGGTCGAGATCCGCGTGCAGAAGGATACGCTGGAAATCCGGGGTGAGCGCCCCAAGGCGTGGAGCGTCGTGCACGAGCCCCATCTCGTGTGCCCGGGGTGTCACAAGCGCCAGCACGTCACGGGGCGTCCCGGCGAGGTGGCGTGCCAGGAATGCGGCAGGAGCTACGGCGTGGACTGGAGCGACAAGGCCTGAGCGCTCCCGTAGCCGCATAGTTTCGCCGCCGCTCGCATGCTTCGGGCCCCGCACACCGCGCGGGGCCCGCTTTAGTTCCTGGCCCATGTCTCCCGCGGCTTCTCCGTTTCGGGGCGGGCTGGCCACTGCCCGGGTGCTTCTCCGGGACCGGTTCGGCCATCCGGCGCTCCGGATCCACCAGCTGAAAGTGCTCGGCCCGCTGCTCGCAGGCCGGAGCGTCCTGGCCGTACTTCCCACGGGGGCGGGGAAGTCGCTGTGTTTCCAGCTCCCCGCGCTCATGACCGCCGGGTTGACGCTCGTGGTGTCGCCGCTCATCTCGTTGATGCAGGATCAGGTCGGGGCGCTGCGCCGCCGGGGTATTGCGGCTGCCTACCTGAACAGCCTGCTCTCGGCCGACCAGCGGCGTCTGATCCTGGACCGGGCCGTGAGCGGCCAGGTTCGCATCCTCTATTGCGCACCGGAGCGCCTCGGGGCCCTGGTGCGACCACTGTCACGGGCTGGGCGCGCGGTGTCGTTGCTGGCCGTCGATGAGGCTCACTGCATCGTCGAGTGGGGCAATGAATTCCGGCCGGTGTACCGTCGCCTCGATCGGTTTCGTTACCTGCTTGGCGACCCGGTGACCATCGCGCTGACCGGTAGCGCGACGCCGGGCACGCGGTCGGAGATTCTCCAGGTGCTGCGCATCCCGCACGCGGAGACCGTGCTCACGTCGTTCGACCGCCCCAATCTCGTGTTTCGGGTAGAGCGCGTGCGAGACGATCGCGAGCGCTTCGCCCGGGTGCGCGAGCTGGTGCGCGTCACCGAGGGGTCGAGCATCGTGTACACTCCGACGCGCCGCCTCACGGAACTCGTGACACGGGCGCTCTTGCGTATGGGAGTCCGTGCGGCCCCGTATCACGCCGGGCTCACTCCGAGCATGCGCCGGCGGGTGCTGCGAGCCTTCCTCAGCGGTCAGGCACCGATCGTCGTCGCGACGAGCGCGTTCGGAATGGGCATCGACAAGGCGGATGTGCGTCGCGTGGTCCATTGGGGGCCGCCCCGCACGCTGGAGGGCTACTATCAGGAAGCGGGGCGCGCCGGTCGCGACGGGCGCCGCTCCGAGTGTGTGCTGCTGTGGCATGGGTTCGACTGCGGGTGGAGCGACGCCACAGCGGAGGTACGACGCTACCTGGCTACGCGCACCTGCCGCCGCAGCACGCTGCTCGCATATTTCGGAGAGCGCGCGCCGACCTGTTCCGGATGCGACGCCTGTGGTGTAGGAAGTTACCGCCCCTCAACTTAGGCGGTGCGCTCCTACCCATCCGTGGGGTTGCGGTGCGGGGGTGGCCGCGTAGCTTAGCCCAATCGACAAGCGAGAGCCGCCGGTTCTCGCTTTGTTTTTCCCTCTCGTCGAGGACGACTTTATGCCCGGCCGTAATTTCCTCTTCGTCCCAGGACCGACCAACGTGCCCGAGCGGATCCTGCGCGCGATGCACCGCGCCATGGAGGATCACCGCTCGTCCGCGTTCCCCGACCTGGCGACCGGCCTGTTCCGCGACCTGAAGCAGGTGTTCCAGACCACCACCGGCCAGCCGTTCATCTTTCCCGCGACGGGGACCGGCGGCTGGGAAGCGGCGCTCGTCAATACGCTGTCGCCCGGCGATCGTCTGCTCGCCCCCCGCTACGGACAGTTCAGCCACCTGTGGATCGACCTGGCGCAGCGACACGGCATGCGGGTGGATATCATCGACGTGGAGTGGGGCGAGGGCGCGCCGGTCGACCGCATCGAGGCGATCCTGTCCCAGGACCGTCAACACGAGATCAAGGGCGTGTTGATCGTCCACAACGAAACCGCTACCGGCGTGACGAGCGACCTCGGCGCGGTGCGCCGCGCCATCGACGCCGCCCAGCATCCCGCGCTGCTCTATGTCGACGGCGTCAGCTCGATCGGATCGATCGATTTCCGGATGGACGAGTGGAAAGTGGACCTCGCCGTCACCGGCTCGCAGAAGGGTTTGATGCTGCCGGCGGGTCTCGGGATCGTGTGCGCCAGCCCCAAGGCGCTCGCCGCGCGAGAGCAGGCCAGGTGCCCGCGCGTGTTCTTCGACTTCGGCGACATGATTCGGGCGAACGCGACGGGATACTTCCCGTACACCCCGTCGATTCCGATGCTGTACGGCCTGCGCGAATCACTCGCCATCCTCATGGAAGAAGGCCTGGACGTCATCTACGCACGCCATGCGCGTCTCGCGGAGGGCGTGCGCGCCGCGGCGCGCGCCTGGGGGCTGAAGCTCTGCGCCAAGGCACCCAAGTGGTACTCCAACACGGTCAGCGCCATCATGGTACCCGATGGCAAGAATGCCGCGGATGTGATCGACGTGGCGTTCCGCCGTTACAACCTGGCCCTGGGCGCGGGGCTCGCTCGCCTGGCGGGCAAGCTGTTCCGCATCGGCCACCTCGGTGACCTGAACGAGCTGATGCTGTTGGGCGCGATCGCCGGGGCGGAAATGGCCCTGCGCGACGTCGGGATTCAGGTGACGCCGGGCTCGGGCGTCGCAGCGGCGGCCGAGCACTACCGCAGCACGGCGGCACCGTTGCCGCCGCGCCCCGCCGCTCCGCCCGCCACCGATGCCGTCCAGACGCCCGCAGCGAGGTCGTCGCCCCGGACCGCCGTCAGGGCATGAGTTTCACTCGGTACGAGCCGGCCAGCGCCCGGCTGCAGCGGAGCGAACTCGCCGTCCCCGGCACGCAGCCCGCGCTGTTCCGGAAGGCCCTCGACAGTGACGCGGATGGCGTGTTTCTCGACCTCGAGGACGCGGTCGCCCCGGCCGACAAGGAGCAGGCCCGCAAGCATGTGACCGCGGGCCTGCTCGAGCACGACTGGAAGGGGCGGGGCAAGACCGTGGCGGTGCGCGTCAACGGCATCGACACGCACTACATGTATCGCGACGTGGTAGACGTCGTGGAGCAGGCCGGGCACCGGCTCGACGTCGTGCTCGTTCCCAAGGTGGGCGTTCCCGCCGACGTGTACCTCGTGGACGCGCTGCTCACGCAGATCGAGGCCGCTCGCAGCATCCCGCACCGTATCGGGATCGAGGTCCTGATCGAGACGGCGCTGGGCCTCGCGAACGTGGAGGCGATCGCGCAAGCCAGCCGCCGGCTCGAGGCCATGCACTTCGGCGTCGCGGATCTCGCCGCCAGCCTGCGGGCACGCACCGTGAGCATCGGGGGCTTGAATCCCGATTACCCGGGCGATCAGTGGCATGCGGCCCTGGCGCGCCTGGTGACCGCGTGCCGCGCCTACGGGCTCCGCGCCATCGACGGACCGTATGGCGATTTCAAGGACCCCGAAGGATACCGCGCGGCGGCCCGGCGGGCGGCGGCAGGTCGCGCTCGCGAACGACGTGTTCACGCCGCCGCCTGCCGAGGTCGAGCGCGCGCGCCGCATCTTGAGTGCCCTCGACGACGCGGCACGGGCCGGCCGTGGAGCCGCCCAGCTCGACGGCCGGATGATCGACGCCGCGTCCGCCCGCATGGCACGCAACATCGTCGAGATCGCGGCCGCGATCCGGTCCTGACCCGTGGACATCCACGAGTACCAGGCGAAAGAGCTGCTCGCGGGCTTCGGCGTGCCGGTGCCCAAGGGCGGCGTCGCGTACAGCGCGGAGCAGGCGGTGTACCGGACCACGGAAATCGGCGGCAGCCGCTGGGTGGTGAAGGCCCAGATCCACTCGGGGGCTCGCGGCAAGGCGGGGGGCGTGCGGCTGTGCGCCACCGACGCCGACGTGCGCCAGGCCGCCAAGGACCTGCTCGGCAAAGTCC
>WNEP01000960.1_pt1 | contig 15303 bp, 13 predicted proteins | sample 5399961 | NCBI WGS metagenome assembly WNEP01 (sample SAMN13153329, study PRJNA577476) | soil metagenome | isolation source: 20 cm grassland meadow soil pre-rain plot 5 | place: USA:California | collected 2015-09-08 | reverse complement strand
CAGGCCGACGCTGCGGTGAGCTTAGGACGGGTAAACCGAAAGGCCGCCGACGGGAAGTGGCGAGGGGAGCGATACGCAGAGCCCTCCACCGTGCGGGCTGGTGGCGCACGCCGATCACGCCCGCCACCCGAGCCCTTTGGCGCGCGAGGTGCCTAGACCTTTTACGGACGACCCTCCGACCGGTGGATCCGGCCATGTGCTTATACCCCTCGGTGATCCAGGTCAGACCACCACCTGACGCCGCCAACGCCGAGACGATCCATTCGTTCCAGCCTTCCGGAAAATTTTTTTCTGTTCTCGAAGCATGTTTAGAATCAGACGGTTAGCTGCTCGATACGGGGGACCCTAGAGAGAGGGCGGCCGAGGATGGGGGGCTAATTATCCACCCAGTTTCAACCGGCCCGTCGACAGCCCTATAAGCCAACCGGCCCGTCGATAGCCCTATAAAATGCCAGGGAACGAGTGTTCGAACCTAACCCCGGTCCCGAGTAAAGCATGACGCGACGCACTGCAGAAAAAAGGAACGGCTCACGCCTTCGCCTTGCCGCCGATATCGGCGGGACTTTCACGGACATTGCCGTGTTCGATGATCGGACCGGCAACCTGAGCTTCGGCAAAGCGCTATCGACGCCGCACCGGCTGGTCGAGGGGATCAATGCCGGCGTGGTTAAAGCGGGTAGCTCTTACAAATCCGCCGGGCTGTTTCTGCATGGCTCCACGATCGCCATCAACACCATCCTGGAGCGCACGGGCGCCAAGACCGCGCTCCTGGTGACTGAGGGATTCCGCGACATCTACGAGATCGGCCGCATCAACCGGCCGGATGCGTACAATCTGTTCTTCCGCAAACACGAGCCGCTGGTGGAGCGGGCGCTGCGCTTCGAGGTCAAAGAGCGCGTGCTCTCCGACGGCGAGATCGAAACGCCGCTCGACGATGCGGAGATTGATGCGTTGGGACGCATGCTGGAGCGGCTCGGTGTCGAGGCAACCGCAATCCTGTTTCTCAACTGCTTCGCGCGGCATGAGCATGAGGCGCGAGCGAAGGCGATCCTGGAGCGAAACCACCCGCACATGTTCGTCTCCGCCTCGCATGAACTATCGGAAGAATATCGCGAGTTCGAACGCTGTTCGACAGTAGCCGCCAACGCCTATATCGGACCGATCGTTCGACGATACGTCCGCGAGATCGATGATTACATTCGCAGCGAGGGTTTTTCCGGCTCGTTCTTGATCGTGCAGTCGACTGGCGGCCTCTATCAAGCGGAGCAGGCCAAGCGGCACTGCGTGCACATGCTGGAATCGGGACCGGCGGCGGGGGTCATCGGTACACAGGCGCTGTGTCGGGCACTGGGGCTGAAAAATGCCATCGCCTTCGATATGGGCGGCACCACGGCCAAAGCCGGCGTCATTCACAAGGGAGAAGCTCTCACGAGCGGTGCCGCCCTGATCGGCGGCTACGAGAGGGCGCTGCCAGTTCAGATCGCGATGATGGACATTTTCGAGGTTGGCACCGGCGGGGGCTCGATCGCGCGAGTGGAGAACGGCGGGCTGCGGGTTGGGCCGCAAAGCGCGGGCGCGGCGCCGGGCCCCGCCTGCTATGGCCTCGGCGGCAAGGAACCGACGGTGACCGATGCCAACCTCGTGCTCGGCCGCCTTGCCGCCGACCGGTTCCTCGGCGGCGAGATGCGGCTCGATATCGAGGCTGCAGAACGCGCGCTCACCGAGCGCGTGGCAAACCCGCTCGGTATGGATGTGACGGCGGCGGCCGAGGGAATCTTGCGCATCGCCGCGACCGCGATGTCCTATGCGGTCAAAGGAGTCACAACCGAGCGCGGTCTCGATGCCGGCGACTTCGCGCTGGTGGCCTATGGCGGCGCCGGCCCCCTGCATGCGGTACAGGTCGCACGCGAGCTCGGCATCAGGACCGTCATTGTCCCGACCGGTCCGGGCGTGTTCTCGGCTTTCGGCATGCTGTTCTCGGATCTGCGGTACGATTTCGTGCGCACGTGGTTCACACGGCTCGAGGACGCGCCGTTTGCAACAATCGAACGGGTCTATCGTGATCTCGAGCGCCAGGGCCGTGCCGCGATTGCGGGCGCCGCGGTCAAACCGCAGAAGATCACCCTGAGGCGAGCAGCCGACATGCGCTATGTGGGCCAGGAGCACGCAGTGACCGTGGATCTACCGCTCAAGCTCTTCGAGCGGCAAGACCGTCGCGCGATCAAGCGCCTGTTCGACGCCATGCACGAATTGCGTTACGGCACCTCGGCGCCACAGGAGCCCGCCGAAGTCGTGAGCCTGCGCAGCACCGTCACCGGCATCATGCGCAAGCCGCCGCAGGAGACGATCGCGCGCGGCAAACGCGCACCCGACCGATCCGCTTTTACCGGCAGACGGCGGGTGTATTTGGATGGGAAGTTCCGCCCCACGCCGACCTATGCCAGGGCGGCGCTCGCTGCCGGCAACCGGATCAGCGGACCCGCGCTGATCGAGGAACATGCGGCAACCACGCTCCTATTGCGCGGCGATCGGCTCGAAGTCGATGCCCGTGGGCATCTGATGATTGAGGTTGGCGGAGATCGATAATGGGCGTGGCAAAATGAAAAATCGCGTAACGCACACCGCGGGTATCGCTCGCAAAAGGCGCGATCCCCACAACATTGATCCTGTGATCACGGAGATCGTGCGCAACGGCGTCATTGCGGTGACGGAGGAAATGAAAACGAACCTCATGCGCACCGCTTACAACATCATCATCTACGAGGCGCTCGATTTTACCACCGGCCTGTTCACCCCAAAGGGCGAGACGATCTCGATCGGCATCGGCTTGCCGATGTTCATCCGCGGGATGGCCGAGACGGTGAAGGCAAAGATCGCGCATTTCGGTCCGGTCAACATGCATCCTGGTGACATCTACGTCACCAACGATTCCTACCTCACTGGCAGTCACCTCAATCACGTCACACTGACGCTTCCGATCTTTCATAAGGGCAAGCTCATCGCATTCTCCTGCTGCATGGCGCACTGGCTCGATATCGGCGGCATCCTCGGCGGCATGAGCACCGACATTTTTGCGGAAGGACTGCAGATCCCGATCCTCAAATATCAGGACCGGGGGCGCGTGAATGCGACCGTGGTCGATATCATCCGGCAGAATGTGCGCCTGCCGAGCCGGGCCATGGGCGATTTGCGCGCGCAGGTCACCGCGGTGAAAACCGGCGAACGCCGCTTCCTCGAGCTCATCGAGCGCTACGGGCGCGACGCCGTACTCGGAGCGATCGCCGCGATCATGGACCACGCCGAGGCGATGTCGCGCATGCGCACGCGCACAATCCCCGCCGGTATCTACGAGGCAGAATCCTACATGGACGACGACGGCATCGACATCGGCCGGAAAGTGCCGATCCGCGTGCGTGTCATAGTCGAGGGCGACGAGATGACGGTCGACCTGAGCGAGGTATCGAAACAGGTGCGCGGCTTCTACAATTCCGGCATCACCACCGGCTACGCCTGCGCGCAGGTCGCGTACAAGTGCCTGACCTCACCCACGGATTATCCCATCAACGACGGCTCATTCCGCAGCCTCAAGACTATCGTCCCGCCAGGTCGGGTGATCAGCGCGGTGCGGCCGGCGCCGATGCGCTGGTGGATGACCTATCCGATGACCATCGTGGACACGATCTTCAAGGCGCTGGCACCCGCCATTCCTGACCGCGTGATCGCCGGCCACCACGCCGATCTCCTGGCATCGTCGTTCCACGGCATCAACGAGCGCACCTCCGAGTTCTTCATCGGCAGCTTCGGGCCGCTGGGCGGCGGCTGGGGAGCCAAACTGACCGAGGACGGCGTCTCCGCTACGGTTTGTATCAACGATGGCGATACCCATAACAGCCCGAACGAGCAGGCCGAGTTCAAGTTTCCCATCGTGGTCGAACGCTACGCCCTTGTGCCCGATTCCGGCGGTGCCGGCCGCCGCCGCGGCGGCCTCGGCGTCGAGCGGGTGGTGCGCGCGCGCACGAATATGGTGGTCAACAACCAGAGCGAGCGAGCGCATTGCAGGCCGTGGGGGCTTGATGGCGGACTCGACGGCACGGGTAATGCGGTGGAGTTGCGCATTGCCGGAGAATGGAAGCGCGACTTTCCCAATGCCAAGGTTTTGGTGGCGCAGCTCAAGCCCGGCGACGCGTTCAAGATCCGTTCCGGCGGTGGCGGCGGCTACGGCAACCCGCTGGCACGACCGGTCGAGCAGGTCCGCGAGGACGTGCGGCAAGGCTACGTGACGGTGAAATCCGCGGCGGAGCTCTATGGCGTGGTGCTCGATCCCGACACCTTCGAGATTGATGCGAGGGCAACCGAGAAGTTGCGTGCAGCTCGGATGGCGCATCGGACTGCAGCGAATGCGCACTCGGCGTGACACGCCTATGCCTATCCGCGTATGCTCTGTCGTTCCCGCGCGAACAACAGCGACCGCGCCACCAGGCTAGGATTTCCTAAGCTTCGCGGTGAACGACATGGCGCCACCCCCGCAACAGGGACAGCTCATCGCGAGCAGAATTTTTTGCTTCTGCTCCTCGTCGAGATCGGCGCGATCGATGAGCTGCCGCGCCTGTTGCTCGAACAGCGCATGGAGCGATAGGCCGCTATACGAAATCTGATCCTCGGGAGCGGCCGGTGCAGCGGGCTTGAGGTGGCCCTGTTTTATCGCCCGGCGGGCGCGACTGCGGCTATGGTGCTTGCGGTTTGGCATACCTCTGCGCAGTCTCCCTTCGGTGCGGGCGCCGGTGCCAGGCTTTATCTGCCCGTTGATGCTCAGGATACGATATGTTCGTGCTGTATTACAGACGCACGGCCCTTACGAATTGCTTGGGAACGCGTTTGCGATTGTTTTGGTGGGGGTGGCCACGTGACCGCCGGGTCTGAGAAAAATACTGCTGATGCGGAGCGGAAGGAGATGACGAGCGGGGCATCCTCCCGCGCACGGCTGCGGGCAATCGACCTCCACGCGCATGTCATCGTGCCGGAAGTCTGCGCGCTGGCGGCGCAGCACAACGTGTTTTCCGAACTGCCCACCGACCCCGGCGTCACCGACGAGATGCGACGCAACATCAAAGAGCGCGCCGCTACCGTCCTCGCGCGCATGAGCGATGTGACGGAGCGCATCGGCAACATGGATATGATGGGCGTTGGCGTGCAGGTGCTGAGCGCAAGCCTGGTCCATCAGGGACTGGAATGGGCGGACGCGCAAACGAGTCTGCGGCTTGCCCGCATGACCAATGATTGGATCGCCAAGGCCATCGCCTTGCACCCGAGCCGGCTGGTCGGATTCGGCACGCTGCCGCTGCACGTACCGGCGCTCGCAGTGAGCGAGCTCGAGCGCTGCGTCCGCGAATTAGGATTCAAGGGGGTCGCGATCTCGACCACCGCCGGGCCCATGGAACTTGGCGATACGCAGCTCCGGCCGTTCTGGGGCAAGGCGGAAGAGCTCGAAGCGATTATCTTCATCCATCCCGGCGGCAATCGCGACCGCCGCTTCAAACGCTTTCATCTCTGGAACAGCGTCGGGCAGGCATTCGAGGAGGCGATGGCGATCTCGTCATTGATGTATGACGGTGTGCTGGAGACGTTCCCGAGCCTTAAAATCTGCATCTCGCATGGCGGCGGTTACATGCCCTACTACATGGGCCGAATTGACCGCAACTACGTCGAAAAGGCCAACACCCGCATCAACATGCGAAAGCCGCCAATCGAGTACCTGCGCATGCTTTATTTCGACAGCTGCGTCTATGACCGCGCGGTGCTGCAACATCTGGTCGACAAGGTGGGCGCGGAGCGCGTGCTGCTCGGGTCGGACTATCCCGTGGGCGAAACCAAGCCGATCGAATTCGTCGCGGAGACCGACACGCTGTCAGCCGCACAGAAAGAAGCAATCGTGCGGGCGAACGCGGCGGCGCTGCTCGGCCTGCCAAATCCCTAGCCGATGCGGGCGGCTCCGCAGATATGTCTACCAGCGTTAACTCGGCGGCACCGAGCTTACAGGCTCCCCCTCGGCATGGACGCGAGGTGATGGACGAACGGCTGCTCAATCCGATTTCCACCGGCGAACTCGAACGGCGCTGGGCTGCAGTCCGCAAAGCCATGGCGGAGCGCAACATCGATGCCCTGGTGATGCAGAACAACAATGATTGGCTCGGCGGCTACGTGCGATGGTTCACCGATACCCCGCTCAGCAACGGCTATCCGCGCAGCGTCATCTTCCCCGCCTCGGATCTCATGATCGTGGTCGACATGGGCCCGCGCGGTGCGCGCCGGCGGATCAACGGCGACGATGCGGCGAACCGCGGCGTGGGAGAGATGATCTTTACGCCGGCTTTCACCAGCGTTTCCTACACGGACGAGTACCAGGCGGAACTCGTCGCCCGAGAGCTTCGCGGCTACCGCACGATCGGATGGATTGGCAGCGGCGCGATGCCGCACCGATTTGTCACACGCATCGAACGCGAGCTCGCCGACCAGGCGACCTTCGTGGATGCAACCGATTTCGTCGACCGCCTGAAGGCGATCAAGAGCGAGGAGGAGAAGGATTTGATCCGCAAGGCGGCGCAGATGCAGGACGAGATTTTCAACCGTTTGCTCCGAAAAATCCGACCCGGAATGACCGGCAATGACATCACCGCGCTGGCGCAATACGAAGGCCGGCTACTCGGCAGCGAGCAGGGGCTCTTCCTCGGCTCCTCGGCGCCGCTCGGGCAGGCATCGCGGTTCCTCGATCGCCATCTGCAGGCGCGCGCGCTCAAGCCTGGCGAGCACTTCACGCTGTTAATCGAGAACAATGGGCCCGGCGGATTCTACACGGAGATCGCGCGCACTATTGTGCTCGGCAAGGCATCGAACGAGCTGATCGACGGCTTCGAAACCATGAAAGAGGCGCAGGCGCACACGCTGCGCCTGCTCAAGCCGGGCGCGTCCTGCGCCGCCATCGCGCAAAGCCACGATGATTACATGCGCGGCTGCAAACTGCCGCCGGAGCTGCGGCTTTATGCTCACGGCCAGGGCTACGATCTGGTGGAACGGCCGTTGATCCGCTGCGATGAGGGCATGACGATTGAGCGGCACATGAACCTTGCGGTGCATCCGGGTTACGAGACCGCTTCGATCTTTGCCGTGATCTGCGATAATTATCTCATCGAGTCCGACAGCGCGGGCGATTGCCTGCACAAGACCCCGAAGCAGGTGTTCGAAATCTGACACCTCCATGAAGATCGACGTGTTGAGCATCGGCTCGTTTCCCGATGCGACGAATGCCGAGTTGGCGAATCGCTTCGCCGTGACCCGTTACGCTCGCCGCCCGGCGCCGCACGCGCTTCCCGACGATGTCAAGAACCGCCTCCGAGGGATCGCGACCGAGGCCAACCACGGCGTCGACCGCACCTTGATCGCAGCGCTTCCCAAGCTCGAAGTCATCGCCATCTTCGGTGTCGGTACCGATTTGATCGATGTCGCCGCCGCGCGCGAGCGGAACATCCCGGTGACAAATACCCCTGGCATCCTCACAGACGAAGTGGCGGATCTCGCCATCGGGCTGATGCTCGCCTCCGCGCGGCAAATCCTGTTCGCGGATCGGTACGTGCGCGACGGCAGCTGGGCGAAGAAGGGTCCGATCCGCCTCGGTCGCAGCGTCGGCGGCAAAACCATGGGCGTGCTCGGGCTCGGAGGAATCGGCCGCGCTGTCGCGGACCGCGGCGCCGCGTTGCGCATGCACGTGATCTATTGTGGGCCGCGCCACAAAGAGGATGCGCCATACGAATACGTTGCCGATCCGGTCGAGCTGGCGCAGCGTAGCGACTACCTGATGGTCGCCTGCAAGGGCGGGCCGGAGACTCGCCATCTCGTCTCCGCCGCCGTGATTGACGCGCTCGGCCCGCAGGGCACGCTCATCAACGTCGCGCGCGGCAGCGTCGTTGACGAGCGCGCGCTTGCCCAGGCGCTCGCCGAAGGCCGCCTCGGCCATGCCGCGCTGGACGTATTCGAGACCGCGCCCAATCCCTCGCCCGAACTGCTGAAGCTGTCCAACGTCATCGTACAACCGCATCACGGCAGCGCCACCGTGGAGACTCGCACCGCAATCGGACAACTCATGATCGACAATCTCAGCGCGCACTTTGCGGGCCGGCCGTTACTGACGCCGGTGCGGTAAATCGGTTTTGCGCGCACGTATTTGACATGGCTTGCGACCAGGAGGAGCGCTTGGGTCAAGAATGGTTTTGGCCGCACCTGCAACGTTCTTTCGATCGATTTCACAACGACAGTGAAACTGCGCTAGCCTAGCAAGCCGAAGGCGCGGGGACGGGGCTACAGACAATGGCGCAGGCGCAAATCGTCATCGATGGCGTGAGCCATTGCTATAGACCCGCTACTGGCCGGCCGGTGCTGGCGCTTGAGGACGTGTCACTCGACATCACTGCGCGTGAGTTCGTTGCGTTGCTCGGCCCCTCGGGCTGTGGCAAGTCGACATTGCTCTACCTGATCGGCGGTTTTTTGCCGACGGAAACCGGCAGGATTGTCATCGAGGGCAAGCCGGTCGCTGCGCCGGGCCCGGATCGCGGCATTGTCTTCCAACATTTCGCGTTGTTTCCGTGGAAAACGGTCCGGGCCAACGTCCTCTACGGCTTGGAGCGGATGGGGCTCGCCCGGGAGGAGCGCGAGACGCGGGCCCAATCGTTCATCAATTTGGTCGGGCTCACCGGCTTCGAAGACAGTTATCCGTCGCAGCTGTCAGGCGGGATGCGTCAGCGCACCGCAATTGCGCGCACCCTCGCCTTCGACCCGAAAATCCTGCTGATGGACGAGCCATTCGGCGCGCTGGACGCGCAGACCCGCGGGCTCATGCAGTCCGAGCTGCTGAGCATCTGGGAACGCACCCCGAAAACCGTGCTCTTCGTCACCCATGACGTGCAGGAGGCGGTCTATCTCGCCGATCGCGTAGCGGTGATGTCTGCGCGGCCGGGTCGGATCATCGCGATCGTCAAGACTAAATTCGACAAGAGCGATCCAGCGATCTTCAAGAACCAACATTTCATCGAAAAGGTCGACGAAATCTGGAACCTGGTGCGCATCGAAGCGATCAAAGCGCAGGACGCGCGGGCATGATTACTGAGCCGTCGCTCTTTAGCGCATTGCGATAGTGGCATGAAGGCAGGGCTGCTGCGTTATGTTCCGCTCCTTTTACTCGCGCTGGCGTGGGAAGCCGGCGCGCGCAGCGGCATGATCTCGACCCTGGCCTTGCCGCCCCTGAGCACCGTGGTCGTAGCCTGGATCGAGCTCCTCAAGGACGGCGAGCTCGTCAGCAACGGCGCGGCGTCGCTATGGCGAACGGGCGCTGGGCTCACTTTGGCGATCGTGATCGGGGCCGGCCTGGGAATCTTCATGGCCTGGTGGCGTCCCGTGAACGTGCTGCTCAGTCCGTTGGTGGAAATGTTTTACCCGATGCCGAAGTCGGCCCTGATCCCGGTAACCGTGCTGTGGCTCGGATTCGGCAACAGCTCGAAGATCCTGCTGATCTTTCTCGGCTGCATGCTGCCGGTCACGATCGGCGCGTTCAACGGCGCGCGCTCGAGCGAGCAGGTGCTGGTCTGGTCCGCGCGTAGCATGGGCGCGAATCGGCTGCGCATGTTGTGGGACGTGGTCGTACCGAGCGCGATGCCCGAGTTGCTCAACGGCATCCGCACCGCGCTCGCGCTCTCCTTCATTCTCTTGGTCAGCTCCGAGCTGATCGCAGCGCGCGAGGGCTTGGGTTATCTCATCGGCTTCCTCGGCGCGAGCGGTACCTATGACGCGATGTTCGCCGTGGTCCTGACGGTCGCATTGCTGGGTTTCGTGACCGACCGGATTTACCTCCTCGTCATGAAAAGGATGCTGCGGTGGCAGGAATAGGCATCGCAGGCGGGCCGTTGGCCGAGTTGGCGCGCGAGCCCGCGGCCTCGCGTTGGCTGCGAACCGCTGCTTGGGGTTTTGCGCGGGTGTTTTCCATCTTTGCCCTTGCCCTCGCCTGGGAGGTTGCGGCGCGCTCGGGCGCGTTCACGCCCTATATGCTGCCGGCGCTCAGCGCGGTGCTCGAGCGCATCTGGCACGATCTGATCGCCGGCGACCTCCTCCTCAACACCGGTGTGACGCTCTACCGCGCGTTGAGCGGCTTTGTGATCGGGGCCCTCGCCGGCATCGCACTGGGAATGGGAATTTCCCGCAATCGGCTCATCAACTGGTTCTTCGATCCGATCATTTCGGTCGGCTTCCCCATGCCCAAGATTGCCTTCCTGCCGATCGTCATCCTTTGGCTCGGCGTCTACGACCTTTCCAAAATCACAATGATTGCGGTCGAGGCCATCTTTCCGGTGGTCACGGCGACTGTCGTCGGCATTCGCGGGGTCGAGCGCGAGCTGTTGTGGTCGGCGCGCAATATGGGTGCAGGCGAGCGTGAACTGCTCTGGCAGATCGCCGTACCAGCGGCGCTGCCTCAGGTTATAACCGGCCTGCAGGTGGCGCTTCCGATCGCACTTATCGTCGCGGTCGTGACCGAGATGTTCATGGGCGGCTATGGGCTGGGCGGCGCTATGAATACCGCCTCACGCTTTGCCGATTCGCGCGGCGTGTTCGCCGGCATCGTGGAAATCGCGGTGATCGGATATGCGCTCGTCAAGGGCATGACGCTCATCCGCCGACGCCTGTTATTGTGGCATCAGGAGGCGGTGGCGCCGAGCACGGTGTAACGGCACACACGAGAGATTGGCGTGCTGACTCGTCGCGACGGCAGCTTCGTACCTCCAACTGGTGACAACTGCGTCCTGCGGTGTATGTAAAATTTGCATCAACGATTCGCTGCGAGCTGCGTGCACAGCGCTCGTGAATGTCCATTCCTGCTCTGCAGAGCTCCCTTTCAAAACTGCAAACTGCGGAACGCGCGCGAGATGCGTCTGTTGCTTCGTGGGCGACAAGCCAGCAAAGGAGCTATGTGATGATTCACAGAACGTTGGAACCTGCATTGGTGCTCGGCCTTATATCGGTTCTCGCGTTGAGCACGGCGACACCGTCGATGGCGCAGACGCAACGTCAGCGGCCGCCAGTGCAAGAGCAAGGATTTGCTCCGGCATCACCGCCGGCGGATGAAACGTTCGGTCAAGCCGCGCCGCGCGCACAATCCCGGAATCCGAGCACCGCTCAGCAACCTGGGTCATGCTGGATTCCGACCAATGAGGATTTCGGAGTCGGCTATTGGGGCCCCTGCTCCGACAAAAAAGCGCGCCCGGTCAAATAACGCAACTGCCGCGACTGATTCGAGGCAAGGCGGGCCTAACGGCCCGCCTTTTTCCGTCTTTTTTACGCAGCGGCGCGCATCACTCGATCTTCAAATTGAGCTTGCGCACCAGGGTCCCCCATTTCCTCTCCTCGTTGTCGATATCCTTGGCGTACTCCTCGGGGGTTGACGTCAGAGGCTCGCCGCCCTCGGCGAGGATACGTTGCTTGGCCTCCTCGCTGCCGACCAGCGCGCGCAGCGCGCCATTGAGCCGCTCGATGATCGGCCGCGGCGTGCTCGCAGGCGCAAGCAGCCCATAGTGCAGAACCGATTCGAATCCTGGCAGGCCGGACTCGTTTGCGGTCGGCACGTCGGGCAGGAGGCTGAACCGAGTGGGGCCAAGAACTGCGATCGCGCGCAGCGTGCCGGCCTGCAGATTGCCGAGCGCCGGCGGCAACACGCCGAATGCAATCGGCACGTGATTGCCGAGGAGATCGTTCATCAGCTGCGCCGTGCCCTTGAAGGGGATGATCGTAGCGTCGATGCCGGTGACCGACTTGAACAGTTCGGCGGTGAGATAACCGCCGGTCCCGGCCGGCGGCGTGCCGATATTGAGCTGGGCACCCGATTGCTTCGCAACGACAACCACCTCTCCGATCGTGCTCGCAGGGAACGAGGGATGCGCCAGCAGGACAACCTGCATCGACGCGATCAGGCCGATCGGCGCGAAGTCCTTGCGGGGATCGAAGCCGGCATTCGTATAGAGGTTCGGGTTGATCGCGATCGACCCGGTATGGCCGAGAAACAGCGTGTACCCGTCGGGCTGACTCTTGATTGCGGCACGCGTGCCGACCAAGGCAGAGCCGCCGGCGCGATTGTCGACGACGACTTGTTGGCCGAGCGCTACTGAAAACTTCTCCGCGACGACGCGCGCCAAGGCGTCGACGCCGCCGCCCGCCGGATAAGGCACGATTAGGGTGATGCTGCGGGTCGGATAGTCCTGCGCGGCCGCTGGGGCGCAAACAACCATCGCGACCGCAGCAGCCGCCGCGGCCCGCAACAGCCTGCGCATCGTTCCCTCCCCATTTCTTTTTGCCGAACCGGCCGCCGCCCTCGATGCGCTTGGAGCAGCGGCCGAGTCGCAACTCAGCTACTCAACGCAACCTCAGTGAACGAGACCGTCCATCTGCAGGCGCGCGATTTCGTCCTTCACCAACAACTTGCGACGTTTCAATTGCACGATCTGAAGATCGTCGATCGACGGATGCGCGCGGGCCTCGGCAATTTCGGCTTCCAGGGCCCGGTGCCGCCGTTCCAATTCCGCAAGGTGGGCTTCTAGGGACATGTTGGGGGGTTCTCCTCAGCCAGATCGTTTGCCTGACTTAGGTAGTCTACACCGTTTCGGCGCGTTTTCGAAGCGCGTTTGCTTGTGCAGCGCAACAATGTTGGGTTTATTGGGATTCTGGCATGCATCCCAATGGATAAGGAGCGACGCTCCTCAAGAGAAGCAGACATTCTCCAGGGTCGGCCGGCGGCGTCCTCAATCGGCGCTCTAGATCTACCCTGAGACAGTGGACAGTCGCCGACTGAGATGGTGGTCAGGAGCCGCAAATCGCGGTAGGTGAAAGCCGGAGCGCGTTTGGACGCACAGCCGTGGACCGGGCGCTTTCGCGGCCGCCCAAGCACCAGCGGTGGCAATGACCAGGGACGAGGAACGCGAGTTGCGGGAGCAACTGGCGCGCTTGCAGCAGGAGCATCGCGATCTCGATGTCGCGATCTCAGCTTTGCAGCACTCGCCGGGCTCCGATCTGTTGCAGGTCCAGCGGCTGAAAAAGCGCAAGCTCGTCCTGCGCGATCGTATTTCTTATATCGAAGACCAGCTCACCCCCGACATCATTGCCTAGAGCTGATTCCGATCCAGCTCCGCCAATCATTACCCCATCATTCCGGGACCCGAGCGCAGCGAGGGAGCCTTCGGCGCTCCCCGGAATGACCGCTCTAGAAGTACGACGAAAACCCCGCCGGTCTTTGGCTTCGTGCGTCGTCACCCTCACTCCGGCTCAATACCGGCGTCGCGGATTACTTTGCTCCAGCGCTCGGTCTCTTCCCGCTTGAATTTCGCCATGTCCTGCGGACTGCCTCCGACGGGGGTCACATTGAGGGCACGGAAGCGTGCCTGGGCTTCGGGCTCGGCGATGACCTCGTTGATGGCGCGATTGAGCTTCAAGATGATTGGCGCCGCCGTCTTTGGCGGCGCGCTGATCGCATTCCAGGTGTCCGAGATGAAGCCCGGCACGCCGACCTCGATCAAAGTCGGAACGTGCGGCAGGATGTCCAGCCGCCGGTCGGTCGCGACCGCAAGAATTCTTGATTTCTGGGCCTCGTGCAGCTTGTAGGCCGACGCAAGCTCCATGAAGATGAAATCGACGTGGCCGGCGACGAGATCATTGAGCGCCGGCCCTGTCCCGCGATAAGGGACATGCAACATCTTGGTGCCGGTCAGCTTCATGAACAGTTCCGCGGTCAGGTGCGAGGTGGTGCCCGGCCCCTGCGAGGCGTAGGTGATCTTGCCCGGATTGGCTTTCGCGTAAGCGATGAACTCCTGGACGGTCTTCGCGGGAAAATCCTGGCGCACCAGCAGCACGTTCGGGAATTTCGTCATGATCGCAACCGATTCGAGCGCGGCCGGATCGAAGTTGAGCTTTTTGTAGAGCGCGATGTTGCTGGTGATCGGCGCGGGCTGCGAGGCAAGCAGCGTGTAGCCGTCGGGATCGGCGGCATAGACTGTCTCCGCGCCGATATTGCCGCCACCGCCGCCGCGGTTCTCGATCACGAACGGCTGACCGAGGCGCTGCTGGAGGGAAGCCGCGAAAATCCGCGCGGCGGTGTCAACCCCGCCGCCGGCCGGCACACTCACGACAATTTTGACCGGACGGTTGGGATAATCGGCCGCCTCGTCCTGCTGGGCCAGAGCCGGCGACAGTGCAAGAAACGCGGCTGCAAGCATAAGCAACGCGGAATATCTCGACATCACACTGTCCTTCCCGCCGCTCGGCAAGGGTTGGTGTTCAAGAATTCTCGTCGCGAAGTGTCGCATACCGCGACGGCAAGCGTAAATGCGGCGCGAGCTAACAGGAGCATAATGCGCTCGCTTTAGCGGCCCTCCCGGCGGTACCATCCGCGGGGCGTGTTTGCACAACGGTGTTTGTCGAGCGCGGTTCCAAAAGCATGAAACGAGCTCTCGTGCTCGCTGTGGCGCTGTGGTCTGGTGTCGCTACTGTCCCGCCGGCGCGCGGGCAGACGGCCGCCAGCGATTACCCGCAACGCGCGGTGGCCTTTCTCTGTCCGTTTCCCGCCGGCGGCGGCACCGACATACTCACCCGCATGCTGGCGCAAGAACTGCAGGAGAAGCTCGCGCGGCCTGTCATTGTCGACAATCGCCCGGGCGCGGGGACGATCGTGGCAGCGCAAGCGGCCGCGCGCGCTCTGCCCGACGGCCACACCATCTTGCTCGCGCCGGTGACGACGCTCGCCATGGGCCCGAGCGTTCACAAGTCCCTCCCCTACGACACGGTGAAAGATTTCGCGCCAATCGGGCTTGTCGCCTCGGCGCATTTCGCGCTCGTCGCCAATCCCCAGGTGGCGGCCACCACACTTCCAGAGTTGATCGCCTTCATCAGGAACAAGGATGGCGAGCTGAGCTACGCCACCTCGGGCGCCGCCACCCCGCACCATCTCTTCATGGCGATGTTTCTGAAGATGATCGGGGCCAAGGCACAGCACGTACCCTACCGCGGCAGTGTGGCCGCGCTGACCGACGTGATCTCCGGTCAGGTGGCGATGATGATGGTCGACCTCGCGGTTGCCATGCCGGCGATCAACGAGGGCAAGGTAAAGGCATTCGGGTTGACGGGGACGACGCGCATCAGGGCGATGGCCGATCTTCCGACCATCGCCGAGGCCGGCTTGCCGGGTTATGCGGCAAGGCCGTGGTTCTCGGTGGTCGCGCCCGCCGG
>WNEP01001722.1_pt1 | contig 15389 bp, 20 predicted proteins | sample 5399961 | NCBI WGS metagenome assembly WNEP01 (sample SAMN13153329, study PRJNA577476) | soil metagenome | isolation source: 20 cm grassland meadow soil pre-rain plot 5 | place: USA:California | collected 2015-09-08 | reverse complement strand
GATGCCCGTTCGAACCCGTTCGTGCACGCCTCCGTACTTTCCAGGTCCCCTTCAGCATATCGTTAAATAGGCCTGCTAACTTCGGCGGCCTTCCAGGTGGAAAAATGGCTGACCAACCGAAACCGGGGAGCATCGTGCACGTGGAGTTCCACGTCAAAGACCGCAAGAAAGTCGAGAACTTCTATGGGAGCCTGTTCGGCTGGAAGTTCCAGGAAGTCCCTGAGCTAAACTACTCGATCTTCGAGGCGCCGAGCGGCCCCGGAGGGGGCGTCGGCGGACTGCAGCCGGGGAACTGGCCATCGGGCGTCATCAACTACATCTTCGTCGAGTCGATCGAGCCCTTCCAAGAGCGAATCAAGAAAGCGGGCGGCAAGATCATCGCCCCGAAGATGGAGATCCCGGGCCAGGGCTGGTTCGCAGTGTTCGAGGACCCGTCCGGCACCCGCATGGCGCTGTGGCAGCCCAGCCCGCAATCGATGCAGTCGCAAAACCGCTAGTGGCGCCGTCACCCTCTAGTCAGCAGGGTGAGGGGAGGCCGTCGGCGACTTCGCGGGAACGCCGCGGAGTCGCTCCGTCGCACGGACGAGCAGGCCCTCGGTCCCCTTGTCGCTGATCTTTCGGGCCGGGGCGCCCCCGAGCGTCTGATGCGGTTCCTCGAAGGAATGGGTCACGACCGCGTTCGCCCCGATCGCGACATCGTTGCCGATCACGATGTCGCCGAACAACTTGGCGCCCGGGCCGATGTAGACATTGTTCCCGATCGTCGGGGCCCGGTCGTCGAATCGCACCTCGGACCCGATGTGCGCCCCGACGTGGATGCGGCAATTCTCCCCGACACGCGCGTTCGGGCTCACCATGACGGAACCGCGGTGGGGGATCGCGAGCCCAGGCCCGAAGACGTTGGGGAAGACGATGAATCCGAGACGTCGTTCCATCAGGTGGAGGCGCACGTACAGGAACCTCGCGTACGCCCGACCGAACGCGGACCGCTTGCAATTTGTATAATATTCGACCTTTCGGAGGAGACGCTGGAATCGCCAGGTGTCGTCGACGAACGGTCGGGGCCACCGTCGGGTCTGGCAATGGGCCACGCGGTCCGCCTCCAGGTAGAATCGGTAGTCCGCTTTCGACTCGATCATCCGTCGACGGATACCCTGTGACGCCGGCCGTTATCACCCTTGGTATTCGGGTGTATTCTGACGTGATACTTCAGGCGCCCGATATCCGACTCCCCGAGGGCCGGAAAGACGCATCAGTGCCCCGTCATCGCCTCCGCGGGTCCCGGGGTCTCGTCCCGGGCCTGGGTCGACCCGCCGCCGCTCGTCCTCTTTGACGCACCCGCGAACCTCTCCCCGAAAATGCATCGTTCGGACGCACACAACTGCGGGCAAGTGTACTCCTACGGCTTATGCCGTCGCTGGCTTTCGGACGGCCCATTGCAGAGGGTTGCCAGGCCAGCGGCCGCTTTGTCGCGACGCTGAAGGCTCTTCGGCCCAACCGGATCGCTCCCCCGGACCGCTATCGCCGGCGGACGGAGGGCCGGCGGCTGGCCGCGCGATGCTGGGCCTTGGCCATTCTGATCGGAGTCGCCGCTCTGTCGGTCGCGGCGTCGCGGGCGTCCGCGGCCAACATCATCGACCTTGGGACCCTGGGCGGCCCCGTCAGCATCGCTTATGGCATCAACGACGTCGGTCAGATCATCGGGACGAGCGCGACGGCGAGTGGGACCTCTCACGCGTTCCTGTGGTCCAACGGGACGATGGCGGACTTGGGGAGCCTCGGGTCCGCCGGGCCGAGCGACGGCCGGGGAATCAACAACCGCGGCCAAGTGGTGGGCGGAACAGTCGACGCGAACAATTCGCAGTACCACGCCTTCCTGTGGGACCACGGCACGATGTCGGACCTGGGGACGCTCCGCGGATACAATCTGAGCCAGGCCCAAGCCATCAACGACGCGGGCCAAGTCGTCGGCTTCAGCGGCGACCCCTCGATGGGAGGACTCGGTCACGCCTTCCTGTGGGACAACGGCACGATGTCGGACCTGGGGACCCTGCCGGGATACAATTACAGCATCGCCCTCGGGATCAACGACGCCGGCCAGGTCGCGGGATACAGCTTCACCGCCCCGACGCAGTCGGGGCCGATGACGTCTCGGGCGTTCCTGTGGGATAACGGCAACATGTCGGACCTCGGGACCCTCCCCCAGGCCAACGATAGCGAAGCGTTCGGGCTCAACGACTTCGGCGCGGTCGTCGGCGACAGTGGGAACGATTCGTTCGACGGCCACGGGGTCCTGTGGCAGGGTGGCAACGTGATGGATCTGGGGGACCTCGGACGTCCGGGCACCTCGGCCCACGCAATCAACGACGCCGGCCAGATCGTGGGTGGGAGCCACAACTTCGAATCCCGCGTTCACGCCTTCCTCTGGGAGCTCGGCATCATGAGAGACCTCGGGAGCCTCGGCCAGTTCAGCGTCGCCTACGACGTGAACGAAACGGGGGCCGCGGTCGGGCAGACCGATGTCGGGAACGGCGAACTGCACGCGGCCCTTTGGCCTTCCTCGCTCCCCGTCCACGACACGGCGACGATCGGGGCGCAGGTCACGCCGACTTCCGTGATCGCGGGAACCCCGGTCACGGTGTCCGGGACGGTCCAGAACCAGGGCTCGCAGGTGGAGACCTTCCAGGTCAATGTGACGGCGGGAGGAGTCCTCGTGGGCACGGTCAGCGTAAGCCTTCCCTCCGGCGCGTCTCGAGAATTGTCGTTCGTCTGGAACACATCGGGGGTCGCGCCCGGCCCCTACCCGGTCGTCATGGAAACCGCGCCTCTGGCGGGCGAGACCGACCTGGGGGACAACGCCTTCGCCGCCGGCACGGTGACGATCGCGCCCCGGCCGGTGTTCGCCGAGGCGTCGGCGACTCCCCTAGCGACCGATGTCGATCTCCGGATCTCATTCACCTGTCGCGGGACGGACGGGACTCCGCCGTACGAGTTCGCGTGGGACTTCGGGGACGGCGGTAACGCCTCGACGCAGACCGCGACCCATGCCTACTCCGCGTCCGGGTCGAAGACCGCCCGATGCACGGTGACGGATCGGGAACAGCAGCAGGCGAGTGCGGAGATCCAGGTGTCCGTCGCCCCGGCCCTCGCGATCCTGGCGACCGTGAACCGGATGGCGGTCGCGCCGGCGATCCCCCTCACGTTTTCGGCCTTGACGACGGGCGGGACCGGCGCCGTCACGATCACCTGGGTGTTCGGCGACAATTCCGGGCTGGCCGGCACTCCCGTGACCCACGCGTATCGCGACCCGGGCCAATACTCCGTGTTGGTCCAAGCCCGCGACGACGCGGGAGGAACCGTTTCCACCTCCCTCACGGTGACGATTGCCGACCTCCTCGTCACGGGGACGTCGAACGTTACCTCGGCCGTCCCCGGCGCCGCGATCACCTTCATCTCGGTCGCCAGCGGAGGCTCCGGGGCTCCGTACACATACGTCTGGGACTTCGGGGACGGGTCCCCGAAAGCCGCGGGTCCGATCGTGACCCACGCCTACGCGGCGGGGCGTTTTACACCCTCCGTCACGGTCCTCGATGGGTCAGGAGCTTCGCACACGACGCTTCTGCCAATCATCACCGTCGAGAACCAGCCCGTCACCGTTCTGTCCTCTCCTCCGTACTTCGCGATCGGTTTGACGACCGCGATCATCGTTGGAATCGGCGCCGCTGTTGGCTTGATGGTCCGTCGCCGACGGCGTCGAAAGAGCTGGGCGTCTCGGCGACGCTAGCGATCGAGACAGGCTCGCGATGAACAGGCCGCTCGACTTCATGTTCCCGGGGCAAGGAACGGATTGTCGCCGTAGTCCACCGGGACATCCACGACGATGGGTCCTGTCGACTCGAGCGCTTCCGTCACGACGGAGTTTAGGTCGGACGGACGTTCAACCCGAAGGCCGCGAATTCCGAATGCCGCGGCGAGGGCGACCAGATCGGGATTGCCGAACTCCGTCCCTTCCGTCCGGCCGAATCGCGCCATCTGTTTCCAGCGAATGCTCCCCAGTCCTCCATCGCGGAGGACGAGATTCACGGTCGCGGTCTTCTCTCGCTTCGCCGTCTCCAACTCGTGCACGCTCATCAGGAAGCCCCCGTCTCCACTGACCGTGACCACCCGCCGATCCGGATCCGCAAGTTTCGCGGCAATGCCCCCCGGAAGGGCGATGCCCATCGCCGACAGGCCGTTCGAGATGACCACGGTATTCGGCTTGACCGTGCGGAAGAACCGGCCGAGCCACAGCTTGTGGGCGCCGACGTCGGAGATCAGGAGATCGTCAGGCGCGAGGACGTCGCGAAGTTCCCACATGATGCGTTGCGGCTTCAGGCGGTCCTCCGCCCGCGCGTCCACATCGCCCAGGCCGATTCGCGCGGCTTGCCGATCCGCTCGCGGAGGAGCCGCAGTGATTCCGCGATCTCGCCGGTTACCTCGACCTCGGGGACGTAGTGCACGGAGATCTCGGCCGGCAGGGAATCCACGTGGACGATCCTGCGATCGCCACGCGGGTTCCAGGATCGGGGATCGTACTCCACGAAGTCGAAGCCGACGCAGATGACCAAGTCGGACTCGTTGAACCCCGCGAGATCGTAGTCCCCAGGCAAGACGCCGATCGTCAAGAGGCTCATCGGGGACGTCCACGGCATGCTGCCCTTCCCCATGAACGTGTGAGCCACCGGAATCCCGAGGCCTTCCGCGAACCGGCGCAGCTCGTCGGATGCACCGCTGCGGATCACGCCGGCCCCCGCGAGGACGACGGGCCGGTCCGCCTTCTGGATGACGGCCGCGGCCCGCTCGAGGCTCGTGTGGTCGGGAGAGGGATTCCGGATCCGCTCGACCGGAAGCGGCTTCGGGTTCGTGCTCGTCTCTTCCTCCGCGACATCCTCGGGCAGTTCAATGTGCGTCGAGCCGGGCTTCTCGGCCTCCGCCAGCTTGAACGCCTTGCGGACGATCTCCGGGACCGTATCGGGGCTCTCGACGCGAGCGTTCCACTTCGTGATCGGCGCGAAGAGGCGCAGGATGTCCACGAACTGGTGCGACTCCCGGTGGACGCGCGAGAGGTTCGCCTGGGCCGTAATCGCGACGAGAGGGGCCCGGTCGAGGAAGGCGTCCGCGACGCCGGTCACGAGGTTCGTCGCGCCCGGCCCCAAGGTCGCGAGGCAGACGCCGGCATGGGTCGTGAGCCGGCCGAGGACGTCCGCCATGAAGGCCGCGGCCTCTTCATGGCGGGTCAGGACGAAGCGAATGGAACTGTCCCGGAGGGAGTCCATCAATTCCAGGTTTTCCTCGCCGGGAATCCCAAACGCGAAGCGGACCCGCTCGTTTTCGAGGCACGAGACCAGGAACGCCGCGGTGTTCATCGTCCCCGGATGGGCGCCCCCGGATTAAGCGGTGTGCAGGAAGGTCTATCCCTCGAGGGCCGACGTCATCGGGTAGGTCTCGGCCTTCTCGATGAGCGGGGCGGGATCCGGTCGCAGCGATTTCCGTTCCGCGGAATCGTAATACGCGGCGTCCTTCTCGGCGAAACTGCCGGGGCCGTCGAAGGTCAGGATCCAGATGAACGTGTCCCGCCCTGGGACGACCCACGCCCCCTCGATGCGGAAGCCGAATTTCCTCCGGAGAGGCAGGACACCGCGAGTCCATCCGGAGAGCCATTCGTCCATCTTTCCCTCCTTGATCCGATAGATTCGGAGCTGGGACTCGGCGGTCATCCCTTCCGTCCCTCGATTCGCAACATGGTCGCCAACACGGACGCGTCAGGCTGGCCCCGGCGGACTCGCGCCCGTGCGTGCCCCGCAGTTGAGGCAGAAGAAGGCGCCGGCCGGGAGCGGATGTCCGCACTGGCCACAGAAATTGAGGGCGGCGGGAGGGGCCTCGGAGGGAGCCGCGGAGGCCCGGCTGACGGTCGGCGTCATCGGTGCTGCGAAGGCAGGGGGCGTCGCAACGGGAGGGGCGACCGGCGCGACCGCGCTCCAGGCTCCCGGGGGCGCCGGGACCGATGCGAACATCGAGGCGTGCAGGGCGGTCAGCCCCTGGGTGAGTCGGACTCGCGTCTTTCCGTAGATCAGGATGAAGATCAAGTACCCCGCCAAGGCGAATCCCGGGGGCAGGAAGGCCCCGCCCACCATGAGTCCCGCGACCGCCGTCGCCTCTTGGGAGGTGATGGACCCGGGGTTCGAGACCAGGTCGACGAGGCGGACCGTGTTGTACCCGACGATCGCGATCGCGATGATGCCGAGCGCCGGGACCAAGGCGGACGCGATGTCGGTCCACCGACGGGTCTCCGGCGGCTGCAAGGCCCGGACCATGAAGCGATACATCTGCGCCTTCGCACTGACCCCCGCGGTCCAGAAGATCGTGATTAGGAGGGGCACGAAGGCGGTCGCGGGGACGGCGGCGCCCACGATCAGGGCGCTGCTCCCCGCGAGGGCCAGGTAGACGACCAGGACCGCGGCCGTGGTCGACAAGGCGGTCCCAATCCACTTGAACATGACCCCGCGGCGCGCATGGACGGAATGGTCGGGGCCGTATTCGTCGACGCCGTGGTGCATGTGGAAGACGGACATCAGGCTCACGATGAAATTGATGACGAAGACGATGACAAGGCCGCAGGTCGCCGCCCCCGTGGCCGCGAGGACCGCGATCGCCGCCGCCGAACCCGTGGTCGATGCCGCGAGGATCGAGGAGGTCCCAACGACCAGTGCGAACGCGCCGAAAATGATGTCCAGGATCAGATTCACGTAGAACGAGCCGACCCCGCGGATCGTCTCCGGTTTGAGGACCACGGACGGCCAATACGGCACCGGTGCGCCGACGGAGGCAGGGACGCCCACGAACGGAGAGCGGTCCCCGATTCGATAAAGGTGTCGTTTGCACCACGGGCGGCGGAGCAAGCCAAGCGACGGCGGACGGTTGCTCAGGCGGTCCCGGAGCCGGGAGGCGCTCGCCTCGCCACGGCTTTTGCAATGACGTCGAGGGCCTCCGGCGCGACGTCCAGTTCGCCGAGCTCCCGCAGTTCCACGAACCGGGCGTTCTCCGCGTCGCTCGCGGGGAACGGCTCATTCCGAAGGTACTCGCAGAGGATGTCGATCAGGACGTAATGCCACCGAACGCGCTCTCCCTCCCGTTCGATGTAGTCGGTCACCCATTGGCCCACCATCGGCCGCACGTCGACGCCGGTCTCTTCGCGAGTCTCCCGGACGGCGGCCTGTTCGACCGTCTCGCCCATGTCGACCGCGCCGCCGGGTATGCTCCAGCGGCCTTGATTCGGCGGCGTGCCCCGCCGGACGAGGAGGACCTGGGAATTCCGGAAGACGATCGCGCCCACCGCGGGCACGGGTCGCACCGGAAATTCCTTCCCCGCCATGGTGGCCCCCCGCAGACGTTCCGCCCCGTTCAACGCGGTCCCGGACCGACGGGCGGAAAGTCGTCGAACGTCCTCTGGTACAGGACGTGCTTGAGGACCTCGCTGATCCGGACGTACCGCTCCATCGGGATGTCCAATCGAGTCCTCAGATGATCAAAGGTCTCTTTCATCGTTGGAAAGAGCTTCGGCGGCCGGCGAAGGGCTTCGCGCACATGTTCCCGGACGTTCCAGACCCCCACGGGCATGATGTATCCGGGGTGCGTCTCTCGCAGGATGACCGTCGCCGCCTGCCGCCGCTCGCGGTCCAAGGCCTCGCCGATGGCGAGGCGGGCGGCATAGTAGCAGCCTCCGATGCTCGCGTACGTCGTCCGGCCTTCGAATCCTTCGTGGTCGCCGAACAGGACGATGTCGCGGCCGATCGGATTCCACAAGGTGTTCGGGTACCAGGCCTCGATCAGCTCGTAGCGCCAGGGACGGGGGAGCATGACGACGAGGAACCGGTCGTCGTAGCCGATCGCTTCGTAAACCCGGATCTCGTTGATCAGCGGGTGCGTCTTGACGCTCTCCCGCAAGTCCTTCCCGATCGCGTCGTCCACGGCGGTGATCGACCAGCGGGTCGGCACGAAGCGCCGGTTTTTCTCCACGCCGAAAGCCCCGACGCTGAAGGCCCGCTGGATTTTCGACACGGCCAGGCCGTGGTCGAAGAGGTCGAGGACGGCCTCCTTCGCGCGAAGGTCCGTGTCGGAAGACGCCCGGTCGAGGTTCGGATCGATGCGGAGGTTCCCGATGTCGAGTCGCCCGAGCGGGGCGGAGGGGCCGAAGGGTTGCACGTTGTCGTCGAGGACGACCCGGCCGTGCGGCTTGCGGGTGAAGCCCACCTGGACGTCCGCGGGCAGCGTGCCGAGGGCCAGTTCGCGCGTCTGGTCCACAATCCGTCCCCCGCGGTCCACGTCCTGGACGTGGACGCGATGCATCCCGCGGACCAAAGTCGAGCGAAAGCGGACGATATCCTCCATCGGATGACCGATCCAGTCTTCCGGGGAGTCGAGGATCTGCGTGTCGCCGTGGATCGGCGGCACCAAGGGACCGACGAACACCTTGGGATATCCGAAGCGGCCGACAAAGACGCCCGGCGGCGACGCGCCGTCCAGTTCGAATCGGTCGATCATCGGCGCCGTCTTCATCATCGAATCCCAGCGGACCAAGATCGGGCAGCGCGATTTGCCGCAGAGGAGTTTCGCCCCGCGACATTGGATGCAGAGGCCGCTCGAGATCGCGGCCCGGGTGTCGGCGTCGAAGAGGGCGCCGAAGTCCTGCGGCACCCCGGCCATGGGGAGGGAAAGCATCGCGCGGCTTCGACGGAGGAGGCCCTTAAGAAGATGACGACCGGGTTGGCGAACGTGGAACGGCAACCATTATCCGGAACCGCGGGCGTGCCGAACGGGTGAAGCCGGACTCGCCGCTCGCCCTGTCCACGGAAGATCGCATCCTGCTCTACTTCTCCGACTTCCGAAATCTGGAGGAACGGTACGTCCTCCCGCAGGCGACGACGCAGAAGGCGATCGCCTTCGCCGCGGGAATCCAGCGCAAGCACCTGTCCCGTTATCTCGACGAAATGGTCCGGGACGGCTACCTCACGGAAACGAAGGCGCACATCGAGGGGGAGAAGCAGCGGATGCTCGCCTACTATCTCGCCCCGCGGGGATGGGAGCGGGCGATGTCGATCCGGGAGCGCCTGTCGAAGGTCAAGGTCCCGGTGACCGTCGCGGGCGTGACGAGGGACATGACGCTGGAGGAAATCGACCACGCCACGTCGGTCCACCTGACCCTCTCCGACATCGTGCGCGAGGCGATGACCGTCGACAAGCTCGACCTCGAGTACCTCGAGGGGATTGACGACCGGCGCAAGCGGGCCATGGACGAACGCGTGAAGCGCTTGGAGGAATACACGCGGGCCGTCATGACGGCGTGGAAGGACGGCCGTGTGACCGCGACGGAACGGCTGCTCGTCGAGCAATTGCGGGAGAACCTCGGGATCTCGAAAGAGGAACAGGAACGGATCGAATCCGAAGTCATCGAGGAGGTCCTCGAGAACCGCGCGGGAATCTACGCCGCGGTGGCCGAAGAGGCGCTCGAGGACGGACCCATCACCGAGGACGAGCGGGAACTCCTCGAGGTCTTGCGGAAGAAGCTCGGCCTTTCCTCCCACGACGTCCGAGGGATCGAGGCCGATATCGGAAAGCCAGCCGCCTCGTGATCGGAGTCATCGAGCGACGAACAGGCGGTACTTCTGCGTGGGGTCGGAGATCTCCATCTCGATGCGCTTCGCGACGAGCCGCTCGGGATGATGGATGCTCGGCACGCGCGCGTCGAGATCCTGGAACGACTTGAACGGCCCTTTCTTGCGCTCCTCCAAGATCGCCCACATCGTCTTCTTCCCGAGGCCTGGGAGCAGTTCGAGCATGTGGAACCGCGTCGTGATCGCCTGCGCGCGGTTGAAGAAGTCGACGAACTTCTCCTCCTTCTCCTTCACGATCTCCTGTATCACAAACGGCATCTCCTTCTGCGCCGCGGTCGTCAGCTCCTCGTAGCCGACCCGGCGCTTGACGTGGAGGATCTCGGTGCGCATCTCGACTTCCTTGCCGATGTACACGCGTTGCCCGACGGAGAGGTTCGCGCCTTCGCGCGGCACGAGCTCGAACAGCTTGAACTCGTCCTCACCGATCGCGTAGGCGAGCGCCTCGCGGTGGAACTTGGACTGGTCGGGATGACCTTGCGGTAGATAGTCGAGGATGCGGGCGTAGTCTTCCATGGCCGTCGCCTCGTCAGCGGTACTTCCCCACGATCTCGAGGACCTTATCCGCATCCTCTTTGGACAAGCTGAATCGTTCCTTCGCGAAGATCGCCCGGACGTCGTCGAGGTGCGTCGGCATCAGGTCGGCGATCTTCACCGCGTTGAAGGGGGACATCATGGGGATCTCCATGAGCTCCTTCACGATGAGAGGGACCTTCTCCGGAGGCACCCGGGCAAAGAGGGACGCGTGGCTGAGGGAATACTGCTGTTCCGGATTGAGCTCGCCGCGAGCGGCCTTCTCCTTGTCGAGGATGACCTTCAGCTCCGTGAGGGACACGTAGGACTCCTCCATCGTCTCCCCTCACGCGCGCCTCAGGTGCTCGGGCCGGACCACGGCTTGCTTGATGCGCCCGCCGAAGCGGACGTCGACCAGGAAGGCGTTCCCGCGGCGCCCCACGACGGTCCCGGTCATCCCGTGGAACCGGTGGTGCGGCCAACCTTTCTGGACGCTCGAATCGATGACGATCGTGACCTTCGCCCCGACGTCGAAGGATTGGAAGGAGCGGGTGATCGGGGAGAGCCCGCGCTGGCGGGGCCCGCGGCGGAACTTCTGCCGCGTCTTCTCCATGATCCCTTTCGATGCCTTCACCATCGCGCGTCACCCGTCGTGGACGTCGAGGACGTCGAGCTCGAGGACCTCGCACGCCACGTCGAGTCGTTCCGCGAGGGACGGCCTGGTCCGGCCGTGGTCCCCATGGACCCACTCCTTCACGTAGGTCCCGGCCTCGGCCGTCACGCGGAGCTCGGCACGGTCTCCCTCGACCCCGACGACTTCTGCCGCCAGGAGCCGTCGATGCCGTGTGGTATCCGCACGTCGGTGAACGACCCGTTCGGGGGTGCGCTGAGCGATCGGCTCGGCCACCAAAACCGGGAGCGTCTTCTTAAGCTTTGCCTCCTCGACGGGAGGCGCCATCCGAAGGAGGATGCGGTAGGTCTTCGGGACCCGATCTTCCTTCAGCGGCACGACGTCCGAACCGCGGGCGGGCACGAGCCCGTCGACCTCGACGGTGCCCGATCCGTTGATCCTGGCGACGACTGCCGCCAGGTCGAAGGTCCGACGCCGCGGTTCCTTGATCTCAACGATGAAGGGACGGCCCCGGCCGATCATCCGCGCGTCGACATCTTCGCGGCCCATCCCGTGGAGCGCGTGGCCGGTCCCTCCGGAGTCGCGCATCACCTCCGCGGCGATGACCTCCTCGACGCTGGTCGGGTACATCTTGCCGGTGCCGCCGCAGCGGGCGCATCCCTTGCCCATGCACCGCCGGCAGGGCCACCGGGTCTGCGGCACTCCCCGGGCGAGCTTGCGGTACCGGCCCCGCAGGTAGAGCGGGTTCACCTGGACGTCGACATGATCGAACACGGTGTCGACGACCGCAACTACCTCGGGGCGGGCAAGATCGGCCTCCTTCCGAAGGCGTTCCGACACCCGCTTGCCGATCTCGCGGTTGACCTCGGCCTTGAGCGGCTCCGCGGCGGACAGGGAGAGCTCCGCCCAGAGGGACTCCTCCCGCGCCGCAACCTCCGGGTCGATCTTCGATCCGATGCAGAAGGAGGCGAACTCCCACGGTTCGAGTTGCCGGACGACGAGGTCCGCGAGGTCTTCGTACCGCGAGGTCAGGCCCTCGCAGATCCAGCACGGATCGGCGCCGAGAGGTGCGATGGTCCGAACCGCGCGCCCTCGAGCCTCGTTCGTGTAGCCGTGTCCGACCTTGCCGAAGAGGCGGCCGAGGCAGGCGTCGCAGAGCGTCCGCTCTCCTGCCTTCGAAAAATCGACCACACGAGCCGCGGCGAGGACCTCGTCCACGCGTCCGCAAGGGGACGGGGGCTTAAAGGTATCACGCGAGCAGGAACAGGCTCGTGATCAGGTTGACGAAGACGATGAGGGTCATCAGGACGTACATCCGGTCGCCTTCCTTGACGAAGGAGAGGAGGCTGAGGAGGACGCGGACGACCGGGGTGAAGATGAGAATTAGGACCCCGAGGCTCAGGTATCCCTCCGGCGTGAAGTGGTACAACTGGTCTCCGAGGGATCGCGGGGGAATCGAGCGTTCCGGGATCGGACGGCCGGTCATCGCGACGAGCACGAAGCCGAAGACCAGGACGGCGACGGAGACGACAACGCCCCCGCGGAGGATGTGGTAGATTAGCCGATTGATGTCCTCGACTTCGGCCACGACGGCGCGGCGGAGAGCGGAGACCCGCCGCTGCACGAGCCGTAACCCCCCGCGCGCCGCGATCAGATCGACACCCCCGGGAGGCGGCTCAGGAGCATCGCGAGTCCCATCGCGGTGAGGAAGATCGCGAACGCGAAGCGGACGTTCGAGGCCTTCGAGTGCTCGAGCAGCCGAGTGCCGAGGTTCGTCCCCGAGAAGACGCCGATGATCACCATCGCCGCGAGGCCGGGATCGACGAGGCCTTGGGAGTAGTAGATGAAGGCGCTCGCCGCGGCGGTCACGCCGATCATGAAGTTGCTCGTGGCCACCGCGGCCTTCATGGGCACCCGCATCAGGATGTTCATCGCCGGCACCTTGATGAAGCCGCCTCCGACCCCGAGGAGGCCGGAGAAGAGGCCGGCCGCGGCGCTGACCCCGAAGCCCGCGACGGGTCGCTGGACGCGGTAGCGGTAGACGCCTTGGTCCTCCCGGTCGAAGTAGACGCTGCTGAGCTTGAGTCGTTCCGTGAGCCGCGGCTCCGGCCCCGCCTGATAGGCGCGTTCCTTCGCGGTCTCGCGGACGCGGGCCATCGCGGCGGCCGCGTACAGCACCATGACCCCGAAGGCGAAGTACAGGAACAACTCCGGGACCCGAAGGCCGACGAGGGCGCCCGCGATCCCACCGAGCGTCGTCGCAACCTCGAGGAACATCGCGAGCCGCAAGTTCGTGAGATGGTCCCGGACATACACCGAGGCGGCCCCCGAGGAGGTCGCGATGACTCCGATAAGGCTCGTCGCGATGGCGACCTTGATGTTCACGGACAGGACGAGGGTCATGAAGGGGATCAGGAACACGCCGCCGCCGATCCCGAGGTAAGAGCCTCCCATCCCCGCGAGGAACGCCGCGATCGCCAGGATCAGCAAGACGGCGATCGACATCGCCGCGGCTAGACCGTGACCCGATAAATGTCTTTCCAGCGAGATTGGCCCTCACTTGGATAGCACGATTTCGATGGTGCTGACGCCGGTCGCGGGCCCTTCCTCAGAGGACAATCGTTCCGTGGAAATGCGCACGTCGCGGACGTCCGCATCGGGGATGAATCGTCCGCGGACGATCTCGGCGACGTCGACGGCGCGAGAGATCGATCGTCCGCGTGCCTTGACGGTGACCTCTCGAACACCCTCGTTGAAGTGCGTGACGACCGCGAGGACGTAGTTCATCGTCGGCTTCTTCCCGATGTACACGACGCCGGTCTCGACCATCGCGGGGCCCCGAGGGAACGGACGGTCCGAGCATGCCAGACGGGCGTATTAATGGCGTCGACGCGGCCCGGGAGTGACCGCCGCGAGGGAAATCTTTTAAGGCCGTGTCGGCATGGACAGAGACCGCCATGGCTCGAAACAAGGACCAGGGATTCCACTCCGCCGCGGGCCTCATCCGGTACTTCGACCAGGAAGACGAGAAGGCCCTGAAGGTCCCGCCCTTCGCCGTCGTCGCGCTCTGCATCGCGCTGTCCGCGATCATCTTGTACGTGACGTTCGCGTGGCCGGTCTAGGCCGGAGAACGCGACCCGGTTGCCTTCAGCGGTATTGGCCGCAGGTCGGACAGTACCAGCGGCCGTATTGCGGGACCCACATCATCGGTCGGCCGCACACCGGGCATGCCGCGGGCACGGCGGCCATCTGAGGACCGGTCGGAGGGCCGGTCGGTGGACCGCCTGGCGGCGCCGTCGGGGGAGCCCCTTGAGACGGCGGATACATGGTCGGCGCGTAGCCATAGGGCATCGCCCCGCCGATCGGATGACTCTCTCGGACGACGAGGTAGATGATGAACACGATCGCGAATCCGACGATCGTGCCGATCAGGGTCGCGAGGACCAGGAGGACGACCCAAATCGTCGCGTCCATCCGGCGGCTCTGCGCGTCGCGGTACATCCAGAGCCCGCCGAGCAGCAGGGCGATGATGCCGATCGCACACAGGGCGAGGACGACGAAGACCCAACCCGCCACCACGGACGCCTGCAGTGCCTCGAGCATCCGATGCCTCCGAGGCGGCAGCCGCGTCTGGCTATTTCATGGTTGTCCGGGCGCGCCGGACCGCCTCAGGCCTTCGACAGCGGCATCTTCCGCGTCGTGGCGTCCGTGTTCGCCCCGCTGACCGGCGTGTTGCTCACGCTCTCCTTGAATCCGCAATGCTCGCACTCGATCCAGATGCGGACCGACAGGTAGGACCAGTTCCACGTCCGCTGGCCGCACTGGGGACAGACCTCCGGGTGGGAGGGGCGCATCACGAGGCGCCCATCGGGGACCTTCCTTTCAACCTGTCGAAGCCGTTACCAGGGCCGAGCCGCGAGGGCGGCTTTCACCCGTACCTTCTGGCCCCGGCGCTCCGCCTCGATGTCGATCGCTTCGCCGATCTTGCGCTCTCGCAGCCCCTCGACGAGGTCCGCGACCCCGGTGAGCGGCTTGGCTCCGAGGCTCGTGATGACGTCCCCGACCTGGAGGCCCGCGCCTTCGGCCGGCGAGCCCGGCGTGATCTCGGCGGCGAAGACGCCGTGGCGGCTCGTGATCCCGTAGTAGGCCGCGAGGCGTCGGTCGACGTCGTACCCGCCGATGCCGAGCCACGCCCGCTGGACGTGTCCGTGCTCGAGGATCTCGCGGGCCGCCGAGAGGGCGGCGTTGATCGGGATCGCGAAGCCGATGCCTTCCGCGTAGGGGATCGTCGCGGTGTTGATCGCGACCACGCGCCCGCGCAGGTCCACGAGGGGCCCTCCGCTGTTCCCCGGGTTCACCGCGGCATCCGTCTGGATGACCGGCACGCCGTCGCCGGGACCGCGGCCCAGATGGCGCCGGAGGGAGCTCACGACGCCGGACGTGACCGTCGGCCCGCCGGGCAACCCCAGCGGATTCCCGATCGCGAGGACCGGCTGTCCGACCTTCAGCTCGTCCGAGTTCGCGTAGTCCGCGGCATG
>WNEP01001528.1_pt1 | contig 15456 bp, 18 predicted proteins | sample 5399961 | NCBI WGS metagenome assembly WNEP01 (sample SAMN13153329, study PRJNA577476) | soil metagenome | isolation source: 20 cm grassland meadow soil pre-rain plot 5 | place: USA:California | collected 2015-09-08 | reverse complement strand
CTTTGGATGAGCCGTACATGCGAATTCCACTGTGGCGCATGGTACGCAAACGCGCCGGCTGGCTCATTATCCTGTTTTTGGGAGAAACGTTGACGGCCACTGCCATGGCAAATTATCAAGCGGAACTGGCAAAAGCGCTTGTGCTCGCGTTGTTCCTGCCGCTTATCATTTCGAGCGGCGGCAACTCTGGATCGCAGGCGTCCACTTTAATGATTCGCGCCATGGCTCTTGGCGAAGTGACTCTTCGTGATTGGTGGCAGGTGATGCGCCGCGAAGTACAGGCTGGTATTTTGTTAGGGGCTATCCTCGGGGCGATCGGTGTTGTGCGCGTCGGGGCGTGGGCAATTGTCGGTGAACAATATTTGCATCGACAGCCTTATGGCGCGCATTGGCCGCTCGTTGCGCTGACAGTCGGTGTAGCCCTCGTCGGTGTGGTGCTCTGGGGAACGCTCTCCGGCTCCATGCTTCCCTTCATCTTGCGAAGAGTCGGTGCTGATCCCGCAGCCTCTTCCGCCCCATTCGTCGCAACGCTGGTCGACGTGACCGGATTGATCATCTATTTCAGCATCGCCCTGCTAATCATGCGCGGTGTTCTGCTGTAAGGTCGAAAGTCGTCACGGGGCGAGTTCATCTGACTTGCGGACTTTCGGGTTAGCGCATAGCACAAGCTCTGGAATTGCCGAGGTCAACGACCTGATCGAAGGGACCTTTAAGCTGGCGACCCCGGAGAAACTTTCAGGCGACCTCGCCACGCTCATCAATCGATTGGTCAAAGATCGACAGCTTCGCGAAAAATTCGGGCGAGCCGACCGAAAACGTGCCGAAGAACATGTTTAGTTGGAGCAAAATCGTGGAGAAAACGAAAGCGCTTTACCACGCGCTTCGCTAGCGCAACAAGCGGTGAAACTTACCAGGAATAAATCGCTTTGCCGTTAGCGACTGAGACCTGTCTGCCTACCGCAATGCAAACCGCCGCTGCATTGGGATCGGGGAACAAATGGACACGAAAATAAAATGCGGCCGGGCTCTTCTTTAGATCATCCGGCAACGCGCCGTTGCGCAAGCCTTTCGGAGGAAACGCCACCTGGCCGAAAGGCATTGCGCTCTTAGACGTATCCTCGGCGATGTAACGTAACGCGCCGTTGGGCAAATGGCTTTTCCCGTCGCCAAGAAGACTGCCGATCTCGATGCGCACAATCTTGTCGTTGAGATCGAGTTTCTGCTGTTCGATTTGTTGAAAAGTATAAATCTTGTCGCTTACCGGTGGCGGCAGTGAATCATTTCCCGCCGCCAAGCCGAACTGACAGAAGGCAAAACTGACCAGAGCACGAAGGTAAATTCTTTTCATGGCAGTGCGGCGATTAGATCATCCCGCTCGCGACCAAGTCAACATTGCCGATGAACCACACTTTCGAGGCGCCGGATCAGTGCTGTCTCGCGCTCGGACTGGCCGAAATCGATGGTGCCACCGAACTTTGAGGCGAAGAAGTAGGCGGTGGAGTCACAACATTCACATCCATTTTGACAGCAACCAGGTAACCGTAACGAGCATCCAACTGGACCTTGGTGCCACCTTGGGAATAGATCGGGCCAGAGAATTTATAAAGCACGGCGTCGTCCGGGTCCGCGTTTTTGTATCGCAGGAAGGTGTACGTTGGATAATTCACATTGGTCTGGTGCTCGCGGCCCATTTCGAAGACCAGTTCTTCATCTCCTTCTTTGTCGGTGTGCTGATCGATCAACCTAACGACAGTTGCTCCCTGACTCTTGTCGCGGCTCTCACCCTTACTCTTGAGGGGAATGACAGCGTAGCCAGCGAACACATTCAACTGGTTCGAACGCGCGCTTTTAACGGGTTTTCCTGATTCGCCCCAGTCCTCTGACTCGAGCCATTTTCCTCCCTGCTTTCTGGCAAACGTACCGCCATCAGGCAACCGAATGCGTTCCACTTTCCCGGGGTAACGATCGTAATGACACTCCGCTGGTGGAATCTTGTTGTCGTACGATGACAATTGGAGGTCGACCACCATGTGATTGGTTTCAAAAATCTTTCGCGATCGGTCCATGAACTTCTCAAAACGTGCTTCGCTTTGTTCTGCACCGGATAGCGAAAGAGCGGCCAACAGCGCGAGCAAAAGCAAGACCAGCCGCATGCGTCAAATTGAATCCCGCTCTTCCGCACGAGTCAATCCTGCATGATCGTGGAATCGTTAGTGCGCTAAGCCGATTTCGCTGAGATTTTGAAATTCTCGATCTGGTCTTTGATGTCGTGAACAAAATCGGCGGCGCCGGCGCGGTTGACAACTCAATAATCGAAGGTGAGCGAAAGCCTGATCACTTCGATGGTTTCATTTTCGGTGCGGTATTGTTCTTACTTTCCTAACATTTCATCGCTTCACGCCGAATTTGCACGCTTGGCCGATTTTCGGTTGGCCGCGCAACACAAGCTCTAGGATTGCCGAGCTCAACGCCCTCGGCTAGAAACTGAGGCAAAGGATGTTCTCGATCCAAAAACTCATCGGAGGCGACGGAAAGTTTTACGATCTGCTCGAAGCCAGCGCGCAGGAAGCCGATAACAGCGTCCATCATCTGGTCGCGTTGCTGGAAAAACTCCAGCAAAATGAGACGCCGGAGCACCTCGAGCATTTTGCCCACAGCCGCCGCGAAGATAAACGCATCACGCAGGCACTAACCGAGCAGCTCTCAAAGACATTCGTCACCCCGCTGGAGCGCGAGGACATCCAGGAACTCGCGGCCGCTCTCTATAAAATACCTAAGACTGTGGAAAAAATTGGCGAACGCGTTTTGATCTGTCCGGAGGATTTGCGCGGACACAGTTTTCAAAAGCAGATGGAGCTGCTCGATCAGGCAGCGGAAACGGTGTTGGCGATGGTCAAACAGTTGCGTAAAGGGATCGACTCCCGCACCGCGCGGGAGATGAATGCGAAACTGCAGAGCATCGAAGGCGACGCGGACAAACTCGAACTGGATCGGCTTCGCGATCTTTTCCAAGGCAATTACGACCCGAAACAGGTCATTTTCCTGCACGACCTTTACGGTCTGTTAGAGAAAGTGATCGATCGCTGCCGCGACGCCGGGAACATCATCCTGCAGGTGGCGCTTAAGTACTCATAGCAAGCCAATCGCGTGCTCACGCTCATTTCCGTCGTTGTCGCGGCGATCATTTTTGAATACAGCAACGGCTTTCACGACGCCGCAAATGCGATTGCCACAGTCGTCTCAACCCGAGTCCTGACGCCGCGCAAAGCCATTGCGATGGCTGCGTTCTTCAACCTCACCGGCGCGTTGTTTGGCGGCGCGGTTGCGTCCACGATCGGCAAAGGACTGGTGGACACCGACATTGTCACGATGACGACAGTCCTCAGCGCAGTGATCGCCGCATTCGCATGGAATATCGCCACCTGGTGGTTGGGTTTGCCCTCGAGTTCGAGTCATGCACTCATCGGCGGCCTCTGCGGCGCAGCGCTTGCTGCGGCACGCGGCAACTGGTCGGTCATAAAATGGAATGCCGGGATGTGGCCGAAAGTTGTCGTGCCCATGATCACTTCACCATTGGCGGGATTCATTTTGGGCGGGCTACTGATGTTTTTGCTGTTTGTCGCGCTCCGCCCATTCACGCCGCATTTCATCCATTCGCTTTTCGGCAAACTACAAATCTTCACGCAGAAAACGATGGGGATTATTACGCTGGCATTATTTACCGGAACCAAAGCCGGCAGCTTCGATCATTTGCCAGACTGGCTGCATTTTCTTAAAACACCAGTTTTCGCGCTGCCGAAATGGGTAATCGGTCTTTGCGCTATAACGATGGCAGTAGGAACAGCCGCGGGTGGTTGGCGCATCATTCGCACCCTTGGGCATCGCATGGTGAAATTGCAACCGGTCAACGGCTTTGCAGCGGAAACAACCGCAGCATTGATCATTCAATGTGCCAGTTACTACGGCATTCCGCTCTCAACCACGCACGTGATCACAACGTCGATCATGGGCGTAGGCGCGGTAAAACGCTTCGGCGGAATGAGGTGGACGGTCGTCGAGCGAATTATCTGGGCCTGGCTTTTCACTCTGCCCGCCAGTGGACTTATTGGTTATGCGTTAGCGCGCGCGGCGGCAGCGGCGCTTTAATGCTTATCGAGAGCTGCTAACCTGAACATCTCAGGCCTCGCGCGGTGCGAGCGATCGAGCCCCGGAGTCACCGACTCCGGCTACAGTTTGTCCAGATCTTCGATCACTTTCTCCATGCCGCTGACCACGAGCGTGAACCGGTCGTAATCGAGCTTGTCGGGCGTGTCGCTCGACGAATGGTAATACGGATAACGAAACGGCGCTGTGTCGGTGACCATGATGCCAGGATACCCGTGCCGCCAGAACGACCATTGGTCCGACCAACTCACACCGGGAATGAAGCCGGGAAGCGACGCGCCTTCGGACGGGATCTTTGCATGTTCGCGAAACAGCGCGATCACGCAATGAAGGAGTGTCCGCGAAGGAAGGTTGCTAACGAATCCGATGAAGTCGCCAACCTTTGGATAAAAGAGGCCCAATCCTGGCGACGGATAAGTCTGTGAGTGCGGCGCATCGGAAAAATAGCCGATCGTTTCCAAGCTGATCATCGCTGAAATTTTGTCGCCGCGCGTCTTGCATCTGCCGGCGTAAATAAAGCTTCCCATTTCGTCTGATAGAAAATAAGGCGGCTCCTCGTTTACGAACGCAACAAAGCGCAACGTGTGCTTTGGCTTTGTGCCGGCGAACCGCCGGGCGAGCGCGAGCATTGCAGCAACGCCGGTGCCGTTATCATTCGCGCCAGGCGAGCCAAACACGGAGTCGTAGTGCGCGCCGATCAGAAGAATCTCAGGACGAGCGCCAGGAATTTCCGCCTCGATATTGTGGCAGGCTTGCCCGCGCATTTCATAAGTGTCTCGTCGCGGGTGAAAGCCAGCGCGCGCAAAAGAATTTTCGATGAAATCAGCAGCAGCATTGAGCTGCGGGTAGTGCCACATATTGCGCTCGCCGATTTCACCGGCGAGTTTTTGCACGTCGGCACGGAGCTCTTCGCGTAACGCAATTTCATCCGGCGAGAGCGGCGCCGCTTTCGAAATATTTTTCCCGGGCATTCTCACTCCAAACCACCAGAGTAACGCCAAAATCGCGGCGACGGCGATGGTAATGCGCAGCGCGCTCAGGAAGATTTTTAGCAGCACGTTGCCACGAAATTATAGAGACACCTCATAATCGAAAGCGCATTTGCGGGGCTTCCGGGTAGCGCACGCTGCCAATGCATACCGCGCTCACGCGATCTTTTTGCGGAATTGCAGCGCGCAGAGAATGAACAGCAGGTTCGACATCAGAATGAGAACTAGAAGATTGGGCCAGTATTCGAAGAAATTTGCGCCGCGTAAAATGATCGCGCGCATGAGCGCGATAAAATATGTCGTGGGAAACAGCGCGCCGAGCGCGTAAAAAATCCACGGCATCGTTTCCCTGGGAAAAATGAAACCGGAAAAGAAAACACTCGGCAGCAGGAACACCATCGACATTTGGAGCGCCTGCATTTGGTTTTCAGCCTTCGTCCCGACGAGCAAACCGAGGCTCAGCAACGCGAACACATACACCAGCGTTGAAAACATCATCGCAAAAACATTGCCTTCGATGGGTACGAAAAACACAAATCGCATGATCGTGAACAAAACCAACGCCATGGCCATGCCGATGCACAAATATGGAACGAGCTTGCCGAGCATCAGACCCGCGCGGCTTAATGGGCTCACCAGTAATTGCTCGAGCGTGCCGCGTTCCCGTTCACGCACGAGGGCCATGGCCGCAGCGACCGTCGTCCCGATTTGCAACACGACGCCAATCACGCCCGGCACAAAAAAATTCGGTGCCCGCATGGCCGGGTTATAAAGCATCTGGGGCCGAACATCGATCGGCATCCCTTCTCGACCGGTTTCACGCAAGAGCGATTCCATTGATTGCATCAGCGCCACGCCGAGTCCGGTCTGAAGTGCCTGCAAGGCCGTAGTGGAATTGGATCCATCCACAAGCAATTGCACCTGGGCGGAGTGGCCTGCCAACAGTTCACGAGTGAAGTTCGGCGGAATCTCGAGGGCGGCGTAGGCACGGCCTTTGCGCATTTCGCTTTTAAGCTGATCCAGGCTTTGCACTTCGCCGACCACGCGAAATGACTGCGTATTCACGAACCGATCGATCAGTTGGCGACTCTCAACCGTGCGATCTTCATTGAGAACGAGCATCGCCATGTGTTTCACGTCGTTATCGAGAGCGTAGCCAAACGCGACCATCTCGATGAGCGGCGGGAAAAAGAAGAAGAAGAGCGTCAGCGGATCGCGCCAGACGACGATGAATTCCTTGAATAAGATTGCGCCGAGTCCGCGAAACAATTTGTGCTTCATACGTTTTTTTTCCGTCATCCCGAGCAAAGCGAGGGAGCTCTCATAGGGTCACGCTGCTTTTTGTTCTTCAGCGGCGTGCTTGGCTGAAAGCTCGACAAATACGTCTTCGAGCGAAGGACCCATTTCGTGAATCTCGGCATGACTAACGCCGACTTTGCGTAATTGTTCGTCGATCTGGGCGCGCTTGACGGTGTCATCGACCAGCAAGTGCATCGATTGGCCAAAGACCGTGGCGCTGCGCACTCCAGGCATATCATGCATCGCGTGCAGCGCCGTGGTCACGTGATCGCACGTTACGTCGAGCCGGCGCGTTCCGGGCGGATTCACTTCCGGCAGTTTTTTTAAGTCGTCAGGCTCGCCGCACACGATCAACTTCGACATGTAAATGTAGCCCACATGATCGCAGCGCTCTGCTTCGTCCATGTAATGAGTCGTCACGAAAAGCGTCATGCCTTTACCCGCGAATTCGAAAAGTAAATCCCATAGTTCGCGCCGCGCGACCGGATCGATGCCCGCCGTCGGTTCATCGAGAAAAAGCACGGTCGGCCTGTGCATGAGCGAACAAGCCATGGCCAGACGTTGCCGCCAGCCGCCGGAAAGCTGGCCAGCGCGCCTCTCAAGGTACGGCTCCAGATGCGTCGTAGCGATCATCTCGTCGCGCCGCTCGCTCAACTCGCGGCCACTCAAGCCGTAAAGTTTTCCTGCAAAGATGAGGTTCTCATTCACCGTTAACTCATCGTAGAGCGAAAACTTCTGCGACATGTAGCCGATCATCTCTTTGATCGGCTCGGCGTCTCGGACGATGTCGTGGCCTCCGATTCGCGCCGTACCGTCGCTCGGCTCCAGAATTCCGCATAGCATCCGGATCAAGGTTGTTTTTCCGGAACCGTTCGGCCCAAGAAAGCCAAAGATCGATCCTTTCCCAACGGAAAACGAAACATGATCGACAGCCGTGAATGTGCCGAAACGCTTCGTCAGCCTGTCAACTTCGATCATCGGCTCAGACATAAGAGGAAAATTTGGCAATCATGAAACCAAGAAGAAATGTTTGGTGAAACTCCTGGATTCCAGATTCATCTCAGTTGATTTGTCCCCATTCACTTAACGTTCGGAAAATAAACATCAGCAGCCATTCCGGCGCGTAAACGATCGTCGTCAGCGGGCAAACGAACCTTTACCCCAAATACCTGTTTGATCCGATCCGCAACGGTTTGCACGTTGCGAGGCGTAAACTCGGCCTGGCGATTTATCTGCTCGACGACACCATCGAAATCCGTATGCGGAAACGAATCGACACGGACGCGAACGTGCTCGCCGAGTTTGATCAAGCCCAGCCACGATTCCGGAACATAAACGCGCACCCAGAGATGTCCGGTCAGCAGAAGCGTGGCGGCTTCGCGATTCGCAGGTAGCACATCGCCGACTTTCACGCTGAGCACCTCTAGAATGGAATCGGCTGGCGCAATGACCTGCATCTCTGCGAGCTGCGCGTCCATATCGGCAAGCTGTGCGCGCGCTTGGGCGACGCGCATTTTCCCCGCGGCGACATTTTTCTCCTGTGTTTTTGCGGAGCTGTCCGCACGTTCAGCATCACTCGACGAAACGACTCTCCGCTTTAGTAAATCCTGCTGGCGCCGCGCTTCATCGCGAAGGAATTGCAACTGCGCTTCCTGCGCATCCGCGTCATGGACTGCCGTATCGATTTGTGCTGCAGCAAGATCTCGTCGCGCGCGCAGCTCTGACGCATCCAGCTGCACGATTACCTGCCCTTCGTGCAGACGATCGCCTTCCCACGCCAAAATTTTCTCGACGCGCCCACCCGCGCGCGGGCCGACATGCGCCTCATCCACTTCGATAGTTCCCGAAACGGCCTTGCCACGATCGCTGCAACCGGCGAGCAAGAGAAGTAACACCAAAGCTCCCGCTGCGCGCATCAACTCCGAAAATCTTGGCCAGCTCCGATTTTTTCGGGGTTGTGCGCCACGGCGAATCCGTCCCGCCGTACGGCGGGCGGATCGATGTTTCTCCACGAATGATGAATTCACGCCTTCCGTCCTTTCGATGTCAGCGCGCCTTCGAGAATAATCTTAAGAATCCCGGTGAACCCTTCTTTCGGCATCATTCCAAGCTCCTCCATCTTCGGGGGATTCATGATCGATTGAACCATCGCCAGCAAAATTTCGATGATCAGTTTGGCCGGAACGTCTTTGCGAACCATTCCCGCTCGTTGCCCCTCGACGAAAAATTTCCCGAAGTAGCGCTGGATTAGCGCAGCCCGGCGGCGTTCGACGAGTTTGAAAACGTCCGGCGCTTTCTGGCGCATATCGCGTACGAACGGCGGCTTGATCTCATCCAATTCGCGTTGCGTGCCGGCCAACAGAGCCTGCAAGGTCGCCGGGAAATCGTGCGGGTGCGCACGCGTAACCGCCTTCAGCGTCGCTTCGACACCTGCTAATTTATCGGCCAGCACAGCCTCGAGCAGATCGAACTTGCCCGGAAAATGCGCGTAAAGCGTTTTCTTGCTAATGCCCAGCTCCTCCGCCAGATCATCCATGGTCACACGGCGGAATCCGTGACTGAAAAAGTGGACCCGCGCAGCATCGACAATGCGCTGCCGGTTCGGATCGCGCTTGCGGCTTCGCGGCGGCCACAATTTGTGTACCGGGTTCATGTCCACGGTAGCCTTATCACAGTGTGGAAACTAATCCAGTATATTTAGTTTCCACGGTCGCCTGCCCATATTTGATGTGTATCACTCGCAATCAACCAAAAATGAGAAAGACTCGATACCTCGATCACATTGACTTGCGCGTAACCGATCTGAAGCGGGCGCATAAGTTTTACAGTAAACTGTTGCCTGCGCTTGGATTTATCCGCGACCGCTCAAGTGGGCGATGGGGAATCTTCTATGCCGCCGGCGGCGACAAGCCGGAAGCGTTCTTCGGTTTCACACAAGACCGACGCCATCAGCCCAACGGCACGCGAATCGCTTTTTGGGCTGATACCCGCGAGGAAGTCGACCGGCTCGCAGGGCTTATCCGAAAGATTGGCGGGAAAAATCTGGAAGGCCCGGAAGTCTGTCGCGCCTACAGCCGCGGCTATTACGCCTGCTTTTTTGAAGATCCCGCCGGCAACAAACTGGAAATTTGTTGCCGCGAAAATCCGGTCGTTGCCGGGTAGCAAGACACACAGCCCGGCCTAGCTATTGACCTTAAGAGAGTTGCCGCTTTCCTGTTTGTTCCAGTACAAGAGCTCCATCGATAACCCGATAAACAGCAGGAGTGTTGCAAAAAATGTATTCCCGTAGAGCTGTGCGCCGCGCGGGAATATTAATCCCACTGCGAGCAACACCAGAGCTGGCAAGCTCCACCACGCAATACCGAAGTGATTTACGGAAAGCACGCGCTGCGTGATTACTGCAAATGGCAGCATGAGCCAGGAATAGAAGTAGCCAAACGAAAGTGGTGTGACCATCAGCATCAGCAATAGGAGCAAAGCGAACTCGATCGCATCGGTCTCCGCCGTTCGCATTGCACGCGGAGGCATCACTGCGATGAACAAGATGCCGAGCGTTAGCGCGAGGGTTACGACAATCGCATTTACGACGGGAAACTTTAGGTCCGCAAAGTTCACGTAGATAGGCATGTGCTGAGCGGAAGCAGCATCGGCATCGACATGGCGAAGCAAGCGATTGCTCACGCCAACAAGAGATTGATTTTTCCATGTGTAGCTGCGCATCGGGCGCTGCCCCACGCTGGCCTCACTGTATCTCAGCATTCCGGCGCTCCACTTCTCGAGGTCGCGCCACGCCCGTTCAAGACCTCGGAATGGCGCCGGTAAAATGAGAAGTAAAAATACAAGGCTCACAACAAGACTTGCTGCTCCTGTCCAGTACCGCCGGTAAATTAGATAAACGACCGCGAGGACTGGAAAAGCTTTGATAGCCGCCGCAACTGCAATCAAGCCTCCGGCGACGACCTCCCGTTTGGCGCGCAGTGCGACAAACGCGCCAAGCATCAGCGCAAGCAAAACGAGGTTCGCTTGGCCGAGGTGGTAACTGGACCAGATGTAAACGATCACCAGCAGACTCGGAACCAGATACAGCCACACATTTCTCGCGCCGTTGTCCCCGCCGGCAAGAATGGCAGTCAGCCGCGCGCTGCAAAACCACCCCGCCGAAGTGATCGCTACTAGGAGAAGAATCAATCCGCCCTGGCCCAGCAAACTCGCTCCCGCCAAAAAAAGTGCGCAGGGCGGCGGATACATGAAATCGTATTTCCCCGAACGAAAGAAATAAATTTCATGGCCGGCTAGCACGTGTTGGCCTGTCTCGTACCAAAGCTTGTAATCAAAGAGGGTGCGACCGCGGAAGTAGCGGAGTAGCGGGAGCGCAGAAAAGACAATCGCTGTCACGACAAAGATCACGAGCAATATGTGCAGCGCGGCCGGGCCGTTGAATCGGCGATTCAGCGTACGAAACGCTTCCGGAGCTGCGACTGAATCTTTCACCTCTTACGCCGCAGCAGCGATCGGGGGACACGCTTTGTGCCAATCAGTGCTCTGTTCGTAGGCGTGCGCGATTTGCAAGATGCGCCCTTCGTCCAGCGCCTTGCCCAATAACTGCAATCCAATCGGCAGTCGATGCCCATCCACTTCGGCGAAACCGCACGGCACACTGATTCCACAGTTTCCCGCCAGATTAGCCGCGATGGTGAAAATATCGGCGAGATACATTTGCAATGGGTCTGCGACGCGTTCGCCTAACTTGAACGCCGGCACGGGCGAAGTCGGCGAGATCAATGCATCGACTTTCTCGAAGGCTCTGGCGAAATCCTCGCGAATCAGCCCACGCACTTTTTGCGCGCGCAAATAATAGGCGTCGTAATAACCGGAGCTTAAAACATACGTGCCGAGAATAATGCGCCGTTTCACTTCCGCCCCGAAACCTTCCTCACGAGTGCGACCATAAAGATCGAGGATGTCTCTTGGATTTTCGGCTCGATATCCATATCGCACACCATCAAACCGCGCGAGGTTGGCCGAAGCTTCCGCCGTGGCCACGATGTAATAAACCGCGATCGCGTATTCAGTAGTAGGCAACGACACCTCAACAATTTCCGCGCCCAACGAACTCATCTGGTTCACCGCGGCATCGATTGCAGCTTTGATCTGTGAATCAATCCCTTCGGTCAGATATTCCTTCGGCAAACCCAACCGGACCCCGCCCAAATCGTGTCCGAGGCTCGCGGTATAATCAGGCACCGGCTCGTTCAGGGCGGTAGTGTCTTGCGCATCATGACCTGCAATCGCGTTCATGATTAGGGCGGCGTCCCGGACAGTTTTCGTCAACGGCCCAATTTGATCGAGCGACGAAGCAAACGCGACCAAGCCGAATCGCGAAACCCGCCCATAGCTTGGTTTAAGACCGACAATACCCGAGAGCGCCGCCGGTTGTCGAATTGAGCCACCGGTGTCGGACCCGAGCGCGCCGAAAGCTGCGTTCGCGGCGACTGCTGCTGCCGAACCGCCACTGGATCCACCCGGAACACGCGACAAGTCCCACGGATTGCGCGTCATTTTCATGGCTGAATTTTCCGTAGACGAACCCATGGCGAACTCGTCCAGGTTGGTTTTGCCAAATGGAATCGCACCCGCTGCGCGCAATTTGCGAATCACGGTGGCGTCGTAAGTGGCGCGATAACTCTGCAAAATCTTCGATCCACACGTGCATGGCTGACCCATGACGTTGATGATGTCTTTGATTGCGAGCGGCACGCCGCCCAGCGGAAGATCGACATTCGAGTTCTCTGCCTCCCTAGCAGCAGCCTCCACGTCGAGCCACAGATAAGCGCCAATCGCTGGATCGATCGCTTCAATGCGAGCCTGCAAAGCATCTATGACTTCTCGCGCGGAAACTTCACGACGACGCAACAGCAACTGCAGGTCGGCGATTGTCAGCGCCGGCAGATCTTTCTCCGTCATTCGACGACTTTTGGGACGATAAAAAGGCTGTTCGCTTTTAGGGGCGCGTTGCTCAGCGCTTGGTCCGCTGTGAACCAGTCATGCGGCGCGTCCTCGCGAAGCACGTTAAAAATTGGAAGGGCGTGCGCAGCCGTTTCCACATGGCTCACGTCGGCTTGACGAAGTTTTTCGACGTAATTGAGCACGTCGTCCAACTGTTTCTGAAAAACTTTCGCCTCGGCTTCAGTCAGATTTATCCGCGCCAGCCTGGCAACGTAGGCGACATCGAGATCGGAACTCCTGGCCATGATTGTCCCTCAAGAGTGCAGATGGCTGATCAGCCACATGACAGCGACCGCGAGCGCCACCAAAAGAAAGAGAAAAATGATTCGGCCTTCCCTGCGCTCCTTGCGCAGCGAACGAGGTCTTCGGGTTGCATCGAGAGAATGTGCGGGTTCGAATGCCACCGAGACCTGAAACCGCTTGTCCGTCTTGTTACGTCTTGCACCTTGTTCCTCTCCGCGTGCCGACGATTCGTTTTGCGCGGTCGTCCCTCTTGTAACCATACGCTCGAGTTGTTCGAGCCTCTCACGCAGTTCGGCTTCTTGTCGCGCTATCTGTTGTTGCTTGTGACGAAGCGGCGAGGTCGATCTGCGCGAACGACGAAACATCGCCATCACTTGCTCGCCATCCAAAAGAAAATGGCAAGCGCGACGGCCCCAAAGAGAATTAGCGGCAGAGTGAGCGCGAGGCCGATCTGCAACCACTGACCAAACGAGCGTCCATCGTTGCTCCCATAAACATCCGCTGCGACGTCAGGCAATGCTGCGTCGCCACCGGTTGCGCCGGCTACTTGCAATCGGCTCCGTTGCTCGCTGTACTCGGTGCGCGCGTCGTCCACCGTGCTCAAAGCCCGGCTCAGCTCCTTGTGCAAATCTGAAGGATTCCAGCTTCTGGGATCGATCGCTTCAATCAATTCCAGGTGTTGCGAGAAACTTTCCCGGGTGGCTCGGATTTGTTCGAGTCGATTCTGGGCGCTGTACGCTTCTCGCTCCAGCACAACCAGCGCGCGTGTCAGCTTATCAGCCATTTCTGTCCGGCCATCTTCCAATTCCGCCTGGCGCCGGCTTAGTTCTTCCAACTCGCGTTTTTGCTTTTCGATTTGCTCTTGCTGGCGCTTAAGCTGCAGCAGTTGCTCCTGCGCTTTTTGCACCTGCGAGTCCAGTTGCTCAGCAGAGACTGCTTCGTCGCCGCTCAACTCAAGCATTTGTTCAACCGGTCGAATTTTTTCTGCCATGACAAATCAAGACGGCGTCCCCGTTCACCGAAGCGCACATTAAGTGGCTGATTTGAGAATTCCAGATATTTCCGAAAGGAAATTTTGATTTTGGCATTCATCGCCTGTCATTCCGAGCAGCCTAGATGTGCGAGGGAGCTCTCAACGCGCCGCAGATTACGTAAACGCTCATCACATGGTCGCTGAAGCGAGAATTATCGAAAAATGTAAACGCAATAATTTCCGGTGAGATCCTTCGCTTCGCTCAGGATGACGGCTCGGCGTTAGCGCCCTGGCATCATCTCGAGGAGAAAACCCCTGAAGTATTCGGTCTCAGGAATTGTAGGAAGAACCGGATGGTCGGGGGCTTGTTCGAATTGACGGACGCGTCGCGCGGAACGGCGGCTATCCACAAGAGCATCCGTGATAGTTTGCAAAAATGGGTCGGCGCTTACGTGATGCGAGCATGAAAAGGTCGCCAACAGCCCATCTTTCGATAACAGCCTGAAGGCGCGCATGTGCAATTCCCGATAGCCGCGCAACGCGTCGCGCAGTCCGCTCTTCGTTTTTGTAAACGACGGCGGATCGAGAATGATCAGATCATACTGCGCTCCCGCTTTTTCAGCTGCGCGAAGGAATTGAAACACATCCTGCTCGATCCATCGGGTTTTCAGTTCATTACGCGCTGCGTTTCGTTTTGCAGTGGCAATGTTTGCGGAATTTTCTTCAACGGCGGTCACATCTGCCGCGCCTGTGCGCGCACACGTCAACGCAAATGCTCCCTGATTTGCAAAGCAATCCAGAACACGCCGATCTCGGGCGTAGCCGGCGACGATTCCATAATTATGTCTCTGGTCCAGGTAAAACCCGGTCTTTTGACCCTGCAACAGATCGACTTCGAGCTTTACACCCTCGATTTCGATCGCGATTTCGGAAGGAGTCCCGCGCAAAACACCTCTACATAATTCTAATCCCTCTGCGTTGCGAACCGGCGCATCGTTTCGTTCGATGATCACACGATCGCCGAACAGATCGACCATCGCCGCCGTGATCGAATCCTTTCGAATGTCCATCGCGCACGTGAGCGTTTGCAAAACGAAATGATCGCCATAACGATCGATGATCACGCCAGGCAAACCGTCACTTTCGCTCCACACAACGCGGCGCAGTTTTGCATCGACGCTTCGCCGGTCGCGATACTCGGAAGCTTGCGTGATTCGGCGCCGAAAGAAATCAAAGTCGAGATCCTGCCGTCGCCGCGAGAAACGGCGAGCTACGATTTGTGATTTCGAGTTGTAAATGGCGCTCCCAATCAGACGATCCTTGCCGTCCTTCAGTGAAATCACCTCGCCATCCGCTGGATTGCCAAAAACCTTCAGGACTTCGCTGGAAAAGACCCAATCGTGTCCGTGCAAAATTCGGGCGCGTGGTTTGACAACGATTCCGGCCATATAGAACGCGAACCAAAGTCCAACGTCCAACGCTCAACGTCCAACGCTCAACGAAGCGACTGAATTGGACGTTGAAAGTTGAGCGTTGAGCGTTGAGCGTTTGTCCATGCAAGTCGCTACACAATCCTCCGTCGAGCTGCTGGGAATCAAGAAACTCCGCAGCGGTAAGGTGCGCGAAGTGTTCGACCTCGGGGAGACGCTGCTCTTTGTCGCCACGGATCGCATCTCGGCTTTTGATGTGATTCTGCCCGACCCGATTCCGCACAAGGGCGCGGTGCTCAACCAAATTTCGGCGTTCTGGTTCAAGCGCTTCAACGACATAGAGAATCACCTT
>WNEP01000873.1_pt1 | contig 15600 bp, 16 predicted proteins | sample 5399961 | NCBI WGS metagenome assembly WNEP01 (sample SAMN13153329, study PRJNA577476) | soil metagenome | isolation source: 20 cm grassland meadow soil pre-rain plot 5 | place: USA:California | collected 2015-09-08 | reverse complement strand
GCATATTTAAGGATTGGCGGGTCCTACATGACCGACGGAATACTCGGGTAGATGCCATTGCGCTTGGTCATCAGGAAAATCGACGGCCGAGGCCGGATCGTGATCCCCGCGGAATGGCGAAAGAAGTGGCGATGCGGAACCCAGGTCATCCTTCGAAGTCGTGGGGAGTCCGTGGAAATCCTCCCGCGAGAAAAGGCAAGCCTTACTGCGTTCTTCGATCGAGTTGAGTTTGATGTGAAAGCAGATCTTTCAGACTGGCACGCGCTCCGCAGGGACCTGCGGAAGAAGTAGGATTCGAATCACGTCGTCGACGCGAACGTCGTCAGCTCATGCTGACGACAGAAGTTGCACGACAAAAATGCGGTCCCCTGAGGCGCCCGCCACATACACGACCCGATTCTCCGCGAGGAAGGTATGAAGAACGACCATGGAAATCACAACATTCGGCGCGGGATGCACTTGCGCACCAACGGTCGTCCATCGTTCCAGAACGAGGGCGTACTGGAATCCCCCGAGGCTCTCGTTGTCGCGCAGTTTCACCGGGAGAGAGGCATCCGCCGCGTAGCCGAGCCACATCGCCCCGACATCCGCCAGCCGCTGGTCCGTTGTGACGTTTCGCGCGCCCAACGACGCGAGCAGCGCGAGCGCCCGGAACTCTTGCGGCGTTGTGACGTTCTCAACGCCGAACACCGCGGGCGTGTTCCAAGCCATCGGGGTCGTGGCGAGAGCCGCCGCGAGGAGTCCCGCGAGAAGGACTCCCTGGGCCGGCCGCCACGGCCCGAGCCATCTCCATGCGGCGACAAACGCCACCCCGATCAGGACCGCGAACGCGTAGTCGAGGAAGTCGATGGAGCGATAGAGAATCAAGAGGCCCTCTGGATCTAGGCCGCGGAGCAGTCCGAAGAGGATCAGGGCAACGGGAGCGACCAGCATCGAGATCACCAAGTCGTTGGTCCGGTTCGTGGTCTGCCGCACGAGCTGATAACCCGCCACCGCGAACGCGGCGAGGACGCCAATGGCGGGAAGCATCTCGAGCAGGGCGGACTGCGTGCCGACGGCTCCCGCGAAGAGGCCGTTGCGCGCATTGCCGAGCACCACGAGGACGCCGATCGCGGGCACGAGGACCCCGCGAGCCACGGGGGAGACGAATCGCCGGCCGACCCGAAGCCTCGCCGGCCGAGCCATCGGCGCGATGAGCGCCGTCAGCAAGATGACGATCCCCAGGAAGAGGACGAGCGCGTCTGCCGCCAAGAGGTCGGCGAGGAACGGCAAGTCGACCGCGGAGTAGTACGCCCAGGCCGGGATCGCGAGAGCCGGACCCGTGGCCACATCGACGGCGACGGACCGGAGGGAGAACCGCCCGCGGGCGATCGCGCGGCGCTGCGCCAGGACGACGAGCGCCGAGGTCATCCCGAGCGTCAGGAGCGTCGTCAACGGGTGAAGGAACGCAAGGAAGAGCAGGAGGACGACCGATAGCGCGCGCTTCCGCGCATCCCGCCGTTCCAGGAACAGGAGGACCGCGACCGGGAAGACAAGCAAGCCAATCGATTCTTTCGAGACCGAGCTCGTCAGCAGCAGGAAACTCCCGAAGAATACGATGAACAGGCCCGCCACGAACCCGCCCAAACGTCGGCCCGTCGCCTTCACGCCGAACAGGTACGCGGGGACGACGGCGAGGGACGCGAGTAGCGGCATCAGGAGTTGGACGTGACCGAGCGGAGACAACCCGCCGAGCGAGGCGACGGCCGACCAGAGGAGGGAGAACCCAGGCAGTTTCTGGTTGTAGCTGTTCGTGTCCGCGGGGTCGATCTGCCAACCCCCTGTCGCGGCGATGTTGCTCGAGATGCGCGTGAGAGCGAACCCGTCGATGCCGAACGGGAGCGGGCTGAAGGTAAGCGGCACGAGCCTCGTGGCGAACGCGACACACACGAGGGCGGCGAGGATGGCCCAATCGGTCCTCAGCCGCGCAGGATCACCTCCAGCGATTGCGGCGATTGGACCGCGGCCGTTTCTCGAATCGCCTCCACAGGCCGCGTCGCCATAGCCGCCCGGAGGAGCACCAAACCTGAGATCATCGAGATCGCGACAATCGCGAGGACGACGAACGCGAACGTCGCGACGTCGAACGAAATCAAGACCTCGTGGCCAAAGATGACCAAGCTCGCGTTCGGCTGCAGCCATTTCTCCGCGAGGAACCCGAGGCCCGCCCCAAGGATCGCAGCGCCCACGGACAGCGGAAGTAATTCCGCGAGGAGCCGACGTCGCATCCAATGGTTGCCCGCGCCGATCGCGCGCAGCACACCGATGGCCGGAACCCGGTCGGCGAGGGCCCTGGCTTGAACAGCATGAGTCCCGAACGCGACTAGAATCCCGAGGAGCCCTGCGATCCCGTACGCGACGACGGTCACGGAGCTGGTCGCCTCCGCCACGGCGGTCGACAGGTAGTCGCGCGGTGCCCCGCCGATTCCCGTCCGGAGGATGAGATTCGAGATCCGCTCGTCGGTCGGCGGGTCGCTCGCAACGTCCGCGCGCGGCAGGTCTGGTCCGGTCACGTGGACGCTCGCTCCGAATCCCCGGAGGAACGTGAGGAGCGCGGTGGGATCCGATGTCCGGATCCGAATCGAGTGAAACCCGGTCCCGCCCAATCCCGAAAGAAATCGGCCGACCGCGAAGTCCACGAGCAGCTCATCGTTCGCTGGCGTGGCGGTCCGGAAGATCCCTGCAATCCGGACGAACGCGATCCGAGGCACCGCGGAGCCGACGAGGGTCAGGTTGTCTCCCACGGTCAGTCCGACTCGACGCAGAAGGCCCTCTCCCGCGTACGCGGGCCGATCTCCATCGCTCGGCGGCTGGACCCACGTGCCGCCCTCGAGGGAGAAGAGCGCGACGGGGTTGGCGGCACGCACGACGACCGGCTCTCCGTGGAGCGTCCCGAGGCTCAGGATCTCGGGGCTCACGATTCGCGCCCACGGTTGCGCGGTGAGATTGTCCGCGAGGCTCTCGTTGACCGAGTAGGCCCCGCTTCCCTGCGTCACGAGATACGCATCACCCGCGAGGATGTGAGCCGGCACGCCGGGAAGAGCGGCGAGGATCGGCCATGTGGCCCCGAGGAGGAATGCGCAGATCACGAGGCCGGCGAAGGCACGCGGTCCGATCAGGATGGGACGGCCCCCTTCGTCCGCACGAGGACGGCGGCACGGCGAGATGGCACGAGGCCTGCCAAACCGGCGGCCGCCAAGGAGATCAGGAGCGCATAGACGACCGCCACGCCCGGCGGCGACAAGATTACGAGATTCGGGAGACCGGCCAGAGGAGCGAACGAGACGACCGCATGCACGGCGACGACCCCGAGCGCCGATCCGAGGATCGCCCCCGAGAGCGCAAGGACCAGCGCCTGCGCCTCGTAGACTCCGGCCACCGTGGCGGGGGACGCGCCGAGACTCCGGAGCGTGGCGATCTCCCGCGCCCGCGCGTGAACTTCGAGGCTCATCGCCGCATACACGAGCAGGCCGATGACGACCGCGATGACCAGGGCGAGGAGCGTGAGCGACGACTGGACCTCCGCGACGCTTCCGCGGACAAACCCGATCGCGCCGAGCGTCTCGAGTCGCGTGAGCCGGAGGGATGCGATGACCGCGGGGTCCAATGGCGCATCAGCGAGGATCGCCTGAACCGGTCCGCCTTGGGTCGCGTTCATGGCGATCAGGAGATCCGGACGGACGTACGCCCAATTGTCCGGAAAGAGCTCCGAGCGCGTCGGCGGCGGGCCAACGATCGGGAGGTCCGTGAGATGTAAGCCGAACAGGCTGAGGTTCCCGGACGTCGCCACGGGAAAGCCGCTCTCCGCGACAATCTGCTCCCGCAATCCGACATCGAGGGAGACGTTGCGCGGACCCGCTGGGAATGGGATCGTGCCGACCCCGCCATGGTACGATTCGAGGGCGACGATGAACACGGAGAGGGAGAGACCATTGATCTCGAGGCCCGCGGCATGGGCCCGCATCGCGACGAAGTCGCCCGTCAGGTTCGACAACGCGCCGGGGTCGATCGCACTCGCGAGAAGCTCGTTCCCCTGGATGTAGACGGCCGGGCCCGCGCCGATCCGGTTTGCGACGGACCCGATGCCGTTCGCGAGGCCGTCCGCGAGGCTCATCGCCCCGACGAGGACCATGCATGCGAACGCGATCGCCCACGCGGTCGCCCGCGTACGTCGCGTGAAGCGCGTCGCGAGCCGCAGGATCGGGCGCGGCATGCGTCCTCCGTCCGCCGGATGGTCGGGACGGGGATAAACGTTCGGCGGCGATCCGCCGAGGTTTGGTATCGCTCTGGTAAGGTTCCGACGCAACCGCGGTAACTTTCCCTATGACCCGACGATGAATTGCCTCGGCTCAGGTGGAACCGATGCAAATCGACGCGGAACTTCCGGGCCAGGGCGAGACGACTGCGCGTGAGGTGGAGCCAGATCACGTCCAGATGATCCGGCGACTCATCGTACAGTTCGGAAATTACGCGGAGGGCCTCTTCGACTATCACGACTTTGGCTTCTCTCGGGAGGTCGTGCGCCATCACATCACGAAGGTAGAAGCAGAAATTGGCCGGGTCTTCGAACGCGGATCCGAAGCCTTCCTCGAGATCCCGGGGGAGGTCCTCCAAGCGGAGATCCGGGACGTTTGGAATTCGAAGAAGAATCTGCGGTATGCCGCGGGCGCGCTCATGATGTCGAGTCTTCGGAACGACGTTCTGGTCGAGAACCGCTCTCGGGCGATTCGCTTGAAGATCCTATACGAAGTGTACGTCGACACGATCGACGACTTGATCGACACGGACGGGTACAGCTTCTCCGACGCCTTGGACCTGATGCGGCACTGCCTCGGCTCACTGACCCTACCCCGCTTCGACCGACAAATCTTCCGGGACGAACTCTCGGGTCGCCTCTCCCCCGTTCAGCGTCGCATGACCGAGTTCCTCGCGTGCCTCGGGCAGGCCGTGCATCGGAGCATCTGGGAATCTCCCCTAGGCCCTTCTCTCGTCGGAGACCTCGACCGCTTCCAGGAGAACTGGGCCCTCGGGGAAGCGTATACGATGTATCAGAAGGATCCGACCCTCGACGTGGGCGCCTTCCTGACCGGCGCCTCCCGCATGGATGCCCCCGATCAGGACCTGGAGCCGTGGGAGCGGATCTCGGGCTGGATTTCGCACACCGCAGCCCTCAGCCTCCTCGACCTGTGCTACGCGGACGCCCCCCTCTCTTCGAAGGCGCTCGAGGAACACCTTGCCGCGTGGTTCTACTTCGATGCCGTCGCCACGCTGATGAACAACGTGATGGACCTGCAGAAAGACCTCGAGGGAGGCATCGCGAACATCTTCCTGATCGCGTGCGGCGGCCCGGAGGTTCGCGAATTGCGGACGGCCCGTGGGTTTCGACCCGCGCTGACGACGCAAGACTATGAGGCCTTCCTCGGCCGGACCGCGGAGCTCGCCCGACGGTCCCTCGAACACGCCCGGCGAAGTTGCGACGATCCCGACCTCTTCTACCCATTCCTCGCGGTCATGGCGCCCGTCGTCATGTTCGTGACGGAGGCGGGAGCCCGGGAGGACGTGGTCCATGCATACCTCCGGGCGCTCGCGCCGTTGATGCGCCAGGCCATCGCGGTGGGGCCCGCACCCGTCCCTACCATTCCACCCGGTACTCGCAATGGTCGGAGCCGGTCCGCACGCACATCGTCTTCGTGACCTTGCCCTTCACGCCCCGATAGATGAGCCCGCCCTCGTAGATCCCGTGGAACATCGCGCACATCGCCGGCGTGGGCATCCAGTCGAAGTGCCGGAACACGATCTTGCGGCGCTCGGTCGCCACCTCGAGCCGACCGTAGTTCCACTCTTTCGCGTAGACGATCGGCGCGCGCTCCGCCAAGGCGGTCAGGGGAATCGCCTTCGAGAGCTGCTCGAGCACCGTCGGAAAGGTGCTCATCGCACCGGAGAAGAGCGTCCGGATGGATCCGTAGCTGCCGTCCCCGAACTTCGTCTCGACGATTTCCAACAGGGCCGCGCACGCATCGACCGAGAGCCACGTATCTTCCGTGAGTTCCTCCGCGTCGACGGGCCAGGTGGCAATCGCCTCCGCGACCACGTCGCGGCCTCGGGTCTTCCGCAGGTACTCGAGGAACCGCAAGACGCTCGAGCCGCGGATCTTCGGGACGAATCCCACCGCGTGTGCCTCGCGGACCGTCGGCGTGACGTATCGCCGAGATCCGTTGAGCTCGGCGAGGAGGGCCGCTCCGTCCGGCGTGAGCCCGTAGAGGCGCCCGCGGGCCTTCACTTCGGGCGTGAGGCACTCGACCAAGCCACGATCCGACAGCTCCCGGAGTGCGCGGCTCACGTGGACGATTCGGAGGTCGGTCTCCTCGGCTAGTTGTCGCGGGACTTTCGGTTTCGGAGCCAGGGATGTCAACACTCGCTCGCGGTACCCGCTCGAGACCACGAAGCTGAAGTCGGACCAGGCGTGGCCTCGCGACCCCATGGGCCGCTCGCATGGCCCGAGACGATATGAACATTCTCCAGGCCTCCGGTCGGTTTGCCGCCCACCGCGCATCTCCTCCAGGGACAACGAGGGAGGACAACTCGTCTGGTAATCCTTAAGTAATACAAGTAATATCATCGGATCATGGAGGTCGTGAGCTTCAAGGTCGACGCCTCCACGAAACGGCGGATGGCCCGAATCCGGGACATTAACTGGTCCGAGGTCCTTCGGGACGCGATTCGACGAAGGCTCGAACTCGAGGAGAGGCTTCGAACGCCGATCGATCGACGGCGTGCTCTTGCGGCCGCCCGCCGCATGGACGAATATCGGAATGAGATTGCCCCGAGCGAGTACGATAGCACGAAGGAGATTCGGCGATGGCGCGATCTGCGACGGCCGTCGTAGACGCATCCGTCGCAACGAAGTGGTTTCTCCCGGAAGCGGACACCGACGCCGCCCTCTTGCTTCGAGAGAGCCACCTGAACGGGGACGTGCGTCTCGTCTCTCCCGACCTGATGGTCTACGAGGTCGCCAACGCCCTGCGGTACCATCCCCGGGCCGGGTCGGATCGACTCGCCGAGCACATCGGAGACCTCTTCGCACTCGACATCGGCCTCGATCCGACGTCGGAGACCTCGATGACCGCGGCGATTCACTCGGCTTTCCGACTCGGGCTCTCCATCTACGATGCCAGCTACATCTCCCTCGCGGAACGCCTCGACACGGTCGTCTACACCGCGGACGAATCGATGATGCGGGCCGCCGGGTCTCGGGGCCGGCACGTGCGTACCGCACGATCGTCGAGATGAGCCGCGATGTTCCTCCTCGGCCATCTCGGCATTGGACTTGGCCTCGCATGGCTCCTCTCCTGGAAATCCCCGACCCGCATCGATTATCGGTGGGTCCTCTTCGGGGCGATCCTCCCCGATCTGATCGACAAGCCTCTCGGCTTCCTTGCCGGACTGGACTCGCGCCTGTGGGCCCATACATTCCTGTTCCTCTTTGCGATCTTGGCGCTCAGTTTCGTGCCGTCGCTGCGCGGGCTGCGACTCGTCGGGTTCGGCGTCGCGACCCACCTGCTGCTCGACCTGATTTGGAATCAGCCGGCGATCGTCCTGTATCCGGCCTACGGATGGACGTTCCCGGCGGCGCCGTTCAACGTGAGCGGTTGGTTCGACACTCTGCTCCACGATCCCTATGTCCAGTTCGGCGAAATCGTTGGGTCCGCGTGCCTGGTCGCGTTCGCCTGGGCCCACGGCATCCTGTCCTGGAAGGCTCTGCGGGATTTCATCGGCCGTGGAACCCTTCCGCGCAGGACTTGGAGAAGTCAACCTTAGACAAGGTCGACGCACCGGGGCCCGCTGCCGATCCGTCGCTGGTCCAGGGGAGCGATCAGGTCTCCGCTAGCGGCTCAGCTCGATGATGATTTTCTTCCCCGCCTTCGAGACGAGGACCTCCTCGTCTCCTCGGAGCTGGAGGCTGCGCTCGATGTCCGTCGGAATCCGCAGGACCGTCCCGCGCCCGCTCCGCGACAGCTTGCGCCGCAACTTGAGCGGCTCGCCCCAGATGCCGAGTCGACGTGCGACTCGAATCATCCGCTGACTCTCCTCCTCGGGGATGAATTCCTCTCCACAGGCCCCGCACCGAAGCCCCTGCTCCACGAAGGTGTAGCCTTCGATCTCGGAAGTGATATCATCCGCAGGGACGAGCCTCCGCTTCCCGCAATTGGGACAGCGCGTGTTTCGGCTACCCTTCGGATCCCGTGATGACAAAGACTTCATCGTGTTCGGCGTCGTACGTGATCACCAGCTTCTTGTGTCCTTTCTTTTGAACGAACATCTCCCACCTTTCCCTTCCGACGCGCGAAGCCCGGAACGCGTCGCGCAACGCTTCCCTCAGGTCGGTCTGATCCCAGTCCCCTTTTCTCATCCAAGTGTTCCGGAAGTGTTTGCTCACGTAAACGTGGACCCGGTCGATGTCGAACGGGAGCAAAGTGGTTCACTATCTTATGTAATGAATTTCATCTATATCAAGATTCGGCCAGGGTGAGAGAATCCCTAGGCTCGGAGATCCCATGGGCGACTTTCACCTTGCCCGTCATATCCTTTATCAGGGGAGCGTACCTCCCCGGAGGCATGCCAAGCGTCGCCGACTTCCACGATATCTACGAATATAACTGGCGGGTCCTCCGCGACTACTGCGAGGCCCTCGCGAAGCTCCCGGAGGACGAACTCCTGAAGAACCGCGAGGCGACGCACGAATCATTGAAGAACATCTTCCACCACATCCTTTCCGTCCACGACGGTTGGCTCAACGTGACTGCCCAGGGCGGCTCGGCGGACCCGGCCATGCGCGAGAAGGATTTCGACGAGGTCCGATCGATGGAGCCCCTTCGCGGCTACATGGAGAAGATCATCGCGAAGGAGAAGCGGTTCCTCGCCAAACTCGCGGACAAGGACCTCGATCGCGGGGTGCAGCCGGAATGGAAGACCCGGCCCCATCCCCTCCGTGACGCCCTCATGCAAGTGACGCTCGAGCAGGCCCACCACACCGGTGAGCTCATTGCTCTCCTCTGGCAAATCGACGTCGAGCCGCCCGAGATGACGTGGATCGATGTGCGCCTTTTGAACAAGGGCGATCCGGGGCCGTCATAAGAAGAGTCGACTCGTTATCGCCGTCTTGCGACGCGCGTCCCCACGCCCCTGTCCTCGTCTCGCGCCGACCGCCAGAAACCTATCGCATCGGCCGCGAGTTCGTCACGAGCACCACGCCGAGGCCCAGCGACAACGAGGGGCGGAGCCGACGGCGCGCACGAAAATTGATTCGACGGGCCGACAGGAAACGGGGGTCTAGGAGCCAAATCCCGACGCTCATCCGACCGGCATCGAGAAGGGTCGTAAACATGTCGCCGGGTTCGACGGGCGCAAGGGCGAGGAGATTCGATTCGTCGTTTCCGGTCGTCTTCACCGCCGAATCGGCCCGCACGATAATCTGATCGATGCGGCTTTCGGCGACCCACGCGACAGTGCCCAAAATTCGGACCGTCTGGCGGGAAAGAGGGCTGCCAGCGGGGGCCAGGACGGTGACGCGCTTCCTCTTGAGACGGCGCGTCCGCCGTCTCGCCTTGATCACAGGGTATTGAGGCCTTCGACGATAGTGGACCGCGAAACTGACGCCGACGACCGCGAGGATCGCTCCGCCAACGAATTCCAGGTCGGAGCCACGAGCGAAGATGTACATGAGGGAGGCGAAGACTGCCGCCACCGCATGGACGACGCGGAAGACGACCTCGAATCGATCGGCGCGCGTACGCTCGACGCCACCTTGGAGCTCCAGTCCACACCGTCGACAGCCGCTTTCTTGGATCGCGACGACGCAGCCGCACCGCGGACAGAGTCGCCTCGGGCCGACATCCACACGCCGAAATCACTCGGGCGTCCGTTAATATTGCTCCCAGAGAGTGGCCGATGCATTCGAGACCCGCGCGTCCATCCGCATGAAAGGCGCCGCCGGCCTCTTCATAGGAAGAGTCGGCTCGTCATCGCCTGCAGGCCGGGGAACTCTTGCGGATCCCCGGTCCACTTGGCCATCAGGGGGCCATAACGGCGCTCCGCGCGTTCCAGGAAGATCCGCATTTCCTCCTGGACCTCGGCGGATGGCTTGCCGGTCATCGCGACCGCGAGGATGAACTTGGGACTTCGCTCGATGACGACGGTCCGGTCGCCGAGCTCGAGCCGGCGCAGCTCGTCCGCGCCGACGGCGAACGACACGCGCGCGAAATTCATGATCGCCGTGAGCATGCCCGCCATGACGTCCGGATCGATCTCGGCACCATCTGAACGGCTCGCGTGCGTCAGCAGGAGACCACCTCCCTCGATCACGAATACGTCTTCGACCTCGTAGCCGACTTTTTCCGGCACGGCCAGCGGCTCGAATTCGCGGTCGAGCACTCCCGCGGTCGCCTCGTCCAGGGCCGTGGGGTCGGCGCTCGCGAGGAGGACTCCATCGCCCGCGGTCACGAGGTCCCGCAGCGAGTTCACGAGGCGCACGACGCGCGCCGCCTCCAGATAATTGGACAAGTATTCAATTCCCTCGAGCAGCACGACGGCTTTGGGCTGCGATGCGACGAACTCGCGCACGAGCCGCTCGAGCAACTCCGGGTTCGTCGGCGGAACGCGGTTCTGGCCCACGACCGACGTGAGCCAGAGGATCGGAGTGGCCGGCAAGTCGTAGTCATCGCGGACTTCCGTCGGCGTCCGCCGAGTAATCACGAGGCCCAGCGACCCGAGTCGGACGGCCTCCCCGACGGCGAGGAACGCGAGCCGCGGCCGGCGCTCGCGAATCGCGTACGCATGGCCGGCCTTCAGATCGAAGCGCCGCGGCACGCCCACCGGTTCCTCTTTCTGCGGTGAGACTACGAACATCCGGTAGCGCAAGACCGCAACCGCGAAGAGAGCGGCCATGGTGAACGCGGTGATCGTCAGGTATGGGGGCGGGTACATGTCCGCGAAGATTCGCAGGTACGCGTAGGACTCCGCGCCCGTTCCGTGAATCACGACGCCCGCGGTCATCAGGATCGCCTGCTTCCGGACGGTCGGATCCTTGTTGCGGATCAAGGTGCGGACGAGGACCGCGAGGGCCGTGGACATGAACAGCGTCGCGAACAGCGCGAGGCTCCCGCGGGCCCAGGCGTCCTCGACGACGACGCCGATGCCTCCGTACTCGTCCTCGAGGGTCGTGACCTGCGTCGTGACCCCGATCGCGACGATCAGGAGCGAGACTTGGAGGAAGAGGTTCACGAGACGACGCCGCATGAGCTCGAAGCCGAGGAAATACTGGCCGATGAACGACGCCGTGAAGCCGACGGCGAGCATGTGGAAGAAGTAGAAGAGCCGAGCGATCGCGAGCGGTCCCGAATTCGTCCCGTAGTAATCGAGCGTCGATGTCCGCAGGAGATAGGCGAACGTGCCTGCCAGGACGAAGAAGACCATCGCGAGCACGAACGTGTCGCCCGCGCGGCGGTTCGGGATCTTCCGCACGACGTACGCTGCGGCGAGGAGGGCCAGGGAGCTGCTCCCAACCGAGATGAGAGAGTACCACTGGGAGGCTTCGACCATCAGCCCCCGCGACGTACCGGGCCGGCGTTAAAAAGCCCTTTCCCCAAAGTCTCACATCTGAGTCAATCCCCTCCCGGTTGCGGATATTCCCGCGTTGGTTTGTGGGCTCGTTTGGACTGGAAATTAGCCAGAACTTTTAGTATCACCCTCTCGTCAGGCGCCTCATGCCGCGGATCGATGTCGTTCACGGGACCGACTTGAAAAAGGGCGAATCGACCTCGGGGATCGTTCGCGAGAAGGCGTTTGAGTCGGACACCGTCCTCGTTTCCCGAACGCGGTTGGACCGTGGAGCGGTTTCGGGTTGGCATCATCATGGCACCCGCGAACTCTACGGATTCCTCGTCTCGGGTCAGCTCCGCCTCGAGTACGGACCAAAAGGGACCGAGGTGGCCACGATCAGTCCCGGGGATTTCTTCCACGTCCCGCCGGGCTTGGTGCACCGCGATGTGAATCCCGACCGAGGACACGGCGTGGTCGTCGTGAGCATCCTCGTGGGGAGCGGGGTTCCCGTGGTCAACGTTGAGGGCGCTTGAGGTCGAGGGATGTCGACAACGATTGAGGACCGCGTGTTCCTAGTGACCGGTGCGAATTCCGGAATCGGCGAGGCCACGGCCCTGGGTCTGGCCCGGCTCGGCGGGACCGTCGTCATGGCGTGCCGGAGTGCAACGCGGGGCGAGGCCGCACGGCAGGACATCGTCCGGCAATCAGGGAACTCGCGGGTCTCGCTCGAACTCGTCGATCTCGCGAGCGAAGCCTCGACGCGGGCCTTCGCGGAGGCGTTCCAGAGGAAGTATTCGCGGCTCGACGTACTCATCAACAACGCGGGCCTCTACACCGCACACCGCAACGTGACGGCGGACGGGCTCGAGCAGACGTTCGAAGTGAACTACCTCTCCGGATTTCTGCTGACGCACCTCTTGCTCGACCTCCTCAAGAAGTCCTCGCCCTCGCGCATCGTGAACGTATCTTCGCGCGCCCACGAGGGCAGCACGATCCGGTTCGAGGACCTCCAAGGCGAGCGCCGTTACAGCGGATACCGCGCGTACGGTCAATCGAAACTCGCGCAGGTCCTGTTCACGCGCGAACTCGGGCGGCGCCTCGAAGGGACCGGCGTCACCGTGAACGCCTGCCATCCGGGAGTCATCCGGACGAACCTCGGCATGGGCGGTTCCTCCGTCGTCGTGCGATTCGTGCGGATGTTCTTCAAGGGCCCGGAGCGAGGGGCCGAGACTCCGATTTACCTCGCCGTTTCGCCGGATGTTGAAGGCGTCACCGGGAAATACTTCGCGAACAGACGGATTCGAGAGCCGTCCCGAGCGGCCCGAGACCCGGACGTCGCGCGTCGACTCTTCGACGTCAGCGCGGAACTCGCCCATCTCTCCGTCTGAGGGCCGCGAGCCGCACCGGAACCCTTATGGCCGTCTCGTTCCGTGCGGCGCGAGCGCATGGAAGGAACGCGCGTCCTCGTGACCGGCGGCGCCGGCTTCATCGGCTCGCATCTCGTCGAACGTCTCGGCGCCCGTAACGAAGTCGCGGTCCTCGACGATTTGTCGACGGGATCGCTGCGGAATCTCGAGACGGTCCCCCGGGAGGTCCGCGTGAAACGGGCCTCGATCCTGAATCGCAAGGCCTTGGCGACCGCCATGGAGGGCCACGAGATCGTCTACCATCTCGCGGCGAAGACCTCGGTCCCGGACAGCGTCGCGCATCCGGAGGCGTATTGGCGGACGAACGTCCAGGGCACCCTCGGGGTGCTCAAGGCCGCCGTGGATGCTGGCGTGCGGCGGGTCGTGTTCGCCTCGACCGCCGCGGTGTACGGGGATTCCGAGGACAACCCGAAGGTCGAGACGATGCGCCCGGCGCCGGCGTCGCCCTACGCCACCACGAAGATGGTCGGGGAATTCGCCTGTGAAGAGATCGCCTCCCTGAAAGGCCTCGAGACGGTCGTCCTGCGGATCTTCAACGCGTACGGCCCGCGACAGGACCCGACGTCGCCGTACGCGAGCGTCATCGCGAAATTCTGCACCTCCGTGGCCGCCAACCGGGGAATCGAAATCTACGGGGACGGCACACAGACGCGGGACTTCCTGTACGTCGGGGATCTCACGACGGCCTTGGAGCTCGCGGGCGAGCGACCCGTCGCGGGTCAGATCATCAACGTGGGCTCCGGGACCGCGACGTCGGTGAGCGAGGTGGCCCGCCTCCTCTCGGAAATCAGTTCCGCGGCCCTCCGCACGAAACGAATCGAACCGCGACCGGGCGACATCCGCGATTCCCGGGCCGACATCACGAAGGCCGCCGAGAAACTCGGCTTTGCGCCGCGGACATCCCTCCGAGACGGCCTCGAGCGGACCCTCGCGTGGTATCGGACGCGACGAACCTGAGGGGACGACTCAACCGGCTTCTCGGAGCCAGGCTTCGAACGGGCCGAAGCGCATCTCGCGACCGAGGAAGTCCCGGACCAGCTCCGCCGCGGGCTTCTCGCTCCCCCGACCGAGGATCAGATCACGGTAGCGCTCCGCCTCCGCCGGGTCGAGCAGCGATCCCTGGGCCCGGAATCGGCTGAACAGGTCCTTCGCGATGACGAGGGACCACATGTACGTGTAATAGATCGCCGAGTATCCGTTCAGGTGGCCGAAGTTGCATTGGAAGTGCGTGCCCTCGAAATGGGGGATGAGCGGGAATCGGGAATGGGCCTCCCGCAACACCTCGGTCGTGTCGATCCCGGCCGCGTCCCGCGTGTAGTAGAGGAGGGACAGCGTCGCGTACAGGAGTTGCCGCTGGACCTCGTACGCGCGCCCGAAGGCTTCCGCCCGTCGCATCTGGGCGATCACGTCCGCGGGCAGAGGCTCGCCGGTCTCGTGATGGAGCGCGAACGTCCGCAAGACCTCGGGGTCTCGGACCCATTCCTCCAACATCTGAGAAGGCGCTTCGACGAAGTCCCACTCGATGCCGCCCATCGCATTTCGCCCCCATCGGACGCCGCCGGAGAGGAGGCCGTGCAGGAGGTGGCCGAACTCGTGGAAGAACGTCTCGACCTCGGAGAAGTCCATCAGGGCGGGTCCGTGGCCCCCGTCCGGATCGGGGAAGTTGCACATGAGCGCCGCCTGCGGAAGGCGATGTCCGGCGGTCCCGACGACGAGGCCGGCCGCGGCCGCATGGGTGTACTTGTCCTTCCTCGGATGGAGGTCGAGGTAGAACCGGCCGAGACGCCGACGGCCGCGGTAGAGGTCGTAGACCTCGACGGACGGGTGCCACGCGGCTGTGCCGGAGATCCGCCGGTACCGGACGCCGAACATCCGGCTCGTCAACGAGAACAGCCCGTCTCGGACTCGACGAAACTCGAAAAAGGGGCGCAGCAGTTTCGCATCGAACGCGTACGATTCGGCCCGCACGATTTCCGTGTAGTAGTTCAGATCCCAGCGCTCCAGGGCCTCCGCCTGGGGGATGTCCCGACGTTTCCGGGCGAGGATTTCGTTGTAGTCCTCGTGCGCTCGCGGTTCGGCGACGTTTGCGACCTTGGACAGAAAGGCCCGCGCGGCGTCCGCGGTCTCGATCATCTTGTCTGCCGTGATGTAGTCGGCGAAGTGATCGAATTCCAGGAGGCGCGCGAGTTCGTCTCGCTTGCCGATGAGTCGCGCGAGGACCTCGAGGTTCGCGGGATGCGCGCGATTCAGATATTCCTCCATGAGGTCGTGCCGGACGGACTCCTTCCGAGCATAGCGAAACACGGGGACCGAGTCCGGGTAGTTCGTCGTGATCGCGATCTTGCCGTCGTCGCCAGGCGGATGCGACTTCACGAAATCGTCGGGCAGGCCGTCGAGGTCCGCTGGTCCCACGCGGATCGTGCGGACATCCTCGCGGATGTTCTTGTCGAACTCTTGGCCGATCGCGGTGATCTCGTCCCGCAAGGCCTTCACCCGCGCCCTCGTCGCGTCGTCTCGGTCGACGCCCGCGAGGTGG
>WNEP01000867.1_pt1 | contig 15627 bp, 13 predicted proteins | sample 5399961 | NCBI WGS metagenome assembly WNEP01 (sample SAMN13153329, study PRJNA577476) | soil metagenome | isolation source: 20 cm grassland meadow soil pre-rain plot 5 | place: USA:California | collected 2015-09-08 | reverse complement strand
GTCGGGAGTTCGAATCTCTCCGGGCGCGCCAATCAGCCAATGTCTATTCCGAATGGCGACGCTGCGGGGCGACCGAGGTCGTTCGACCAGCAGCATTACCAAACCACGGTCCAGCGGTGGAGGGAAGGACTACGGAGCTACGGACGAAGAGATCATGCACGCCCTCGCCGTTGTCTATTTCGCCGACAGGGTCACCCGCACCCGGCCGGGTTGTACGACGACAAAGCAGCCATAGAGCGATTGAGCGCGTTGGGGGGAAGTACCGAAGGCAGACGGGTTTTACGCCGCTTAGCGGGGTAGTTTGTCAGTCTTTGTGCCATACCTCCCATCCTGCTTTCAACTCAAACGCTTCACGAGGTACGTGAGCGCCATCGGTGCCTTGGAGACTGTAGCTCTCACTCAGGTCTATAGACATGGGCCCACGCTGCCAGTGAGTGATTATCCCAACCTCAGCGCCACGACCATAGTTCGTCGTATGATTGGTGAAAGGCTCATGCTGTGTCGCGTGCGACTCATGGCCCACGAAAGCTCGAACTGCGTTGGGTTCCAGCGTGGCACACCCAGCCATCAAGGCCAGACAACAGAAGATGACAGTTCTCATGACTACCGGACCTTCTCCCAACCAACCGGTAGCGCCGCGAGCCCCTGCAACGCTTGCGTCGGGGGCTCTGTCGCGGGCTGCTGCAACGACACGAGCACGGCCTGCGCGGGCTCGAGCGGCTGTCCACACTTCGGGCAGTTCATGCGTAAAGTTTCATACGGCGCCCACCGCTGGAGACTTGCGGCCAGTCGCAATTTCACGACGGGCGTGACGATGGCCGCAGCGTTCTGTGAGCGCTCTCTATCCAATAATGAACGCCGGCACCGGCCTGCCGAAGTTCTGCGAACTGCATCAAATCGGCAGATAGAGATCAGAGTCACAACTCGAGGCGTACCGGTCACGGTTTCACGCGGCAACGCGATCGCTCGGATCCTCGAGCAGGCTCTACTGCTGCGTTGCCCGACGCGATCAGCGCGGCTCAGCGCATCAGCGACCCCAAGCGCATGAGCGACTGAGCGACTCGATAAGCAACAACTCGTCTCGCTGACCACATGCGACGCTCGTCGCACTGTCGCCTCTTGCGCACTCCCTAGTCCGGCCGAGCTATTGCGACACAGTCGACGTCGGAAATAACCTCCGCGCCGGTCGGAAATTTAATTACATACCAGTCGTCGTTGGGCGACAGCAACGGCGATGTGTCGCGATCGCGTGACACGGGGGGTTCGGATGCAATTGTTGCGCGTCACCGCGTTCGCGGTGGCTTGCGTGTTGGCGCCGCCGCCGCCAGCCAGCGCCCAGATCTCGCCCAGTGCGGCCTGGTCTTGCGAGTTCGCCAACTCGGCCACCGATTGCGGTTTCTACCTGCAGGCGGCCGCGTCGAATCGCGCCGCAGTCGTTGGTCCCGGGCGTGACGGTTCCACTGCAATCGAGCTGACCACGCATCTGGGGGACATCGACATCGCTGGCAGCGACTCGAACGAGCGCGCCGATCTGGCGCTCTCACCGTCCTCGAGATATTGCAACCAGGGACAGGACGAGTGGTGGGCGCACTCGCTCATGTTCCCGCCGAGTTATGTGGCCCCACCGGCCGGTGCGGTCTGGAACTGGGGCGCGCTCTTCGACTTTCACAACTCGTCCTCTGGCGGCGGACAGCCCAACTTCATGGTCTACGCCACGCCCACGGGCCTCGAGCTCCATATGGCGGGCGGCGCAACCACCGTCAACCGGCCGACCGATCCTGGCTACTACAGCATCGCGATCGGCCCGATCGCCAAGAACGTCTGGTACGACTTCGTGTATCACGTGAAGTGGTCGTCCGGCTCGGACGGCCTCTTCCAGGCGTGGCTCAACGGCCGGCAGGTCATGAACTACAGCGGCCCCAACCTCTATGTCGGCCAGAGCTGCTATCTGAAGCTCGCCAACTACCATACCCCGCTCGGGGTGCCCATATCGGTCATTCATTCCCGCGTGGTTAGAGGCACCACCCAGGCCGACGTGCAGATCGGGTCCGGCGGCACGCCGCCTCCCACGGTCCCGGTGCCGAATGTCGTTGGTCAGACGCAAGCGACGGCCACGAGCGCGATCACCGGCGCGGGCCTCACCAGGGGTGCGGTCGCGCACCAGTCGAGCAGTATGGTGGCTTCCGGCAGCGTCATCAGCGAGAGCCCCGCGGCGGGCGCCGATGTGGTGCGCGGCTCCGCGGTTAACCTGGTCGTCTCGACCGGCGGTGACATCAGCAGCGGTGGCGGCGGCGGTGGCACGTTCGACGCCTTCACACTTGCCGCGCTTCTCAGCTACTTGATGGGTGGGTTGTGGAGAGCTCGCAGATCCAGGTCACTCGCGAGCACTCTCACGTTCCGACCAGGACTAGCGCACGGTCGGCGGTGCAGGTGTTGAAGGCTGCCGACTGGCCTCGCTATGCCGCCTACTTCTTGGGTGCTCGGGCAGGCTCTGTCGACGGCGGTGGGCCATCCGAATTCCACGTGTCGCGAGCGTAGAGCCATTTGCCGTCTTTCTTTTTCGAGACGGAAAGATACTTTCCGGTATCGATCACTTTCCCTGTCTTGTCCTTCAGCACGTAGGTCCCGGAGGACCAGCCCATGTCACCACGCGCACCCCCGGCGGGGTGGGCGCCGAGCGAGAATGCGAGACCCTCTTTAGCCGCCTCTATCATCATCTTAGCGAAGAAGGCCCGAATTGCGGCCCGTCCATGCGCGGCCGGCGCACCCGGCGGGAGGAGCACCGCATGCTGATCATACTGAGCAGCCATTGCGTCAGCGTCGCCGTCGTTAAAGGCCTTGACCCACAGGTCGTCAACGGCGTGGAGTGCCGCCACCTCGTCCGCCGCGTCTGTGGCGAACGACTGGACGTTACCGATCACAAGTACGAGGGCCAGACCGAGCAGGCTGGCCGCTCTGCTGAGTGTGCTCATCGAATAGTTCCCCCTCGGTCGTTGCCCTTAGTGCGCGACGGTGATGGACGTTGGCCCAAGACCCTGTTGGTTTGACCCCGGAAACAGCGGGAAGGGGTTTCCGGCGATGAGCTTTAGCGAGCCGCTCGCAGCGTCGATCGAAAACACCTCGACCTGGTTGTCCACATTGTCCAGGGCATACAGGAAGTTGTCCGGGCCGTCGACCGCGAGCGCGGTGGCTCGTCCGTTCGTCACGGACGTTCCAATGGGTGTCAGGGCGCCCGAGCTGGCATCGATCGTGTAGCAATCCACATTAGTGCCGTTCGCGATGTGCAGCAACTTGCCGGAAGCATCCGTGACAACCGACAAGGCCCCGTTCGGGGCTGGGAACGGGCTGCCGGAGATGGCCGTTAATGCACCTGTACTGACATCGATGGTGAATCCGGACACTGCGCTAGGTTGAGAATCAGCCGCGAAGAGGTGAGTGCCGGAGGGATCAACGACCAATGCTCCGGGAGATGCTCCGACGGGAAAGGGACTGCCCGCCACCGGCGTCAGAGAGCCGCTGGTCATGTCAATGCGGTAGCCGGACACGCTGCCACCGACCTGGTTCGCGGCGTATACATAGTGACCCGCGGCCACGACTATCGCGCTGGGATCAGCCCCCGCGGCAAAGGGGCTCCCGGCCACTTCGGTAAGGGCGCCCGTCACTCCAATCTCGAACACCGAGACAGTGTTCGAACTGCCGTTGGCTGTCAGCACGAATTGTCCGCTGGGGTCGACGGCGATCGCGACCGATTGGGCGCTAGTCAGAAATGGACTGCCGCTCATCGTGGTCAGTTTGCCGGTCGATGAATCGAGCAGGTACCCTCTGACCTCGCCCGAGGGGCTGGTAACGTACAGAAATCGCTTCTGGGGATCGACCGCAATGCCCCGGGGCATTGGCCCGTCCGGCAGAGGACTGCCGGAGATGGGCGTCGGGATGCCCGTCTGCGTATCGATAGTCAAAGCGTCAAGGGTCCCGGCCGCCTCATTCGGGACGTAGAGGAGTGTCGCGCTCGTAGGTGGCGGCGGGGGGTTGTTGCTGCCGCCGGAACTGCCGGTGTAGCCGCCTCCGCCTCCGCCACAGGCGCAGGCCACACCGCAAAGTATCGCCCCCAGGAACGTCCGCGCACGTGGTGGCGTGCCGTCGGCGCTAGGCTCGCACGACTCGTCGGGTCCCAACGGTCCGTGAGTCTCCTTCAGGTCGATACGCTCGTCGCACAGCATTGCGTCCCCCCGCTGCCTTTGACGCGATCGGGGTCATTGCGGAGGTCGTAGATCTCTTCGGGAGAGACTCTGCGTCGGCGGCGTTTCGTTTTGTCTGGCTCTGGAATAGGCCGGCCGGTCTATCCGGGTCGAATGGCGTCGCCACGGACTGTGCCGCCGAGGTCAAGCCTGGACGACGCCCTGCCTGACAATCTTCCGACTACCTCGCGGACCAGCCCTGCCCTCGCGCAGGCGCTGGCGACCTCAGTTCACGGCCACCTGCTCCACGAGTACGACTTCGCATGCGCCGGGCCCAGTGTCGCTCCGCGTCAGCGAAGTGTTTGTGTATGCGCCGTCATCTCGCACGGCGTCGACCAGGAAGCCGGTCAAATGCACAACCTGGCCGACGCGCAAATGCTTGAGTTCGCGGCGCACCGCGGCATCGGCAGGAATGACGTGGGTATTGGCGCTATGCTCGATCACGACCTGTCGCGGGACGGGCAGGTCCTGCTTCGGTATCCATGAATAAAATCGCGCCCCTTGCGTGATCTCAAGGGCGCGGAGGACGCGATTGTCCGACATGGGTCCCCAGCCCAGGGCAAGATCCTCCGGGACAAGATCGGCGAGCAGATCAAAGTGATAGTCCTCGCGACTTAGAATTCGGGCTGTGATGTCGTAGCGCGCCCGAGGCTTGAGTCGCCAGCGAGCCAACGTCGTGACTCGTGCGCCATCTGCATCCGTCTGCTGTGGGTCGGCGGGGGCGATCGGTCCGTCTGACGGATGGACGGGTCGCAGTTGCCAATCGTTGTAGCCCTGCAGCAGCGCCGCCGCCGCCAACGCGGTGAATAGAACGGTGCGCACTACCATGGCCGCTCATTATCGCAACCGTCGGCTGTTTCGTCGGGAATCCCGTCCGTTTCCCGCACCGGCCGCACCCCCAAGGCGCACGCCCGCGCCATTGCGTGCGGCAATGCACGGACACCGGCGCGGGCGGCGTGATCCGGCTCACAGCTGGCCGCCGGACCGCCCCCCAGAATGGCTCCTGGGATGAGGCACGACTGGTAAATGCACCCATGAACATGACTCAACTCGTGTTCGGCGCCGCCCTGGGCTGCCTGCTCGCCCAGGGTGTGCTCTATTGCATCAAGCCCTGCATCGCCTGGCTCAGGCGCGACGAGCTGCGTGCCCGGCTGCGCGCGCTCACTCCTCCCTCGGGCCGTGCGATCGCCCACGCTTCCATCCAGTACGCGGTGCTCCTCGGGGCCGCGGCCGCCCTGATCACGCTCGGGGTATGGGCTTTCGGGGACTATTTCTCGGGCCGGTCCGCACGCGGCGCGACGGGCGGCGACGGCGAGCCCTCCGTGGCGCTGCCGCCGGCCCCGGCCGCTGATGCGCCGCAGAGACTCGCCGAGCTCGCTACGGCGCCGAAGGCCGAAGCTTCCGCGGCGACCCCGGATGCGAGCGCTGACCCGTACGCCGACCCCGACTTCAAGGTCCGGCGCCGCGCGCACCACGCGGGGACCCACATGAGCCTCAAGGAGACCCTGCTGCAGCGGGCTGAAGCAAAGGCGCACGACGAGCTGCTCGGCGAGATGAAGCAGCATCAGAACCGGTCCCAGTACGACTGCGAGGCGGCCGATCGCGCCGTGAAATACCTCAAAGCGGGCCTCGACGTGTGGGGATTCGCAGCGTGGCAGGTGAAGCACTTCCCGATGGACGGCTACGAAGGCGCCGCGCTCTCTCAATGCCAGAACATCACGGACGTCGTGGATCCTTCGCGGTTCGACATGCACGAGTCGCTCGCGCAGGGGAATGACCCGGGACGCGACGCCACCCGCGACCCGCGCGAGGGGAGGGCGGCCACGCCTGCCGGCGTTGCAGGCAAGAATCGGCCCTGATCGTAAGTCTTGCGCGTAGGCCGGCCGTGCGCACCGCGGCCGCGCGAATCAGCTTAGAATCCTTCGCGGGCACTCGTGCGGTGACCGCGCCGCGCTGCTGCGTGCCGATCGGATCGGGGAAGCCATGCGCACCGCGCTCGCGGACTTCATCAAAGACACGCCCGCCGGGCGCGAGGCGCATGCGATCCTGCGCTCGTGCGTGCACTGCGGGTTCTGTCTTCCCGCCTGTCCCACTTACCAGCTGCTCGGCGATGAGCTCGACAGTCCGCGCGGGCGCATCTATCTCGTGAAGCAGCTGCTCGAGGGCGCGCCGGTCACCTCGAGCACGCAGCTGCATCTCGACCGCTGTCTCACCTGCCGGGCGTGCGAGAGCGCCTGCCCCTCGGGCGTACAGTACGGACGGCTTCTCGACATTGGCCGTGCGGTCACCGAGCAGCGTGTGAGCCGGAGCGCTGCGGCGCGCCTCAAGCGCTACCTGCTGCGCAAGATCGTGCCTCACACCCGCCGCGTTCGCGCGGCGCTCGCGTTGACGCGTCTCGCGCGGCCGCTGCTGCCGCGCGAGCTGGCCGCACCCGCAGCTCTCGCGCCGCGCTCGAGCGCGCCCTCCTGGCCCGCCCCGCGTCACGCGCGCCGCGTGCTGCTGCTGCCGGGGTGCGTGCAGCCGGTGCTGAGGCCGCAGGTCGATACGGCCGCGGCGCAGGTGCTGGACCGCGTCGGGATATCGGCCATCGTGCCCCGCGGCACCGGCTGCTGCGGCGCGCTCACGCATCATCTCTCTGCCTCTGACGAGACACTCCGGCAGGTGCGCCGGAATGTCGATGCGCTGTGGTCGCACATCGAGGCGGGCGTCGAGGCGGTGGTGTCGACCACGAGCGCCTGCGCGTCGATGCTGACCGAATACGGACGCCTGCTCGAGGCCGAACCCGCTTACGCCGCCCGCGCGGCGCGCGTCGCGGCGCTCGCCCGGGACATCGCCCAGGTCCTCGGCCCAGAGCGCGAAGCGTTGAGCGCTCCTCTCGGCGGCGCAGCGGCCATGCGGCCGCGGGGTGCGGGGCGCCGAGCGGCGCGGGTCGCCTTTCATGCCCCGTGCACGCTGCAGCACGCGCTCAGAGTGAGCGGCACCGTCGAAGCGCTCCTTTCCGCCGCGGGATTCGAGCTCGCTCCGGTCGGCGACCGCCAGGAATGCTGCGGCTCGGCGGGCACCTATTCCATCCTGCAGCCGGAGCTGTCGGAGCGGCTGTTGCGTGCCAAGGTCGCCGCCCTCGAGAGCGGCGCGCCGGAGCTGATCGCCACGGCCAACGTCGGCTGCCTGACGCACATTCGCGGCGGCACTTCGGTGCCGGTCGTCCATTGGGTCGAGCTGCTCGCAGAAAGACTCTCGGTGGCGAATGGCTGACCAGTGGGGCGAGCGCATGCCGCGCTCGGTCAGCCTGCTGCAGACCGTCGCCGTGTCCGTGGGCATCGCGATCGGCAGCGGCATCTTCCGCGTGCCGGCCACGGTCGCGGCGCAGCTGCACACCTCCGGGCCGATCTTGAGCTGTTGGGTGCTCGGCGGCGTCATCGCGCTCTGCGGCACGCTCACGGTCGCGGAGCTGGCGGCGGCGCTGCCGCGCTCGGGGGGAATCTTCGCCTATCTCCTCGAGAGCTACGGGCCGCTGCCGGCGTTCCTGTTCGGGTGGACGGAGCTCGTGGTGATCCGCGCCGCGGCGCTCGGGGCGATCGCGACGGTGTTCGCCGAGTACATCGGTTACTTTGTGCCGCTGAGCGCCGCGCAGGTCCGCTACCTGGCCGCCTTCGCCATCGTGCTCATCGGCAGCATCAACCACATCGGGGTGCAGCGCGCGGCCGCGGTGCAGAGCGTGACCACGGTGCTCAAGTACGGCGTGCTGGCGGCTCTGGGACTCCTCGCGTTCACGGCGACCGGCGGCAGCACGAAGCATTTCACTCCCGCCTGGCCGGCCGGCGCGATGCTCTCGCCGCTGGCGAGCGCCCTGATCCCGGTACTGTGGACCTACGACGGCTGGGCGGACCCGGCGACCATGGGCGGCGAGATCAGCAACCCGCAGCGCAACCTGCCGATCGCGCTCATTGCCGGCGCGCTGTGCGTGATGCTGGTTTACCTGGTGGTCAACATCGGCTTCCTGTACGCGCTCGCGCCCGCGGAGATGGCCGGGTCGAAGCTCATCGCCTCGAGCGTTGCGGCGCGCATCCCGCTGCTCGGGGGCGCGGGAGCGGCCGTGGTGGCCGCGGCCGTCGTGGTGTCCGCCTTCAGCGGCCTCAACGCCTCGATGATGACAGGCTCGCGGGTGTTCTTCGCCATGGCCGATCGCGGCCTGTTCCTGCGCGCCGCGGCGCGCGTCTCGCCGCAATTCAACACCCCCTCCGTCGCCATCTGGCTCGCGAGCGCGCTCGGCGTCGGCTACGTGCTCGAGAACGACTTCGCGCAGCTCGCCGATAAATTCATCCTCGGCATCTGGCCGTTCTACGCGCTCACCGTGGGGGGAGTATTCATGTTGCGCCGGCGCCGTCCCGAGCTGCCGCGCCCCTACCGCGTCTTCGGTTACCCGTTCGTTCCGGCGCTATTCCTGCTCGCTTCGGCGCTCATGGTGCTCAACGCGCTTCTCACCGATCCGGGCAACACCGCTGTCACCGTCCTCATTATCGTCGCCGGGGTGCCGGCGTACTGGCTGCGCGGGCGGCTCTGGCCCCGACACTCAACCGGTTCGTGGCAGTAATTCTTCATCCGTTCGTGGCCGGCACGCGCGTTCGGAAAGTGAACCCAAGCACAATATCGGGGGCTCCAGGCTCGTTATCCGAGCTGGAGGACGGGCGCCGAGGTGGAGGACGAGCGGTGGGCGCAGGCGGCACGACGACCCCGGAAACGCACGAGCGCGGCACGGAGCGCGCGGCATGAGCGCCCGCGTGCGGATGCTCGCGGTTGCGCTCGTTATCCTCGTGGGGGCGGTGGGCTGGTACCTGTGGCGGGCGCGCGGGGCGGACGATCCCAACGCCGCGCTCTCCCTCTTCGGCAACGTCGACGTCCATCAGGTGGAGCTCGCATTCCGCGTCACCGGCCGGATCGCGGACATGAAGGTGCAGGAGGGCGACAGGGTCAAGGCAGGCGAGACGCTCGCCCAGCTCGACCGCGTGCCCTTCGCCACCGACGTCGCCGCCGCCCAGGCGGACGTGGAGCAGGCGCGGGCGCAGCTCGAGAAGCTGCGCCGCGGCTTCCGCGTCGAGGAGATCGCCGAGGCGCGCGCCACCGTGGCGCAGCGGGCCGCCGACCTCGCCAACGCGCGCGTGACGCTCAAGCGCCAGCAGGAGCTCATAGCCGCGGGACTGGTCACGCATCAGCAGATCGACGACGCCGAGGCGCGAGTGGCGCAAAGCGAGGCGCAGCTCGCCGCGGCGCGCGAGCGGCTGAACCTGGAGTTACACGGCTCGCGCATCGAGGACATCGCCGCGCAGAAGGCGGCGCTGGCCTCCGCCGAGGCGCGGCTCGCGAAAGCGCAGACGGCGCTCTCGGATACGACGCTCCTCGCCCCGAGCGGCGGCATCATTTCGGTGCGGGCGCGCGAGCCCGGCGCGATCGTTCAGGCGGGACAGACGGTCTACACGCTGACGCTCAACGATCCGGTATGGATCCGGGCCTACGTGCCGCAGCCGCGGCTCGGGCGCATCAAGCCCGGGATGGGCGTCGGCGTCAGCATCGATTCGATGCCCGGCAAGCGCTACGAGGCGACGGTAGGCTTCATTTCCCCGGACGCCGAGTTCACACCCAAGACCGTACAGACCGATCAGGTGCGCGACGATCTGGTCTACCGCATCCGCGTGATCGCGACGGACCCGGACAATGTGTTCCGGCAGGGCATGCCGGTCACGGTGCTGGTGCCCGCCGCGCGATCCGAGGCGCTGGCGCGCGATCACTAGGACTGGCGCACCGTGAGCCCGGCACCGGCAAGAGACGGCGAGCCGGCGGCCGCGACACCCGCGGCGCGCGTCGCCGGCCTCGTGAAGACCTTTGGCGCGACGAAGGCGCTCGCCGGCATCACCGCCGAGCTCCCGACGGGAAGAATCCTCGGGCTGGTCGGTGCCGACGGGGCCGGCAAGACGACCCTCATTCGCCTCCTCGCCGGGCTGATGGAGCCGACGGCCGGCACTGTCGAGGTGCTCGGGCGCACGCCGCGCGCCGAGGGCGGCACGACGCAGGCGGAGACCGGCTACATGCCGCAGCGCTTCGGGCTGTACGAGGATCTCTCGGTGCTCGACAACCTGAGTCTCTACGCGAACCTCCGCGCTCTCGACCAGTCGACGCGTCAGCGGCGCTTCGCGGAGCTCCTGCGCTTCACCGATCTCGCTCCATTCACCGAGCGGCTCGCCGGCCGCCTCTCCGGCGGCATGAAGCAGAAGCTCGGCCTCGCGTGTGCGCTGCTCGGCCGGCCGCGGCTGCTCCTGCTCGATGAGCCGGGTGTCGGGGTCGACCCGCTGTCGCGGCGGGAGCTGTGGCGCATGGTGAGCGAGCTGGTGGCCTCGGGAGTGACGGTGCTCTGGTCGACCGCGTACCTGGAAGAGGCCGAGCGTTGCGCCCACATCTGGCTGCTCGATAACGGGCGGCTCCTCTACGACGGGGCGCCGGCGCGTTTGAGCGAGCGGGTGCGCGGCCGGGTGTTCCGACGTCGCGTCGCCCCGGGGGAGGCGCGCCGCGCCGCCGAGAGCGAGCTCGAGCGCGAGGCGGTGCTCGATGCGGTGATCCAGGGCGCGAGCGTACGCGTGGTGGCGAAGCCCGACGCCGCAGGGAGCTTTCGCACCGACGCCTACGAGCCGGTGGCGCCGCGCCTCGAGGACGCTTACGTCGAGCTCTTAGGCGGAGCCCGCAAGGGCGAGAGCCTGCTGGCGCGCGGCTGGCCGGCCGTGGCGCAGACGGCGGCGGGCGGTGCCTCCTCGGCGGCGGCCGATCGGGTACTGGTGCGCGCCGAGGCGCTCACACGGCGCTTCGGGGATTTCGTGGCGGCCGACACCATCGGTTTCGAAGTGCGCGCCGGGGAGATCTACGGGCTCCTCGGCCCCAACGGCGCCGGCAAGTCGACGACCTTCCGGATGCTCTGTGGGCTCCTCATGCCGACGAGCGGGGAGGCGAGCGTCGCCGGGGTGAACCTGGCGCGCGCCGCGAGCCGCGCGCGCGCGCGCCTGGGGTACATGGCGCAGAAGTTCTCGCTCTATGGCGATCTCTCGGTCGCGCAGAACCTCGACTACTTCGCCGACATCTACGGACTGACGCGCTCTGCAAAGCGCGAGCGCGTGCAGGCGATGATCGACATGTTCGAGCTCGCCCCGCACCTGCCCTCCAACGCCGCGCTCCTGCCGCTCGGCTTCAAGCAGCGTCTGGCGCTCGCCTGCGCGACGCTCCACGCCCCGGCGGTGCTGTTTCTCGATGAGCCCACCAGCGGCGTCGATCCCCTGATGCGGCGCGAGTTCTGGCATCACATCAACGCGCTCACGACGCGCGGGGTGGCGGTCGTGGTCACCACCCACTTCATGGAGGAGGCCGAGTATTGTGATCGCATAGGACTCATCTGGCGCGGCCGCAAGATCGCCGAAGGCACGCCCGATGAGCTCAAGGCGAGCGCGGCGAGCGCCACGCATCCCGAGCCGACGCTCGAGGACGCGTTCATCGCGCTCATCGAAGGGGAGGCCGCCGCGTGAGGAGGATCGCACCATGAGCGACCCGAGGGCGCGGATGCGTGCCTGGTGGCAACAGCTCGCCGCGATCATGCTGAAAGAGGCGAAGCAGGTCACCCGCGACCCCTCGAGCTGGATCATCGCGGTGGTGCTGCCGCTCACCTTCCTGTTCCTGTTCGGGTACGGCATCTCTCTCGACACCACGGTGATCCGGGTCGCCGTGGTGCGCGAGGACGACGGCCGCGACGCGCGCGCTCTCGCCGCGGCGCTCACCGACTCGAAATGGTTCGCGGTGGTCGCCGCTCACGATCGTGGCAGCGGCGAGCGGCTGCTTCAGGACCAGCTCGTCAAGGCTGTGGTCATCATTCCCGCCGAGTTCGGACGGCGCCTCGATGCCGAGAACACCACCGCGCAGGTGCAGGTGCTCGTGGACGGCGCCGAACCCAACACCGCCAACTACGTGCACGCCTACGTGAACGCGATCTGGAACGGCTTCCTCGCGGCTCGTGGCCTCGAACGGGGCAGCCCCAGACCCGTGCCGGTCAGCCTCGAGGCGCGCTACTGGTACAACGCCAACGCCGTGAGCCGCTGGTTCCTGATACCAGGCTCCATGACCGTGATCATGACACTGCTCGGCACGCTGCTCACCTCGCTCGTGATCGCGCGCGAGCACGAGCGCGGCACGCTGGAAGCGCTCTATGCGACTCCGCTCACCCGCGGGCAGATCCTGATCGGAAAGACGTTGCCGTATTTCCTGCTCGCCATGGTGTCGATGGCGGTGTGCGTGCTGACCGCGCTGTTGCTGTTCCAGTTGCCGCTGCGCGGCTCGTTCCTGACTCTCGGCCTCGTGTCGGCGGTATTCCTGGTGCCGGCGCTGGGGCAGGGGCTGCTGATATCCGTCACCATGCGCACGCAGATGGCGGCGGCGCAGCTCGGGCTCATGACCGGCTACCTGCCGGCGATGATGCTGTCGGGGTTTCTGTTCGACATCCGCTCGATGCCCCCGTGGCTGCAGCTCATCACGCTCGTGATCCCGGCGCGCTACATGAACGTCTCGCTGCAGACGGTGTTCCTCGCCGGCGACCTGTGGGCGGTGCTCGTGCCCAACATGCTGTTCATGCTGGCCGTCGGAGCGCTGTTCTTCGGCCTCACCTGGCGGCGGCTGCACAAGCGGCTGGACTGAAGGGGCGTCGGCGGTGCTGCAACGACTGCTCGCCATAGTCCGCAAGGAGCTGATCACCATGCTGCGCGATCCGCGCGCGCGGGGCGCCCTCATCCTGCCGCCGATCATCCAGCTGTTCATCTTCTCCTCCGCCGCCACCATGGAGGTGAAGAACATCGCGCTCGCGATCGTCGACCTCGACCGCGGTCCCTATGCCGCCGACGTTGAGCAGCGGCTCGCCGGTTCACGCAGCTTCACCCGTCTGCCGCGTTACGCGAATGTGGCCGGCGCCCGCCTGGCGCTCGACCGCGAGCAGGTCGTGGGAATCCTCGTGCTGCCGAGCGGCTTCTCGCCCGACCTCGCCGCCGGCCGGCCGGCGAGCGCGCAGCTCCTGCTCGATGGGCGCCGCTCGAACGCCGCGCAGATCACCGCCCAGTACGTGAGCAACATCCTCGCGGACGAGGGTGCGCCGCTCAGCGGCCTCACCGGCGCCAGCGGGGCGCTAAGCACGGCGACGCCCGGCGCGGGTGCGCCGGGCAGCACCTCCAAACCCAACGCCGAGGTCGTCATCGACAACTGGTTCAATCCGAACCTCGACTATCAGTGGTTCATGCTGCCTAACCTGGTCGGCACCCTCAGCCTCGGCGTGGCGCTCATGATCACGGCGCTCTCGGTGGCGCGCGAACGCGAGCTCGGCACCTTCGACCAGACTCTCGTGTCTCCCGCCACGCCCGTCGAGATTGCGCTCGGGAAGCTCCTGCCACCGCTGCTGGTCGCGAGCGTGCAGGCGACGCTGTACCTGCTGATCGTGACGCTGCTCTATGGCGTGCCGTTCCGCGGCAACCTGCTGGTGTTCTACACGGCGGTGCTGACCTTCGCCGAGGCGTGCGCCGGCGTGGGCCTCTTTATCTCCTCCCTCGTGCGCACCCAGCAGCAAGCCTTTCTCGGCGCGTTCGCGGTGTTGCTGCCGTTCGCGCTGCTGTCGGGGTTCGCGACGCCGATCGAGAACATGCCGTGGTGGCTGCAGTTCCTCACTACCATCAATCCGCTCGCGCACATGCTGCGCCTCATGCAGGGGCTGTTCCTCAAGGGCGCCTCGGTCGCTTCGCTCGCACCGGATCTGCTGCGGCTGCTCGAGATCGCGCTCTGCACCACGGCGGCCGCGGTGCTGCTGTTCCGCAGGAAGGCCGCGTAGCGCTTCGTATAAGATGACGAGACCGCGGCCCCCCAGCCGTCACGAGAGAGGCTCATGAGCTCGCGCAGCGCCGGCCGCGGCGCCTTCGTATTCATTTTCATCGCGGTGCTGGTCGACTCGATCGGCTTCGGCATCATCCTGCCGGTGCTGCCGCGGCTCATCATCGAGCTCACCGGGGTGGGCATGGACCGGGCCGCCGTGTACGGCGGCTGGCTCTCGTTCGTGTACGCGCTCATGCAGTTCTTCTGCGCGCCGGTGCTCGGGAACCTGAGCGACCGTTTTGGACGGCGGCCGGTGCTGCTCGCCGCGCTCCTCGCGCTCGGCTGCGACTATCTGATCATGGGGTTTGCGCCGGCGATCGGGTGGCTGTTCGCCGGGCGGCTGATCGCAGGCGTGGCGGGCGCCTCCTTCACGCCCGCCTACGCCTATGTGGCGGATGTCACCCCGCCCGAGCGGCGGGCGCAGAGCTTCGGCCTCGTCGGTGCCGCCTTCGGGATCGGCTTCATCGTCGGTCCCGCCATCGGGGGTCTCCTGGGCGGGTTGGGGCCGCGGGCCCCGTTCTTTACCGCGGGCGCCATCGCGCTCGCCAACACCACGCTCGGCTACTTCGCCCTTCCCGAATCGCTGCCGCCGCGGCTGCGGCGCCCGTTTCACTGGACCCGGGCCAATCCACTCGGCACCGTGCTGCAGATGCTGAAGTATCCGGTCGTGAGCCGGCTGCTGGGTGCACTCTTCCTGTGGCAGATCGCACACCAGGTGCTGCCCAGCACCTGGGCGTTCTACACCATCTCCAAGTTTCACTGGACGAGCGCCGAGGTCGGCTACTCGCTCGCCTTCGTGGGGCTCCTCATGGCCCTCGCCCAGGGCGCACTCACGCGGGTACTCATCCCGTGGCTCGGCGGCGCGCGCCGCGCCGCTGCGGCCGGCATGGCCGCCGCGATCATCGCCTACCTCGGGTACGCCTTCGCCACGCAGGGCTGGATGATGTACGTGGTCGCGCTCACCACCTTCGTCTTCGCGCTCACTTATCCCTCGATGAACGCGCTCGCCTCGCAGCCGATCCCTGCCGATGCGCAGGGGGAGCTGCAGGGAGCGGTCGCCGGGCTCTATAGCCTGAGCTCGATCGTCGGGCCGCCGCTCATGACGCAGGTGTTCGGCCACTTCTCCGCCCGCTCGGCGGGGTTGTATTTCCCGGGCGCGGCGTTCCTCACGGCGGCACTGCTCACCGCCGGTTGCGCCGCGCTCTTTGCCCGGGCGCTGCGCGGGCTCGCCCCGCAGGAAACGGGCGCCGGGCGATTGCCGAGCCTGACTCCTTAAATCCTGGAGGTCATGCCGCACCGCGGGAGCCTGCAGATTCAACATCGCGACGCTCTCAGACTTCCCCGTATGGGGTCTCTGCCCCAGCCCAAGTCTCCGGGCTATGTCGGGATGGCCCGCCGACTCCGTCCACCATGGATGGTTATGTGTTGTGTACTGGAGACGTCGTCAAACTTC
>WNEP01000866.1_pt1 | contig 15641 bp, 17 predicted proteins | sample 5399961 | NCBI WGS metagenome assembly WNEP01 (sample SAMN13153329, study PRJNA577476) | soil metagenome | isolation source: 20 cm grassland meadow soil pre-rain plot 5 | place: USA:California | collected 2015-09-08 | reverse complement strand
GAATAAGCCATGTGGAATGTCGAAGAGCGGTTCTCACCAAAGGCAATCGAGAGTCTCGCGGCGCTGGGATTTGCCGTGGGCAGCACGCGCGGCGTGGTGCGCGTCGAAAAATATGGCTGCGGCGCGGAGTTCCGCAAAGGCCCCGACGACCTCTATGAAATGACCGTTATTCCCACCATGATGTTGAAGGGCCGGTTCACGCGGCTGTGGGACGCCGGCTACCAGAAGTTTTTGCTCACCGACGACGGACAGAAATTGCCGGCGCTCGCGACGCATCTCCAAAACTTGCGGAAGTTCAACGAAGAACTGCGCACGGCGCTGGGTGTTCCAACCTTTTACAACGAAGCGCTTGGTTCCGTCAGCCAGGTCAGCGTCTACGACCGCGTCAAGGGACGCAAAGGCGACGTGCCGGACGAAAGCGTCGGCGCACGCGAGGTCGTTGGCGGCCGCTAGGATCGACAACCTTCTGTCACCAGAGTTCCGCCGATGATTTCAGCCTCCCCCGGCATCTTGAAGCTGCCGCCGGAACTGCTCCAGATCCACACGATGCTTCGCCGCTTTCCTCTGGCCGATGAAGATCACCGGAACATCCCAACCGTAGCGCTCCTTCAGGACAGGATCGGCATCTATATTGACTTCCCGTAGGGCGGCGCCGAATTCTCGCAAGAGCGGCGCGATGGCAGCCTTGGCTTCGTCGCAGAGGTGGCATCCGGGACGCGTGTAGAGAGTAACGTCGCGGGGCCCGGAGGCAGCAAGGCGGGCGTCTTCGGGATGAGCGCTCATCGTTTGAGTGCGCACCTGCATCTTAACGGGAAGCCAGCGCCGCTGGAAAGGATGAGCGCATACTATCAAGGCAGACGGTGCGAAGCGTTTCAGAAGAGGCGGAGCGAATGGGAAGAGTCGTAGCGCTGATGGACGATTTGTTCTTCCAGATGAAGCTGGCGGAAACCGCGAAGCAGGTTGGCGTGGAAGTGAAAGTGGCGGTGAATAGCGAGGCCTTGATGGGACTCATGGCGAGCGAGCCAAAGCTGGTCATCGTGGACTTGAACGCGCGGAGCCAGCCCATCGCGGCGATTGAAAAGTTGCGGCAGGCGCGGAAGGACGTTCGCGTGGTCGGTTTTCTGTCGCACGTGCAAAGAGATCTTGCTGTTCAAGCGCAAGCCGCTGGCTGTGACGAAGTTCTGCCGCGTTCGAGCTTCACTCAGAATTTGGCTGCGATCCTGAGCGCGGCAAAGGATTGATGTGAACGCGGCTAAATCGAACGCTCTCGAACAAATCTTCTTCGTGAGCTGCGCCGTTCTGCTGACTGGCGCCAGCGTGCTTGCGCAAGATACCAGCAGCACGCCCAGCAGTAGTTCAGCGAGCGCACCAAGCGAGACAGTAAATAATGCCGGACCCGGCGCCGCATTAAAAGGCGCACTTTCCGCGGCTTGTTCCCAAAATCAAATTGAGTTCGTTCGTTTTCTCACGGCTCGCAACAAAGAAGCGTTTTCCCGCATGACGCCGCCAGCCCGCCTCGCGTTCATGAAGCGCTTCGTGCTGCTGAATGAGCCGGGCAAACCCACAGTTTCGGCAAATCCCGCCGGGCGCCCCATTCTCCGCTGTGAGACTCCTGACGTCACCACCGAAATGCAGATCGGTGGCGCCGATCTCCGAGACAATATTGTGTTTTTTCCGATGGAGCTGCGCAATGCCGCGGACACGACAGGCGCGAGCGTTCATCGAATTACTTTAGGCCTACTCCGCGAGAATGGGGAATGGAAGCTGCTCTCGCTCGGTCTCCTTCTCCTGGACCTTCCTTCGCTGGAAGTCGAATGGGATGCCGCCGAGGTGGAACAAACGGAAAAAAGCGCCCTGGAAACTCTGAACAAAGTTGCCGGCGCCGTCGAAGCTTACCGCAATAAGTATGCGCACCTGCCCGAATCGCTCGCCAGACTAGGTCCGCCGCTCCACGGCGCAGCGAATGGCGAAGCTGCCGGGCTACTCGATTCCGATCTCGCGAACGGAATGAAAAACGGCTACACCGTTCGCTACGTGATTGTCGGCGCGAGCACGCTAGGTGCTCCGGCTAAATACGAGCTGGCGGCGACTCCTCTGCAATACGGGCGCACCGGACGCCGCTCGTTCTTCCGCGATTCGGGCGGTGTTACGCATGCCGCTGATCGGCACGGTGCGGTCGGCAGTGAAACGGACCCCAAGGTGGAATAGAACTTCTGCCAGATCGTCCCCGTTAACGTAACAGGCGCTTAGCACTTTCATGGGTTTGTGCGCCGAGAGACTTGGCGCTACTATCGTGCGATTCACTATGCCTCGAAAATCCCCATGGCGACTCCCGCTTTTTCTCTTCGCCGTTTCCCTGCTCGCTCCTGTTCGCGCGTTGGCGCGGCCGCAAAGCAATTTCACGTACGGACCACTGCCCGTCTTCGAACTTCACAGCGGCTTCTGGATCAATCTTCATCACACGCTCTATCACGAAGCCAAATTGCGGGCAGCCTCCGCCCGGCCGGACAAGGGTGCCAGGACGTCAGATCCAACTCTGAACACCGGGCCGGATGCGAAACCCGCTCTTACTTCCTCGGAACAGCACATCTGGGATGATGCCGTCGCGTACTACGTCTCGAACTACGCCACCAAGGATCTGCTCTTTTCCACCGAGCTCATCCAGCTAAAAGATCAACTCGGCGATTTTGAGGATTGCGATGAACTCTCTGGAAGGAAACGAAGATTCTGCGACGCAGGCCTGCCCGCAAAGCTGACGCAAGTCCTGGAATCCGCCGCGCCCGTTTACCGCGCGCATCTTTGGCCGGAGCACGACCGCGCTAACCGTCGCTGGATTATGCGCGTCGCCCCGCTTGTGCGCGAACAAGGTGTGGGCCTCTCAGAACGGCTTGCGGATATTTACCAGGCGCGCTGGCCGCGCGAGAAAATCCGCGTCGACCTAACAGGCTATGCGAATTGGAGCGGCGCCTATACCACCGCCGATCCCTTGCGCGTTACGATCTCCAGCCTGGACTCTCGCAATCAAGGCGCTGCGGCTCTGGAAGTTTTATTCCACGAGGGTTCGCACGGTATCGCCGAGCCTGTGCAGGCTGCCATCATCCGCGAATGCCACCAGCGTGACAAAGCCATCCCTCGCGACCTTTGGCACGCTCTGGTTTTCTACACCACAGGTGAGGTCATCCGGCCAGTGCTCGGCTCCTCCGGTGCGACCGCTGGAGACCAGGATGGCAGCGTCCCTGGCGGCGGCTACACTCCTTACGCTTTGCGCGAGGGCCTCTATCAGCGTGGTTGGAGCGAGTATTTCAAGCTGCTGCAAAAATTCTGGCAGCCCTACCTCGATGGCCACGCCTCCTTCGATGACGCCATTGCTCGCATGGTCTCTTCACTTTAATCCTCAAGCCGCGGCTGCCGCTTCTGCATCGGCCAATTGTTCGCGGGGTACCAATGTGCTAGGCTTCCCTTTGCAAGAAATCGCCCGGCCCTGCGCCAAGCAAGCCCCTGCGACGCGCGCCTTTTCTGCCGTTCGTCTCCGATAGACCACTCGTTTACGGGAAAGTCTCTCTGGGAAGAACCAAAGCCAGGGCGAGGCGGCCGCTCCGAGGTTGCGTAGGAAACGACCTGACTTTGCGGGGTCGCACCGGAAAAGGAAACGGACACGCCCATGCCCGGCCAACAAACAGCCTCGAAAACCGAGAAGGAAACGGTCGAGATCAAGCTGGCGCATTCCCCGGATTCCGATGATGCCTTCATGTTTTATGCCCTCGCCACTCATAAGCTTGCCACGCCCGGCTACAAGTACACACACATTCTGTCGGATATTCAATCGCTCAACGAAGCCGCACTCAGCGAAACGTACGACGTTACCGCGATCAGTTTTGCCGCCTATCCTGTCATTCGTGACAAGTACATCCTGCTTGATTGCGGCGCCAGCTTCGGCGAGGGCTACGGCCCCATCGTCGTTTCCACCAAATCGCTGAAGCCCGCCGAGCTTGCGGGCAAGCGCATCGCCGTGCCCGGGCTAAAGACCTCCTCCTATCTCTCTCTTAAACTCTACGAGCCAAATTTTGAACCTGTGGTGATGCCCTTCGACAAGATCATCGACGCCGTTCAGAAAGATCTGGTCGAAGCTGGACTTCTCATTCACGAAGGGCAGCTTTTCTTTCCCAAGATGGGATTGCACCGCGTAGTCGACCTGGGCATCTGGTGGCAGGAATTGACGGGTTTGCCCCTCCCGCTGGGTGGGAACGCGGTGCGCCGCGCGCTAGGGCCGGAGCTCGGCCGGCAAATCTCCAGGACGATCCGCGACAGCGTTTCCTACGGCCTCGAACACCGAGAAGAAGCCCTGAACTACGCCATGCAGTTCGCCCGCGAGATGGACACGGATCTCGCCGACAAGTTTGTAGGCATGTACGTGAACAAATGGACGCTCGGCTACGGCGAAAAGGGTAGGAAGGCCGTCAAAGAGCTGATCAAGCGCGGCACGAAAGCCGGACTGCTGCCCGGCCCGCCCACCGTCGATTTCCTCGGCGAAGACTGAATCATCGAAACCCTTAGGCGCAATCCCGTAATTAACGCCGAAGCGTGATTCTTGCCTTTTTCCTTCTGTGCACGCGCCTTGACGCTGTCCCGCGAATCCCTTAGTGTCTTTGGGCTGACATGAGAACAAGAAATGCGCTTTGTTTGGGAGTTTTCCTCTTTGGTCTGACGCGGGCACTGGCCTTCTGCCAGGCCGCCCCGGATTCCCGCGACCGTCCCCACGACGCACAGGGTTGGCCGACCCAGGCTGTTCGCGCCAGCCATGGCATGGTAGCCACCGACGAAGAATTCGGCTCGGAGGCCGGAGTCGAAATCCTGAAGCGCGGCGGCAACGCTGTGGACGCTGCCGTTGCCACCGCTTTCGCGCTCGCCGTCGTCGAACCTGCGGCGGGCAACATCGGCGGCGGCGGATTCATGTTGATCCGTCTTGCCAACGGGAAGACCACCTTCCTCGACTACCGCGAGGTGGCGCCGGACAAAGCCACGCGTGACATGTACATTGGCAAAGAAGGCAAGCTCGACGAAGAAGCCTCCGTCATCGGCTATCAATCGGTTGCCGTGCCTGGAACCGTCGCCGGCCTTGCTCTAGCGCTGAAGACTTACGGCTCGATGAAGCTTGCCGACGTTATAGCTCCAGCCATTCGTCTGGCCGAAAACGGGTTTCCCATCAGCAAGAGGCTGGCCCAAGAGTTCGAGGATCATCGTCCTGCTCTCCAGCGCTTCGCCGTCAGCCGCCGAATTTTCCTGAACGACGGCAAAATGTTTCAGGCCGGAGACACGTTCCGGCAGGCCGAACTTGCCGCCACACTCAAACGCATCGCCAGAAACGGCGCAGCTGAATTCTATAGTGGCGAAACTGCCCACGCACTTGTGGACGAGGCGTCCCGCCTGGGCGGCCTCATCAGCCTCGATGATCTAGCGAAATACCAACCGAAGGTCCGTGAGGTTCTGCGTGCGAAATACGACGTCAGCGGCCATGCCTGGGAAGTCCTCACTTCGCCGCCGCCCAGCTCCGGTGGCGTTGCCATCATCGAAGCGCTCAACATGCTGCAAAGCGTGCCGCTCAAGGGCTGGGACGATGTCGAAAGCGTTCACATGGTTGCCGAAGTGATGCGCCGCGTTTTTGCCGACCGCGCCGCGTATCTTGCCGATCCCGACTATTCAAACGTTCCCGTCGCCGGTCTCATCGATCCTTGTTACGCCAAGGAAGTTTTCGCCACTGTTGACACTCAGCACGCGTCATCGAGCAAAGCCATCAGAGCCGGCAATCCTCACACGTGCGGCGTGTCCGCGGGCAATACGACTTCTCCGGAAATTCTCGTTAGCCTTGGTGAAGGCCCGCACACCACCCATTTTTCTGTCGTCGATGCGGCTGGCAACGCTGTCGCCAGCACGTACACGCTGAACAACAGCTACGGTTCGCACGTCACCTGCTCCGCGGGCTTTCTCCTGAATGACGAGATGGACGACTTCACGACGCAGCCCGGAGTGCCAAATGCGCTCTTTGGACTGGTGCAATCCGAAGCCAACGCCATCGCGCCCGGCCACCGCCCGCTTAGTTCCATGACGCCCACGATCCTGCTGCGAGACGGCAAACTCAGCTTCGTGACAGGCTCTCCCGGCGGTCCCACGATTATCTCCGCGACCTTACTCAGTGTTTTGAACTGGATTCGCCTCGGCATGGAGCCGCAGGCGGCCATCAATGCGCCGCGATTCCATCATCAATGGATCCCCGATCGCATTTTGATGGAGCGTGCTTTTCCAGACAGCCTGGAGGCCGCGCTGAATGCCCGCGGCCACGCCACGCGCCGCGTTGGGCACATGGGCTTGGTCAACGCCATCGCCATTGATCCGGAAAACGGTAACCGGCTGGGCGCAGCCGATCCGCGCCACGACGGCGCAGCCGTGGGATACTAAGGAGGATCGAAACCAAAGCCCTTTAAGCGGGCGAAAAAGAAGCGCTACGGCTGCGGCTAGGCGCTTCGGGGAACTCGAACGAATCATGCAGAGACTACTGTCAACTTATCTCTTTGTGTCCCGAAAACTGACGCCGGAACTGCTCGGACAGATTTCTGAGGCTGGATTCCAAGGAGTCGAGATTTTCTGCACGCGCAGCCATTTCGAATACGCGATGAAACCGGAAATCCAAACGGTTGCCTCCGCGCTCGAGCAACACGGTCTGCAGCTTGTCTCGCTCCACGCGCCGACGAGCCGCGACGTGAGCGCCATGCGCGAAAGCGGCACTCCGCTCTCCATCTGCGAAGTCGAGCGCGTTCGCCGTGTCGAAGCCATGGACGAACTGAAACGCGTCATCGACGTCGCGGAAGACTTGCCCTACGCGCGCCTCATTCTTCACATGGGCGGCCCGCGCGAAACAGCCGATCCTCGCAAGCGCGACGCCGCGTTCAGTTCACTCGAGCATCTCATCTTGCACGCGCACCACGTGGGCGTCACCATCTGCGTTGAGAACACCAGCAGCGAAATGGGCGATCCCAGCTACCTCCGCGATTTCGTCGACGAAACTCGCCTCGTCGGCCTGCGCTTCAATTTCGATATCGGCCACGCGAACCTCTCCGATATTCCTGAAGACGAGCGCCTCGAAAAGAGCTTTTCTCCACTTCGCGATTTTGTGTCCTCCGTCCACCTTCACGATAACCGCGGGGAGAAGGACGAGCACCTTCCACCTTATGACGGCACCATCGATTGGCCCGCCGCCATCAAGCTCCTAAAGACTGCGCCGGAACTGAAGCTGCCACTGCTGCTGGAATTGAAAGAAAAGACCGGCCCCGAAGCGCCAAGCGCCGCCGAACAACTCACCACCGCCCGCAAATCCATGGATCGTTTTGAAAAGGCATGGAACTCCGCAAAATGAACGTCGCGAATGAAACGGGCCAGATGCCCGCGATCACGATCGAGCAGGCAGGCAACTACGACGGCCAGGAAGTCATTCTCAAAGGCTGGCTTTACAATCTTAGGGAGTCGGGCAAATTGCTCTTCCCGATCTTCCGCGACGGGACCGGCATCATCCAAGGCGTTTGCGCGCTGAAAGAAAATCCCGAAGCGTTCCAATCGCTGAAGGGCCTAACCCAGGAATCCAGCGTTATCGTTACCGGCAAAATCCGCGCGGAAAAGCGCGCCCCCGGCGGCTACGAAATTGGCGTCAGCAAGATTCAAATCGTCCAAAAAGTCCCCGAGAGCACGCCCTTCCCCATACAGTTAAAAGAGCATGGCGTCGATTTTCTCCTCGATCAGCGCCATCTGTGGATTCGCACGCCACGGCAGGCCGCGATCCTACGCATCCGTGCTGAGGCCATCCGCGCCGCGCGCGAATTCATGGACGCCCAGGGCTACACGCTCACCGACGCTCCGATGTTCACGCCCGCTGCATGCGAAGGCACGTCCACGCTCTTCGAAGTGAACTACATTGATGACCAGAAAGCCTACCTCACGCAGAGCGGACAACTCTACGCCGAAGCCATCGCCATGGCTCTTGGCAAGGTTTACACATTCGGCCCGACGTTCCGCGCCGAAAGATCCAAAACCCGCCGCCACCTCACGGAATTCTGGATGCTCGAGCCCGAAGCTGCCTACGTCGAGTTCGAGGAAATCATGACGCTTGGCGAAGGCCTCGTCAGCACCATCGTGCAAGGCGTCCTCAAGAACAAATCGCGAGAGCTAGAAACCCTAAAGCGCGACACGACCAAGCTCGAACACGTGAAGCCTCCGTTCCCGCGCATTAGCTACGAAGACGCCGTCTCATTGCTGAACAAGAACGGCAATCCCGCCAAATTCGGAGACGACTTCGGCGGCGACGAAGAAACCATCATCTCCAGTTCCTTCGACCGCCCCGTGCTGATTCATCATTATCCCACTTCGATTAAAGCCTTTTACATGCAACCGGACGCCCAGCGCCCCGAGCTTGCCCTCGCCTTCGACATGATCGCCCCCGAGGGCTACGGTGAAATCATCGGTGGCAGCCAGCGCATCCACGATTACGACTTGCTCCTCAAGCGCCTCCAGGAGCACAAACTGCCCGAAGAGGCTTTCCAGTGGTATCTTGACCTGCGGCGCTACGGCAGCGTTCCTCATTCCGGCTTCGGACTGGGCCTCGAGCGCACTGTCGCCTGGATTTGCGGTACCGAACACATTCGCGAGGTCATTCCCTTCCCTCGCATGATTTACCGCGTGTATCCTTAGAGCCGGGGGTAGTTCAGCAGTTTTCCCGCTGTTCGCGCAATTCTGTTGAGATAATAACCGGCCTGAATTTTGTGGCAGAGCTGCCGCTGAGCCACTGGTTCGGTTTTTTCACAGTTCACCAGCTTCTAGTCACAATCACGGAGTCATTTCATGGCGCAAAAAGTTCGCATTATCGGCGTCCCCATGGACCTCGGCCAAAGCCGCCGCGGCGTGGACATGGGCCCCTCAGCGTTGCGCGGCGCTGGCCTCCAATCCAGTATCAAGAAGCTCGGCCTCCAGGTCGAAGATATTGGCAATCTCTCCGTCAAACAGCCAGAAGAGATGCCCGTCGGCGAAAAGCGCGCCAAATACTTGCAGGAGATTGCTGAAACATGCGGCGATGTCGCCGCCGCCGCCGAAAAGTCCTTAAATGAAGGGTTTCTGCCGCTCGTGCTGGGCGGTGACCATTCCATCGCTGCAGGCGTAGCCGCCGGCGTCGCCAATTATTTCCGCAAAGATAAAAAGCAGATCGGCTACCTCTGGCTCGACGCCCACGGCGACATGAATACGCCAGAGTCCTCTCCCTCGGGCAACGTGCATGGCATGCCCCTCGCCGCCATCATGGGCTACGGCGCGACCGAGCTTGTCGATCTCCTCGGCTTCAAGCCAAAAGCCGAGCCTGGCAACATCGTCATCGTTGGCGCGCGCGATCTCGACGCCCAGGAACGCAAAATCGTCAAGAAATCCGGCGTTCACGTCTTCACTATGCGCGACATTGACGAGCGCGGCTTGCGCGACGTGATGTCCGAAGCTCTCAAGTACGCCATGGACGATACTTCTGGCATCGCCGTCAGCCTCGACATGGATTTCGTCGATCCCGCCGATGCGCCCGGCGTTGGCACTCCCGTACGCGGTGGCGTCACCTACCGCGAAGCCCATCTCGCCATGGAAATGATTGCCGACACTGAATCTATGGTTTCTCTCGAAGTCGTCGAGATCAATCCCATCCTCGACGAGCACAACCGCACGGCTCTGCTCGGCGTCGAACTCGTCCTCTCCGGCCTGGGACAGAAAATCCTGTGACCACTTATTAGTTGTCAATTCAGAACGCGGAGAAAAACAACCGCTCCACCAATCGCCCTTTTTCACTTATAACTGAAAACTGATAACTTTGAACTGCACAGCCCGGCAGAATGAGACCGACTCGTGACTCCCGACAACAAAAAACGACTTCGCATTGGCATCCTCTTCGGTGGCCGCTCCGGCGAACACGAAGTTTCCCTCGCCTCCGCTGCCTCCGTTATTCGCGGCCTCGACCCTGACAAATACGAAGCAGTGCCCATCGGCATCACCAAGGAAGGCCACTGGCTTGTCGGCGCGGGCGCGCAAAAAATGTTGCCGGAGGTTTTGAAAGGCGGTCAGCGCGTAATGATGACTGCCGACCCCACCGACGCTGCCCTTGTAAGGCTGGATGGAAGCGGAGGCGGCCAGCGCATTGACGTCGTTTTCCCCGTGATGCACGGCACCTTCGGCGAGGACGGCACGATTCAGGGACTGCTCGATCTCGCTGGTTTGCCCTTTGTCGGCGCAGGCGTCCTCGGTTCCGCCATCGGCATGGACAAGGACGTCGCGAAGCGCCTGCTGCAAGTCGCGAAAATTCCCGTCGTGCCTTGGATCACCGTGCACCGCCACGACTGGGAAAGTAAAACGCACGCGATCCAAACTGCGATCGAAGCGCAATTCGAGTACCCCGTTTTCGTGAAGCCCGCCACGCTCGGCTCTTCCGTCGGCATGACCAAAGTTCACTCGCGTGAAGAACTTGCCCCTGCATTGAACCTGGCGTGCGAGTTTGCAATGAAAATTCTCGTCGAAGAGTCCGTCAACGCTCGCGAAATCGAAGTTTCGGTCCTAGGTAACCACAACCCGAAGGCGTCCGTTGCCGGGGAAATCGTCCCGCACCGCGAATTTTACGATTACGCAGCCAAATATCTCGAAGAAGGCACGCAGCTCCTGATTCCTGCGGACCTCAAACCCCCGCAAGTAAAGAAATTCCAGAACTACGCCGTAGATGCCTTCCGCGCGCTCGAACTCAGCGGCATGGCCCGCGTTGATTTCTTCCTGGAGAAAAATGGCAGCAAGATTTATCTCAATGAAGTGAACACCATCCCCGGCTTCACTTCCATCAGCATGTACCCAAAACTCTGGGAAGCCAGCGGCATTCCTTTTCGCGAACTCATCGACAAACTAATCGAATTAGCCCTCGAACAGCACGCGGAAAAAGCCCGCACCAAATACCAGATCGAACTCCCTGCCGGTGCCGGCGGGGCCCTCGAAGGCTGATTCCGCCTAAAGGAAGTTAGTAAGCGGCCGCGGCAATCGATCGAACGGTGGACCAACTCGCATCAACCAATTCGGTTTCCGCCTTTTACTCGGACGCAGTGAGTCTGATACGATTTTGCTGTTGCTGAATGACGCTGGGATGGCGCCGATGCAACAGCACCGTACGATTCTGACGCTCGCAGGGCAGGAGACTACTGAATGTCACTTCTCAACCCACCTGCCAAACCAGATAAATCGCGGGCCATGGCCTTCACTATTGCGGCGCTTGCCGTGGTCGCGATTGTCGTGCTGTGGTACACGTTTCGCTACTACCCGGAAAAGAAGGCTGCGGAGCGTTTCTTCGACGCCCTCATCGCGGGCGATACCACCAAGGCTTACGAACTCTGGAAGCCCGGTCCCTCCTACACGATGAAGGATTTTCTCGCCGATTGGGGACCGCAAGGCTATTACGGCCCGGTGAAAAGTTACAGAATTGTCCGTGCCAAAGCGCCAAGCGGTTCGAACGCCGTTGCTATTTCGGCCGAGGTCAGCCCCTTCTCGCCAATGCCCGACGCTTCCGACACGGAAAAAAGCCGCAAGACCAAAGTCGTCGAAGTTTGGGTGCTCGCTTCCGACAAATCGTTCAGCTTCCCCGTTCCTTGACGACCTTGATGTTTTTTCAAAAATGATTCATCTCGGTTATTGGCGAATGTCGTCCAGCGCGTGAACGAGCTCCTTGGGGCTAGCGCTAGCCGTGCCGAGCTTACCGACTACCACGCCGGCTGCGGTGTTGGCGAGCATCGCAGCATCGACGAGCGGCGCCCCGGCTGCAACGGCCAACGCCAGAACACTGAGAACAGTGTCCCCTGCACCGGTAACGTCAAAGACCTGCCGGCCGGTGGCTCCGCGCTCGATTCCCGGCTGCCCCACGCGCGCGTAGGTCACTTCAAAACCAGTCGCGCGAATGTGCAGGTGGCGCGGCGAGGACTCCTCAAACACGCTCATGCCCTTTTCGCCCCGCGTAATCACCACCGCACCGCAGCCAAAATGCGCGAGCAGTGCGCGGCCCGCCTCTTCCACGGATTTCTCATCCGCTACCGAGCGTGTGACGTAGAAACCCGCTTCTTTGGCATTGCACACGATTGCCCGGGCCCCGCGATACGCGTAGAGCCTGGACGTTTTTGGCTTCACGAAGACAGGAACATTTAATTGATGCGCGGCGCTCAAGACGCGGTCGGCAAAGTCATCCGTGATCAGGCCTTTGTCGTAATCGGAAAGCAGCAATGCGTCCAGCTTCTTGAGCGCGGAAAATAAACTTCGGAGAAGTTTTTCCTGCGTTTCGGCGCGCAGCGATTCCCGCCGTTCATGATCGACGCGCACCACTTGCTGGTGCCGCGCGATGATTCGCGTTTTCACCGTGGTGACGCGTTTGGAATCGGCGATGATGCCTTTGGCTGCGATATTTGCAGCGCTCAGGCATTTTTGCAACGCGCGTCCGGCCTCGTCATTCCCAATCACTCCAAACGCTTCTACTTCCCCGCCGAGCGTCGATATGTTTGCGGCCACGTTCCCGGCGCCGCCCAGGCATTCGCTCTGCTCCACGAAATCGACAACGGGAACAGCCGCTTCCGGCGAAAGGCGCGAAGCCGTGCCCCACAAGTAGCGGTCCAGCATCAAGTCGCCGAGCACGCCGATGCGCTTCCCGCGCAGGCGCGGGATCAATCGCTTCAACCGGGGAACGGCGTCGGCAATGTTGGCGGGCATGAAGTGTCTTCGATTATTCCTCGGCGATCTTCGCTTCTTCCGGCAGCATCACGGGAATGTCATCGCGCACCGGATAGACGCGGCGGCAGGTGACGCACTTCAAGCCGGATCCGTCGCTCAGCAGTTCCACGCGCGTCTTGCAAATGGGACAAACCAGAATGTCGAGAGCATACTTCGGAATCGCCATGATCGTCTCCACAAGAAAACCCTAAGACCTCCAGATTCGTGAATAGGCACTGTATCAAACGGCGTTTCACACCGGCAACTGGACGGAATCGTCCCAATCGCAAGCCTGCGCTCGCTTTGTCCACGGCACAAGCAAATCAAACTCTTGTGCAAGTAAGAACTCCAAGACCAAAACTGACCCTCCGACCAGTAGTTTTTGGAACGGCAAACGCAGTAACCTGACGGGGATTACGGGGTTGAATCCCTTCCAGTGGGAGTGTAGCCGTGTATTGCGACCGCTGTGGACTGAACTTCCTGCCCAAACAGTCCGTGTGTACTCGCTGCAAAAGAGTGCCCACGCGGTACTGGTTTCAATTCATGAGTTTGGTGACGATTTTTGTCGCCGTGCTGTGCAATAGCATTCTTGGGGTGTTCTTGTTGCCCCGGCTGGCGATGGCCAAGCACGGGCAAATCTTGTTTCGCAGTTGGTACTGGTTCGATCAGAAATTCGCCCTGTACGGCTGGGTGCCTCTAGCCGCCGCCCTGCTCGCTTGGGACTATTTTGTCTGGAAAGAGGCCCGGCCGAAGGTCAAGGGCTGGTTCACGCGCAAACTTTTGACGTTCTCGCTGGCCGCTGGCGTAGCTCCGCTGCTTCCCTGGTGGATTCCCGCAGGCCAGCCACCCGCGCAATTCTTCGCTATGATCGGCCGGCACCAGGGCGTGCCCATCCTGCTGGCCTGGGGCGTGGTAACGGTTGTCACCATTGTTCTCTGCATTGATCCCGAATCCCGCGACTACTTGCTGGGCCACGGTAGAACCTTGAGCGTCGTTAGCACCGGAATGCTCTTGCTGGTCCTCACCATGACCGTGATCGGCTGGTCCCTGACCTACTGATCCAGCATTCGCCTATCACCACGCTCGAAACTCCTGTCACCCTTTTCGTCGTAGTTCTCCTAAGGCTGCGTCGCCCGATCGATGAAGCTGGCGATCTGATTGTGCAGGCTGACGCGGTCCTGGTCATGCAGGTACATCATATGGCCTGCGTTGTAATAATCCTCCTTGATGTTTTTCTGCAGCGCGTCGGGAAGCCCCAAGTGCTCCATGGTAAATTCCGTGGCGAAAAACGGCGTAGCCAGGTCGAAATAGCCATTTTCGACCTGCACTAGCAAGCGTGGATTGGTAATCATCGCTTGGGCGAGATCCTGGTCAACGTTTGGCGCGCCAGGGAAAAAACCGCCGCGGTCCGCTTTCCTTGCGGACCCAGTTCCAGCTGCCGCCACCTGCCCCGCTGGTGTTGTGATAAACCTTATCCTTTCCGAATCTCAATTCGTCGTGATTGTAGGAATTGATCAACGCCGTGAACGCACCTCCCACGGCGGGTCCTTCGGGGTCTCCTTGTGCGTTTTCCTCGAGCAGATCGTAGGTATAGCCGGTGAAGCGCGCGTCAATGCGGCCGGTGGTCAGGCGAGAGCTGCGCTGCAATTCCGCGCGGAATTGGCTGAGATTGACCCGAAGATCGGCCTTGATCAGATAGTCTTCACTCAGGCCGGTGAGGTAGGAAACCTTTTTTGCAACCGCAGCTTTCTCCCCGGCGGAGAGCTGCCCGCCCTTGAAGAGCGCGGACGCGTAATCGCCCTGCGCGTATTTGCGCGCTTCTTCAACGAATCCCGGGAGATCGGCGGGGCGATCCTTCAGGAGTTTGTGGTACCAGGCCGTGGCCGCATAACTCGGCAGATAAAAAATGAACGGCCGGTCATCTCCCGGCGCGAAGGTCAGTGAAGAAAGATCGAGAACGGAGGAAATCAGCACGATGCCGTTCAAGTGTACGGTGTCTCGCGATTGCAGGTAATTGCCCAGCGCCGCCGAGCGGAACGTGCCGTAACTTTCGCCGATTAGGAATTTAGGCGAGTTCCAGCGGTCGTTGCGGCTCAAATAGGCGACAATGAATTGCGCGAACGCTTCCACGTCCTCGTCAATACCGTAAAAATCCTTGTTCTCTGCTTTGCAGATGGCGTGGCTGTACCCCGTGCCCATCGCGTCAATGAAAACCAGGTCCGTTTTGTCCAGCAAGGTTTCCGGGTTGTCCATGAGTTTGTAAGGCGCGGGGGGCGTGAAGGTGCCGTCAAGAGTGTGCGCCCTCCGCGGCCCGAACGCGCCCATGTGCAGCCACATCGTGGCTGAACCCGGTCCACCGTTGTAGAGGAACGCCACCGGGCGCGTGCTCAAGTCCTTCACATCGCTGCGCGTGTAAGCTGCGGAATACATCAATCCTGTGGATTCGCCTTTTTCGTTCTTGAGCAGCGTCGTGCTGGCAGTCGCTTTGTAAGGAATCGTTTGGCCGCCCATCTTGATGCTGTGCTCGGTTACCGATGACTCTTCTTTCGACGTGGCCGCGTCGCACTTATCGGCGGACTTTGCTTCCGGCGCTTTCGCTTCTCTTTCCTGCCCCCGGGCAATGGGCAGCGTGGCCTGCGCGAACCACAAACAAATTCCTGCTGCATAAAGATACCGGCTTTTTTTCATGCGCTTGCTCCCCCTTCTCGAACTCTGTCTGGCTCTGTTCGCCAGCGCGCGATTTTATGTCCCTCGGCAAAATGAGTCAAAGGAGGCACCCGCAGCCAAGCGAAATTTGAGGAGCCGCAAGCCGATCAGCGCCGTTTCTTGCTTTCATTCTGCGCGAT
>WNEP01000865.1_pt1 | contig 15642 bp, 10 predicted proteins | sample 5399961 | NCBI WGS metagenome assembly WNEP01 (sample SAMN13153329, study PRJNA577476) | soil metagenome | isolation source: 20 cm grassland meadow soil pre-rain plot 5 | place: USA:California | collected 2015-09-08 | reverse complement strand
GCGCGTTAATCGCTTTTTCAAGCTCCGTGAGGCGTAACGGATCTAACTGCAGTTCCATGAGCTGGCGCGAGAAACTTGGCGTAGAGGGGTCGTCTTGCTGCAACACAGCGATTTGCGCGCAAACGGGCAGCGTTTGACAGAAGACTAGTGGAGCCAGGGCTATGATCCATCCCTTTTTTTTCACCACCGCTCGCCAATTAAGGCACTGAACTACCCTTCGCATTTTCAATCCTTGTCTTCAGTTCTGCGGTGGCCTTACTTGCGGGCACGAGTTTCAGCTCCAGTGCAATTTCCGCGAGCGCTTGGTCGTATTTCTTCTGCTCCAATAGAATCGAGCCAATCGCCAAATGAACTTCGGGCAATTGGGGATCTGCTTCCGCGGCACGCTGGAAGGCGGCGAGCGCTAGATCGTATTTTTCCTGAACGGCATATTCTTGTCCAAGACCCTGTTGCAATCGCGCGGAATTCGGGTTGATTCGCGCGATCTGCTGATACGACCAGCCGGAAAGTCTCATCCAGGCTTTGCCTAATTGATAGGAATATTCCGGTTCCTCCGGAGCCAACTCGACAAGCTTCTGGAGTTGTTGAGCCGCAGCGATCCAGTTTTCCGAGGCCTCATACGCGTTTGCCAACTGGAGGTGGGCCTGCGGTTGCTGCGGCATCAACCTGACCGCGCGCCGGAGTTCGCGTACCGCTTCCGCTTTTCTTCCAAGTACCAGCAGGCTCGCTCCAATTAGCAGCCGTGAGGGACCATAAGTAGGTTGGAGGGCCAATGCTTCGCGAAACTTCTGGACAGCTTCCAAATGCTTGCCGCGCATTTGGGCAATCACACCCAGGTTGTGATAGACGAGCGGATGCTTGATTCCTTGACGGAGGGCACTCGAGAAGACCTTTTCTGCCGAGTCGAGATCGCCGGACTTCAACGCCTCTATGCCTGGGGCCACCTGGGCTTCGAGCGAGGGCGACGGAGTTTCCTGCGCAGCACACCGAGTTGCCGCGGCGAGAAACAGCAACAGAAAAGTCTTGCTATGCAGGCGCCTCCGAAAAGGATTTCTAGATCGCATGATTCGCCGCAACACCTTGTAGGGACACGCAACTCGCAGACAGTATAAACCAGCGCAGGAGAGCGCTCCTATGGAAACGAACGAACCGCCTACATATAATTGTCTCGGTAAACTTCACAATCCCCCCATGAGAGAAAAGCCTAACGGTGGCTCCTGATGCGATCGCGCTGGCCAATTCCTGCAGTGGCTCTTGCGGTTTTGTTCTGCTCTTCGCGCTTGGGTTTTGCTTATTCTGCGCAGCTTCGGGCTAGCGAGAGAGAGCAGAAAATTCTGCGAATTCAACGACTAATACAGGAACATGATCTCGAGAAAGCGCACCTGGAGCTTGCAGAGGCTGCTAAAGAGTTTCCGACGGACGAGGGATTTGACAACCTGCTTGGCATCGTCGAGGCGCAGCAAGGCGCTTTCATCGCGGCGGAAAAGAGCTTTCGCCGAGCGATTGCAAAGGCCCCGAGATTCACGGGAGCTTACCTGAATTTAGGACGGCTGTATCAAGAGAACATCGCCGCCGATCCGCAGGCGCGGCGCAAGGCCCTCGACGTTTATAGACGAGTGCTCGATTATGACGCGGTGAACGCTGAAGCTAATTACCAGAGCGCGGCGCTTTTCTTGCAACAAGGCCAGTACCAAGTGTCACTCGATCGCGTTTCACGTCTCTCTGCCGAGCAGCGGAACAGTGCGCAAACACTGTCGATCCAATGCGCCGATTACGCTGGACTGGGCAACCGAAAGGGCGCTGAAGAGGCGGCCGCAAGGCTGATGGCCGCTCCGGATTTTTCTGAGCCGGACGCCCAACAAGCATTGTTAGGGCTGCTTCCAGGAAAGCGGGACGATCTGATTGTCTCTCTGCTGGAGAGCCTGCAAAGCCACGAGCAACTGGGGCTGGCCCTGCTGCAAGCGCTCGGCTCAGCTTATGAACGTATGAACCGGCTGGCAGAAGCGCGGGCCACACTGGAGAAGTCCTTCGGTGAAGGAAAGTCTTCGGTAGCCTTGCTAACGGAGTTGGCGCGTATTGCCCACCTGCAAAAGGACAATCAAGGAGCCCTAGGCTACTTGGCGCATGCGCGAGACCTGGAGCCCGGCAAGGCCAGCTTGCATTATTACTTTGGCGTTGTGTGCGTGGACCTAAGCCTTATTGCGGAAGCCCGGAATTCGTTTGAAAAAGCGGTGCAGCTTGAACCGGAAAATCCGGATTATAACTATGCGATGGGGGCCGCCTCTGCTTTCCGGCACGATCCGGCGGAAGCAGTTCCATACTTCGAGAAATATCTTAAACTGAAACCGCAGGATCCACGCGGCAAGCTGGCCCTGGGTGCCGCCCTCTTCCGTGCCAAAGATTACGAGCACGCCCTTCCTTGGCTGAAGGAATCTGCTGGAATCCCCGGAACGGCCACAAGGGCTCATTATTACTTGGGGGCGATTGCGCTGGAGGAGGGCCAGCTCGACGAAGCTTTCGTCGAACTGCAGGAAGCCTTGAAAGCTAAATCGGATTTTACGGACGCTCTGGCGGAGCTGGGGCAGTACTATTTGAAGCGCAGAGACTACGCGCAGGCGGAGAAACAGATTCAACTTGCGTTGAAGACCGAGCCGGACCACTATGCCGCGAACTTCTATCTCTTGATGCTTTACACTCGTACCAAAGATGCGCGGCAAGAAGCGCAAGCTAAACGGTTTGATGAGTTAAGAAAAGTGCTAGCAGAAAAGACCCAGGAATTCCTGCGCATTGTGGACGTGCGTCCTTTTGAATCTCCATGAAGATGCTAGGTCACAAGTCGCAACTTCTTACTTTGTCCTTGGGACTAAGCTCTTTCTGGTTGCTGACGCTGGTGGTTGCCAGCTCGACCCGCGCTTATGGACAGTCATCGGCGCTAACCGAATGTACGCGAGCTCTTTATAGTGGGGACAATGCATTGGCTGTTCAACTGGCCGAGAAACATCTGAGCAAATACCCCAAGGATGTAGCCGTCCGAGTGGTTCTTGCCCGCGCTGAACTTGCCCAAGGTAAGCCTCTGCAAGCTTTTGATGAGCTGCAGAGAGCGCTGGAGTCCGATGCGAAAAACATTGATGCCCTCTATTACTTGTCCCTTGTCTCCAAAGAACTTTCGCACAGCGAATATGAGCGGCTATTCTCACTGGCTCCCGACTCCTTCCGCGCCCACCAACTTCTCGCCGAAGCTGCTTTAAGTGCTGACAACGCAAGCGAAGCCGAAAGAGAATTCAAGAGAGCCCTGGAAGTAAATCCTCGGTCTGTGCAGGTTTCGACGGAATTAGCCGAGCTGAAGCGTTCCCAGTCAAAATTTGATGAAGCCATCGCCTACTACGCCCAGGCAGAGAAGAATGGATCGTTGAGTTATGGCGTCGCTTACGGGTTGGGTGCTTGTTATACGTACAAGCAAGAATATCCGCAGGCGATTGAGTGGCTGCGGAAGGCGGTGGCCCTCGTCCCACGCTCCGCGGCCGGTCGGTTCGCTCTCGGCAACGCATTGTTTCAAAACGGACAATTCGAGGCAGCCGTCCCGGAATTGAATGAAGCCTTGCGTCTCGAGCCGCGGATGAAACAGGCGTATTTCCTCCTTGGGCGAGCTTATTCAAAACTGGGCCGCCAGGAGGAGGCGAGAGCGGCAATCAGAAAGCTAGACGAGCTCAACCGCTCCGAGGTGCCGGAGAAAGAGAAGAAACCCGGCCCCGATGGCAATCCAAAGCAGCGACGATAAAGCTCCTTGAAGACATTTTGCGGATGAATTTTACTTACAGTAATCCAGGTTATTTGGAAACTTTGAGCAGCGCTACACCGTGCTTCGGGACTTCCGTCGTATACGAATTCTGCGCGGTGCCCAGGTCCTTGTGATCCAGGAGGTCACGCAGTTTCGCCGCGGCAGGTCCGCCAATCGCTTTGAATTCGAGCGTCATTTGGATCGCGGACTCGCTGCGATTGAACAGTCCCACGGCTTGGCTGCCGTCGGCTAGTGGCTTGGCCCAAATTTCAAGCGGACCTTCTTGCCAAACCCGCCGTCCTTGAATCCCCTGGCTGTCCTGGTCAACTGCAATGACCTCGGAATTCGTGAGGAGCCCCTTGGTTTCTGCAGACATATCACGGAGGTCGTTTCCTGCCAAAAGGGGAGCGGCAAGCAGCGCCCAAAGCGCCATATGCGTCCGATATTCGTCGCGGTTCATGTGGCCATTGCCCACTTCCAACATATCCGGGTCGTTCCAGTGCCCGGGACCAGCGAATTGTTCCAGTCCGTTCTGTCCAAACCCAATCAAAGACATGCTGTCGTAACTGTCGCTGATGTCTCCTGTAGTCCTCCACAAATTGCCGGTTTTCGGTCCCCACCGCCACGGCGCCTTCACGCCCCAGTTGCAAATGCTGAACACAATAGGACGCCCGGATTGCGCAAGCGCATCGCGAAGTTTTGCATATTGCACCTCCGGATCGAGACCCTCCGAGTTGCACCAGTCGATCTTCACATAATCGATTCCCCAAGAGGCATACGTCTTGGCGTCCTGGACTTCGTGATTCAGGCTGCCCGGCCGCTTTTCGCAAGTGCCCGTGCCTGCGTCCGTGTAAAGGCCCAGCTTTAACCCTTTGCCATGAACGTGGTCCGCGAGGGCTTTCATTCCAGAGGGGAACCTTTGCGGATCCGCGACGATAGTCCCCTGGGCATCACGACTCACCTGCCAACAGTCGTCGATATTCACATACTGATAGCCGGCCGCCTGCATCCCGCTGCTAACCATCGCCTCTGCCATCTCCCGAATGAGTTTATCGCTCACGTTACAGCCAAACTTGTTCCAACTGTTCCACCCCATGGGTGGAGTCGGCGCCAGCAAGGAAGTTTGAGAGAGAGTAGATGGGGCGAGCAAGGCCACCGTATTCAGTAGAAGGAACGCACCCAGGAAAATACGAAGGGGAAGATATCGTAAAGGAATCATGGTTCCTCGCATATTCGGCAGACGTAAGCGCTTACGCAGCCTAGCACGACTTCGCAAAGAGTGCGATGCTATTTGGCACGGCTCCAGAAGGCTTGATCCTCAGATGCGAACCTTTTTAGGGATGGGATGCCGCATAATAAATGCAGCCCGCGACGTTTGAACAGTTACCAATTCTAAGGGCTGCCACGAAAACGAAACGATTTGAGATGAGAAGAAATCGTCGCTTGGGTTCTCTCGCGCTTATCTTCATTTCGGCATGGCTCTGGCCAGGCGCCGCCGCCCAAGAACCCGAGGATCGTAAGGCGGAAAAACTGAAACCCACGGGAGTTGCCACTGGTGCTCCTCACGCCCCCGTGAAAGATGCCATGTCCCGCCCGATCACGGCGGGAGGATTTGTGGACGACGCCCCAATCGTATTCATCGACATCACGAAACAGGCAGGCCTGGACAAATTCCGCCATCGCTCTGGGACTCCCGAGAAAGCAACTATCCTCGAGACACCCGGCTCCGGCGTGGCCCTCCTTGATTATGACAACGATGGCTGGCTGGACATCTATTTGCTCAATGGCTCCACATTTGCTGCCCTGAAGGGGAGAGAACCAGCCCCGCGCGCTATGTTGCTGCGCAACAATCACGATGGCACTTTCACCGATGTAACGGCCAAGGCAGGCGTGGCGAACGAGCGCTGGGGCTTCGGCGTGGCTGTGGGCGATTACGACAACGATGGCTGGCCAGATATCTACGTGTCTAACTACGGCAAGAACCGTCTCTACCATAACAATCACGATGGGACGTTTACGGATGTGGCGGAGAAAGCGGGCGTTAGCCTGGGAAGTTGGTCCACCGGGCCAACCTGGGGCGACTACGATCGCGACGGCCTGCTGGATTTGTTTGTACCAGGCTATGTGCAGTTCGATGCCGATCACCCTCCTGTCGCCGGCCAGGCTGGAATCCCGCTGAGCGCATGCCAATATCGCGGTGTGAACTTTTCAATGTGCGGGCCCCGGGGGCTCCCTGGAGAAACCAATCATCTGTTTCATAACAATGGTGATGGCACGTTCACCGACGTAAGTCAGAAGGCGGGCGTCGCCAACTCACAGAGGTTCTACGGCCTGGCCTCGGTGTTTGTGGACGCGGATGACGATGGCTGGGTGGACTTGGCCGTGGCCAATGATTCCGTGCCGCGGTATCTTTACCGCAATCTTCACGACGGCACTTTTGAAGATGTAAGTTATTTGTCCGGGTTCGCTTTGACAAACGAGGGACTGGCGCAAGCGTCTATGGGAATCGCCGTGGGGGACTACAATCGCGATGGCAAGGTGGATTTCTTGATTACTACATTTTCGGACGACTACAAGACACTCTACAGAAACGATGGTGGCAATAATTTCTCGGACGTCACGTTTCGGGCAGGATTGGGAGGCCCGACAATACCTTTCCTCGGGTGGGGAGCCGGATTTCTGGATTTTGATAACGACGGTCTTCCGGACATTTTCGTTGCCAATGGCCACGTTTATCCTTCGGTGGATCAGCGCGACTGGGGCACAACCTGGGCTCAGCGGCCACAATTGTTCCGGAATCTCGATGGGACCAAGTTTCAGGAAGTTCCCCCGGCCACAGGAAGCGGCTTGGCTGACGTAATACCCGCAAGGGGTGCGGCGTTTGGGGACCTTTTTAACGATGGGCACATCGATGTGGTGCTAAATAATATGGATTCTCCGCCCACGCTCCTCCGGAATGTCGTAAAGAACAGCAACCACTGGATTACTTTCAAATTGATTGGTGGAGCAAAGAGTCCCCGGGATGCCATCGGTGCGCAGATCTTCCTAACTTCGGGCGGTGCACGGCAGCGCGGCGACGTTTTCAGCGGAGGAAGTTATGCCTCAAGCTCTGATCTGCGTCTTCATTTCGGGCTGGGGGCAGCCACAAAAGTTGAAAAAGTTGAGATTCATTGGCCTAGCGGCAAGCGAGAAGAGATTGTTGTGCCGGGTGTGGACCGCATCCTGACCGTAGTGGAAGGACAGGGAGTCGTTGAGAAATAATCTCCGCAGGATCCTTTGCGTCAACCCAGAGTTCAAACCGGGAATGTGATGTTTCCACGCCTCATAGCTCGACAGTTTTGCATCTGGGGCGGGGCCGCGTGTGCGCTTCTTCTTTCTTGCGCAGCGCTCTCTCAGACAAAACCAGGCTACGCAGGCTCTCTTTCCGACTTTCGACCTCGAAAGGAGGTGCCGGGGGAGAGCTTTATAGGCCCAGGGGCGTGCGCCAGTTGTCACGCACAAAAAAGTAGCTCGCATTTGCAGACCGCTATGGGACATGCTCTGCAGAAGCCTACAGAAAGCGCTGTGTTGCGGAGTCATCCTAGGATGACGTTTCAGGCCGGGCGGTTTTCCTATCAAATCGTAAGTGACGGCCTGCAAAGCGTCTATCGTGTGACTGACGGAAAAGAAACCCTCAGTGAGCCGATCCTCTATGCATTCGGTAACGCCCACGTCGCCCAGACCTATGTGTTCCGCCGTGGTGGAAGGCTCTACGAAAGCCGCGTGAGTTACTACACGGCGATTGACGGGTTGGACTGGACCATCGGAGACATTCTTAATCCGCCGCCAAGCCTAGAAGAAGCCGCAGGCCGCGACATCGACGGCGATGAAGCTCGCAACTGCTTCAGTTGCCACGCCACTGCCGCGCTGGTCAACGGGAAAGTTCAGCTCGATCGCATAATTCCTGGTGTTACTTGCGAAGCTTGTCATGGGCCTGGAGAGAGGCATGCTGTCGCAAAACTCCTCGAAACAGGAGAAGACTCAGCTATCTTTAATCCCAAGAGGCTCGAACCGGAGACGCTATCTCAGGAATTCTGTGGGGCCTGTCATCGCGGTGTCGACACTGTCGCTATGATGCCGGACCTTGGGGGCCTGAGCAATGTTCGCTTCCAGCCGTACCGCTTGTTTAACAGCCGCGGACACGATCCCAAGGACGCGCATTTGGTGTGTACTGCATGCCACGATCCACATCTGGATTTGAAACAGAATGAGGCGGGCAGCGACTCAAAGTGTACAGTTTGTCATGAACCCAGTGGCGCAGCGCAAACGCCCGAAAAGATCCAAAACAAGGGAGCGGCTGGCAAAAGATGTTCCGTGGGAAGAGATAAGTGCGTCACCTGCCACATGCCCAAAGTGGAATTGCCCGGGGCGCACTTCAAATTTACCGATCATCGAATCCGAATCGTTCGGCCTAAAGAACCGTACCCTTATTGAGTGAAAATCCTAAGATCCCTTGATCCCAGAGCCCTCGATGATGGTGATGTAGCGATCGATGGGGAGGTTTGTGAAGCTCTCGACGCGCCCACTGGGCTGAGGCCAACGAATCTCCAGCTTGTCTATTCTCGTCCGCTTGCCAATCCCAAGCACATCCCGCGGATCATGCGAGGAAAGATAGCTGCCACCTCCCACTTTGAGTTTGCTTCGTTTCAAATCTCCTGACTGCCATGTGATGGTTGCGCCGATGGCATCCGGGTTGGATTTCTTGCCAATCAAACGCGCGCCCAGCCAATGGTTTTCAAGAACCGCGACATTTTTCAACAAGAGGGGAGGTCCATCGTTAATGGCGACCAGAACGTCGACCGCACCGTCGTTATTGAAATCGCCGATAGCCATGCCTCTCGCCGCAAAGCTTTGCGTGAATGCCGGACCGGCGACCGCGCTGACATTTTCCAGTGTGTGGCCGTTGTTGTGAAACAGCAGCAGCGGTTCTTTGTAGCTGACATGACTCGAATGCGACTCGATCTGGTCATCCGGATGGCCGTTGGCAATGAAGAGATCCACGTTACCGTCGTTGTCATAATCAAAAAACTTCACGCCCCATCCGCTCATCAGCCGCGTCAAGCGGCCGAGACCCATCGGCCCTGCCCGGTCTTCGAACGAAAGATCATGACTGTTGCGGTAAATGGAATACATTTCCTGATCCACATTCGTGACGAAGAGATCCTGCCAACCGTCCTGATCAAAATCTGCCGAATCCACACCCATGCCGGAACGCTCGCGGCCGTTTTGGCTGTAGGCCACACCCGCTTCGAGGGCAGCGTCCTCGAATTTTCCATCGTGCTTATTCACGAAGAGGAAATTGGGAACCGTGTCGTTGGCGACGAACAGGTCCATCCAGCCATCATTGTTGATGTCTGTAGCGACGACACCCCAGGCTTTTCCCAACGCCTTGGAGATGCCTGATTCCCGGCTGACGTCTGTGAACGTGCCGTCTCCATTGTTGTGAAACAGCCAGCTTGCCGCGGGGGAATAAGCGCGCGGAATGCAATAGAAACGCTCCCCGGTCTTCTCGTTGCCGCAGAATTTGTTTTTGGACCTGTCGAAGTCCACGAAGCGGCACACGAATAAATCCAGCCGGCCATCATTGTCGTAATCAAACCATACGGCGCTGGAAGCCCAGCCGGGAGCGGCCAAGCCGGCCTTTTCCGTCACATTCGCAAACGTCCCATCGCCATTGTTGTGATACAGAATGCTGCGGCCGTACTGCGTGACGTAGAGATCGGGCCAGCCGTCATTATCATAGTCTCCTACGGCGGCGCCCATGCCGTAACCGCCGCCGGGAACACCCGCTTTTTCCGTGACGTCGGTAAAAGTGCCCTCGCGATTGTTGTGGTACAGCGCGTTACGCAACGGCGGATTTGGAGTGAGGAAATCACACTTTCCGCTGTTGACCAGGTAGATGTCCATCCAGCCGTCGTTGTCGTAATCGAGAAAGGCGCAACCTGCTCCTGTCGTCTCGGGCAAATAGTATTCCGGCGAGCGCCCGTTCACGTGGCGCCAGGTGATCCCGCTGACTGAGGAAGGCACTTGTTCAAACAGAGGCGGCGCGGGAGTTGGTGCGAACCTTCGCGGTCTCTCCCAGTTGAGCCCTAGGGGCAAGGAAATGCCAGCGAGTTCAGCCAAGGAACCGCTGCCGACAAGAGACAGCCCCTTGAGGAATTGCCGTCGCGTCCAGCGTGGCATCAGTATTTCTTCGTGGCACTCAGAGTTTGCGTTAGCATCTGCGGGCTCATCACGATTCGCTCTCAATCCGTGCGGCGGCGCGATTTGCCGACCGGGTGGCCGCCTCCATGCCCCAGTTGAGGTTGTCCGCGTAGGCTCCCGCGAAATGGATTCTTCCGTGAGGTTCGACGAGCACTGGCCAAAGCCGCGTCAGGTTACCGGGAGGATAGTTCAGGGTCTCGCAAGCCATGACCCATGGGTCGCGCGACCAGTCGTGCACCAGCGCCACCTCGATGTCTTCGGATTTGCCGGCATAGTAGCGTCGGAAGGTCTTTAGCGCAGCTTCGCCCGTAGTTAAGGCGTCCGCGGTGGAAACGAGCAAGCCGCGCTGCGTATCCACATCATCCGCCATCCTCCAGATATGATTGAGCGCATGTTCGTTGAACTCGATATTGGGGCTGACTCCGTCCTTTTCCCAAAAGCGGCTGCGCGACTGAAAAAAGGGTCGCGAAGCCGTGTAGTACGGGACTGTTCCAATCGCATAACGCTTGCTCTCCGGCCACGCGGGATGCACTGGAATTTGCCGCAACATAACGGCTGACATGCAACAAACCAGGTACTCCGCCTCCATGGTTTTCTCTTCGCCGGATTCGCGATAGCGTATGCGCACGCCGCTCGGGCTGTGCTCGATTCCCGTGATGGGTCTTTCGAGGCGAACACGATCGCCGAGCCGCGAAGCGAACGCATCGGTCATCCCTTGGTTCCCGCCCTTCAGGCGGAAGACTTTCGGAGGAAATAGCGGCACCTTGCGCAGTTTCAGGATAGCGGCGTGCCATAGGACATGGAGCGCCGACACGCCTGTGCCCGCAATGTACCGAATCGCCGACGAAGACGCGTCCTGCTGCTTCAGCCATTGGTCCATCGCGACGTGATCCAGATGGTTTAGGCCGGCGTCGAACGGGCGGTACTCGTCGGTGAATTTGTCGAGGTAGGGATCGAAGTAGAGAGACGGCAGCTCCCACCAAGGGTGACGCGCAAGGAACTGAATTTCTCGCTGGTTAAAGCCGAGCGTCTTGAGCACATTTGGGCTTTGCAGGTCGTCCTCCGAATACATTTTTCCTTGCAGCACGCGAAGCATCCGGTTCCTGCGAGGGTAGGGAAGTGCGGTCAGGTTGAATTCCTGGACGTATTGCCAAAAACGGTCATAGCCAGGCTGGGTGAAGTGTTCCGCGCCGGCATCCACGTAAAGCCCGTCGGCGAGGCCTTCGCGTACGGTACGGACGTGGCCTCCGGTGCGTCCTGACGCCTCGAGGACGGTCACGTCGTGCCCTCGCCTCATCAGTTCGTAGGCGCACGATAGTCCGGCAATCCCGGCCCCGGCGACTATGACTTTTTTGGCGCGCTTCGTTTGGCTCCGCTCGGGGAGCGCCGGCAGGCCCATAAGCAGAAGCGCGCCGGCAATTTTTAGGGCTTCCCGTCGCGGAATGCGATCTGCGGTGCCCCCTGAGTTTTTCGGTTGTTCGGCAGATTCGGTTGACATGAACACGTGCCTCAAAAAGGAATTATAGTCGGATTCTTCACGGATCAGATTGCACGCGACCCAATCCAACAAGGAGTTTCCGCTGGATTGGGTCGCCGCGCCATTCTAGTTGTTCGCGGAAAATTTGGACAGATCCGCCAACGTCACCCGGGGCGCGGTCCGGGAGAGACGCCGCTGAACTGCATTCGAGGGCCCGCCTAACATTGTCAGCGGGCTAAAGGTGGATAGTTTGACGTAAGAAACGTGTCGCATTTTTGCGACCAAGAACTCAATAAGTGATTACTTCTAAAGATAACATATGGCGACGACTCTCGAAGTCTATACACACGCTACTGTGATTGCGGAAAGAGAAGCGGGCGGCCTGCTCGACGAGCAATTGTTCCCAAGTGTTCCCAAAAATGAGGAAGGAAATAGCACGGCAGCAGAGATGGCTTCGCCAACTAATCGATCTTCAAGGATTAAGTGGCGCGCCCAAGGGGACGATTTTAGAACTTTTCTCAGCGATTTCGTGTCAAGCCTGACGTGTTGTCCTGAGCTTTCATGGATAATGAGTCGGCAAATCGCGATGCGACAAAAACTCGCCGAGTGGCTCAATCAATACGGAAACGCAGCGAGCGACGCTGGGAAACTCCGAGGCGCCGAGCGTCTTTACAAGCTAGCATCCACGCTTGCTCCGCAATGGAGCGTCCCTTGGTACAACCTTGGACTGCTCACAAAGAATACCGGACGCTGGGAGGATAGCCTGATATTCAACCAGCGCGCCTTGTCGTTGAACCCTGGAGACGAGGGCGCGTGTTGGAATCTAGGGATCGCGGCGACCGCTATGCACGATTGGCCAGAGGCACGCCGAGCGTGGAAACACTACGGGATCGACATTAGCGATGGCGTCGGTGAGGTCATGACAGCACCTGTTTCTGCTTGCGTCCGCCTTAATCCCCGAGGGTCAGCGACGGACCTGTGCTCGGTTCTGCCGCGCATCGGGAGGTGAGTTGGAGTAGATCCAATTTCTTTTGGGGCACGTTTCGGTACAGACGACTGAACGCTACCTTGGCTGCAAGCAGCGGATTCGATCAGCAGTCAATGACCGCATTGGCATTGAGCCGAATCCTTGAGCTAGGTGCAACGGTTATGGAAGAGTGGCCGACCATTCGGTAGGTGGCGCATGGCGGCTCGAAGCGAAAATGGCGGGTGCTGTTTCTTAAGCGGGAGTCCGTTTTCATCGTCCCGCTGACTCCGTCTGTTCAACACCAGTGTGGCAGCGTTTCAACCGCTCCCGCCGGAGTGGCGGATCGGCCAGACGCGCAAGATTTAGGAATCTTGTGGTCGAAAAGTCTTGGGGGTTCAAATCCCTCCTTCCGCACAAACCGCTTTGTTCCCTCTAAAAACATGGAGGGCCGTGAATCAACCTACACGCGGCCACTGACCTGTAACTGGCCCTTCGACCAGTAGACAGTAACTCACTAGTGGCGCACTCTTCCCGCATCCTGGCCCCGCGACGTTCCGTTTCAATACACAATTCAGCAGCAAGTAGTAGTCGAATGAAGAACTCAAGTTCTCATAACTTGAAGTTCGAACCCAAAATCGGAGAAAGCCAGGCCATGAACATGAAAAAGTTAATATGTACACTCGCATTCGCAATCCCAATGTTGATCGCACCCATCTCTTTCGCTCAATCCAACGGCAATTTCAGCGCTAGCGGCAGTTCGGCAGCATGCTCGATCGGCAGTGGCGGAGTTCTCAGCGGAGGTATCGTAGCTTCGCAATTCACCGCGAACATCTCGACGTCGAATGGAAGCGGCAATACGTTGGACATCAGACCCTCGTTGGTAACCGGCCTCTTTACCAATACGAAGATCGACACGAGTGTTTCGACCGCATCGGCAGATGTCGGAATTCAAGTATGCGTAAAGGTCGATGGCAGCTCCGCCGGAATACTCCCTGCCCCCTGCGTAATTTACGATCAGCGCTTCCAGCAGATCAGCTCTCAGTTGTTCTCGCAGCTCTCCGAGTGCCAGTTGGTCACCAGCACCACCTGCACGACCACTGCCGATTGCCCCACCGGCGATACGTGCAACAACCCAACCGGCGGCACGCTGACTGGCGTTTGCACAGCGCCTAACCCGCTCTGCAATTTTGACCTGATCTTAAGCACTTTGTCGGCGCACAGCTTTGACTTTGTTGCCCCGGTAGGCATCGGCAAACCTCACGTGATCACCACAAGCTGGAGCACTGTAGGTTCCGGCACTGTTGGCAACGCACACGTGGCTTCCTGTGTGGGTCCTGGCATCGTAACCGTCTCGCAAGTCAAGGTCTTCAATAACAGCGGAAGCCTCTCGTTCTAGATTCGTTGGTTCTATCGGATGCAAACCGCGGGCCAGCCCTCAGCACCTAAGCTGGGGCCGGCTCGCCCCTTTCTTGGAGGGAAACAATAGATATGAAAGTTTCACGGTTGTTTTTGTGTTTGCCGCTGTTCCTGGCGCTCCCGAAGGGGAGCTCCGGCCAAGGCGCGCCCCAAGCCAGTTCCGGCGATCCGGTTGCCACGGTCGCCGGGCAGCCCATCTCCGAGCAGGAACTGCTGGAGACCGTCGGGCCCCAGCAGTCAATGCAACTGCGCATGCAAGAGTATGAGGCGAAGAGCAAGGCCCTCGAAAGTCTGATTCGCCTGAAGCTCGTCCAAGCCGAAGCCAAGAAGCGGGGCATCCCCGCTGAAAAGCTGGTCGAACAGGAAGTCGAATCCAAGGTTCCGGACCCGACCGACGGCGAGGTCGAAGCCTATTTCTGGGGACAGAACCGGGCTGGTGCTAGTTTCGAAGAGGTGAAAGAGCAGTATCGATCGAGTCTAAAGCAGCTTAAGTTGCAGAAGGCCCGCCAAGTTTACGCCGACTCGCTGCGGACGAAGACTAATGTCGCGGTTCTGTTGCGGCCACCCAGCGTAACTGTCGCGTACGATCCTGAGAGGGTAAAAGGAGATCCCAAGGCGCCGGTCACGATCGTCGAATTCTCGGACTTTCAATGTCCCTATTGCAAGAAGAGCGAGAGCACTTTGCACGAACTCCTCACCAAGTACAGCGGCCGGGTGAAGCTCGCCTACCTCGACTTCCCTTTGCGGGATATCCACCCGCAGGCTCAGAGGGCGGCTGAAGCGGCTCGATGCGCTGGCGAGCAGGGAAAGTTTTGGGAGTATCACGATTCCCTGTACGCGGAGCAGTCCAAGCTGGATGGCGCTGAACTGCTCACCCGCGCCCGGGCGTTGCATCTAGATGAGAAATTGTTTCAGTCGTGCCTCGACAGCGGCAAGTTTAAATCCAAAATCGAGGCCGATATGGAACAGGGACGTAAGGTCGGCGTTGCGGGCACTCCCGGGTTCTTCGTAAACGGCGTTTTTCTGAGTGGCGCGCTACCTCCAGCCGACTTCGAGAAAATCATCGATATCCAATTGGCGCTGCTCGGCGCCCCACATTCATCCCAATGATTGTGACGCGCTGTTAGCGCCATCAGCAAAGATTATCCCGTACATATCGACGAGGTTGCTGAAATCTGCGACTTGGTCCATTACTGCATGGATGAGAGGAACCTCAAATCTTGCTTCCCCCCAAAGCCTACATCCGTGCCGCCAAGTCCACGGTCGTGGCTATTCCAAAGGCGAAGTAAGCTTGCATTAGTGGATTTGAACTTCTGTGTTGCTCGAACAGATTGTGTGACCTCGATTCCTGGCGGATGACGGGCAAACATGAAGTAACAGCGCCTGGAGAGCCCTCGGCCATATCCACGACAGCATGGAGCAAAAGAATGAGAGTTGAGCTCTTTCCACCCGACTCTGACACAGCGCCGCGTCACTAGGTACGGCATGATCAGGCTTTCGCAATGATGTTGCGGCCCGGCTCAATTGAGTGGGGCTCGAAGCGGTTTGCATTGGAAAAGTTTGACTACGCGCCGGGCGACTTAGCACTGTGCGACCGTCATATCGGAGAGTGGGTTGGACTCATGAACGTACCGCATCTGCAGCTCGGTATTTCCGATGCGGCACTGATGGCCAGCTCTGACGGAGCTTACGGCGAGGTAGAACTGCGGCCTTCACGCAAGTTTGCGAACCCGCGCCTGAGTGCGCTGGTTGCCGCCGTTC
>WNEP01000859.1_pt1 | contig 15702 bp, 14 predicted proteins | sample 5399961 | NCBI WGS metagenome assembly WNEP01 (sample SAMN13153329, study PRJNA577476) | soil metagenome | isolation source: 20 cm grassland meadow soil pre-rain plot 5 | place: USA:California | collected 2015-09-08 | reverse complement strand
GGTTTGGCAGCGGCGAGCGTTGCCTGGCTTGAACCGTCGCTGATTCTCGACGCGCACGGCTGGCCGCAATGGGACGTATGGATCCTGCCGTTTTATCTGTTCGCTGCGCTCGCAGCCCTGAAAAATCGCTGGTTCTCCTGTGGCTGTCTGCTGGCCGCAGGCGCAATGCTTAAAGGGCAACTGTTATTCGTGGCGCCGTTTTTTGTTTTTTGGCCATTGTGGCAGAAAAGATGGACTCGCGCGTTGCGCATGCTAGCTGGTTTCGCGGTGACGGTGGCGTTGATAGTTGCGCCGTGGCTGCTGTGCAATCTAGGAGCGTGGATTGTCGTTGCGCTTGTGGCCGGCCTCAGCTCGCTATTTCTTCTGCGAAGCGGGGCGCGCTACGCAGCGTCCTGGGTCTCCGGTATCGTCGCGTGCGCAGTCTTTCTCATTGGTGCTTGGGATGGCGGCAGCTTCGCCTGGCTACGAGTTGGTTTCCTCTACGGCAGCGAGCATTATCCCTACCTTTTCATAAGTTCTTGCTACAATCTCCCCTGGCTTCTCTCCAATGTTGGCTGGTCGCTGAAGGATCATTTCTGGTCGCTTAATCTTGGATCTCTGCATTTCGACCTCACCCTGCAATGGACGCTGCGACTGCTTTACCTGGGCGCATTGGCCCTCTGCGCTTACGGCGCCGCACGACACACGCGCAACCGCGATCCTCGCGCCCTGATTGCAATCGCCGCGCCATGGCTCCTGATGTTCGCGCTGTTGGGTCAAATGCAAGAACGTTACTTGATGTGGGGTGCGGTCGTGAGCGCCGTCGCGCTGGGGGTCAGCCTGAGGCTGAGCGTAATTCATTTCATCATCTCGGCCGCAAGCACGGCGATGATCGTTCACGTAATGCTGATCGACAAAAAGCTCGAAGCGACGCTCCGCGCGATTGATGTGCTTAATGGCGTTCGACCTTACGCCTCGGTCGTGGTGCTGGCCTGCGTAGCGGTTTGTCTGTGGAATATGCTTTCAACGCGCACTCGGGTTTTCCAACGTCGACAGGCCGATTCGAGCGCGGTGCCTTCCCTCTCGCTGGGGCCGGCGCCGGAGGAAGCCTGAGCTGCACGCACTTCAGGTTGCGAATAAACGCTTAGTTGCGCTAACCCATTCGCCTCCGCAACAAGCGCTCGATCATGGACAGGATTTCAATCGCCAATAGTAGCGGCGCTCTCCGAGCGTCGCACTAATTTCTCGATTGGTAGTGCACGCGTCTCGCGTGTTGGTTTTGGCGTCCCACCAAAACCGTCTTTAATTGTGTGCGAGTCGGGTTACCGGTTGAGATTCTAAAAAGTTCGCATCAACGTGAGCTTGAGGTCCATCGCATCAACCTGCCCGGGCGAGTCGATTCCAATTCTGGGACTGTTGAAAGACTCGTGAGAGAAGCGCGTCGTGATCGGCGCAGCGCAGACTGCGAATTTATCTCGGGGAAATTCTTTTGGAACTTCGATGCCAGAAGGCCGAACAAAGTCTGTCACGCGAACGTTAACAAGGAGATGATCGTGAAAAGCAAACTTCTCTGGCGACGGCTTCTCGGTAGTTGCGCAGCAGGATGGCTGGGGATGCACCTCCAGGCAGCGGCTTTCGCCCAAGTGCCCGCGCCACCAATCACTCCAAATCCTGCTCCGCCAATCAGGCCAAATCCTGCGCCGCCGATTACACCCAATCCCGCGCCGCCGATTACTCCAAACCCAGCGCCACCAATTGTTCCAAACCCAGCGCTGCCGATCGAGTCACCCACGCCTACTCCCAGCATTACACCGCTGCCGTCTTAACTGCCTAGTTATTTCACCACGCGAATCTTTTTTGCGATCCTTAACCCTTTCTATTGGCGAGCCAGTCGCCGGAACAAAAACGCGCCTAGGACGATAAAAAGAATATTTGGAAACCAGACGAGCAATTCCGGGTGCACCCTGGGGTTTCCGCGCAACGTATCGCCGATGATGACAAAGAGAAAATAGGTGATGGCGACGATCAAACCCATGGCGAAACCAATTGACGTTTCGCGTCGATGCGCTGTGACCCCAAGCGGCACCCCGATAATCGCGAACGCGATACATGCGAATGGAAATGAAAAGCGTTTATTTATTTCCGTGCGGCTGGCGCTGCGCTCGCGTTGGTTCTCGCTCTTGAGCTGTTCGAGCAGTTGCTCGATGGACAATGCAGAACGGCTCGGCCGTTTTTTTTCCTTTTCATACAGCTCTTCGAGGCTAATGGGCAACGTGCCTTCCACCATATTGATTCCGTCGCGAATCTTTCGCAGGTTGAGCGGGTCCTTTGAGTCGCGTTCCTGATAACGGGCCTGGTAGAGGTGCATCAGAATCTGCTTGTTCGCCAAATCGGCCTCCAGCATGCCCGTGCGCGCGTAAGTAACTTTTACCGGGAGCGAATTTTGATCCAATTCGAAGACGGTGATGTTCTCGAGCTTGTTGCCTTCTTTTTTTCCCACATAAATTTTGCGACCGGGAAATTGATCGATCACCTGATCGCTGCCAAAGAGCGCCATCGGATTGCGCGTAGCGAGATCGAAAATGGTGCTGCGCAGTTTTTCCTGGGCAGCCGGTGCAGCCTGCACGTTGAGCCAGAGACAGATCATCGTGCAGAGAAGCGCGATCCCGGCTAGCGGCATGGAAATGCGCGTAATGCTCACGCCATTTGCACGCAACGCGATCAATTCGTTGTCGGCGGAGACCCGCCCGTATACGAGCAGGATCGCGGTCAACAATCCCCAGGGAATGGTGAAAATGAGTGAGAACGGCAGCACGTAGGCGATGAAGGTGATGAGGTATTCCATCGGGACGTCGTGATTCACCAGCAAAGGAAGAAGTTTGCGGAATATGTTTCCCACGACGAGAACCAGACTGAGCACCGCGATGGCAAACGCAACGTTGACCAGCAATTCGCGGCTAATAAACCGATCGATCAGTTTCATTTCTCACCGCCAAGATTAGCACATATTGATCCCGCGAGCGCTCTCGTGCTAATGCCAGTCCGGCTCGGACTTTCGGCGGCCTTCGCTGAAACGGACTTCTCGTCCGCCAGGCACCTTGTCATATTTTATCCGTGTTTCATCTGTCAATCTGTAGCTGGCAAATGACGTGATTTCCCGATAAGGTTAGTTTCGAGGACTAAGAGGAACATGTACGACGTCGGCATCATCGGCGGCGGACCGGCCGGGAGCACCGCCGCGACCCTGCTCGCGCGCGCGGGCCGGCGCGTGATCGTTCTCGAGCGCGAGAAATTTCCGCGCTTTCATATCGGCGAATCGCTGTTGCCATTCAGCATGCAAACGTTCAACCGCCTTGGCGTGCGCGAAAAACTTGACCGCACCTTTTTGCCGAAATACGGCGGTGAGATTGTAGCGGCATGTGGAACGAAGGGCGTAAGATTTTATTTTAAGGACGGCTTCCAGTCCCACCGCGACCGCGCCTATCAAGTGACTCGCTCCGATTTCGACAAACTCCTCCTTGATCACTCGCGCGAGAACGGCGCTGAAGTTCGTGAGGAAACCGAAGTAAAGAGAATCGCGGTCACGGCCGACCGCGTGAAGATCGACATCGAAACTTCGGCCGGTGCGAACGAAACGATCGAAGCCAGGTACTTGTTGGATTGCAGCGGGCGCCAAACCGTGCTTGGCAATTTTTACAATCTCAAAAAGACCTACGATCATCTCCAGAAATTTTCGGTCTTCGCGCATTACGAAAATGTCGATCGCCCAGAAGGAATAGACGGCACCCTCATCCGCATGGTGCGCGGACTCGACCGCTGGTTCTGGATGATCCCGCTCACGCAAACGCGCATGAGCGTCGGCGTTGTCATGGACACGGCGACTTTTCGCGCGATGAAACTCTCGCCGGAAGCCGCGCTGGAAAGATGCATCGGCGAGCAACCGATGGTGCTCGAGCGAATGACGCGCGCTGAGCGCGTCTCACCCGTTTATTCCGCAGGCGATTTTTCCTATCGCAACACAAAATTTTGTGGCGACCGCTGGCTGCTCGCCGGCGACGCCGCCGCATTCATCGATCCGGTTTTCAGCAGCGGCGTTTTCCTGGCCATTACGTCCGCGGAAAAGGCCGCCGACACGCTCGACGAAGTTCTGCGGAGCGAATCGCGCAGGCGCCGCCTGTTCAAAAATTATTCCAGTTGTGTCAATCGTATCATGGACATTTATCTTACGATCGTGAACTCGTGGTATCGACGCGGCAAAGAATTCATCGAAGTGTTTCTTAATCCAACCGAAACGATGCAGATCACCGCTGCGGTTAACGCCGTGCTCGCCGGCAACGAAGGCAAAAGCTTCCAAATCAAATGGCGAATGTGGCTGTTTTACTTTTTCGTCACTGTGCAACGCTTCCTTCCGCTTTCGCCGCGGCTCTCGCTCGTCCCGAAAAAGGAAACGTCGCCGCGTCCGGCCGAACCGATCGGTGCGATTCTGTAAGCTCAATGTCGATCTTGCGCGCCATCGTCGTTGCGCTGGCGATTGTCGATATGACGAGCTGTGCTACAACTTCGCGGCATCAGTTTGCCGAGCCGACGCCTGATTGGCAGGTGCGCAGCGGGCAGCTTTTGTATCGCACACCGAAGATGACACTAGTCGGCGACGTGCTCGTTCGATTTTCAAAGGCGGGTGATTTCGAGCTGATGTTTTCGAAAGGTCCGGGCGTGACGCTGTTGTCTCTGCGCCAGGATGCCAGCTCTGCCGAAGTCAAAGGGACATTCCAGAGCAGCGGTTGGTCAGGCCCTGTCGCACAAGCGCCGCAACAACTGCGCGGCTGGCTCGGCGTGCGAGACAAACTCATTCACTCGCAAGATCGACAGACGGTGCGATGCATCGCTGGCAACGAAACTTTTCTGTTCCGCTTCAGCCCTGAAAGCATTCGCGGCTGAGTCCGAAAGCTTTCGGAGTTGAAACGCAGGGCGCACCATCTTATCGGCTCAATGCATGCGCATCAGTGATTTCATCGCGCGAGCCATAACGCAACGGTGCGCGCTCGTTTGGTGCTGCGTGGCTGCGCTCGCTGCCACCTGCATCACGATTTTCATTACGTCGCTGCGGCTTGATTCTGATGTGCTCAATATTTTGCCCGGCAGTTTCCGCTCCGTGCAGGGACTGAAGATTTACGATCGCGATTTTGCACAGACCCGGGAGCTCACCTTCGCGCTTCTCTGCGAACCAGATGACGTTGATAAACTGGAGGACTTCGCCCCCGCTTTTGCAGAAAGATTGCGGCAGCAACCGTGGTGCACGCGCGTTTTGGCGGGTTCGCCGATGGAGACCCCGGATGGAATTCGCGATCTGCAATCGATTGCAGTGCCGCTGCTTCTGAGCTTGGAACCAAACGTTTTCAATCAGACGATGTCGATCTTACAACCACAGAACATTCGCGATCGTCTCCACCGATTGCGTCAGCAGATTGAAGCGGGTTCGCCGCGGCCGGAATTCGAACTCTCCTTTGATCCACTTGGTGTGATTTCACCGGCGCTCAAGCCTTTTGCAGAAAGCACCGCAATCGAACAAGAGCAGCCGCTCACCTCACCTGACCGCACGATGCGAGTTTTCCTCGCGGTGACGAACCAGCCATCGATCAGCGCGTTCGACTGCCAGCGTTTGATGCGCCGGGTAAATGCGTTTCGTATAACCGCGCGTGAGGGATGGGGCGGAGGCCCGTTGGAAATCCTCATCACAGGGCGTTCCGCGTATGTGGCGGAAATTTCTCTCAGCATGCGCTACGACATCGTGGCGACGTTGGCGGGCTCAGTCCTGCTGGTGGGCAGCATCTTCTTCGTCGGATTTCACCGATGGCTGCCGTTATTAGGCATGGGCTTTTCGCTTCTCCTCTCCTGTTTGGTAGCGCTCACGCTTGGCCTGCTCATTTTTGGACGGCTCAGCATGGTCAGCGTCGGATTTTGCGCCATTCTCGTTGGCTTGGGGGTGGATTTTGCGATTCTCACTTTTGGACGCTATCAGCAGGCGCGCACCGACGGAGAGTCCCATGGTCAAGCTATCGCCACGTCGGTTGCAAAACTTGGCCGGGCCATATTTTTTGGCGCGCTCACTACAGCGGTTGGTTTCCTCGCGCTCGTACTGAGCGGATCGATGGGCTTTTCCCAACTCGGCGTGCTGATCGCAATTGGCATTTTCGTTGCCGGTCTTTTTATGTGCTCGATTTTATTTCTGTTCATTCGCGAACGGCAGCCGCCGGTTCGCCGCGATTGGATTTTCGAGGTCGTCAGAAAATATGTGCAATGGAGTGTGCAGCGGCCCGCGCCCATGTTGATTTTTTCAAGCGCGTTTCTGTTGTTGCTGACTGCAATTGGCTTTTCGCCAGTTCCGCCGCTTCACTTTGAGGCAAGCGCACGTTCACTCGAACCGAAAAACAGTCGCGCGAGTCTTGCCCTTCAGAAGATCATGCAAAAAACGCCGATGCGCTGGGAACCAGTGGTCGCAATCGTGCGCGCGAGCGATCAACAACGACAGCATGACGACTGGCAGAAAATTGCCGCGCATTGGCGCGATCTCCAGGTGGCGGGCAAAATCAAAAGCTTCTCCACACCTGCGGCGCTTTGTCTTTCGCCGAACTCCATGCAAAAAAACCGGGAGCAGTTGAGCACGATCAATTTTCCGGCCGCGCGCGAGATATTTGAACAAACGCTCGACGCCGAAGGATTCAGCCGCGATTCATTCGCGCCGGCTTTCACGTTACTCGACAATTTACAACGTCTTCTCGATCCAACTGCACCGCTGCCAAGTTGGCGCAATCAATTGCCGAAATCATCGAGCTGGTGGTTTTTAGTGGACCGCTACTTTGCGCACGATCCGTTGCTCACCATGGGCTTCGTCACGACCAACGAACCAATCTCGACGCACGCGCAGCGCGAAGATCTGGGGCGTAATCTGCCAGTGGCCGGCACCCCGATGATCCTCACAGGCTGGAGCTATGCTCTCGCTGATCTGTTACCGTGGTCGCATCGGCAACTTCTGATCATCAGTGCATTAATGGCATTTTTCGACGTATCGCTGCTGGCGATGCTGTACCGTAACGTGCGTCTCTGGGTCATTCAGATCATCACACTCGCGTTCGGGATCGGGGCGATGATCGCTTCGATGAAGCTGCTGCACATCGATTTGAACATGCTCAATGTGCTGTCGTTCCGTCTGGTGCTCGCAATCGGCGTGGACTACGGAATTTATGTGGTGCTCGTCTGGCAGAAAACGCGCGAGATCGAGCACGATGTCGCGGGCGTGGTGAAGCCGGTTCTGCTCGCAGGATTAACGGCGGTTGCCGGTTTCGGTTCGCTTGGTTTGGCGCGCAATCCTTCTCTTAGTAGCCTCGGAATCGCGTGTGCCATCGGCATTTTTTGGAGCTTGGTCGCGACGATTTTCTTTACACTGCCAGCAATGGCGGCGGCTGAGCCCAAGGCATGGCGGAAAACTAAGATCGGCATCTAACAGTCTCGTAGTCTTATGCGCAGGATTTTGTCGATCGTATTTGGGTTGATTCCGCTGACGAGTTTTGCGAACGCGGAGGCGCTTTCGGGGGCTGAACTCAAAAACCTTCTCGCCCGAATTCGCGAGAACCCGATTACGCAGGCTGATTTTCAGGAACAAAGGGTTATTCGTCTGATGAAGAAACCGATCGTGAATTCAGGGAAGGTTTGGTTCCAGCCACCGAATAAATTCCGGCGCGAAGTGAAAGGCAACTCGCCCAGCCTAACCGTGAGCAACGGTCAGCAACTCTGGATTTATTATCCGAACTTTAAGTCGGCCGAACGTTATCCCTTGGGCAAGCGTTCGCCGCTCGATGCGACAGTTGCAGCGATCAATTCCGCGTTGAATCTGGAAAATGTTGAGAGCACTTTCCACATCATCGCGACGAGAGTGGACAATGGCTGGGAGCTGGAGTTGACGTCGCGAACGCCTTCGATGAAACGGGTGTTTCAAAAACTTACCATGCGCATCAATGACAACTTACAGGCTGAACACACGGACATGTTACAGCCGAACGGCGATCGGATTGTGACGACGTATTCAAACCAGACGCGCGCGCCGCTTCCTCGATCAACGTTTGAATTTACACCGCCGCCCGGCACCGACATCTCGACGCCACTCGGCCAATAATTGGTGAGGCGCGACCGCCGGGTACGCCGCGTTTTCATCAAGTAGCAAGGAACGAATAGAAGTTCGCTCGACGGCAAGTGGCCAGACATCTATAACCGCCCTGATCATGCTACGGATTCGCCTCGCCGTCATCGCTGCGATGGCAGCCGGACTCGTCACCGCTTCAGGCGCCGATCCGGCCAAAACAGGCGATTCCCAGCGAATCGTTTCCCATATTCCGAGGGAACCCGTTCATTCCACTGCTATCGCAAAGGTCGGCTATAGCAAACGCCGCCGTATCCTCGAAATCGAATTCGTAAATGGCGCCATTTATCGTTATCTCGACGTGCCAGCTTCGGTGTATCGAGACTTAATGTCGGCCCAATCGAAAGCCCGATATTACGACGTGAATCTTAAAGGGACCTATCAATCATTGCGTGTTCGGCCGCGGCAAAAGGAACAAGCTGAGAATTGAAAAAACGCCGGCCTTTCAAATTCGATCAAGCGCGACAGAAATTCCTCCTCACTCCTGCGGAAAAACGAGTGGTGGTTTTTGTTCTCGCGGCATTCGCGCTCGGCCTGGGTACCAAATGTTACCGCGACGCCCATCCGTCTCCCTCTCCACTGCCATCGACGAAAGTGCATCGGTCCACTCGGGGCTCGCCCACCGGAGCATCCGTTTTCCAATCGCCGGCAGTGACTTCTGCGCCGACGCGAAGGCGGCCGCAAAAAAATATACCGCCTTAACAATCGGCGCGCGTTTTTTCGTCCGGAGACGTTTTGCTTGGGAACAAAAGGTTCAAGCTGCCTTTGCGGGTTAATTTTCGCGCAGATATTTTTCCGGAATCGGATGCTCGGTGCTTTCCTGTTGCCAATAAATGCTCACGATCCACCAACGAGCGCCGTCGTAGAACAGCTGTATGCTGTTAATCCCACGCATGAACGGTTCGGGATCGCCGGGCTTATGACGCGACTCGTAGATGCTCCAGACATGCGCGATACGCCCGAATTGCTCTGTGCGCCGCGCAATCTCCTTTTCGTAAAATCCGTGCTCCGCAAAATACGATTCCACGCGCGCAATGAAGCCATCTACGTCCAGCAGTTCCGGCGCGAGCTCGTCATTCGCGCTGGGCTTTGCGGTAGGGATTAAACGCGCGTCTGGATAATATAACGACCGCTCCCGCTCCCAATCGCGCTTCTGGCCCACCGGTCCAGAGATTGAATCATAAGCAGCCGCGATAATCGCGTCGATCGACGCCACGTCAGCCGGATTAGCTTCCGGAATGTCTGGTGTTCGAGGTTTGACGTTTGATTTAATGACGCGCCTCTTTGATTTCGACATTGGACGTTTCGCGTCTGACGTTTGCTTCTAATTCTTGACACCCGTCAACCCTCAAATGGGTTTCAACCCTTCCAGCACCTTCATCGCTGCATTATGCCCCGGAATACCACTAACCGCTCCACCCCGGAGCGCACTCGAGCCACAAAGAAATACATTCCTGTATTCCGTTTCGACGCCCCATTTACCAATCTGCGCTTTCGTCTCGGCAAAAGGGAACGTCGGCGCGTCTTGAAAGATGTTGCCGTGGTACATCCCGAGCGCATCCTCGATATCGACCGGGCTTTTGCTTTCGATGCACAGACTGCCATCACGCGCCACGGCCAGGCAATTTTCGAGTGGCTCTTCCAACCACTGATTCATACTCTCGATGAATTTCTTCTCCGCGAGTTTCCGCATGGTCCTGTTGTCGCGCGCAAACAAACTCCACGGCGCATCGAGCCCAAACAACGTCATGGTGTGGAAACCTTTTTCTCGCAGGTTCGGCGCAAGAATGCTGTCGTCGGTAAGCGTGTGGCAATAAACCTCGCACGGTGTCTTGTCGGGGAGCCGCCCCTCCGACGCCTGCCGGTAGCTGATATTCATTTGCTCGTAGCCTTCGTCGCTATGAAACGTCCCGCAGAACGCTTCGGCCGCCGCGTACCGCGCCGCTTTTAATTTCGGCAGCCAGCGCAGGAGCATGTTGATCTTAAACACGGACCCTTCGTCAACGGCGTCGGGCTGATATAGTTTCCCAACAAACTTCGCCAGCACGTTCCGCCCAAAGTTTACCAGAAGATATTGCGCTTCGACCGTTTGCTGTTTCCCATCAACCTCAAACTCCACACTGCGCTTCTCCCCTTTTACATCCAGCGCGCGAAGATCGACGTTCACCAGGAATTCGGCGCCAGCTTTGCGTGCCGCCTGTTCGAGTTCGCGCGCCACCGCCCCCATTCCGCCGACCGGCACCTTCCATTCGCCCGTCTTATTGCCGATCAGGTGATAAAGAAAACAGCGGTTCTGCAGGAGCGACGAATCGTGCGGGTACGTGAAGACGCCGATCTTCGCGTCGGTGAACACGAGGCCGCGTACCAAGTCGTTTTGCAAATAACGTTCGATCGCGCTTCCGAGCGGTTCTTCCGCCAGTCTGCGCCACGCTTCACGCGAAACATCATCAACATCAAACCGGCGCCGTAGCTCCTCTTTCGCAACGAGCGGCTCCAGCATCGTGTCCCAGACCTGTTCGGCGAATACGCGCGAGAGATTGTAAAACTTCTTCATCTGTTCGTACTCGGCGTAATTCCCGGTCAGGTCGAACATCGAGCGGCGACCCATCTCTTCGGAAACATTGCTCAAGAGCAATCCGTCATCGCGACCATCCTTCACATACGGCGTGAACGAGGCGGTCGCGCGTCTGCGCAGCTCGAGATTCAGGCCGAGATCGCGGATGATCTTCTCGGGGAACAGACTGACGAGATACGAATAGCGCGACAGCCGCGCGTCATAATCGGGGAACACTTTCTGCGAAGTCGTCGCCCCGCCAATGTAATCATTCTTCTCCAAGATCAAAACGCTCAGTCCCGCGCGAGCCAGATAACTGGCCGCGACGAGCCCATTATGCCCCGCACCTAAAATAACGACATCGTATTGAGATTTCATTTTGAGTTTGCTCGTGGGTTCATGCTTACATCAAACATCAAACCTCTCACATCAAATCCGCCATTGGACGGATTCACCGTGGCGAACATGTTACACCCTAACCGATGAGTCCATTCGAGTATCTGTCCGTTCTTATCTCAATCGTACTGGCGTTGGGGATGACCCGGGTGCTAGCCGGCGTCGGTGAAATGCTGCAGGCAAGTTCGCATCGGCAGATTTATTGGGTGCACGTCCTCTGGATCGTTAACCTCTTTCTCTACCTTGTGGTCGCTTGGTGGATCTTCTACCGTTGGCGCAACCAGCAGCCGTGGACGTTTTTTCTGTTCGTCTTTGTCCTTATCTCGCCAACGATCTTGTACCTAGCATCGGTGCTACTGTTTCCGCGGGAAGGCGATGTCGATCTTACTGTCAAGTACAAGACGCATTATTACGCAAATCATCGCGCCTTTTTCATCCTCTTCGCTCTATTTACGCCGGTCGATATTGTTGACTCGCTCCTCAAAGGCGTCCCGCATTTTCTTGGTTTAGGGCCGCAATACTTCATCAGCAGCATCCTCTACACGGCCGGCCTCGTGACCGCTGCGATCACACGAAACGGGCGATATCATCAGTTTTACGCCATTTTCTTTCTCGTCCAAACCATTGTCATCAGCTTCGCGATCTTCCACACACTGGTGTGAGCAACGGTAGGAATCCTAAGTCCGTCCTCAGATGAAAACAGTCCAATTACCCGATGGCGAACGTGTTCCGGCGCTGGGTCAAGGTACTTGGCGAATGGGTGAAAAGAAAAAGGCGCACGCGGACGAGGTTGCAGCGTTGCGTTTGGGAACCGATCTCGGGATGACGTTGATGGATACCGCGGAAATGTACGGCGAAGGCGGCGCGGAAAAAGTCGTGGCCGACGCAATTGCTGGCCAACGCGACCGCGTATTCGTCGTCACCAAAGTTTATCCGCACAACGCATCACGCACGGAATTGCCAAAAGCATGCGAGCGCAGTCTTAAACGTCTTCGCATCGATGCCATCGATCTTTACCTGTTGCACTGGCGTGGCGACGTTCCGCTTGTGGAAACGGTGGAAGCTTTCGAGAACCTCCGTTCCGAGGAAAAGATTCGGCGCTGGGGCGTTTCAAATTTCGATGTCGAAGATATGGAAGAATTGCTTGCCACCGAAAACGGTTCCTCCTGCGCCACGAATCAGGTCCTCTACAATCTCGAAAACCGCGAGACCGAATTCGACCTTTTGCCATGGAGTCAACGAAACAAGATCCCGATCATGGCTTATTCTCCGGTGGGTCACGGCAGAGGTTTGCTAAACAACGCGACGCTCAAGAAAATTGCGAAGCGCCATAATGCGATGCCGACGCAGATCGCACTTGCCTGGGTCCTACGTCAGTCCGGCGTGATCGCTATTCCAAAAGCAAGTAACAAAGCGCATGTCCGCGAGAACGCTCAATCAACCCACCTCGAATTGACAAAAGGAGACTTAACCGAGATTGATCGGACCTTTCCGCCGCCCAAATCCAACCAGCGGCTTGCAATGCTGTGATGGCTACGCGTAGGCGCTCGTAAGCCGCTACCAGCCGTCGAATCCTGTCAACTGGCGTGTTGCCAGATTAGAAAAGGCTCATCCGAATTCGCAAGCTTCCGATCGCCCGGGCTACGACCGCAGCTTTGCTCAGTTGTTTGATCGACAGCATTCCCCTCGCTGGTCAAAGGCTTCCAAAATCGGTCTCTGTATGTTGTGAGAAGAATCGCAACTGCTATCGTCAGAAGACGCGCTGCATTCGCAATCCAGCCGCCGAGCGCTGTATCGGCCACACCGAACAGCTCCCACCACAGATTCATCAGACAGTGCAGTCCGAAAACTGTCCACAGGTTGAACTGCCACCGCATGTAGATCCAGCAACCCAGCAGACTGCCAAGACCTGTCACCACGAAAATCTCAACGAGCTCCCAAAATCCGCTGGCTTGGTAAGCGTGGCCGAAAGCGAAAAGCGCCGATGGAATTAACGCTGATAACCAAAAGCCCCATCGCGCCCGGCGATACAGCTGACCAAACATATATCCGCGAAAGAGCACTTCCTCGGCGAAGGGCGCGACGAAACACCCAACACCCACGCTGAGCAGCGACATCTTAGCATTAATCGAAGAGGGGACAGCAAACGCCAGGAGCATAGGAAGCGCGGCTATGAAGGAAAACGCGACGGTGCGTCCGATCGGAGCTCGCAACCCTAATTCCCCGAACGCGCCTTTGAGCTTTACCGCATGCGCAGCCACAATGGCCGACACGGATAATATGATCTGGAAAAGATTGGCTACACCCACCCAGATCCAGCCATGCAGAATGCGTCGAAGATCGGCCAGGCGCGTCACGTCGCCGATACAGGTGCAGATTACAAATACCACACAAGCAATAGGGTCGCGCTTGGGATACGAGCAAGCCGATCAACGCACATATCCTGCGAAGCCAGCATCACCTGCAGCAACGAATCTGCCACCGGAGGCTAGTCATCATGACCGTGACCATTCAAGCGACCATCACCATTTCCTTCTTCGTCCTCTTCACCATATTCGTCGGCATCCTCACGATGATGCTTCTTCCATTTCATTTTCCACTTTCCGTGTTTGAATTTTTTTGCCCGGCTGCCCCCAACTTTCATACGACCAATGCGTTGGCTCCAAATAGGCTAGGTTCTGAGGAGACAGCCCGAGTGCGTCGAGGGTCGTCACGTCGAGCCGGCCGGTCGGGGAAATTCCCGAGTGCAATTGAAACGCGCGCACGGCAAACGCTGTCCCGCGCCCGTACCTGCCGTCAACCCAGCCTCGATAGTATCCGCGACTCACCAGCTGACGTTGCACTTCCACGACGATGCGCACGTTTATGCGGGACGGCGCCAATTCATAGGGCGTGCCGCCGAAACCCTGGTTCGTCTCGACCCGCGCACCGGACTCACCAAATGAACGCGGCGACAAAACCGGACCAAGCCGCGAGCTATCATCAGGACGAACGCTGCTTGGTTGAGTGACGGGAGATTTAGTGGTGCGCGGGGGCGATGAGACTGAATTCGAAGCCACGTTAAGCGACCGGAGTGTCTCCGGATTGATCTCGCCAGTGATTTGTAACCCGTTGCGAATTTGGTAACGCGGAATCGCGGCAGTAGTTTCGACAGTCTTTTCACCAGTAACGTTGCCGTAGTAAAAGCCTTGATCTGCGAGAGCTTGCTGCACCGATTGGATCGTCTGATCGGCGCGCACTGAGCCCACAGCGCATAGAGCGATGACAAGGTGCACAACTGTTCGTTTCATAGCCGGAGATTTTTATCCAGCGCCTCGCTATTTGGGATTCGCGCGCGCCTGTGTCAGCGCGTGCGCCCTGCGAGGCCCAATCACCCGCCGGTTTTGGCTTGCGCCACGTAACTCCTGACCTTGTCGACATCGCCGCCGACAACGGTGCCGACAAGACGGCCTGCGCGATTGTAAATGTTAACCTGCGGAATAGAGCCGATGTGGTATTGCCGTGCTACCGCTGTTTTCCAATTGACGATATCAATCTTGCGCAGTGCAATCTCCGGATCACTGCTCGCCATTTGCTCTAAGTGTGGTGAGAGCCATTTACACGCCGGGCACCAGTCCGCATAAAAATCGACAAGGGTCACGTTGCCGAGTGCGAGATGCTTGTTGATGTCCACCTGCGCGCCATGAGCGATAACCTCGACTTGTTGGCCGCGACCAGCGACGACCGCAGCAGGTGCCGGAAGCTTATTCTGCTGGTTGGGCGGCTCTTGTCCGGTCCAATACTTGTTGTTTTCTTCGGCCGGTTTCCGTCGCAGTTCCGCTTGCTGATTTTGAAGCGCCATCTGACCAGCAGCTTGTTCGGACGAGTATGCCGCGGCGTTCGCGGCATCGTAATGAAAACGTTCCTGAACCGCTTTAGGCAACTCAGTGAAGTAAACTTTCGATATTCCCGATTTGCTCATGAGCACAATGCCGTCGGGTTCCACTCGGGTTACCTTGACGTTTTTGTATTCTTTCCCGTCAATCGCTTTGAAATCGTCAGCGAGTGCGACTGACGCGAAACATAGGGCTAACAAGGTGAGAAACTTCATCTTGCTTTGACTGCGAAAAACCGCCCGCGAAAGCTCTCTGATCATCTGATTACAGCGACAGTTTTTGTCGGATTATAGAGCGTGATACAAGACTTTTCCGGGATGCACTTCGAAATAGGGATGAAGGCTGACGAAGACATCCCACGGATATCTTGCTCTCAAGACCCGGGTATGGCACAACACCAAGTCAATGGATGCGAAGACTTTCTTCCGTGAACTCAAGCGGCGCAATGTTTACAAAGTTGCGACCGCTTACGCGGTGATTGCGTGGCTGTTGATTGAAGCAGCGTCACTCCTGCTTTTCGGCCATGAAGAACGGACCTCGGCGGTGACGGCGCTAATAGTAATCTTCGTGCTAGGATTTGTCCTGGCGCTGTATATTTCCTGGGCGTTCGAAGCGACTCCGCAAGGGATGAAACGCACCAAGAACGTTCCGCGGGACGCGGTGCTCCCGTCTTGGAGTCCCCGGAAGTTTGCCATCTTCATCAT
>WNEP01000853.1_pt1 | contig 15757 bp, 14 predicted proteins | sample 5399961 | NCBI WGS metagenome assembly WNEP01 (sample SAMN13153329, study PRJNA577476) | soil metagenome | isolation source: 20 cm grassland meadow soil pre-rain plot 5 | place: USA:California | collected 2015-09-08 | reverse complement strand
ACGCGCCTTCTTTCTTTGAAGGCGAGGTGGATGAAGCGGACACCCACTATCTCATCGGACCGTTGAGCTTCTCGAGCCCCGCCGTCCGAACGGGAGGGCTCCAAGTCATCCGGACCCCGGGCGGGGAGATTCTCTTCTACAGTTCGACGCAAAATGGTTCGGCCATCCCGAACGAAACGATCCGATACGCGGCGTTTGATTTCTTGGAGAACCCGCAGGTCCTGTTCGCGGTCATGCTCGTGGGAGCGTATGCGATTTCACGCCTCCAGCACGACGCGTACTTCCGATACCGCGAGTCCCATCCCGCGACGTACCGGCTCGCCGTCCACAAGGCGAAGTGGCTTCATCGACTCGGTGGCCTTGCCATCGCGCTCCTCGTCCTGTTCTATTTCGTCCCCACGGCGACGTGGATCCTCGGCGTTCGGATCTTCGTCTCCGGCCTCGAGTACTGGTTCGCCGCGATCGCCCTCACCGTCATCCTCGGATTCGGCACGCGAGCGTACTACTCGGGGAAGCTCGACCGGGCGACCGCCGTCGAGGGCGAAGAAACGCGGGTCGTCGTGAAGAAGGTCGTGATCCCGGCGGGTCCTTCCGGAGCCGGAGCCGCACTAGGCACGTGTCCCCATTGCCTCCGCGAAATCATCGGGACGGACCCGACGTACCGGTGCACGTGCGGCGCGATGTATCACCTGACGTGCGCCGCGGGCCTGACGCAGTGCCCGAAGTGCCGCACCCCGATCACGGTCGATGCGGACCGGACGACGCCCGACGTCTCGATGCGATGCGAATCGTGCGGGGAGCTGCAGACGGTCCCGCAGGGGACCGACCCGCGGGTGGCCCCATGCTCGAACTGCAGCGAATTCCTGCGACACCTGGATGAAGGCAAGCGGTACCTCGTCGTCGCGGGCAACCCGGCAATCGGGTTCGCCTGGCTGCGAGATCTCACGAAGCTCGGGCGGCCCGCGATCTGCATGACGTCGGCGGCCGTGGAACGGATGCGCCTGGAGTTCGGCGTGAAGGACGTTCCCATCGTGCAGGTGTCGAGCCGGGGCGCCGACACGATTGACCCGAAGAACCTCGATCCCGTCGGGTTGCGGTCGATTCTGCAGATCACGCGCGAACGAAAGGGCGGCGTGGTCCTGTACGACGGACTGGACCAAATCATCTCCGAGTCTTCCCTCGGCGACGTGATCGGGTTCCTGCGCAAGGCGAACGACATGGCCTTCGTCCACGGGCTCACGGTGATCGCACGCATCTCGCCGGGAGTCCTGGCCGACGAGGGACTCAAGCGGCTCAATGCCGAGTTCGACGAGTACCTCGACTTGTCCGCGCAGCTCTGAACGCGATCATTCCGGGCCAGTCCAGCGCACGCCAATCGAGTGCTCGACTCCGAGGTGGTCGAGGATTCGCGCGACGACGAAGTCGACGAGGTCCGCGATCCGCTTCGGCTGACCGTAGAATCCCGGGGATGCGGGCAGGATGACGACGCCGAGGCGAGCGAGCTTCAGCATGTTCTCCAGCGCGATGGCGCTGAGCGGGGTCTCGCGCGGGACGAGGATCAGTTTCCGATTCTCCTTGATCGCCACTGCGGCCGCCCGTGTGACGAGATTGTCCGCGATGCCGGTGGCGATCTTCGCCAGACTCGTCCCGCTGCACGGCACGACCACGACCGCCCGGAAGAGGGATGAGCCCGACGCGGGCGCCGCGGCGAGGTTGTCGTCGCCATACACCGCCCGAGCCCCTGCGGCGAACTCCTTCATGGTGAGGCCGGTCTCGATTTCGATCACGGCCTGGGCGTCTTTTGACATGATGACGTCGGCGCGGTCTCCGAGCACCTCGATGAGGCGCCTGGCATATTCCACGCCCGAGGCGCCCGAGACCGCCACCAATACCCGGGTCTCGGAAGACACGCTCGTGACAGGCCGGGGGCCCAAATCAAGATTCCGCAGACGGCAGGCCAGTTCCATAGGATTGCATCACCCACCCAAACGCAACCTTAAACAAGGTTAACATGACGATGCGGAAAAGACAAGTCGTCGTTCCGAATCCGCGCGGCATGGTTCGCGGTACGGTCCGCCGGGCAACCCTCGAGGATTTGGGTCTCCTCCTGAGCCGTCGGCGCGAAATGTGGAAGGCCATCGCGCGCATCCCGAAAACGGACCTCGTGGGCGCGGACCGCGTGTATCGTCGCTGGGCGCGGACGCAGATGAAGTCGAATCGGTTCGCGGGGTTCATCGTCGACGTCGGCGGGAGACCCGTTGCGAGTGGCTGTGTCTGGATCATGCAGGTTCAGCCGCGGCCAAACTGGAGGGGGACCGACACCGCATACCTTCTCTCGATGTTCACGGAGCCCGGCCATCGGGGTCGCGGCTATGGAGCTCGCATCGTCCGCGAAGCGATCCGATACGCGAAGGCTCGCGGAATCGACGTGATGCTCCTCCACGCTTCGCCATTCGGCGAGCCGATTTACACGCGTCTCGGTTTCGAACGGACGACGGAAATGCGATTGTTTCTCGGCTCACGAAAACGACGTCGGGTGCGCATTCGCCCCTCCGGGAAAACCGAGCGGCGCATGCGCTGAGACGTCGTTCCGTGGGAGCACGCAAGCCTTCAAATACGACCTTGATTTATGAAGCGCGAACCCGACGCGTGTTCCCGATGACGACCGCATACGATGTACCTCCGGTCCTCTTGATTGAGCGACTCAAGGAGCGGCTGGAGGCGGAAGGCAAGATCAAGCCGCCGGAGTGGGCGCCGTTCGCGCGCACGGGCGTGCACACGGAGAAGGCGCCGGTCCAGAAAGACTGGTGGTATCGTCGCGTCGCGGCCGTCTTGCGAAAGGTCTACCTCCACGGGCCGGTCGGCACCTCTCGTCTCGCCGCCGAGTTCGGCGGACGCCGGGATGACGGCTCGGCGCCGTATCACCCGCGACGCGGCTCGCGGTCGATCGCCCGGGAAGCGATGCAGCAGCTCGAGGCCCTCGGCCTGCTCACGAAGACGGACAAGAAGGGCCGGTCGATCAGCGCCCAGGGCCGCAAGCTCCTCGATTCGCTCGCCCACGAAATCCTGATGGACCTCGCGAAGACGAACCCCGAGTTGACGAAGTACGCGGGAGGCCCCTGAGCGATGTCGATGGACGAGGACGAGCTCGACGCGATCCGTCGGCGAAAGATGGCGGAGCTGCAGCAGGCACAGGTGCAGGCCGCGGCCGAGCAGCAGTACCGCGATCAGCAGCAGGCCCAACGGCAACAGATCCTCCGTCAGATCTTGACCCCGGAGGCGAGGGAGCGCCTGGGCCGGATCGAGCTGGCGTATCCGGAGCTGAAGGAGAACATCGAGAACCAGCTCATCGCGCTCGCGCAGAGCGGCCGCGTGCAGCGCATGATCGACGACGCCACGCTCCGGCAAATCCTCGAGCGCGTGATCCCGCGCAAGCGAGACATCAAGATCGAGAGGCGTTGACCTTGGCGAAGAACAAGCCCTACGCGAAGAAGCTCCGCCTCCTGAGGGCCGTGAAATCGAACCGGCGCGTGCCCGCGTGGGTCATCCAGCGGACGAAGCGACGCTTCACACGCCATCCGAAGAAGCGGTCGTGGCGGCGGAACAAGCTGAAGGCGTGAGGCCATGGCCGAGCAGGAAGAGGAGCGCATCATGGTCATCCCCTTGCGCGCCGCCTGGGCCGCCTCCCGTACGGACCGGACGCCGCGGGCGATCAAGGCGATCCGGGAGCACGTGCAGCAGCACCTGAAGCCAGACCGCATCTTCATCGACGACGTCCTGAACGAATACCTGTGGAAGCGCGGCCGCGAACATCCGCCCCGCCGGATCCGCGTCAAGGCGATTAAGTTCGAAGACGGCTCCGCCGTCGTCTCCCTCCCGGAGGACTGAGGGACCCCATTGCTTCGGCGGCTCGAGATCGCGGGGAACCCTTACATCGGCGTTTTCTGCGCGGCGAACGACGAGCTGCTGATCGCGGCCCCGGACGTCCCGAAGTCCGCAATCCGCCACATCGGCGGGGCGCTCGAGACTTCGCCCATCGTGACGAGCGTCGGGCACTCGACCGTCGTCGGCTCTCTCCTGGCCTTGAATTCGAAAGGCATCCTCGCGTCCCCGTTCATCGAGGAGGCGGAGCTCGATGCGATCGGCGACGCCGTCTACCCGCTCCCGCATCGACTCAGCGCGGTCGGGAACAACGTCCTCTGCAACGACTATGGCGCGGTCGTCCACCCCGGCTACGACGACGAAGCGGTGTCGTTCATCGGGGAGGTGCTCGGCGTCGGCGTCGTCCGCGGGACCGTCGCCGGGATCAAGACGGTCGGCAGCGTCGCGGTCGCGACGAACAAGGGGGTCCTCTGCCATCCGCACGCGCGGCCGGGGGAGATGGAGGTCCTGAAGTCCGCGTTGCAGGTGCCGGTCGTGATCACGACCGCGAACTATGGCGCCGCGCAGGTCGGGGCGTGCATGGTCGCGAATTCTCACGGTGCCGTCGTGGGCTCACGGACGACACCCATCGAGCTCGGGAGAATCGAAGAAGGCCTCGGGCTGTTTTAGCTGTGTCGTTTACAAACCATCCGACAAGTTTGATATATCTTGGGATAGCTAGGTATCCCGATGAAGACGCTGGTCCTCTGCGTCGATCGAGATAACGACATCGGCGTCAAGACCGGGCTCCAGGCCCCGCTCGTCGGTCGTGACCAGAACCTGGCGGCGGCGACAAAGCTGGGCCTCGCGGATCCGGAGGACTCCGATGTCAACGCGCTCCTGAGCGCGGTCTCGATTTACGATGGCCTTCAGAAAGACAACGCGGAAGCCGAGGTCGCAACGATCTGTGGGGATGTCCGCGTCGGGCCGGTTTCGGATCTCGTGCTGACGAAGCAACTCGACCAAGTCCTCGAACAGCTCCGGCCCGACCGCGTGTTCCTCGTGTCCGACGGAGCCGAAGACGAGGCGTTCTCGCCGATCATCGGCTCTCGGATCCGGGTCGACCACGTGCGCCGCGTGTACGTGCGGCAGACGCCGACCGCGGAATCCCTGTACTACACGATCGGCCGGCAACTGAAGAACCCGCGCGTGCGTCGCAAGATTGTGGCCCCTCTCGGATACGTGCTCCTGCTGTTCGGCGCGATCTACGTGGCGTTGCCCAATGCGGCTTCCGGCCTCGCCCTGATCTTGGCGGGCCTCTACTTTATCATGATCTCGTTGCCGTTCCAGAGCATCGGCGATGTGCTGAAGAAAGGCTCCGAGATCTATGAGCGAGTCCGAGACTCCGTCGCGACGGGGAATCTGGCAATCTTCTTCAACGTGTCCGCGCTCATCTTGATCCTCGTCGGTATCTTCTTCGGAGCGGACACCGCCGGCCGTAACGGCGGGACCTCCTACGTCTCGCAGTTCCTCTGGTTCGTCATCGGCTCGGTCTGGTGGATCGTCATCGGCACGTTGCTCTTTGAAGGCGGCAAGGTCATCAGCGCGTACCTCCGTCACGGCCGGGCTCCGCGGCATGCCGTGGCCGTCGGGGTGACGTTCGTGGCCCTCGGCCTCCTGGTCCTCGGGATGACGCAGATCCTGCAGACGATCCTCGGGGAATACAACCCCGCCGCTTCCTTGCCCCTGATCTACCTGAGCATGGGGCTCGCGCTGTTCCTCGTCGCGGTCACCGGCCTCTCATACCGGACGCGCGAGCAGGGCCCTCAGTCCCCCGATGAGAGCTAGGGGCGCCGGGGTTTCGGATGGAATTCGAGACCTGGGAGCCGTTCTACGAAGAGATTCGGAAAGACTTCGGCTTCCCCCGGGAAAAGGATGAGGCGGTTGCCATCGAGCTCGACAAGCTCCTGGGCGGCAATCGGGTCCCCGACTCGAGCCTTCGGAAGATCATCCGGGGGAAGGAAGTCACGGTGGCCGGAAACGGTCCGAACGTCGCGGAGGAGATCGGCGAGGCCCGCGGGGTCCTCCTCACGGCGGACGAGGCGACGTCGGTCGCCCTCGAGAAAGGGCTTCTTCCGGCCATCCTCGTGACCGATCTTGACGGAACTGTGACGGATCAGGTGAAGGCGAATGCCGAAGGCGCGATCGCGGTGATCCACGGCCACGGCGACAACGGACCTGCGGTGCGGCAATGGGCACCGCGGTTCTCCGGGGCAACGGTGGCGACGACGCAATCCCGGCCCCTCGGAGGCCTGCGGAACTTCGGCGGCTTTACGGATGGAGATCGGGCGGTGTTCCTCGCAGACCATTTCGGCGCCGCGCGCATCCGCTTGGTCGGCTTCGACTTCGAACATCCGAATGCGAAGGACCTCGACCGCCGCACGAAACAGCGGAAGCTCGACTGGGCGTACATCCTCCTCGGGAGCCTCCATCGGGACGAGCTCGAACTATGAGGGAGGCTTCGAGGACTTCAACGTCCGCCAACTGAGGATCGGTTCGCGCGCCGCCTGCACTTCGTCGACACGCGCGACCGCGGTGTTGTGGGGGGCGGAGTGCAACGTGTCGGGGTCCTCTTTCACGATTTTCTTGAGCGCCTCCACGAACCCGTCGAGCGTTTCCTTCGTCTCCGTCTCTGTGGGCTCGACCATGAGCGCCTCCTCCACGAGGTGTGGGAAGTACACGGTTGGCGGATGGTAGCCGAAGTCCATGAGGCGCTTCGCCAGGTCCACCGTGCGGACGCCTCGCTCCGCGGCGAGCTTCGCGGCACTGGCGACGAACTCATGCTTCCGGAGCCCGCCGAAGGGCACGTCGAGGACGCCGGCCAGCCGGTGACGGATGTAATTCGCGTTCAGCACGGCACGGTCGGAGACTTCTTTGAGCCCGTCTCCGCCCATCCGGAGGATGTAGGCGTAGGCCCGCACCAAGAGCGCGAAGTTCCCGTACCACGCGCGCACTTTCCCGATCGACTTCGGGCGGTCGTAGTCCAGGTGGTAGCCGCGGCCGTTCAGCCCGATCACCGGCACCGGGAGGAACGGCTCGAGCGGTTTCTTGACGCCGACGGGCCCGGCCCCCGGACCTCCGCCGCCATGTGGCGTCGTGAAGGTCTTGTGCAGGTTGAAGTGGACGATGTCGAAATTCATTTTGCCCGGAGACGTGCGGCCCAGGATGGCGTTGAAGTTCGCGCCGTCGTAGTACAGGAGGCCACCCGCGTCGTGCACGATCTGCGCAATGTCTAGGACATGCTCTTCGAAGATCCCGAGGGTGTTCGGATTCGTCAGCATGAGGGCGAGTGTCTTCGGACCGGCGGCGGCCTCGAGCGCCTTCAGATCGACGCGTCCGTCCTTCGATGGAATCTCGATCAGATCGAACCCAAGCATTCCGGCCGACGCGGGGTTTGTGCCGTGTGCGGTGTCGGGGATGATGACCTGATGTCGTTCCTCCCCCCGCTCCCGGTGGTACGCTTGCGCCAGGAGCAGGCCCGTGTACTCGCCTTGCGCGCCCGCCGCCGGCTGCAATGTGACCGCGTCCATCCCCGCGATGCGCGCCAAGAGGTCCTGCAACTCGTAGAGGACGCGGAGCGCTCCTTGGACGGTCGACTCGTCTTGGTCCGGATGGATCCGCGTCACGGTGGGGAGGGCCGCGAGTTCCTCCGTGAATTTGGGGTTGAATTTCATCGTGCACGATCCGAGCGGATAGAAACCGGTGTCGATTCCAAAGTTCATCTGCGATAGCCGCGTGAAGTGCCGGACCACGTCGTGCTCCGAAAGGTTCGGGATGGCGATCCGGTCCCGTCGAATCTTCGCAGGGACGAGGTCCGTAAGATCGACGACGGTGTCCGGGGCGGACCGCTTCTCGAGGAGGAGCGGCTCGTCCCAGTACGCCTGACGAAAATTCAACGGACCGCCTCCAGGGCCGCTAGGAGGCGTCCGACGGCTTCCGGTGTATGCCGACCCGTTGTGGCGAAGAGCGCCGCATCACTCAACTCGGGGAGTTGACGCGTGAGCGGCAAGCCCCCGTGGATCCCTTTCTCCAGGAGCGCCCGATGGACCGCCGCATATCCCTTCTTGCGCCGGACCACGAATTCGTTGAAATGGGCTCCGGGAAAGAGCGGCGCCTCGAATCCAGCGATTTTGTCGATCGCTGCCGCGAGTTCCTTCGCCCTCCGAATGTTCTCCGCGGCGACTCGACGAAGGCCATTCGAACCGAGGACGGCCATGTATGCCGCGGCCGCGACCGCGAGGAGTGACTCGTTCGTGCAGATGTTCGACATCGCCTTCTCCCGGCGGATGTGTTGCTCCCGCGTCTGGAGCGTCATGCAGAACGCGCGATGGCCTTTCGCGTCTCGCGTCAAGCCGATGACGCGTCCCGGCATCTTGCGGATGTGTTGTTGCCGACACGCGAAGATTCCAAGGAGCGGACCTCCAAAATTCATTTGCGTGCCGAGCGGCTGTCCCTCGCCGACGACGATGTCCGCTCCGAAGTCTCCCGGCGGGCGCACGACCGCCTGTGCGATTGGATTCACCCCGACGACGAGCACCCCGGTCGTCATATCGCGAATTTCCTCGAGCTGTTCTTCGAATCGGCCGAAGAAGTTCGGATTCTCGACGTAGACACCGCATACGTCCGGAGACATTGCGGTCTTCAGCTTCGCGAGATCGAGCATCCCGCTTTCCCGGTCGTAGTCCACCTCGCGCACCTCGAGGCCCGCGCCTAGGATGTAATTCGCGAGGACCGCGCGACGATTGTGTCGCAACCCGCGCGGGACCAAGAAGATCCGACCGCCATGGATTCGGTGAGCCATCCGGGCCGCTTCGCCGAGGGCCGTCGAGCCATCGTACATCGACGTGTTCGCGGCGTCCATTCCGGTGAGCTCGCAGATGAGGCTCTGATACTCCCAGAGCGCCTGGAGCAGGCCCTGGCTGATTTCCGGTTGGTACGGGGTGTATGACGTGTAAAACTCGGAGCGGGAAACGACGGCCCGTACGCTCGCGGGCACGAAGTGATCGTACAAGCCTCCCCCGAGGAACGTGGGCATGTCGACGACCGTGCGGTTCGCACGGAGCATCGAAGTCACCCGCGCGACGACCTGGTCCTCCGGCAATCCGTCCGGGATGTCGAGCTTCGGAATCCGCACGGCCGAGGGGATGTCCGCGAAGAGGTCGTCGACGCTCCGGAGGCCCATCTCCCGGAGCATCTCGTCCTCGTCCGAGGGCATGCGGTTGCCGTTGAAAGGTAGGCGACACTTAAGGGTTTTGACTGCTCGTCGCAGGAGGTGTTCGACGGAGTGTATATGGGGCGCGCTATTGATTCCGCGTCTCGAGGATACGTTTGCTTCCGCGATTGGCCGCCTCCTTGCTGCTCCTGCTCGCCGGCCTTTGGTGGGGCCTTACCGTCGTCGCGTGGATGGCGTGGGAGAGACGGTTCGCTTCCGCGGGTCTCCAGGAGAGGCGAGCGCATGGGCCGAAGGAGAAACGACCTTGGGCCTCCACGATCGTCGATGTGATTCAGTTCGGACTCCCGACCGTCCTCGCGGTCGGCCTGGCGATCGACGGGATCGCCTCGGGTATCATCTCTTATGGCCAACCTTGGTCGTTCTCCCTTCCGTTCGCGGTGGCTTTCCAAGTTCTCGGCGCCGTCCTTCTGTTTATCGGATTGCCATTGTTCACCGCGGGGGCGTTTCTGACCGGGAAGTACGTCTACAGCAAGCTCCCCGAAGAACGGCCCCTCCTCGACCGCGGACCGTATCGCTACATTCGGCATCCGATCTACTTGTCTTTCCTCCTCACCTCGGTGGGCTTCGTGTTCCTTGCGGCAAACATCCTCATGCTTCCGCTCCTGTTCGCCCTGACGGCCATCCGGTATCCGAAGCGGGAGGAGCCAGAGCTGATCCGGCTGTACGGAGACGTGTACCGGGAGTACCAGAGTCGCACCGGGCGTTTCCTTCCAAAACTCCGACGAGGCTAACTCGAAATCCCCGGCACAGGATTGGGACCGTATCTCGAGAAGTCGTGCAACAAGCGGAGCCCGGATCCGACCTCAATGATCGCGGCGGACGCGAAATCGATCGAGTTCTTGTAGGCCTCGGTTGGTCGTTCGCCACGCAACGTCGAGGTCACCAGAGAAAAGAGCGTCCCGTGACCGACGACGGCCGCGGTGCTGCCGTCCACGTCGTGCGCGATTTCCTCGAGGCACACGCGACCTCGGACTGCGGCGCGGGCCAAGGATTCCTTGCTCGGCGGGACGAAGTCGAGGTCCGCCCAGGCTCTCTTCTCCAGAGCGGCGTACTCGGGTTGCGGGATCCCCGATTCGTCCGCGGACCATTCTTTCAAGCATGGTCGCTTCGAGATGGTCCGTCCGAACGCACTCGCGAGGATGATGGCGCTCTCGATGCTCCGTCTCAGAGGGCTCGCGACGACCATGGAAGGAGGGTCCCCCGGCCATGCCCGACAGAGGCCGCGGATTTGTTTCTCCCCGCGCTCGGAGAGCGGCGCGCGGTCGAAGTTCGATGTGTATGGAGGGCGGATGATCTCGCCGTGTCGCACCAGGACCAGCGTCGCGGTCAAGACGGGACGCCTCCGGACACGACGCCAATCACGCGGATCCTCTCGCCGTCCGTCAACGCTTCGTCCGCCGGTATCGGCCCGTCGCCGCGCATGAGAATGTGCGCGTCCGGAGGGAGTCGAAGGGCCCGTAGGAGATCGAGACCCTTGGCCCCGGGACTCAATTCAACAGACTCTTCCCTGCGGCCAGGAAGGATTTCTGCGGTGACGCGCATCGGGGCGCCGAGGACTCTTCCCGACTTAAGCGTTCTCCCGCGACGACGCACGACGGAACTCTTATCCGAGACATCGGTCTCAGGATGCTCCGCTGCCCAGGTCGCCTAGTCCGGTAGGGCGGCGGTCTCGAAAACCGCTGGGTTACCCCTCGCAGGTTCAAATCCTGCCCTGGGCGCTTCTCTCCATGAGATAGTTTCCGATATCATTGACGACGTCTAGATCATCCTTGCGAGGTGTTGAGTCCGTTCATTCCAACCCATGAAGTCGTGGCCTCGGGAAACGGTTGACGAGGTCATCGATGTCGGCGTCTCTTGATTCGATGGGATGGCCCAGCTCCTTTCCGGTGACGTGCTCGCCGACGGGCGGCTCGAGTCATCCGGACCTCCTTGCGCGCCATCGCGGCACGGACGACTCTGGCCTATTTGAATTATCTCTTGGCGTCTGCGATAGATCGATCCAATGGCCCTCTGTTGGTTGCCGCCCGCAACCTTATGTGGTTCCGCCTCGATGTCGGGGCGAGGCCGTTGCCCCTCCAGATTTCTCCGCGTCTTCTCGTGCCGCGAATCGATGCCTTCTCGGTTTGCGCCTAGTGGGTGAGCCCATGGCAGACCGAGAGCAAGAGGCACCCGTCGGGAGTCGCATCCGGAACGGGGCGCGAGCCTGGTACGAAAGCCTGTCTCCATTGCGAATTCGAAGTGTGCGAATCTACCTCTCCGGTCAAGTCATCTCCCTGATTGGCATTTGGATGCAGCAGACGGCCCAGTCGTGGGTCGTGTGGACGATGAGTCGATCCGGCACGGCCCTGGGCATCGCCGCGATGCTCGCGTTCCTCCCGACGTTTATTCTTGGGCCATGGATGGGCGTCTTCGCAGACCGCTGGGACCGACGGAAGGTCCTCCTCGCCACCCAGACCTCCGCGATGATCCTCGCCTTCGTGTTCGCGATCCTCGTTCAGACGAACGTGATCGTATTGTGGCACGTGTTCGTCCTTGCGACCGCGCTCGGGATCGTGAGCGCCCTCGACTTCCCCTCGACCCAGGCGTTCATCGGGGACATCGCCGGCATGGCGCGGGTGCGCGAGGCGATCATCCTGAACGCGTCGATCTTCCAGGTGAGCCGGATGATTGGGCCCGCCCTCGCCGGCTGGGGAATCGGCTACCTGGGCGTCGCGTCCGCGTTCTGGATCAACGGCGTCACGTTCCTCGCCGTCATCGCGAGCCTCTTGGCGATTCGCGGCAACCAAGTCCGTCGGGCGTCGACCGGTCGCCCGCTCCAGGAGTTCCGCGAGGGGCTGGCGTTCCTCCGGAAGGAGACGCGGGCGCAAGACCTCCTTGCCTTCAGCGTCATGGTCACGTTCTTCGGCATCTCGAGCATCATCATCTTGCCGGCCGTCGTGTCGCTCGTCCTCGGAGGGGGCGCGGACATGCTCGGTTTCCTCCTCGCCTCCTCGGGCGCGGGGGCGTTGGTCGGCGCGTTGGTCCTGACGTCGCTCGCTCAACGGGCCCGCCGCACCGGAATCATGCTCGCGGCGAACGTCGTCTGGACCGGCGTGTGGCTCGTCCTGTTCTCCTTCTCCCACACCTTCATCTACGCCGCGATCGCGATCTTCTTCGTCTCTCTGACGATCCCGGTGGTCCTCACGACGGCGAACGGCCTGCTCCAAATCCTCGCCCCGCCGGACATGCGCGGACGGGTGCTGAGCATCTTCCTGATGATCAGCTTCGGGGCGCAGCCGATCGCGGCCCTCCTCATCGGAGTCGCGGCCGACCGCTTCACGCCGATGGGGGCCGTCCTACTGAACGGGGCCCTGATGGTCGTCGCGGCCGGCGTCTTGGTTGGCCTTCGATCCGGGCTCCTCTCCTGGGAGGCGCGACCGGCGATGCCCGCCGCGGCGGGGCCGCCATCGCGATAGCCGTTTCACATTGCCCGTGAGGGTCGAGATCACCGAAGCCTCCACTGAATCGAGCACTTGAGGCGAACGGCTCCGCCTTCGCCACGCGTTCCAGAGATAGATGCCGAGGATGATGACCACCAGAGGGCTTGCGAGCACGACCAGGTCCAGGCCCAACGGCAAGCCGAACAAACCGGACGATTCGACGCTGATCGGCTGGAATACCGCATACGATTGATTCGTCGAGTCGTTGACGACGAGCCGAATCACGAACCGCCCCCTCGTCGTCCAGACGTGCGAGACCGCGCATCCGGATGCGTTGGCCCCGTCTCCGAATTCCCACGTGCAGTTGTACGGGCCCAGTCCACCGGTCGGATGGGCGACGAGCTCAGCCGGCTCCCCGATGATGGCCGGGGAGGGTCCCACTCCGAAGGTCGCCGTGAGCCCCGTGATGACGTCGACGGTTTGCGAGCTCGACCCGTGATGTCCCGCGGAATCGGAGACGCTCAGCAGGACGCGGTACGAGCCGGTCGCGTTCCATGCATGGGACGCCGAGCACCCGGTGGCGGACGTGTTGTCTCCGAAGTTCCACGAACAGGCATATCCGCCGGACCCACCGCCTCCGGTCGCGACGAAGGATATGTTTTCGTTTACGGCGGCCAGGGACTTTGACACGCGGAACGCCACCGTGAGGGGCCCGCCGGGCGGACCCAGGGCGGGTTGGACGTCGATGGGGCTCGAATCCGATGTTCGGTTGCCGCCGGAATCGGAGAGGACCAAATCCACGGTATAATGTCCGGCGACGGTCCAGGCGTGCGAGGTCGAACAGGCGGTCGCGTTGTCCCCATCACCAAAGTCCCACACGCAGGTGTAGCCGCCGGATCCGCCTCGACCGGTCCCGGAAAGGGAGATGGACTCATTGACACGGGGCAGAGACGTCGACACAGACATGGTCACGCTCAGAGGTTCCACCGGCGCGCCGCCCGTGGACGAGACTTCGATCGGCGAGAGCGAGACCGTCCGGCTCGCGCCCAACGAATCGGTTGCGCGGACGAGCGGCGAGTAGTTGCCGGCATTGGGGTAGCTGTGGGACACCGCGGAGCCACCGCCGGACTGGCCGTCCCCGAAGTCCCATGAATATGTGAAGGGTTGGCCGCCCCCGCCGTTCGCGGTCGCATTGAACTCGAACAACGTGTCCGTATGGCCCGATGCCGGCGTGGCCGAAGCGGTCACCTGGACATTGGAGATCGTGACCGACACGGAGCCCGAGGCGGTTCCTCCGTTCGAGTCCGTGACGACGACGGTTGGCTGATACGATCCGGCCTGCGCAAAGGCGTGTGCGACCTGGACGCCGGAGCCCGTCGTTCCGTCCCCGAAGGACCATGAGTAGTCGGTGAATGTTCCCGGCCCGCCGGTGGCCTGCGCGGAGAAGGTGAGGGACGTGCCCGGCGCCGCGGCGGCGTAGCTTGCGGATGCGACCACCGATGGAGACGGGCTCACTTGGACAGAGGTCGAGTCCGTCGCGGACGCCGTCGTGGAGTCGGTCACCGTGCAGGTCACCGTCATCGCCCCCGCCGATTGGTACGAATAGGTCACCGGGGAGCCGCTCCCGGTATTCCCATCGCCGAAGGTCCACCCATACGAGTACGGCGCGGTTCCTCCGGTGGCGGAGCAGGTGAACGTGACTGATTGCCCGACGTCCGCGGCCTGTCGCGGCGCATTAGCCGTCGCCCCGAGTGGGGCCGGCGGGGCCGTAACGCTTACCGTCTGCGTCGGCGCGGCATGGCTGCCTCCGAGGCCATCCGTCGCCGTGACCTCGGGCGAGTACGTGCCCCCGGCCGTATAGAAATGCGTGACCGAAGGGCCGCTCCCGGTCGCACCGTCTCCGAAATTCCACGAGAACGAATACGGGGAGCCGCCGCCCCCGCTGGCCGTTGCCGTGAACGTGAAGACGGTCGTCAAGTCTCCGCTCGTCGGGGATACGCCCGCCGTGACCCCGATGTCGGAGATCGTCACGGACACGGACGAGGAGGCCGTCCCGCCGTTTCCATCCGTCGCGGTGACGGTCGCCTGATACGATCCGGCTTGGGAGTACGCGTACGTAGCGGGCGCACCGGAACCGGACGAGCCGTCCCCGAAGGCCCACTCAAACGTGAAAGAACCGTCGCCACCCGAGGGAGACGCGCCGAAGGTGAGTGTCATCCCCGGAGCGGCGAGATCATGGTCGACGGACGCGGCCACCGAAGGAGTCGGGCTGATCACGACGCTCGTTGAGTCCATCGCGATTCCCAGGAGAAGGTCGGTAACGGTGCACGTCGCATCGTACGTTCCGGGCGAACCGAAGGAGTAGTCGACCGTAGGCCCCGCTGCAATCCCACCGTCGCTGAGGGCCCACGCGTATACGTATGGCGGTGTGCCGCCCGACGCGCTGCACGCGAACGTGATGCTCTGGCCGACATCCGCGGCGGAGCGGTCCGCGCTGACGTAGGCACTCACGGCGTCCGCCGGCGCGGGGTGGGGGCTCTCGGATGCGGCCTCGACGGCCAGATGGCCGGGTGCGAGCTTCGGCCCTAGAACGGATGCGCCCAATGGCGCCAAGGCGATGACGAGGAGCGCCAAGAGTACCACGACGCTCCCGGCCCGCGCATGGGCTGCCATCGGCACGATCCCTGTCCGTCCAACCTCAAAGAGAGGTATTAGTACACATCCATCGCGTTGAAATCGGATGTGTTCACACGTACACACGACGGCCAGACCCCTCTACTTTTCGGTTGCTGCGGCGATGCTGGGCCCAGACGGGCAGAAACCTAATGGTCAGATGTTCTCATGCCGCACTATGGCCGCCCCGTTCGGCAAGCTCCTTTACCTGTACGTCGGCACCTCAGACTTCGATCGCGACCTGAAGTACTACACGGACGTCTTGGGCGCGAGCGTCCTCTGGAATCATCACGCCTTCGGCGCGAAGGTCGCCGCCCTTCGGTTGTGCGACGGCCCGCAGTATCTCCTGGCGGACCACCGGTCCGCGCCGTCGTGCCTACCTCTCTTCGAGGTGCAGGATCTCAAGGCGAAGGCCAAGGAGCTTCGATCCCGAGGATGGAAATCCGCAGGTCGTTCGTTCGAAGTGCCCCCCGGACCGTGCCTGCTCTTCAAGGATCCGAGTGGCAACGAA
>WNEP01000845.1_pt1 | contig 15783 bp, 17 predicted proteins | sample 5399961 | NCBI WGS metagenome assembly WNEP01 (sample SAMN13153329, study PRJNA577476) | soil metagenome | isolation source: 20 cm grassland meadow soil pre-rain plot 5 | place: USA:California | collected 2015-09-08 | reverse complement strand
CAAGGTTTCCCACTCGGGGAAGAGCGCCAGGGCCTCCGGCGAGAGGCCCAGCATGGCGTGAAAGAACCGGAGGTCCTCGTAGAGGCGCTCGGCTGCCTCGTCGGTGGCGGTCACGATCAGCCAGGAAGTGTCAGCCAGCTCCCGCGCCAGGAGCGTCAGCGAGAACCCGGTCGTCGAGCCATGCAGACCGGTCAGGCCCGGCCTCCCCTGGCGGCTGCGCAACGCGTTCAGGATGGGCCGGAGGAGCTGGTCCCAGGACGGTGTGGTGGGAGACATCAGATGAATAACGGTTAACGGTTCACGTCTTTGATGGTTTTGATCCGCTCCACGAGGGCGGTCGTGGAGACACCGGGCACCAGGGGAATCGTCCGGACAGTCCCGCCGCGGGCTTCCACGACATCGCGGCCGATAATCTGGTCGGGCGCCCAATCCCCGCCTTTGACCAGGACGTCGGGCTGGAGTTCGGCGATGAGGCGCCCGGGCTCGGGTTCGTCGAACAGCACGACGTAGTCCACACAGGCCAGGGCCGCCAAGACCTCGGCGCGCTGGGCTTCCGGCACGAGGGGGCGCCCGGCCCCTTTGTTCTGCGCGCGCACAGAAGCGTCGGTGTTCACCCCCACCACCAGCACGTCGCCCAACTCGCGGGCGGCTTGCAGGTACCGCGTGTGCCCGATGTGCAGCAGGTCGAAGCAGCCGTTGGTAAACACGATGCGTTTGTGCCGGGCTCGCCGTGTTGCCAACAGTTTTTTCAGCTCAGCTCGGCTTTTGATTTTGTTGATCATAGCGACATCTTAACCTCACCCTAGCCCGAAATCATACCGGTCAGGTCAGTTCGAAGCAACCGCGCGTGTCCAGCCGGCAATGGCTCTCAGGCGGTTGAGAATCTCCCTACTCTTCCGGAATGTTCCCAAGGCGCATCACGTCGGCCCCGTGCTTCTCGATGATCGCGTCCATCGCGGCGAGGGCCTTGCTCGTGCGCTGATCGAACAGGTCTTCGTTAGCGGGGACCAGGTCGGCCAGGGCGATACCGACGAGCCGGTATTTGGTCCGTGGGGCGACCAGGCTGTGCAGCGAGGTACGAATGTCCCCCCACATCGTCGGGTCGTAGTTGAGCGGCTTGGGAAAGTGCCGCTGGCGTGTCGTGATCCTGAACTGCGCGTCCTTGAGCTTGACCGTGAAGGAGCCGGCCGCGAGACCCTGCAGCCGCAGCTCGTGCGTCAGCACGGCAAGAAAGCCCCGCACCGTTTTTTCGAGCAACATCAGATCGCTCGTGTCCTGGTCGAACGTGGTCTCATGCCCGATGCTTTTCTGGTCCCGGTCCGGGACGACCGGCTCCTCATCCACGCCGCGGGCCAGCGCCTGCACGAGAGGAAGCCGCTTGCCCCAGAAGCCGCTCAACGCCGGCTCCAGGCGAGGCTCGAGCAGATCGCCGACCGTGTTGACGCCGATCCGCTCCAATGCCGCGGATGTCTTCGGTCCGATGCCGGGCAGCGACCGGACCGGGCGCGGGGCCAGGAAGGCCGCCTCCGTGCCAGGCTCGATCACGACCAGGCCATCGGGCTTGTGCGCGTCGGCCGCCACCTTGGCGACCGTTTTTCCGCTGGCCACGGCGATGGTACAGCGCAGTCCCGTCGCCTCGAAGATCGCGTCCCTGACCGCCTGCCCCAGCGAACGGGGATCGGGATGGAGGGATTGGAGGTCGGTCGTGTCGGCGTAGAATTCGTCAATGCTCGTCCATTCCGTGGCGGGGAAGAGCCGGTCGGTCACCTCCCGCATGCGCTCGTGCATGCGCTCGTAGAGCGGCCGGTCTAAAGGCACCAGCACAAGGTCGGGACAAAGCTTGAGCGCCTGCGCCGTCGGCATGGCCGATTTGACGCCGTATCGACGGGCCGGATAGCTCGCTGAGGCGATGATGCCGCGGGGCGGCGGGGACCCCACGGCCACCAGTTTCCCGGCCAGGGCCGGGTTCGCGACGATGGCCGAGGAGGCGAACATCGCGTCCACATCGCCGAAGACAATCTGGCGGGGCCAGCGGGGTGTAACCATAAGAGCTGATGGCGTATGGCTGATAGCTGATGGTCAGACCAGCTCCCGCAGCTGTCCTCGGCAGGCCCCGCATTGGTGGTGGCGTGGCCGGATGGTGCGCCGTTGGCGCTCATAGACCCTGCCGCACCTCAGGCAGCGCCAGGCATATTTGGCCAATGCGCGGACCGCGTCGTCAAGGTCGTGGCGGATCGTGATGCCCAGGCCGTCGCGATTCATCGCCGCCATTTTTTCGCGAAAGTCCGAGCCGTGGTTCGGCCGTTTCTTGAGAACATCGAACTGCCACTGGTGGATCATCTCGTGCGCCAGCGTGCTGAGTATTTCCTGGTCAGATTGCCGCTGGAGTAGCGGCAGCGAGAGCCGGATGAGCCGGCCGCCAGGTGGTGGGTCCGCGCTGCCGGTCGTTCGCGTCCGCGGTCCGATCCGGCTGACGAACATGCCGGAAGAGGCGGTCAGGCGAGGGCTCCACTCAATGTCGACGGCGGGGAGAGTTCCCCGAAAGTAGCGGAGGTTCAGCTTGGCCCAGAGCTCTTGCAGTTGTTCGAGTGTAAAGGCTTCCCGCATGAGGTGGATCGGCGAGCAAGCCTCCCGGCGGTGCCGCCGCATAACTGACTCAGCCTGTCAACTCTTCGAGAACCGCCGCAGCCAAGAGCGGTACCATGATTTCATGGTGGCCGATGAGCGAATACCCGCGGCCGCCTTTTTGGGTGGGCCGCCTGACCACGTTCGTGAACGGCCGGTAGTGGGGCAGAAAGTCCATATCGACGGTGGTGATGTCGGTCAACGCGTGGCCCAGATTACGGCCCAGCGAGACGGCCTTGATAAACACCTCCGGCAGGATCACGGCGGACCCTAAATTGATATACACTCCGCCTTCCATCCCTGCCACGACGGCCGCCAGCTTCCGAAAGTCGAGGAGGGATCCGGCCCCGATGGCGGCGCCGTCGGCGGACGGATGCATGTGGATGATATCGGTCCCCATCGCGACGTGGACCGTGACCGGGATCCCCAACCGGGCTCCCGTGGCCAGCAGGCTGGTGCGATGTTGGCGGAACGCTCGCTTGTGCAGGTTGATATACTGACCGATCGCCTCGCCGATCCCCATCCCTTCTTTCGAGCCGTGCACAATCGCCTCGTTCAGCATCCGACCGGTTTCTTCGGCCATCCCGAAGCGGCCGGAGTCGATCTCCGCGTCTACTTCTTCCGACGTATGCCCCATCAGCGCCAGCTCGAAATCGTGGATGATCACCGCCCCGTTCATGGCCACGGCGGTCACGATGCCGCGCTCCATCAGGTCCACGAGGATCGGGTTCAGGCCTACCTTGGTCGGATGGGCGCCCATGCCGACGATCACCGGCCGGCTTCGACGGTGCGCCTGCGCGATGGCCTGCGCGACGGCCCGCAGCGTTTTGACGGCCAGGATATCGGGCAAGGTCTGAAGAAACAGCCGCAGCGAGCCGCCGCGGCGCCACGCCACGGAGAAGTCGGACACCTGAACCTTGCTGTGGCGGCGGCCGAGCGGGTAGGTCTTCAGCTTGGACAGATCGATAGGCTGGAGCCTGGGGCGCTTCTCAGTGATCTTTCGCAAACAGTTCTTCCTCTATCAACTCGCACAGGACATGCCCGAGCGTGATGTGGCTTTCCTGGATGCGCGCGGTCACGGTGGACGGCACGATGAAACAGTGGTCCACCAGGCCGGCCAGCTTGCCGCCTTTACCGCCCGTCCATCCCACCGTGATCAGCCCGAGCGTGCGGGCAGCCTCCACGCCTTTCAGCACGTTCGGCGAGTTTCCGCTCGTGCTGATGGCGATCGCGATGTCGCCTTTGTGGCCGTGGGCCGCCACCTGGCGGGCGAAGATCTCGGCGAACTCGTAGTCGTTGGCGATGCAGGTGAGGGCCGCCGTGTCGGCGGCTAGCGCGATGGCCGGCAGGGCGGCGCGATCGCGGTGATAGCGGCCGACGAACTCGGCCGCGATGTGCGAGGCGTCGGTGGAACTGCCGCCGTTCCCGAACAGCAGGACCTTGCGCCCTTCCCGAAAGGCGCGGGCGATCAGTTGGGCGACCTGCACGATGCGGTCGGCGTGCTCGCGGACGAACCGCCGTTTGACCTCGGCGCTCTCCTCGAACGCCTTGATGACCTGCTCTTTCATGCGACGAATTCTAGGCCACAGTCTGCTCTCTGTCAAACGATGCCGAAGGTTGATCGTACCAGCATGGGGTGTTATAGTCCGCCGCCATGAGCTCGGAAAGTCCGGTCAAAGCGTTGCTGATCGCGGTCTCCGACGATGCGCCGGCCGCTGTGTACTCGATCAACCGCCTCAAGCCGGATATGCTCTGCTTTTTTGTGCCCGACTCGGCCAAAGCGCTGGTCGAGACCGCCGTGCAACCGCAGATCGCCCAGATGCCCCGACGCTGGGACTGGATCGTGACGCCGGACGCGCACCGCTTCACTGCCTCTTATCACGCTCTAACTCAAGCGCTCCCGGATATGTTGCGGACGTGGGAGGTCCAGGCGGGTGAATTGGTCGTGGACCTGACCGGCGCCACACCGGCCATGGCTGCCGCGTTGTCTCTCGCAAGCATCACGTCCACGTCGCGCGTGGTTGCACTAGGGCATGCGAACATCGTCAGCCCGGCCGATGGCGAAGCGGTGACGGTGGAAGGCCGTGAGCGGATCTGGCTGCAGGGGAATCCCTGGGATGAGGCGGCGGCTGGTTCACGTCGCGAAGGATGCGAGCTGTTCAACCGAGGCGCGTTTGGGCCTGCGGCGTCGCAATTCCGCCAGATCGAGGCGCGAGTCAGCGGGGGACAGAAACCCTTCTACCGGGCGCTGGCTGATCTCGCCGAAGGCTACGATCTGTGGGAGCGGTTTCATTACAGGCAGGCCTGGGACAAACTCAAGACCGCCGTCAAGGCGCTCGAGATGGCCTCCGTATGGGGTGGCCCGCCGGGGCTGAACAGCGTGCTGCCCGCGGTCAAGCAGAACGCCGGCTTCCTGGAGAAATTGGTCCTGGACCCGCAGGAGGTCAAGGACGCGGTGGCCGTTGACCTGCTCGCGCATGCGCGACGCCGGGCCGACGTGCACCATCATTTCGAGGCGGCGATCGCGACGCTGCTGCGAGCCCTCGAAGCCTTCGCGCAGTACCAGTTGTTCAAGCACCACCGGATCAAGACCTGGGACGTCCGGCCCGAGCAGTTGCCGGAAGCGCTCCGCGAAAGCTGCCGGACCTGTTATCTGGATGACGTGGACGGGAAGTACAAGCTGCCGCTCCAGGCCCAGTTCCGCGCCCTGGCCGGGCTGGGAGATCAGATGGGGCAGGCGTTTTTGACCCAATGGGCCAAGATGAAGCCGCTCCTGGACGCAGCCAACCATGCGGTGCTGGGGCACGGGTTCGAGCCGGTGAAAGCCGAGCGATTCCAGCAGCTATATGAGATTGTGATAAAACTAACCGGCGTGAGCGATTCCTCGCTTCCCAAGTTTCCAACACTGAACCTCTAAAGAGCTGATGGCCGATGGCTGATAGCTGATGGCCGGAGAGGGCAAAGATGGTAAGAGATGAACCAGAAAGGAACTGAGAGGCGTGCCATTTCGGTTTGAAAGCCTAGATATCTGGCACTTGGCAAGAGAGTACGCTCGGAAGGTTTATGCGGCAACTGCCAAGTTCCCACGCCATGAAGACTACGGGCTCAGGTCGCAGATGCACCGGGCTGTCAACTCCGTCGGCCTGAACATTGCAGAAGGGTCGGCTAAAGGCACTGATAAGGCTTTCGATTACCATCTGGAAGTGGCCATAGGGTCGACATTTGAAGTGGTTGCTGCTTCGTTCTTCGCTGTCGACAACGGGTACATTACGAAGGAACAGCAGAAACACTTGTACGATGAGGGGCAGAAGCTGGCAAAAAGCATAAACGCTTTCCGCGGCACCCTACACTAACTAGCAACGTCTGGCCATCGGCCATTTGCCATCAGCCATCAGCTCTTATGGAAATAAGGGTCTACTACGACGACACCGACTGCGGCGGGGTGGTGTACTACGCCAACTACCTGAAATATTTCGAGCGGGCGCGCACGCACTACCTGGAGGAACACGGGGTCTCAGTGGTTGGACTCATCGAACAGGGAACACAATTTCTGGTCGTGCACGCCGAACTGGACTATCGCTTCCCGGCTCGCTATGCGGATATCCTCACGATCGACACCAAACTGACTCAGATCGGACGGTCGTCGCTCACCTTCGCGCATGTGATCCGTGAGCGCACGAGCGGCCGGATCGTTGTGGAAGGCTCGGCGAAGCTGGTGACCGTCGATCCTCAGGGCAAGGTCAAGCGCTTGGAGAAGTCTCTGTTGGACGCGCTGCACGCCCCTCCGCGAGAGACGCGATAATGGACAAGCTTGGGACCTGGTTGGCTATCGCCGCGGTCGCGGTCGGCTTCGTCATCCTGGTCTGGTTGCTCTTCGCGGAGCAATCCCAAAACAAGGACAAGAAGAAGTGAACCCCGCCGCCATGTTGAGACGATCACGTGGTACCTGCCGACGCCGTGGAGCGTGCCTGGGGGCCCTCCCTGCGACGATCGGCTTGCTGCTGTGTCTTCAGGGAGGGCCGGCCCGGGCCGCATGGAATCCGGGAGACCTCGTGGTTGATTACGGCGTGTCCCTCTCGGATGGCGAACGCCTGGTCGTCGTTGACGCGGCCGAGGTTGAACGCAAGTTCACGGCCGACCTCCTGTGGCAGATGGATCCCCTCGCCTGTCGCGCCCAGGCGCTGGCGGATCTGAACCGTGATGGGATCGCAGAATGGACCGACGTTCGCGACGACGGGCTGTTTCGCGGACGTCCCGCGCATGCGAGGACGCCCCTCGTGGAGGCATTGGCCCTCGTGGCGGAACCAGGCCGGCGCTGTGAGGTCGGAGCCAAGCCGGAAGAATTTCTGACCGTCTCAACTGCGCCCGGCCCGGTCACTCAGGAAGGGTCCGGGGCCGCCGGACATTCCCCTGCCATTGGGGCGACCGTCTACGTGCTCCGGGCGACGTCGTTCTATGCGCCTCGGGAGGTCCGGGTGAAGGTTGGAGAAAAGGTGATCTGGTTCTACGCCGACGGCTCCAAAGAACCCCACACGGTGACCAGCGGGGCCTGTCGCGGGGCAGATTGTGCAGGAGGGGGGCAGGCGTTTGCGAGCGGGCCATCGTTGCTCAAACCGGGGGATCGGTTCGAGCACACCTTCACGCGCCCGGGGAACTACCCCTACCATTGCGACTTCCACGCGTCCACGATGCAAGGCACCGTGATCGTCCAGCCCTAGCCCGGATTATTCATGAGCGCTTCTGCTGCAATCGCCCAGTCGCTGCTCCGACAAGCCTGCCAGGAATCTAAGCCTACTGGAGGCAAAGTACTCATCCGCTGCGATTTGATCGAACGCAGCGGGTCAAGCGAAGCTTGGTATGGCGGGCGGGCTCGCCGCTCAGTCGGTCAACGTATTCTTCACCCGTTGCATGGTGCAGAGCAACGGGTCCCCGATACGCCTCCTCCTCGCGGCGGAGCGCCGGGTACCCATTGCGCTTCGTTGCAATGGGTGCAACGCGACGCGACTGAGCGATTTCGCGACGAACCGTCATGAATAATCCGGGCTAAGCCCCGCGCCGATTCGTTGCAGGCACATCAGATCCGTCGATCCGTCAATGCATTCTCAGTTGCGAAAGAATGTACAGGTCCAGCGCGAGGGCTTCGAGGAAGAGAAAGATGGCGAGACCAGGCATGAAAAAAGATCCTGTCGCGGTTTCCCCCCTGGTGCCTTTACGATATTGAATCGCTTAAACGACGAGTAGGATGGCGGTGGCCAGAGGCGTCACGAAAAACAGGAGGATGAGAACCCCGAAGCCTGAGTCCGTGTGATTCCATCCCCCGAGCAGGTCTAGTCTGCCCCCTACAAGCATGAAAAGAAGTATTTGGGGGAGGAGCCCAACAATGGTTCGAAAAACAGCCACTGGCTCTTGCTACTATGCGACCGCAGGACCTCGAACTGACGCTTAGGGACGAACGGCTCGATGAGCGGCATACGCTGCACCCATGCCCAAGAAGGCACTGCCAGTGATGGGAACCGTAACGCTGAGCACATTGAAACTCAGGTAGCCCAAGACGGCGTCCCAGGGCATCATCAAAAACTGTGAGTCAAAGAAGATCATTGGCAGCGCAACGGCGAGCGCGACGAGCCACGGTCGACGCGCGAGATAGCACAGCACCGCGGAGCAACCGAACGTCATGGCCAGCAAGTAGACCGGGACCGGGTTGCCGCCAGAGGGCTCGGTCACCAGGAGGACACCTGTAATCGACAATCCGATGAGTGCGCCGGTCGCGAGCAACGACGCATCGAGAATGCGACGAAACCACGGCAGGAGGCTCAGCAGGACGAAAGAGATCAAGGCGAGCGTAGGCCACGTCGAAAAGGAACCGCCGTGCATCAGCCCCCAAGAATGGAACGTCGGCCAATTCATGATCTCGAAGAACCAACCCAAGGGGGACATGAGGAAGAACCCCAACGCAACTGCGACCACGATCTGAAGGGCAAGGCGCATGCGATTCACGCCTAACTAGTGGGTATGCTGGTCTGCTAGCTGACCTGACCAACCGGGGCCTTCCCAAGGTAGGCGAGATAGCCGCGCAGGCATCGATACGCGAACCACATGATCAGAAGGGTACCAAGAACGAGGGGGCCATAGATGATCAAGAAGACAATGGGAGGCGCGATGGCGGCGAATAGGAGCCCGACCGCGAAGAACAACGCCCCGACCGCAACCGCGAGGGCAAGATCCCCGAAGGATAGGCTGAGCCAGACGAGGTGAGACGCGAACCAGGGTTCGGGCGGGGCATCGCGATAGAACACGGCCCACAAGAGGAACAGGTAGAGAAGTGCCGCCGGGAGAGCAGTGAACCCGAGGACGGTGTCCAGGCCGACGGGGGTGGCATGGCCCATGACGCCCAGGACGACCCAGGCTGGGACGGCTGCCCCCGCTGCGTAGGCGAGGTGGTCGAGGGCGCGCTCCATTGGCGTGGGGGCCGTGTGGCCCGTACTCTGGCCGAAGGGTTCCTGCAGCGGCTTCAGGAGGTGAAGCATCAGTGGCTCCAGCTCGCCGGCGCAGGAGGGGAGATGGTCTCAGGCGCAGGCTTTGACTAATTTTTTGACTTCGCTGTCTTCGATCAATGCCGCGTGCAACCGTTGAAGAGAGCCGGCCGATTGGTAGAGCAGATCCCCTTTGCCGAGCAAGGTTTCGGCGCCGCTCTGATCGAGAATCACTCGTGAGTCGGCGCCACTCTGGACGCGGAACGCGACGCGGGTGGGGAAGTTCGCCTTGATCAAGCCGGTGACCACATCCACGGAAGGGCGTTGGGTGGCGATGACCAGATGAATCCCCGCGGCCCGGGCTTTTTGGGCCAGGCGCGTGATCAATTCCTCGGCCTCCTTGCCGAGCGTCAGGACCATGTCGGCGAATTCATCGATCAGAAACACCACATAGGGGAGAGGCTGCCATGCACCGGTGAATTTTTCAAACTCACTCTGGCTGCGTGTGCGGATGGCCTCATTAAACTCTTGAATATTTCGAGTCTCGAGGGCGAGCATCGAGGCGTAGCGCTTTTCCATCTCATCCACCATGTGGTTGAGCAAGGTTTTGGCGTCGGTTCTGATATCGCTGATCACCGGGCAGGCCAGGTGTGGCAATTTTTTGTACGCCGCCAATTCGACCATCTTCGGGTCGATAAACACGAAGCGCATCTGCTTGGCGGTATTCTTGCAGACGAGCCCGGCGATGAGATTATTGATAAACACGCTTTTGCCGGACCCCGTGGTGCCGGCGATCAAGAGGTGCGGCATCTGGACCAGATCTTCAACCGCGGGTTCGCCAAGCGTGTTGACTCCAAGGGCCACCGGCAGGAACATATCCGATGAACGGTACTTGGCGCTCTTGAGCACGTCGCCCAAACGAATCACGCGACGATGCTCGCTTGGGATCTCAATCGCGACGCTGGTCTTACCGGGCACCGCCGTGATGACCCGTACACTTTGAGCCCGCAACATGCGGGCGATGTCGTTCGTAACGCCCGCAATTTTTGCGGCTTTCGTTCCTGCGGTCGGTTCATATTCCAGCGTCGTGACGACCGGGCCCACCGTCACGTTGGTGATCTTGCCTTCAACCTTGAAATCATGGAGTTGAGTTTCGAGCTGCTTCACCAGGGCGCTGAGGTCGGTATCGGCTGAGACGAGAGGCTTGCTGGTTTGAAAGATGTCGACATCAGGTTTCCCATGCGTGGGGACTTCGGAGGTGAAGTCAAGCTCGATGACGCTCTCACTATCTTCGTCCTGCGCGACAGTTTTCGAGTGTACAGCGCGCTTACTATTTCCCCCATGGGCCTGGGGCGTGGTAAGCGACGGCCTCCTGCCTTTTGCGCCTGTTGGATCACTGATGAGGCGTCGTAGCAGGCCCCCCAGGTACTCAACGAATTGCGCGGTATTGGACGTCGTCAAGTTCCCCGTCGCCACCAGTCCGCCCACGGCTGCGAAAATCAAGCCGATAACGGCGCCCCCGTAGCCGAAACTGTGGAGGAGGGAGTTCCCGAGCGTGGCGCCGATCACGCCGCCCAGACCATTGGAGAGATGCGTGGCTTTCGGATTGGGCTCTTCGATATGAATAAGTCCGCAAAAAACCGCTACGATGAGGGCAACACCGACAAACCGGTTGGTCTTGGGCCAACGGACAAAGCCGAGCGCCATCAGGGTGCCCCAGAAGCACAGGATCAAGGCGATCGGCAAACTGACGAGGCCGAACACGCTGAGCAAAGACTCAGCCAGCCATGCACCCGCGGGTCCGCCCATATTGTGATAGGTTTCACCGGTAGCAGAGGGAGTGATTGAGTCGGTATGATCGTAGGAAAAAAGGGCTAAGCCGGAAAAAAAACCGGTGGCCACGACCGCAAACCCGATGAGCTCAAAGACTGTGCTTTCCTTGGGGAGTAACGGCTTGGCTTTCGCAATCACCAGCCGCCACAACGACTTGGATGTCTCGGTCACGAGCCGCGACAACGACTTGGATGTCTCAGTCACCAGCCGCAACAGGGATATGACCAAATCCCGCTTCATGCGTTGCAGATTTGAGGTTTTGGAGTGGAGGCGCGGGCGATATGAGGCATGCGCGCAGGCTATCAAAGGAGGGTGGAGCGGTCAACGAAAAAGGCGAATGAGCTGACCCAAATTTCCGGACCCTGTGGGCGCGATTCCACAATTGCGCGGCAGCCCGTTTGCGTTTGATGAGCGGTCTGGTGACTCGTAACTCGGTGTCGGGGTTTTCAGAGCCATCCCAACCTGACCCTAGAACGACTGCCCTTGACCATGGTCCGGACCCGGGATTGACAATGTATGGACGATCGCTGTTTAAATGCCTCACGCGTTGACAATAGTAATCTCTGACCATTGACAATTGATTGACAATCTGGCAGGGTCCACCGCGTGGACCCGAAACGCAAGATTCTTGCCTGCCTCTCCCGGCGAGCCTCCGCGACCGGTGGAGAGCTGCGGGCGCACCTCGGGCTCAGTCGGCAGGCCTTGAGCGTCCACCTCCGGAGCCTGGTCGAGGCCGGAAAGGTGGTCCGCTCCGGCACGACCCGGGGCGCTCGCTACGCCTTGGCCAGCCGAGCGCCGGCGCCGGTGGTCGTCTCGCGCCCCCTGCTCACGCGGGGCCTCGACGAAGGCCGCGTCTGGGACGACTTGGCCGCGCGCTTCAACCTGGGGCGCGTGCTGCGGCCCAACGTGGAGGCCATCGTCCGCTACGCCTTCACCGAGATGCTCAACAATGCGATCGAGCACTCGGAGTCCGACCGGTGCGCAATCCGCTTCAGCCTCGGAGCGGGAGCGGTGTCCTTCGAGGTCCATGATCCCGGGATCGGGGCGTTCCACTCCATCGCCTCGAAGCTCCACCTGCCGGACGAAGAGACGGCGTTGGTCGAGCTTCTGAAAGGCAGGACCACCACCATGCGGGAGGCTCACACCGGAGAAGGCATCTTCTTCACGTCGAAGGTGGCGGATCGGTTCGTGCTGCGATCCCACCGGATCCAGGTCGAATGGAACCGGGCCAGGGACGACGTGTTCGTCTCCAAGCGGCGCTTCCTGAGGGGCACCGACGTGGGCTTCGCGGTCCAGCGCAGCACCCGGCGGCGGCTGGAGGAAGTCTTCGGCGAATTCGCCCCCAAGGAATACGACTTCCAGTTCCAGAAAACCAAGGTGCAGGTGAAGCTGCTGCAGCGGGACTACGTCTCGCGGTCCGAGGCCAGGCGGCTCCTGGCGAACCTGGAGAAGTTCAGCGAGATCGTGCTTGACTTCCGGGACGTGAAATCCGTGGGCCAGGGCTTTGCCGACGAGGTGTTCCGCGTCTTCGCCAGCCGGCATCCTGCGATCGTAATCTCGACCGAGAACACCAATCCTGTGCTCGATGCCATGATCCGCCACGTGACGCCGGCGTGATCCCGCTTCCTCATTTCTCCTCTTCACACGCGACCTGAAAACAGAGCGGCGCATCCCACGACCTCCACCCTCACCGCGGTGAGCTTCTCTGAAAGCATGTCTCGCAGGCTTTCGAGATCATCCTGCTCATTGGTGAAGACGCCCTTCGAGTTGTAGAACGCCATCAATCGCCTCGCAGCCCAATTTCGGTTCACACCCCCGGATAAGAGCGTGGCGCCGAACATCATGCCTCCGGGATTGAGCAGCGTTGTGAGATGACGGAACACCACGCTCTTGGTTCTGATTGTTCCCGGCAGACAATGGAGCAGGTAGGTCAGACTGATGGACTCGAAACGCGAGGCATCGAAGGAAATCGGATCAAGGACGTTCGCCCGATAGACCGCGGGCCGGTACCGGGCCAGCCGCGTGCTGGCCGCCTCGAGACAATTGGGGTTCGAATCCATCAACGCGAGCCGCGGGCGATCCTTCGGGAAACGACACCGGTCCAGAAAATATCCGGTGCCGACCCCGACATCCAAATGATTCGCGGTCACGTACCGGTCGTACAGCGCGAGAATATGCTTCGAGGGACACCGCCAGACCAGGCGATTCGAGAATCCCAACACCAACAGATCGTAAACCGCCAGCATCGGCTTCGTATAGACCGCCTGGCCTGCCTCAACCTGTTTCCCTGTAATGGTCATCAGAGCTTCCCCTGTCATCAGACCCCTTTAATCCTGCTCCTCTTTTTCAAAACGACTGCTCTCCACAAGTCCGCGTAGAAAAGTCTCAAAATCTGGTGCCAGAATCAATACCGTAGGAGCATCGGACGTCTCAGTCTCGACATGAATGACTCGGGGTTCTCCCTGAGGCCCACACTCGCTATAGTCGAGCATGATCACATCCTGTCCCGCCGAAGGACACTCGCCCACGATGATGCCAACGTCCGGATAACCCCACTCCTGAATGGTCTCTCGGCTGCCGAGCGTCTCCGAGTCGATACCCCACTCGCTGCCAATCCCGCGGATGCCTGACAACGCGACGTGGTCCTCAGCCCACGAGGTTGGGACAGTCGTGGGGAAGCAATCCCGCTTCAAGGAGCCTCCGTTCTTGATTTTGATCAGGCGGATGTACGACTGCGGGAGTTTGTACCCAAGCTTCGCTTCTGCTGCCCGAATCATTTCCTCTGTCACGGGAGGCCCGGTGAAGTAATCCGAATCGTCGAAAGGGTCATCCCAGAAATCATCGGCTTGGTTCATTGGCGAATCTCATGGGCTCACGATCGTGCTGGAGGGGTCAGAGCACAATTTCTAGGGGATCAGGCCGTGCCAGTCGTCCACGCGTCTCCCCTGTGAGTCACCGGCCCAGGGTGCGGCCCATCTCCTCGGCGATGACCGTAGCGGGTCGCCAGAGTCCAGCAGCTACTGCGCCATCTTCTGCCGCAAGCGAGCCAGCCGAGTCGCGAGTTTCGCGGGACGAGCGCCCGGGGCCTTCTCCTGACGTTCGTACCGCTCGAGAATCGTCAGTTCAGCCGTGCGCTGTTTGAGCTTGGTGTAAATGATGGCCAGTTGTGCGTAGTACCAAGGCGCGACGCCACAGCCGGTGGCACGCGCTTCCTCCTCCGTCGCATCGACCAGACGAAGCAGGAGACGCTCAGCCTGATCGAATTGAGCGGCCCGCTTCAATCGGCGCACTTCGTCGACGTACGTCGTATAGTACCGACCGTCAACGTAACCCGGCTCATCCATAGTGGTGGCGATTCCGCGGCCTAACTAGTGAGCATGCTGGTCGACCTATCCCGATCTGACGGACTTGCAACGTCTCCCTCGATTCTCCGCGGGTTTTGAGGACTTGTCAAAATGAAATAGGAATCTGAGCTAGCCCTCTTTTCGTGCACCCCCTCTTCAAGGGGGCCACGAAAGTGGGCCGGGCAGGCTGTTGGGGGTCAGAGGGGCAGGCTATAGGGCTCAGAGAACAAGTTGGCGGCGAGCCGGCCGGTTCGGCTGGCCACATCCGCGATTCCGTACCGTAGAGAGTAAGGAACCCTTTGCGCTCTAGTCGCGCCGGGTCCCCCACGCGCTGACGAGGTCCTTGGCGATCTGGCCGATCACCTCCTCGACCTCCAGCACGGTCCCTTGGTTCTGGTTCACGAATACCGTGACGACGGTCGGCCCGCCCTCGTGGAAGATGATGCCCGTGTCGTTGATGACGTAGGGGGGAGCCTCCCCCGTCTTGTGTGCGACCAGCGCCTGCTCCTTGATGAACCGGGGGAGGCGGGAGTCGTAGAACTGGCCCCGCAGGATATCCAGCATCTCCTCAGTCGTCGCGGCCGACGCCAGCTCGCCCCGCAGCAGCTGGAGGAGGAGCCGCGACATCTCCCGCGCCGTGCTCTGGCCGAGCCACTCGGCCGGCTCTCGCGCGACCCGCTCGAGGATCTGCTGGAGCTCGTCCTCCGGGATCGGCGGCAACCCGAGCTCGTACAGTTCGCGGTCGGTGAACGTGCTGTACTTCGGGTCCGCGAGGACAAAGACCCGCCTAACCAGATCGCCGGTGGTTTGGTTGATTCGCGTCTGCTGGTAGCCGAACTGGGTGAGCATCTCGTTGACCCGCATCAGCCCCACCCGGCCCAGGGCGATGTCGGTGCCGATGTTGTCGCTGGTCACGATCATCTGACGCACAAGATCCCGGATGGTTGGTCGCAGCCCTGGCGTGAACGTCTGGATGAGACCGCTGCCCCGCCGATAGTTGTCCAAAGTCACCTCGTAGCGCTCGTCGAGGTGAAGCAAGCCGGCCTCGGCGTCACGATAAGCCAGGATCATAATAGGGATTTTGATCACGCTGGCCGTGTTCATCGGCTCGTCGGCGTTGACGGCCACCTGCCGGCCCGTCGGGACGTGCAGCGCGTGGAGGCCGACCCTCGCGTCCAGGGCGGAGAGCCGATGGCGGATCAGCCTCTCGAGCGGCCTTGACGACGGGACCCGATCCTCCGTTCGCGGCGCCGCCGCGGTCAGAACCAATAGCAATCCAACCAAGCCCAGCGAGACGGCACTGAAGCGTCGAATCACATATCACCTCCCGATCGACAGTCGTTGCCTAAGCTAGGGAATATGGGGTCAGTGGAGTGAAATATAGAGGAATGAGAATGTGACATTCAACTGAGAGACCGACCACGTGAGACCTGGCATCGGCCGACGTGGCCAGGGAGTTTCGTGGAGAAGTAGAATGCCCCTTTAAATGGTCACTTTTGAGTCCTAGA
>WNEP01000843.1_pt1 | contig 15789 bp, 10 predicted proteins | sample 5399961 | NCBI WGS metagenome assembly WNEP01 (sample SAMN13153329, study PRJNA577476) | soil metagenome | isolation source: 20 cm grassland meadow soil pre-rain plot 5 | place: USA:California | collected 2015-09-08 | reverse complement strand
CGCCATCGCGCTCTGCATCGCCCTCAACATGCTCGACGGCTTCGACATCCTGGCGATGTCGTTCTCGGCCTCGGGCGTCAAGGCCGCATGGAACCTGCCGAATTCGGAGCTCGGAGAGCTCTTCAGCGCGGGGCTCGTCGGCATGGCCGCAGGCTCGCTCCTCCTCGCGCCGTGCGCCGACGTTTTCGGCCGGCGCAGAATCATCCTCGTGTCCGTCCTGATTGCCGGAGCCGGCATGCTCGGCTCGGTGGCGGCGCGCGGTTTCGGCGAGCTGCTCGCGCTGCGTGCGCTGACCGGCGTCGGCATCGGCGGCACCATTGCGAGCGTCGCGGTGCTCGTGTCCGAGTACGCACCCGACCGCTGGCGCAGCGCCGCGCTCGCGGCCTACTCGACCGGGTACCCGGTCGGCGCGACGCTCGGCGGCGCGCTGACCGCGCTCGCCATACCTCGCTTTGGGTGGCGCTCGGCGTTTGCCATCGGCGGCGTGATGACGCTCGCCCTGCTGGTGGTGGCCTGGCGGGCGCTGCCCGAGTCCCTCGATTTTCTCCTCGCGCGCCGCCCGCCCGGGGCGCTCGGTCGCCTGAATGAGCTGCTCGCCCGGATGCGCCTGCCCGAGCTCGGCGTCCTGCCCGGGAGTCCGGCGAGCAGCGGCGCGAGGCCCGCCGAGACTCGCGCGCCGCTGCGCTGGCTGCTGACTCCCACCACCTTCCTCGTCTGGGTCACCTTCTTCTGCACCATGGCGGCGTTCTACTTCTTCGTCAGCTGGACGCCGCGGCTCCTGAACGCGGCCGGCCTGTCGGCTACGGCGGGACTGACCGCGGGCGTGTTGCTCAACCTCGGGGGCATCGTCGGCTGCGGCGGGTTTGCGGTCGTGGCGGCGCGCGCCGACGCACGCCGGCTCCTGATCGGCTCGCTCATTGCTTCCGCACTGCTCATTGCGGCCTTCGGCGCCGTTGTGCACCGCCTCGAGCTCGCGCTCTGGACGGCATTGCTCCTCGGGGTGCTCTCGAACGCCGCCATGGCGGGCCTCTATGCCGTCGGACCCCCTCTGTACCCCACGGCGGTGCGCGCGACCGGCATGGGCTGCGCGATCGGCATCGGGCGTCTCGGAGCCATCCTCGCGCCGCTCGCAAGCGGTGCGTTGCTCGATCGAGGCTGGGAAGCGCAGCAGCTTTACGGGCTGTTCAGCGGACCGTTTGCGATCGCCGCGATGGCGATGCTGGTCGTCGGCTCGCGCTCGGCGCTTACGGCCACGGTGAGCGTGCCGAGCGCCTCGCGATGACCGCACGGCGTCCCGTCGGCTGGGGGATGGAGGCACTGCCGCGCATCGTGCGAGGCGAGGGGAGCTATCTCTACGACGCCGACGGGCGTCGCTATCTCGACGGCTCGGGCGGCCCAGCGGCGTTCAGCATCGGCCACGGCAACCGCGAGGTCAACGCGGCGATCGCCCGCCAGCTCGAGCAGGTGGCCTGCGGCTACCGATACCTCTTCACCAGCGAGCCGCTCGAGCAGCTGACCCGCCTGATGCTGGCACGCTGCGGCCCGCACTTCGGCCACATCGTCTACTCCGGCAGCGGCTCGGAGGCGGTGGAATCGGCGCTGAAGGTGGCGCTGCAGTACTGGGACGCCCGGGGTCTGCCGGAGAGGAAGCGCTTCATCGCCCGCGAGCGCTCCTATCACGGCAACACGCTCGGCGCGCTCTCGGTGTCGGGTTTCCGCGAGCGCCGGCGGCCGTTCGAGGGGAGCCTCCTCGATGTCTCATTCGTATCGGCGGCGAACGCATACCGGCCGCTCCGCGGCCTCGCAGGCGAGCAGCTGGTCGCAGCTCTCGCGGACGAGCTCGATGCGCGCATCCGGACGGCGGGCCCGGAGCGGGTCGCGGCGTTCATCTTCGAGCCGGTCGTCGGAGCGGCGGGCGGGGCGGTGCCGGCCCCGCCCGGATACGCCCAGGCGGTGCGCGCGGTCTGTGACCGGCACGGGGTGCTCATCATCGCGGACGAGGTGATGAGCGGGGCGGGTCGCTGCGGCACCTGGCGCGCGCTCGAGCACGACGGAGTCGTCCCTGATGTGATGGCGGTCGGAAAGGGTCTGGCGGGGGGCTACATCCCGCTCGCCGCGACGATCCTGCGCAAGGAAATCGGGGCCACGATCCTCTCCCGGCACGGGGCGATCATGACCGGACACACCTACTCGGGACACACCGCCGCGTGCGCCGCCGGACTTGCCGTTCAGCGGATCATCGAGCGCGAGTCTCTCGTCGAGCGGGTCCGCAGCCGCGGCGAGACGCTGCGCCGTGAGCTCGGTGCAGCGCTCGGGCGATTCGACGCCGTGGGTGACGTGCGCGGGCGGGGCTACCTGATCGGGATCGAGTTCGTGCGCGACCGCGCGACACGCGAGCCGTTTCCGGCCGAGCGGGCCTTGAGCCAGTCAATCGGGCGAGGCGCGTTCGGGGACGGGCTCATCATCTATCCCTGCGCGGGCAACGTCGGCGGCGCGAGCGGCGACACCGTCATCGTGGCGCCGCCCTTCAACGCCAGCGAGGCGGAGCTCGCGGAGCTCGTCGAGAAGCTCACCGGGGCCATCGGGCGCACACTCGCGGCGGGGTGATATTCAGCCCGGGAGCCGGCATCGCTCCAGACTCAGAACCGCATGGCCACCTTGAGTCCGATCGTGCGCGGCTGCGCCGGGAGGACGTACGGCTGCGTGTCTACCGGCGTGGGCGTTCCGTTGAAGTAGGTAGGTGCGGTCTGAGTAAAGCGGGCGAGCTGTGCGAGCCGGTCGAACAGGTTCGTGATGTACAGCTCGCCAGTCACCTTGTCGTAGCTGGCACCCATTCTCAGATCCACCAGGGCGTACGCCGGCATGCTCCCGACGACGGCGTTTTGATCGACCCGCAGCTGAACCGAGGCCGAGGACTGGTACGTCCAGTTGCCCTGGACGTAGGGCTCCCATTTCCCAATCGGGTTCAGGTTGAACCGCGCGACCACGCTTCCCTTGAAGTCAGGGGTGATCGGCAACTTTGTACCGCTGCTAGCCCACAGATAGCTGTTGACCGTCGAGCCATCCGGAAGAGTATGCACCGTCGGAACGCCATACTGGTCCGCGCAAGGCGGTCCCTGGGAACAGACCTTCTGGGTTACGCGTGGGTTGATCCACTGGAAGTTGAGGCTCGTGAACAGTTTCTGCGTCGTCGCCCACTCGAGACTGCTTTCCAACCCCGTGATGCGCGCGCTTGCGGCGTTCTCGATGATGGTGACGCTGTTGACACCGAGGAACGAATACTGGAAGTTGTCCCAGTCCTCCTGGAAGATCGCGCCGTTCCAGCGCAGGTGATGGTCGAAGAGCTGCGTCTTCCAGCCGATCTCGTAATTCTTGAGGAAATCGGCGGCGTACGGCGGGACGCCCGGCTGCGCCGTCCGATTCACACCGCCCGGTCTGAAGCCCTTGGAGTAGGTCGCGTAGACCATCGCGTCATGCGTGAACTTGTAGGTGAGGTTGCCGAGCGGCACATTGCCGCTGTCGGCGAGCCGCTTGGCAAGGTCGGTGCAGGGCGCGAACTTGACGGGCGTGGGAATGTAGTTTCCGCCAGCATCCTTGAAGCAATGCTTCATGCCTGAGTTAAATGGATAGTTTAGTGAGTATCCGAAGAAGCCATCGAGGGTGTTGTCGAACTTGTAGCGGCGAATTCCACCCGTGGCCGAGAGCTTGTTGCTGATATCCCACGTCACCTGCGCAAATGCCGCCTGGTCCCGATCGACGCGTGTCTCGTCTGTCAGCCAGATGGTCTGAAACAGCGTCGGTATTGAAAGACTGGTTGCCAAACCCGCTGGATTCTGAGGCGAGCCGTACGGATTCACAAACCCGTAGCCGGGCATGGTGTACTGCTCAAAGATGTTGTGCAGCTGACGCTGTTGGAAGACGCCGACGGTCGCCTTCACCGGCTTGTCGGCCGGCGTGGTGATCCGCAGCTCGTTGCTCCACTTTTCGAAGTCGTGACGGCTGTTGACCAGCTCCTGCCCCAGGATCGGCAGGCCGTTATTTCCCGTCCAGTAGTACCCCGAGCCGTAAACTCGGTCGTAGAACTCTGCGTAGTCGCTGTAATCAGCCAAAGAGTGGGCGGCGCGCTTGAAGAACCCACCCGAGTACACGAGGTCGAGGTTGCTGAGCTTGCCCTCGATGGTCAGCGCGCCTTGATACCAGTTGTCCGTTGAGTTCTCCGGGGCGAAGTGCGCGAGCTGGAGGTCGCCGACGCCAGGGTCGTAGGCAAAGAAGCCTTCCGTGGAGACGTTCTGTGCCATGAAGGTCGGCGTCACAGTCCAGTCCCCGAGGTTCCAGCGGAGCGCAGCACGTCCGCCTTTGGTATTTACCGGGTTGTAGTCTTTTCTCACGTACGCAGCATTCGTGATCGCACCCGCCCCGATCGGGGCCGAAGCAACACATGGTGTCGTGTTCGGATAAGAGCTGGCGACTCCTGCCCAGGTCGGGAAGGTCCGCACGCCGTTCGCGATGCAGGCATTGGCGTTGGTGCCGGCCACGTTACTGATATATCCGCCGTCGTGCTCGCTCCAGCCCACCAGGCGGACGGCCGCATTCGAGGCGATCGGGATATTGACGAAACCCTCGACCTCGTAGCCGCTGCCGTGCTGCAGGATCTGATTGCCCTGCAGGTCCACGCTCGCGCTGAACTTGGTCGGATCGGGTTTGTTGGTGATGATGCGGACCGTGCCCGACTCGGAGCTTGCGCCGTAAAGCGTGCCCTGCGGCCCCTCGAGGACCTCGATACGCTGAATGTCGTAGATGTGGACGTCGACGTTGCCGTCGATGGTCGTGACCGGCTGTTCGTCCAGGTACTCGCCCACGCTCGGCTGCGAGCCCGAGTGGTTCGTGCCGCCGCTGACCACGCCGCGGATGTAGATATGGGACTCGCCCGGCTCGCCGTTGCCTCCCTGCCCCTCGCCACGCACGTAGGCGATGCCCGGCGCGAATTTCACGTAGTCGTCGATATTGGCGATGTTGAGCTGATCGAGCTTCGCGGTATCGAGCACCTGGACGCTGATCGGCACGTCCTGCAGGTTCTCGACGCGCTTCTGCGCGGTCACCACGACTTCCTCGAGCCCGCCGGCGGTCGCACCCGCACCCGCTGTCGCCGGTGCCTGCTGGGCGTAGGCTACCGGCATCGCTGCAAGTAGCGCTGATGCAACAGGAATGCCCGTGCGGAGGATCGTGCGGTGCTTGCGGGCCAGCTCCCGCATCAATTTGCGGCGTCTGCTACGACTCATCGATCGAGCCCCCTTGTGGTTTTTGTGCAAGCCCCGGACCGCGTAAGGCTACGCCAAGCACGTGCGGGATTTCAAATTGCCGTCGGCACAGCCGGGTATTCGCTAAGAAGGGGGCCCAGTGCCTCCTTCAGAGGACCGAGCCACGGCTCGTATGTTCTCCAGTGCTCGAGCGCCGCGCGGAAGATGGGCTGGCGCACCTGCTCGGAGCTCGGCGTGCGGACGGCCCTCTCGTTCTCGTAGAACCTGAGACACTGCTCCTCGAAAGGCAGATGGCAGTAAGCGAGCAGGCGCCGAATCTCCGCCTCCGTATCGGCGACGACGGTCTCGTAGAGGACCCGATGAATCCTCCCGGGCAGCGCGCGATCGAAGTGCGCCATGAGGTCGACATAGTCGCGGTAGTAACGGCCGAGATCCCCGAGGTCGTAGGTGAAGTTCTGACCGCGCGCAAAGTGCTGCTTGAAGCAGGAGAAGCCGCAGGCGAGCGGATGTCGCCGGGCATCGATGATCCGGGCGTTCGGCAGCATGAGCTGAATCAGGCCCACGTACAGGCAGTTGTTGGGATTCTTGTCGATGAAGAACGGCGCACCGGTCTTGCGCTGCACGCGCGTGGATTCGATGTAGCCGGCGCCGAGCACCTGCAGCTCCCCGGGGTCGAGCTCGGCCAACGTCTCGGGAAATCCCTTCCCGCCCCCGCGACCCCGTAGATTCAGCTCGTTTGCGATCCTCGGCACATCGGGCAGCTCCATGGTGCCTTCGACCAGGGAGTGGCTCGCGAGGATCTGCTCGAGGAGCGTCGATCCGGCGCGCGGAAGCCCGACGATGAATATGGGATCCGGCGCCGCGCAGCCGAGGTGAGCGCGCGCGGCGAAGAAATCGGCGGTGAACAAGGCCTTCGAGCGGCGGACGAAGTCCGAATTCTCATCCGCGCGGTAGGGGTGCAATTTTCGACGCAACGCGTTGCCCCGTGCGTAGTGGGCAAACGACTCCTCGCAGGACTCCTCGTCCTCAAGCATCTTGCCGAGCGCAAACTCGAAATGCAGACGGTCCTCGTCCGCGAGATCCGGGCGCCCGAGGGCCGCGCGCATCGCGCGCGCATCTTCCCCGCTGAACTGAAATGTCTTGAGATTAGCCAGGCTCCAGTAGGCCTCGCCCAGCGTAGGCGCGAGCGCAATCGTGCGGCGATAGGCCGTGACGCTCTCGGCCTGGCGGCCGGTCGTTCGGAGCGCATGACCATAGCTCAACCACATTCTTGCCTGAGCGGGCAGTTCCTCGAGGAGCCTCTCGTAAACCCCGATCGCCGCGCTGTAGTCGCCGAGGTTGGCGAGAATGGCGGCCCGGAGATTCCGATAGCCCGGATCGCGCGGCGCCTTGGCGAGCAGCTGTTCGACGTGCTTGAGAGCGGCCTCCGCTCTGCCGTTTCGATTCAGCACCGTGGCGTAGTTGTAACGCGCGGCATCGAAGCCCGGCGCGAGCTCGAGACAGCGCTCGAGGAGCTGCTGCGCTTCCGGATAGCGGCGCAGGCGTGCCGCGACCTCCGCATGCATCCGCAGCGCCGCAACGTCTGTTGGATAGCGCTGCAGGTGTGCGCGCAGCCGTGAGTCGGCGGTCGGGAGGTCGTTGGCGACGAGCGCGGCGGCGGCTTCCAGCAGCCGCGGATCGCGCGTCGCCGCCTTGATGAAGCGCGCGCGCGCCTGATCGGCACCGGCCGCATCGCCGGTGGCATCGAGCTGATCGGCGAGCAGGCGCCAGCCGTCCGCCGTGTCGGGCTCGAGCTCGACCGCACGGCGCAACGCCGCAATCGCCGCCTCGCGCTGTCCGAGCTCGCCGAGCGTCGCGCCGAGCTCGTACTGGGCAGCCGCCCAGCGGGGCTGTTGGCTGCAGAGTCGTTGCAGACTCTCGAGCGCCGCAGACGGATCGCCGCACGCGCGCTGCGCCGCGGCCAACAGCAGCATGGCCCCGGGGTGTCCGGGCACGACCTTTAGGATCTCGGTTGCCTGCTCGGCGGCGAGCGCCGGTTTTACCGGCAGCAGACGGGAGGCATGGCTCAATGCGACTTCAAGCGAGCCGAAGGGCTGTGGTTGGCCGCTCAATCCTTGGGTCCTGCCACGCTGCTGATGGGGCATGCTCCCCGTAACCTCAAAATAGCTCACGGTCTCTCGAATTGCCACGGAATCGGGGCGAGCTTCGGCACCATCCACACCCAGCCGATGAGGCCGAGGACACTGACGGCCGCCGCCACCACGAACGCGCCCGTGAAGTGCTGGCTCTGCTCGACCAGGAGCCCCGTGAGGGCGGGGGCGATCACGCCCGCGAAATTGCCGCAGCAGTTCTGGATCCCCACCCATCGCGCGGAGGCCGTGGGGCCTGCGAGGATCTGCGACATCGCGAACGCCCCGGGCGATGAGATCCCCGTCAGGATCTGATAGAGGAAGATGGCGCCGACCGCCCAGGGTTGCGAGCCGAGCGCGATGCACAGCATGCAGGCCACCGTCCCGGCGTGCGCGACGACCATCACCGCCTTGTAGGCGAGGTTCGCGTGCCCGGCGCGCGCCAGCCGGTCGATCGCCCAGCCGGCGAGGAGCGCGCTCAAAGCGTTCACGACATAGGAGCTGCCCGCGAGGCTTGCCATCTCGCCGGTCGAGAAGCCGCGCTCGCGCACCACGTAGTACGGCAGCCACGTCAACATGAAGTAGAAGCAGTAGTTGGTCGAGAAGAGCCCGAGGCTCGTACCCCAGAGCGAGGGCTGGCGGAGGAGGGCGCGAAGCGCCGGACCGACGGTGCTCCGGGCGACCGCGCTGCGTGGCAGCCGCACCTGGGACCAGGGAAGGAGCCAGAGGAGGGACGCCGCGCCGAAGACCCAGAACGCGGCCCGCCAGCCGAACTCGACCATGATGAGGGCCCCGCAATACGCGCCGACCGCGGGACCGAAGAGGTAGGCGAAGGCCACGATGCCATTGGCGGTGCCGAGGTCCTTCACCGGCACTACGAGGGCGAGCAGCTTCGAGACTGAGGGAAAACCCGCGCTCTCGCCGATGCCGAGCAGCAGGCGCAGCGCAAGGAGGGCGGCGAAGGAGTGCGCCAGGCCGACCAGCATCGTGGCGCACGCCCAGACAGCGAGCCCGGCGGCGAGGACGCGCTGGGCACCGTAGCGCTCGGCGACCCAGCCGACCGGAATCTGCAGCAGGGAATAGGACCAGAAGAAGGCGGAGAAGAGGAGCCCGAGCTGCCGGGGGGAGAGCCCGATCTCGTCCTGAATCAGATGGGCGGCGGTCGGCACGGCGCCGCGGTCGACGTAGTTGATGAAGAGCGCCGTGGCGAGCAGCCCGACAATCGTCCAGCGCGCGCGGGCGCTCAGGTCGGGCGCCGCCGGCGCCAGCGCTTCAGCCGCGGTCGGCGATGGCGTCAATTCGCATAGTCCGGCTCGCTGCGATCCAGCAGCCGCTTCAGAGCCTGAAAGTGCAGCTCGGTGCGCTCCGCGCCACCGACCTTGTCGCCGGAGCGGAACTGCGCGGCGGTCGCCTCGATCACCGATTGCGGCAGGATGTTGAGCCTGCGGCCGCTCGAGAGCGCGAGGATCTGCGACTGGCAGGCGCGCTCGAGAAAATACAGGCGCTCGAACGCTTGCGCGACGGAGGCGCCGATGACCAGTGCGCCGTGATTGCGCAGGATGAGGACCGACTTGCCGCCGAGCGCCCGCGCGAGGCGCTCGCCCTCGCTGTAGTCGAAGGCGAGGCCGTTGTATTCGACGTAGGCGATTTCGTCGTAGAAGCCGAGGGCATTCTGTCCCGCCATCTCGAGGCGCGGGTCCTCCAGCATGCCGAGCGCGGTGGCATAGGGCATGTGGGTGTGCAGCACACAACGCGCCGCGGGCGCCAGCCGGTGCACCGAGAGGTGGATGTAGAGGGCGGTGTCCTCGACCAGCCCGGATCCGGCGACCACCTTGCCATTGAAATCGAGCTCGAGCAGGGCGCTCGCTTTCACCTCCGCCCACAGCAGTCCGAAGGGCGCCAGATAGAATCGGTCGGTCCGCCCCGGGACGAGCATCGTCAGGTGATTGTCGATGCCCTCGTTGAAGCCGAAGCGCGCCGCGAGACGATGACAGGCGGCGAGATCGATGCGCGCCTGGCGTTCGGCCTCGCTGCGCGACCAGACGGGTTCCCGTGACGCGTTCATGGATGCGGCCTCGCCCGCAAGAGTCGCAGGGTAGCCGTGATTATAGCCCGCCGGAGCGGGCCGCCGCGGCCCAACCGCCCTTAGACGAGCTGCAGATCGACGGGGGTGACCTGCGGGAAGATCTGCGCGCACTGCGCGGGCGTCAGAGTCCACAGCGAGCGGAACAAGCCGCCGAGGACTGCGCGGTAGTCGTTGAGAACCGGGTAGTCCCGGTCCTGGAACAGCGTGCCGCGCGCGAGCGCTCGCTGCGCGCCGGCGATCCGCCCCCCGTTCACGGAGCCTCCCAGAACCCAGTAGACGGTGCCATGTCCGTGATCGGTGCCGCGATTGCCGTTCTCGCGAAAAGTGCGGCCGAACTCCGACAACACCACCACGACCGTGTTCTTCCATTCGGCGCCGAGCGACTGCGCGAGGACCGTGAGGCCGCGGCCGAGACCTGCGAGGTTGGTGGCGAGCACACCTTGCGCCGCACCCTCGTTGACGTGCGTGTCCCACCCCCCGATATCGACGAAGCCGATGCGATACTCATCGCGCATGAGCCGAGCGATGCGCTCGGCCTCCAGCTCGAAGCCCTTGATGCTGAGCGCATCCCGGCCCGAGGATCGCATCTCGTCCGAGAGCGTCTGCATGGCCTGCGCCACCTCGCGGCGCAGCTCGAGACCGCTGGTGACGGCGGGCTCGAGCGGATGCCCGGCATACATGGCGGAGATGATCCGTGCCTGCCGGTCATCGAAGGGCGGCTTGCCGACTTGCCTCAGCGAGATGTTCGGTATGTGGTCGGGTCCCTGAAGCGCAACGGGTAAGCCGTCGGTGAAGGCTATGGCGGCACTCGCGGCCCGGCCTTGCGACGTCAGCGTGCTGTGCAGCCGTGCCAGGAACCCCGAGCGGTAATCGCGCGGGCCGTCGAGCGGCTGACCGAGCTCGAGGCTGTCCTGTGTCTCGAAGTGACTCCGCGAGAGGTCCGGCGTCCCGGCGAACGGCACGAAAGCCACCTGACGCTGCTGATAGAGCAGGCCAACGGACTCGCGCAAAGCCGGCGCGAGCGCCCAGTCCGCATCGAGGGTGAGCGCGCCGGTGCCCGCTGAGGGGTCGGGCCGGGGGATCGCGATTTCGGGCCGCGCTTCGTAATAGAAGTCGCTCGAGTAGGGAATGAGCGTGTTGGTCGCGTCGTAGCCACCGCGCAGGAACACGAGCAGAAAACGCGGGCCACCCGGCGGGGCCGCGTACAGCCGGCCGGCGGCTCCGAGGCTCGCGAGCGTCCCGCCCGCGAGCTTCAGCCAGCGGCGCCGGCTCATCAAACTACTCATAGTTCATCTCCGGGGAGGCGAGCAGGAAGGTGTTCCACTCCTGCGGCGAGCCCGCCTGGTCGAGCGCCGAGCGGGTGTTGGCGGCGAGGAACGGCTCGATGGCCTCGTAGTAGAGCCGGTTCGACAGCTGCGGGAAGCGATTGGTCGTCGCAGCGCCGGTGTCTTCGGCATCGAACAGGTGAACGTTTCCGGAGCCGATCGCGCGCGCAATCTCGAAGCGACGGCTCATCTGGCCCGGGCTCTCCCAGCCGGGTCCCGTGAGCGGATAGCCGTCGGGCGTCGCACGTCCGAACGGGGCCTCGCCGAGCGCGTGCAACCAATCGAGCAACGGGCGCGTGTTGGTGATCGTGCGGCCGTCGTAGGCGAGGCGCACCGCCGAGAGCACGTAGCGCATCGGGTCCTTGAATTTGGACGCGGGGAGCGCCGTGAGCTGCCTCGACAGGAACAGCGTGCGGAGCGTCGCCGCGATGTCGCCGTCGGTTCGCCGGAACGTGCCCGCCATCGCATCGATGAGCTCGGTCGGCGGGGTGTCGCCCGCGAAGTAGGTCGCGAGCTCGCGCGAGATGAAGTGCGCGCAGGCCGGCCGGCGCACGATGAGGGTCACCGCCCGCTCGACTTCGGCGAAGCCCTCGGCGTCGATCCGCTGACCGAGGAGCATCTTCACGCCGAAATCGTGCCGCGCCGGGTTGAATTCGAATGCGCCGTGGCGCACATACAAGCCCTGCCACTCGCGTCTCAGGTGCGGCGCGGCTCCCGTGTTGATTCCGACGCCGGTCAACATGCGGGCGACCTGCTGCACATCCTGCTGGCCGTAGCCGCCGTCGACGCCGAGGGTGTGCAGCTCCATCAGCTCGCGCGCGTAGTTCTCGTTGACGTGGCCGACGGCATTTTGGGCGTTGTCGAGGTACTCGAGCATGGCCGGGTGCTCGAGTGTCGCGAGCACCAGATCGCGAAAACGCCCGAGCGCATGCGGGCGGATCGCGCGCTCCTCGTAATCTCCGATCAGCCAGCGCTCATCGGCCTTGTACTGGTGCACGCTGAAATGGTTGAGCCAGAACCACACCATCTGCTCGCGCAGCTGCGCCGGCGAGTACACGGCGCGTAGCAGCTGCCGACGCACCGCCCGATAGGCGAGGCGGTTGCCTTCTTCATTCAGCGCCTTGCGGGCCTGGTCCTGGTCTGCGCCCTCGCTCATCGCGTTGATCGAACGGCGCCGTTCGTGCAGCTCTCCCAGGGCGCCCGCCGGATCCGTCTGCGGGACTTCGAGCGCGCGGAGCTGGGCCGCGACCGGTTCCGGGAGCGGATCGTCCCGCGGATGCAGCTGCTGATCGAGGTATCGCTCGCGGCCGAGGCGGCGATAATCGCCGAGCGTGCGGCTGTCGAGCCCGAAGGTCAGCCGCTGCAGCCACACGACATCCTCGCGGCGCAGCGCCGCGAGCGCGCCTGCGGGAGCCGCGGACTTTGCCGAGGTGGCGGAGCCGACTGGGGAGCCGGGCGTCGTACAGGCGGCGAGGGCGAGCGCCGCCGCGAACGGGGCGGCGCGTTGCAACTTGCCGCGCGCGCCGTGCGAGAAGCTCTTTATCACGGCCGTCGGTTCCGTTACGTTGCTCAGGCATTCTAACGGGCTATAGGGGGCGCCGTTGACCGGGAAGAATCCCTTGCCGCTCGTCATCGCGTTTGACATTTACGGGACCGTGGTCGACCCGGGCGGAATCGTCGGCGCTCTGGGGGAGACGTTCGGCGCGCAGGCGGCATTGGCCGCACGGCTGTGGCGAGACAAGCAGCTCGAGTTCACGTTCCGGCGCGCGCTGATGCGCCGCTACGTGGATTTCGACCGCTGCACCGCGCAGGCGCTCAGCCACGTGAGCGGCGAGCTGGGTGTCGAGCTGACCGAGGAGCGCACGCGCGCGCTGCTCGAAGCGTATCTACGCCTGCCGGCCTATCCCGATGCAGAGCCGGCGCTCAGGAGGCTGAAGTCCGCCGGCTGCAGGATCGTGGCGCTGACCAACGGCACCGAGAAGTCAGTCCGGACTCTGCTCAAGCATGCGGGTATCGACGGGTTCTTTGAAACGATCCTGAGCGCCGACAGCATCAGGACCTTCAAACCCGATCCCGCGGTGTATGACCTCGTAAGACGGGCGGGAGCATCCGGCGAGAAGGCCTGGCTGGTCTCGGGTAACCCGTTCGACGTCATCGGAGCGAAGGCGCACGGCCTCAAGGCAGCCTGGGTGCGACGGGACCCAAGGCGGATCTTCGATCCCTGGGAGTTTGGGCCCGATGTCGTCATCGGGAATCTGGAAGAGCTGCACCGGGCGATGTTGCCGCAGCAATGACGAGTGCCGCGGCGCGATCGCCTCACTGTCGCTCGCCGGATACACACGTGAACCGGCTGCTCGACCTGAGCAGCTGCGGCATTATCGATGCGCTCGAAAGGGAGCACAATCCGCGGCATGGCCGAGGAGAGGGAGTGCGTGTCGCTACGGCCTCCCGAGGGGTCGATCGTCGACACGCGCTACTGGCACCTGCTCGACGACGGACGCGTGCAATGCGACGTCTGCCCCCGGGCCTGCAAGCTGCACGATGGGCAGCGAGGGTTGTGTTTCGTGCGCGGGGCGGAAGCCGGCCGCATCAAGCTCTTCAGCCACGGCCGGTCCAGCGGCTTTTGCGTCGATCCCATCGAGAAGAAGCCGCTCAATCATTTCCTTCCGGGGACGAGTGTGCTCTCTTTCGGCACGGCCGGATGCAATTTGGCCTGCAAGTTTTGCCAGAACTGGGACATGTCCAAGTCCCGCGAGATGGACACGCTCGCCGACCGCGCCAGTCCCGAGGAGCTCGCCGATGCCGCCGACCGGCTCGGCTGCGCGAGCGTTGCCTTTACCTACAACGATCCGGTCGTGTTCATGGAGTACGCGATCGACACCGCGCGCGCGTGCCGTGCGCGCGGCATCAGGAGCGTGGCCGTGACCGCGGGCTACATGTGCGCGGAGCCGCGGGAGGAGTTCTATCGGCTCATGGATGCCGCGAACGTCGATCTCAAGGCGTTCACCGAGCGCTTCTATTACAAGATCTGTGGCGGTGCGCTGGCACCGGTGCTCGAGACACTCGAGTACCTGAAACGAGAGACCAGGGTGTGGTTCGAGATCACGACGCTGCTGATCCCCGGGGAGAACGACTCCGACGACGAGCTCGACCGGCTGACGCGCTGGATCGCAGACCGGCTCGGCCCCGACGTGCCGCTGCACTTCACGGCGTTTCACCCGGACTGGAAGATGCTGGATAAGCCGCGCACGCCGTCCGCGACGCTGACTCGTGCCCGCCACATCGCGCTCGCCAACGGCCTGCGCTATGTCTACACCGGCAACGTGCACGACCGGGAGGGAGGCAGCACCTATTGCCCGCACTGTCACACCCGCCTCATCGAGCGCGACTGGTACGAGCTCGGCGAATGGAAGCTGACCGATACCGGCGCCTGCCGACGCTGCGGCACCGCGATTCCCGGAGTGTTCGCCGGGCCACCCGGAGATTGGGGAGCGCGGCGACTCAGTGTGCGGCTGGCGGCGCGGATGGGGACGGCGCGCTGAGATTTCGCGGTATGGTTGACGCAACTCCGCCGAGTCGGGTGCGACCACCAGCGGTGGCGGGGTCGTTCTACCCCGAGGAGCCCAGCGCTTTGCGCTCCATGGTGGAGGCCTGCCTGGCTCAGGCGAGACAGGCCCGCGGCACCCGCGGCGCCGCATCCCGCGCAGAAACGCCGCCTCCATCACGGCCGAAAGCCGTGATCGCCCCGCACGCGGGCTACATTTTTTCGGGGCCGATAGCCGGCTCGGCCTATGGCGCAGTCAGCGATGGGCTGGAAGGAATCGAGCGCGTGGTGCTTCTCGGGCCGAGCCACTTCGTCCCCTTCGTGGGTCTCGCGCTGCCGCGAGCCGAAGCCTTCCAGACACCGCTCGGCCTCGTTCCGGTGGACGCGGAGGCGCGCGGCGCGATTCTCCGCGCAGCGCACGTGGTGACGGCGGATGCGCCACACGCGCGCGAACATAGCCTCGAAGTGCAGCTGCCGTTCCTGCAGGTGCTGCTCGGTGATGAGGTTTCCGTGCTCCCGATCGTCTCGGGCGATGCGACCGCGCCGCAAGTCACCGCGGCCCTCGAGCGCGTCTGGGGCGGAGACGAAACACTGATCATCATCAGCTCCGACCTGTCGCATTACCTCGACTACGCCAGGGCGCGCGCGGTCGACGCGGCCACGGCGAAGTCGATTCTCGCCTGCACGGCCGAGCTCGACGCGGACCAGGCCTGCGGTCACGTCGCAATCAATGGATTGCTGTGCGCGGCGCGACAGCGCCACCTCAACGTCCGCTTGCTCGACCTGCGCAATTCCGGCGATACGCAGCCCGATCGCTCGCGCGTCGTCGGCTACGGCGCCTTTGCGCTGTACGAGGGACCGGTGCGCCAGTGAGCCAGGTGCAGCTCACGCCGCTCTACGATCGAGCCGCTTGCATCAAGCCATGGCAGCGCGCCCCTCGCGGGGACGAAGCCTCGAGACCGGTGTCCGAACCTGCAACAGCCGGATGGCAGACGGGCCGGCTCACCGGTTTAAGGATAAGTGCGGCCCAACGACCGTCGCGCTGCCGCCCGATCGAGCACCCGTCCGTCGAGTAGAAATCTAATGAGGACTTATCTGTAAGTTATTGAACGCACAATCTGACGTTCGTGCGTCGCCGCAGATCGCGGCGGCTTTGGCGTGCTGCTGGATGGCACCCACGGAGCTGCGGCTCTGCGCGATGCCGAGCGCGCGGAGCTTTGGCTCGCGCAGCCGGTCGAGCGGCCAGCCTCGAGGCCGCTCGACTTCGAGGCCGCGAGTCCTCGCCGCGCACCTCGAGCCGTGGCCCGCCGCGCTCACCGTCAAGTGTCTGTGTCTGTACCACCCCGACGACCGGGCCGAGCTCCGCGGGGCTCAGGAGCGCAATCTCCTGCGTCTTGCGGCGGCCTGTCGGGCGCAGCAACGCGAGCTGCTGCTCGAGATCGCCGCC
>WNEP01001086.1_pt1 | contig 15799 bp, 16 predicted proteins | sample 5399961 | NCBI WGS metagenome assembly WNEP01 (sample SAMN13153329, study PRJNA577476) | soil metagenome | isolation source: 20 cm grassland meadow soil pre-rain plot 5 | place: USA:California | collected 2015-09-08 | reverse complement strand
GGAGAAGAGAATATCTTCAAATTTTACCAGATGGATATCAGCTTGCTCGCAATCTGACCAAACTTTTGATATCGCATCGCGTCTCGCAGTGGCGGAACTACAGCGAGCCGGGGAAGGCCGGAGGCGGAGGAACGGTCGACAGTCAGCCAGGTTTGTGTTGCCAAAGAATCGCACGTGGTTGTCTCGCTAAAGCATGGCCAGAGAATTCAAACCAGTGCGGTTTTTTGTAATGATGGCAGCGGCGGCGTTGGTCGTGTGCGGCGTGACGGCGTTCTACACTCATCGCGCGGCTCACGGCAGAACGGCGCAGGATCGGGCCGCTTATGCAATCGGGGAAAAGGCGGGAGAGGAAGCGCCGGCCGGGACAAAATTGCCGACGGACGCTGATTTGAACATGATGGCTCAGAAGTATTTCAAGCAGCAGGGATCGGGCGAACAGCAAAGTTGGGACCTGGCTTTCGAAAACGGATACACGGACGGGTTTAAGAAGACGCATCGGCCGTCCCATTGAAGCGTTATATCTCTGTTCGACCATCTGTGGATAAAGATTTGAGCTGACTGCCATGAACCCGCCACCTTTACCTGTCCGGAGACGCTTCCCCTGGATTCTCTATTGCATCGTTCTCGTCCTCATCGTTCTCGTCGCGCTTGCCCCAGTGGGATCTGTGGTAGCGTGTGGTTTAATCGCTAACGCGCACGGCTGCCGCGTGGATGAAGGATCGGTGCACCCCTGCATGATCAATGGAAAAGACTATGGGCAGCTGCTTTATACCCTTGGTGTGATGGGCTGGCTGATGCTCGTCACCCTGCCGGCCGGAGCACTCGCGTTCGTTCTTTGGCTGATCGTTCTTATTATTCACCGGACAAATTGGCGAAGACGCGCCGCGAGTTAACGGAAGCTAGACGCGGGGAGGTGGGAAAACGCGAGGCGTCTTAGTTATCAGTCTATCAGTTATCTGTTAATGAGACCCGGCAAGAAGCAAGCAAGCAGGTAATGGTTGATGGCTGCCGGTTACCCCTGACGGGTAAACTTCATGATCCAGTTGGTCTCCCAGGTCTTGCCGCCGTCGGCCGAGAACGCCTGTTCCCAACGGCAGGAATCCGAGGAGTCGACGTTCCAGATGAAGCGGTTGAAAATGTGCCTGCCTTCGAACACTTCCTGCGAATAGAATTCTCCGCGCGGGCCATCGAACTTGCCGACCATTGGCACATCCATTCTTCCAGGATGGCTGCTGGCCGTCCAATAGATGCTCCACTCGCGCGTTGCGGGATTATAGAGACGCACCGTCACTGCTTGAACATGGCCTGACGCGCGATCCATCATGAGTTCGTCCATGTTGCCAAGTCCGCCGAGGATGGACCGCACTTCACTGGTGCCTTCGAATTCTTCCCATTCCGTGCACCCTTTTAGCCGCTTTTTTAGTCGCCGGTGCTGGATTTTCCAGGTGCCAATAAGGAAATCGAAACCCTTCCGGCCATCGCGCTCACCAGATTCGTTAGTAATAGGTTGCTTCATCTGCTTGACGCGTTGCTGAATCAGCCGCGTAATTGCGACCGGACAGTGGGCGACAGTTTCAATACTTCCGGCGTTCTTTTCAAATAGCGGGTCAGTGCGGTCGAGATTTCGCCGCGCCACTGCTCCGATCGCGAGAGAGCAGCCACGTGATTCTTGTAGGCCGCCAAATTCGGGAAGGTCGAGAACCAGACAAACACATTCTCGCGCGCGCGCACCGGCAACGCCGGGAAAGTGTTTTCGCTATTTTCCGTCACAAAATAGGCAGAAATAAAGTCAGGAGTAACCGGGTCCGCAAAATAATAAATCGTCGCAACGACGAGGCTGGTCGGCACTTCTTCAGATCCGACGGGAGGCCTGTTGGAATTTTCAAGCGAAAATCCCGATGTCGGACGTGCTGGACGGAGCAACAGGACGTTGTCGGAGTCAATCATCGTCGCGTTGGCAGCTTCCCGGTGCGCTTTCCAGACCGGCCCGCCGTAAAAATCAGTCAGCGCTTTGGCACGTGTGGTCATATCACCGAAACCTCTGAGCCAAACGAAGCGATCTGGATGATCAAGGTCTCTAAATTGACCGATGACTTTGATTCCCACTGCCTCCTGGGTTTCGACAAATTCCCGGTCAAAGAGATCAATCAAGACATCGCGTTTCCCAGGATGGAGCGCGTATTGCCTCAATTCGACGACAGGACAACAAAATTGCGAAGATTGCATTTGTCTTTCCCTGTTCGGTTCAGTCATGACTGAGTTAACCACATTCCGCGTCAAAATAAAAAAGCGAGAACTAAATGTTTTCGTGTAGTTTTTCGGTGATAACTGACCAAACGTTCACTTCTCACTTCTCACTTCTCACAAGTCACCATCTTCAGGCGGGGCGTTGAAGGCGGGCTTCGGCCAAATCGATATCACGTTGGATCCGGCGGAAGGCCTGGTCGTTGATAGCCTCTTCGCTGCGCAGCGAAATGACGGTGTCGCGTTCGGTTTGCAACGCTTCGCGGGCCAGTTCCTCAAAGTCTTCCGAGAACAAGCGCTTGACGCTTTCTTCATGCGGAACTTCACGGCGCAGTTGTCGGATACGGTCGACATATTCGGTACGAAGGCGTTCTACCGTCTCATGCCGAGCCCGACGCGACGATTCGATTGCTTCGAGCCGAGCCAGAGCTGCTTCGTTGGCCTTCAAACGCGCCAGTCTTTCTTCTTTTTCCGTGACATGATCGTCCACAACTCCGAGCCAACGAACTAGGGGCGTAAGCGTCAGTCCTTGCAAAACGAGGGTTGCGAAGATGACGCAGAAGGTGAGCAAGAGGATCAGGTTGCGTCCTGGGAATGGTTCGCCATTGGGTAGCAAAAATGGGATCGCGAGCGCACCAGCGAGCGAATCGGCTCCACGCATCCCGATCCATGCGATCAAGGCGGTGTGTTGCCAGGGAACTCGGTTTTTCCGTCGGGCTTTTCGGCCGAAGATGCGCGGCAAATAGTTAGCGCCGAACATCCAGACGAAACGAACCAGGACGATGACCAAAACAACTAGGATCGCCAGCTCGACCACGCGTGTCGCCATACCGGGAGCGAGGGCATTCATGACCTGTGGCAGTTGCAGGCCGATGAGCATGAAGAGCACGCCGTTCAGAATGAAAGTGACCATTTCCCAAACCGGCAGCGCCTGTAGTCGCATCCGCCCGCTCAGGATACGTGGTGCGCGCCAGCCATAATAGATGCCGGCGATCACGACGGCGAGAATGCCAGAGACATGCAGCATTTCACCGCTGAAATAGGCAACGTAGGGAGTGAGGAGGGAGAACATGGTTTGAACGGGCGGATCGTCCAAACGCTTTTGCACTTGCGTCGCCAACCAACCGATGGCGAGACCAACACAGATTCCCCCCGCGGCCACGAGGAGGAACTGCAAGCTCGCCTGCGTCAGCGAAAATGCGCCGGTCATGACAGCAGCGACTGCGAAACGGAAGGAGATAAAGGAAGTAGCGTCGTTGATCAGGCTTTCGCCTTCGAGGATGACAATAATCCTGCGAGGCACGCGCAAATGTTGAGTGACCGCCAACGCTGCGACCGCGTCTGGTGGCGAGATAATTGCGCCGAAGACAAAACCCACGGCCAAAGGCAATCCGACCAAGTAGTGTAAGAGGTAAGCCGCGGCCGTCATCGTCAACAAAACCAAAACGATGGCGAGGGGGAGAATTTGGCGAAGGTTCGCCCGGAAATCTCGCCAGGAGGTATAGACAGCCGCTGGATAGAGCAGCGGCGGAAGAAACAAATTAAAGACCAGCTGAGGATCGAGCTGAATCGCAGGAAGACCGGGGACGAGAGCGAGGATAACGCCACCGATGGTTAGCAGGATGGGATAGGGGACGCGGATTTTCCTGGCAACAATCGCTAGGAGAGCGACGGCAACGAGACAAATGAGGAATAATTCGGTTTTGCCTACCATACGTTCGATGGCGCGGGAGATTCGCTGGAATTGGGTCGGGCGTCCAGATCAGAGTCCGAGTCGGACTGGCGTTGAATGAAGAAGGAATGACAAAGCACCCATTCGACACGTTCAGGGCCTTCGGCGAATGACGAACTCATGCTCGTGCTCATAATCGTGCTCATGCTCGTAATCGTAATCGAGTTAGAGGAGCTGGGAGCTCAGAGCCCAGAGCTGTAAGGCGGCGCGACAAGAAAGCTGAAATCAGAAGCGCTCGGTGCATGGTAAGGTTGTCGGCGCCTACATGAAGAACAGGATTCGCACGAGAGAATTTTCGATCAACGATTACGATGCCGCTGTTGAGCTATGGAAGCGAGTTGAGGGGCTCGAGATTGCGGAAGGCGATGACAAAGCAAGCGTTGCGCGGTTTCTTACCCGGAATCCGGGACTGAGTCGGGTCGCAACCGATGGATCGGCGATCATAGGTGTGTCGTTGTGCGGCCATGATGGCCGACGCGGGCATATTTATCATCTCGCAGTCGATCCGAGGCATCATGGAGTCGGACTGGGTAAGCGTCTGGTGCAGGAATGCTTCGCTGGATTGCGGGACGCGGGAATCCAGCGAGCGATCATTTTGGTCGCGAACGATAATGCCCGGGGGCGCGCGTTTTGGAAGCGTTGCGATTGGGAAGAGCTTTCTGGCGCACTGGCGATGGGAAAGGATGTGGTGGCGGCTTCGCCGCCAATGACGAATGAATGACGAAGCAGCGCTGTGATTCGTTGAAGGTGAGTGGGAAATGAACATCCGATATCCAGCATCGAGTATCGGGGATCATGCGCTTGAGAAAGACAAGTTGCGCCACCGCGCTTTAATGCTCATTTCGCCGTCGTGACTAAGGCCCACGAACTTCGCCTCGCCAAGCGCATGGCGCGCCTCGGGACCGAGACTGCGTTTGAAGTATTAGTGAAGGCGCGAGCGTTGGAGGCAAAGGGCCGCGATATTGTTCATCTCGAGATCGGGGAACCCGATTTCGACACCCCGGGCAACATCATTGAAGCGGCGAACGACGCGCTGCACAACGGCTTCACTCACTACGGACCTTCGGCCGGGTTGCCGGAATTGCGCGAGACCATCGCTCAGTACGTGAGCGAGACGCGCCGGGTAAACGCAACACCCGAAGAAGTGGTCGTTGTTCCCGGTGGCAAGCCGATCATCTTCTTCACCATCCTTGCGCTGGTTGAAGAAGGAGATGAGGTCATCTATCCGAATCCGGGATTCCCCATCTACGAGTCGATGATCGACTACGTGGGCGCGAAGGCCGTCCCGATCCGGTTGCGCGAGGAATTGGATTTCCGGCTCGACGTTTCCGAATTGGCCGGACTGATCAATGACCGCACGAAGCTGATCATTTTGAATTCACCGCAGAATCCTACCGGCGGCGTACTAACCAACAATGACATTGAAGGTATCGCGCGCGCGATCGGCGATCGCAACCTCATGGTGTTGACCGACGAGATTTACAGTCGCCTGATCTTCGAGGGTGAACATCACTCCATCGTGTCGGCCGATGGCATGAAGGAACGCTGTATTCTGCTCGATGGTTTCTCCAAGACCTACGCCATGACTGGTTGGCGAATGGGCTACGGCGTGATGCGAGCCGACCTGGCGACACACGTCGCCCGCTTGATGACCAACTCCAACTCCTGCACCGCCAGCTTCACACAAGTCGCCGGCATCGAAGCGCTGCGCGGGCCGCAGGAGTCGGTCGAGGCAATGTGCGCCGAATTCAAGAAACGGCGCGACGTGATGGTCGCCGGTCTAAATAAGATCAAAGGTTTTTCCTGCCGCTTACCCAAAGGCGCGTTCTACGTTTTCCCCAATATCAAGAAGACTGGATGGCGATCGAAGAAGCTAGCCGATGTGTTACTGGATGACGCGGGTGTCGCCGCGTTGTCTGGTACTGCATTCGGCGATTTCGGCGAAGGTTATCTGCGCTTCAGCGTGGCCAACTCGATCGAAAACATCGAGAAGGCGCTCGATCGGGTGGGGGAGTGGGCGAAGAAAAATTTGTAGTTTGTTTCAACCGCGGATTACGCAGATGCCCCGGTAACAAGAACTTCAGCAGCGAAAGCTCGCCCACGTCTCTGAACGCCGACTCGTGTTAGTCGAAATCTAGCTGCTGGCTTCGCGGCTCGACGGAGTCGTGCCCTACTAATGCGTTCTCGCGAAAATTTCATCGATAAGGCGACACTCTGCGGAGCTACAAGCATTCGCTCGCGACCGGAGATATGTTTGCTGTTGACGGAGGATATACGGTGGTGAGAACCGGCTAATATCGCAGCGCGATATACTCTCCCCGAAGAGCCGCACGACTTCCGAAATCATGCGGGCCCTTCAGCTCCTTAGCTAGACCGCCGAGTCAGTCTACAACCACATGATCAATCACACGTGAAGCGCCCGTCTCCACGAAGAAAACGTGGACGCGAGCGCCGGGCTTGATCGTGGTTTGGACCAGCTCCCCCTTCCGGTTCACAACGTGACCTGCTCCCTCGAGCACGTAGTGGCCGGGACGATTCGAGTGATCTTCGCGAACGACGAGAGTCTTGAACGGCTGATAATTGGCGGCCGCACCTTCCTCACTTGTCGTTTTAACGACCGTTCCCGTCACCGTGATCGGTTGTTCTGTAGTTATTGTTTGTTTCTTGCGCGTCTGCGCGAATGCCACCGGCGCAATCAGGGCGCAGCAGGCAAGGGTGACAACTGTCTTTCTCATTTATGGTGCCTCCATGTTGAATGTTAATGGGTGTATTTCTCTGGCTGGTACAATTGGCATATTTTGTACCTACGCGATCCTCCGCTCGTAACATCACCGGTACGAGCGAGTTAGACGGACGGCGCCAACTTTCAAGACGCTTCTCTTTTCCCGAAGTTGGGATTGTATCATTCCGCTGGCGGGAAAAGTTGAAGAGAATTTCGCCAGACTGATCAATGACCGCACGAGAAAAGTTGATCATTGACTCGTAGATCGGAAATCCAAGGACCGCGACGTTATGTTGTTGACCGACGAGATCTAGAGTCGCCTGATCTTCGAGGGTGAGCATCATTCAACCATGTCGTCAGGCGGAATAAAAGAACGCTGCGATCGGTGGTTGCCACAACAATCACACACTTCCATTCTTCCAGGATGACTGAGAAGAAACGCTTTCGCGTCTTTGCCACCTCGCGCATCGGCGATCCTGCGGAGAATCGTTTGCGCGAGCGCGGTTACGAGCTCCAAGTTTTTCAAGGCCCCGAGGCGCCGCCCAAGAAGTTGATCGTCGAGAAAGTAAAGAGCGGCATTGATGCGTTGATCACGACGCTGCGCGATCCGATCGACGCGGAGGTCTTCGAAGCGGGGAAGGACTCGCTTAAAGTCGTGGCGCAGATCGCGGTCGGCTTCGACAACATCAACCGCGCCGACGCTAACAAGTACAAGATTCCATTCACCAATACCGCCGACGTGCTGACCGAAGCGACCGCCGAGTTCGCTTTTTTCATGATGGGGACACTGGCGCGCAAGATGTGGCAGAGCGAGCGCCTGGTACGCGAGCAGACGTGGCCATCGTGGCATCCGTTCCTGCCATTCCTCGGCGACGAAGTTACGGGCAAGACCATCGCAATCATCGGCACGGGACGTATCGGGTTAGCGATGATCAAGAAGTGTTCGGGGTTCGACATGAACATCCTTTGCTATGACCCGGCTTATCATAACGACAAGTACATCGCCTCGATCGAGGAGCTGATGGATCTGCGTCATGCTAGCGGTATTCAGAAGGAGAAGACCTATATTAGGTACGTGGAGTTCGAAGAGGCAATTAGCGCCGCTGATTACGTGAGCGTTCACGTGCCGCTCTTGCGCGAGGGCGAAACGGACAAGCCTACCTACCATCTCATCAACGAGAAGACACTCAAGCTAATGAAGCCGACTGCGTACATAATAAATAGCTCACGCGGCCCAGTCGTGGACGAGAAGGCCCTAGCGAACGCGTTGAAAAACAAAGTCATCGCCGGGGCGGCGCTCGACGTCTTTGAGAAAGAACCGCTGCCGCCGGATTCGCCACTTCTCGATCCGGAAATCGCCGACCGCACCCGGCTATTCCATCATTTCGCCAGTGGGGCGCAGATCACGCGGCTCTCGGTTGATCCCGAAAAAGGGATGGCTGGGCGCACGGTCCAGGCAGTCATTGATGTGCTGGAAAGAAATTACGGGGGGGATCCCACGAAGATGCCATACGTGGTGAACAAGGAAGCGTGGGTCTAGTGGCGCTGGAAGCAGGGAGTAGACGTAGAATTTAGAGAGCAAAGAGAAACAGAGTCGTTGAAGCGCCACGCTGATGTAAAACGTTGCTTTTACCGGCTTGAAAAACCCGAGGGTCTTCTCTCATCCTGGATGGTAAGGCGTAGCATGAGCATTTATCGGCATATTCCTGCTCCGCCCCTTAACCAATATGTGGATTTCTGTTGGTACTATGTCGATCTGTCCCCCGACCATGACAGCGAACATGTCTTACCCGATGGAACATTTGAACTTATCATTAATCTTCAGGAAATTCCGCGAAAACTCTTCCACGGCGCCACACGCCAGATTCAGAATTCGCTATTCTCGAACGGCTGCTAAATCATAGACTTGCGCCGTAAATTAAGGCAACGTCACGGCGATGCGGTCGCCTGGGCACTGGACCGGTATATGGCCGAGCAGGATCTTCAGACGATTACTTCTGTCTCAGGTAGGTCGGGTTTAGCCACAAACACTTCATTGACCTATTCCGACGACAAACCGGTCTGTCGCCAAAGGTCTTTTGCCGGATTCGCCGTTTTCAGAAGGTATTGCTCGAGATTCAAGCACGCGCAGAGATAAACTGGGCGGACGTTACGTGTAGTTGCGGGTATTTTGATCAGTCCCATTTCGTTCATGACTTTAACAAATTCTCAGGTCTGAATCCCTCAGCCTACCTGAATCGCTGTCTCGAAGGAGAGCCGAATTTCGTCAGGGCGGCATAAGGTAAAATTTTTCCAATACGTCTGGCTAAGAGTCAGACAGACTGGTCGAAAACCAAAAACTCATATGAGATCCAAACTTTTTTTATCTTTATTTTACCTTGGCGGCTCACTAGCGGCTGTCGCGGCCGAACAGCTTCCGCTCAACGCTCATTTGGAACCTTTGCGTCCGTTGCTGGAGAAAACTTGGAAAGGGACCTTCAAAGACTCAAAGCCCGGTACGCCCACCGTCGATGTGAAAAAGTGGGAACGCGCGCTCAACGGCCAGGCAATCCGAATTCTTCATTCGATCAATGACGGTGCTTACGGCGGCGAAAGCCTGTTAATCTGGGACGAGCAGCGTAAAACCATTTCCTATTACTATTTCACTACTGATGGCTTTATGACGACTGGCATCCTGGAAGCCAAAGATGGCAAATTCATCACGCACGAGGATGTGAAAGGCGACGCAAACGGCGTGACCGAAGTGCGCTCGACCAGCGAAATCCTTCCAGACGGCAAGTTTCATATCAAAGCCGAGTATTTGAAGAACGGAGAGTGGACTCCGGGCCATGAGGCTACCTACGAAGAAGCGCCCGGTAGCAAAGTCGTTTTCAAATAAGGCTTCGCCGCCGTGATTGGTTAAAGCCTTAAATCGTTAAATCGTTAAATCGTTAGCATTAGAGACGCCGGGAGTCAGCCACGGCGAGTTCGCGATTTGAAATAATTTTCTATTTGCTCTCCTTGACAGCTTAGGAAAGGGTGTGCTAATCTCCTAATTATCTTAGGAGACACATGAGCAACGAAGCCGAACTTCTTCCGGGCACACTCGATCTTCTTATTCTGAAAGCCGTTTCACTCGGTCCCCTTCATGGCTACGGCGTTCTCTTGCGCATCGGGCAAATTTCCGGGCGCGCACTACTCATTGAGCAGGGGGCGCTCTATCCGGCGTTGTTCCGGCTGGTGCGTCAGGGCCTGCTAAAAGCAAGCTGGGGCAAATCGGATAACAATCGGCGCGCGAAGTTTTACGAACTCACATCGAAAGGGCGCAAACGTCTGCGCGAGGAAACGGATGGCTGGAACCGTCTGGTCGCAGCTATTGCTTCCGCGCTGGCGGCACAACCCCAGGAAACATGACAGCCTACTTTCGTTCTCTAGTGGCGAGGTTTTTTTATCGTTCCCAGACCGAGAACGAATTGGAGGAGGAGCTTCGCGCGCACACTCAGCTGCGGGCTGATGATCTTGAACGTCTCGGATTAACCCGCAGCGAAGCTGAGCGTCGCGCGCGGATCGAGTTCGGCGGACGCGAGCGAGTCAAAGAAGAATGCCGCGAAGAGCTGGGCGGCAATTTTATCGATATTCTGATGCAGGACGTGCGCTTCAGCCTTCGAATGTTGCGCAAATCTCCGGGATTCAGCGCTGTCGCAATCATGACAATGGCTCTGTGTATTGGAGCGACGACAGCGATCTTCAGCGTGGTTGACGCCACGCTGTTGCACCCGCTGCCCTACCCGCATCCGGAGCAGCTGGTGAGGATCACGGACGATCTTCCGGGCGTTGGCGCGCAGGACGTCGGAATGTCCGAGCCGGAATGGCAGGACCTTCAGCATTCCGGGATTTTCGAGTATGTCTCGCCCGCCTGGTACGATGACAACAATCTGACCGGATCATGTCAGCCTGCGCGTGTCAGTCTCTTGATCGTGGCACCGGATTATTTTGCGGTGATCGGAGTAAAACCGGAGCTGGGCCGCACGTTTCCGCCTGCAGATCATTCGCCTGGATTTACAGAGGAAGTCGTCATCAGCGACGGGCTCTGGAAGCGAACATTCGGAAGTGATCCAAACATTCTCGGCAAGAGCATCCGAATGGACACAGACTTGTACCGCATCGTCGGCGTCATGCCGCCGAATTTTCACGATCCTGGAACTTCCTTGAAAGAGCGGAACATCGAAGTTTGGGCGGCAACAAGTTTTTATGGGCCACCGTTGTTTGATCATCCGCCGCGAAGCGGGCGCAATCTTCCGACGGCGATCGCGCGGCTCAAGCCCGGCCTGACGATTGAGGCGGCGCAGAGCCGAATCGACACGCTGGTCGCATCGTTACAACAACAATTTCCAGGTGATTACCCGATGCAAGCCGGTTGGAGAGTGCGACTGGTGCCGCTTAAAGAAAGCGTAATCGGCAATGTTCGTCAGACTTTGATTCTATTGCTCGGTGCGGTGGCGTTGGTGTTCGTCATCGGTTGTGTGAACATTGCCAATTTGTTGCTCGCGCGCGGGAGTACGCGAGTACGCGAACTGGCTCTTCGCCGCGCGGTTGGAGCAAGTCAGGCACGATTGACCCGCCAGTTGCTGACGGAAAGTTTGCTTCTGTCGTTGTTCGGCGGAGTTGCTGGTTTGGCGGTTCTCTTCTGGACGAAAGATTTTTTGCTGCGCCTTGTGCCGGAAAGTCTGCCACGGCTGAACGAAGTGTCGATTAATTGGACGGTTTTAGTATTCGCTCTCATTGCTTCGGTCATTTCGGGATTGATTTTTGGCCTTGCGCCCGCGCTCCACGTCGGCCGGATTGATTTGATTCATTCACTGAAACAGGAAGGGCGCAGCTCAACCGGTTCGCGCGAGCAGGCACGCACGCGTCGGGTGTTAGTAGTAACGGAATTTGCGCTCTCCCTCGTGCTCATGATCGCGGCGGGCCTTTTGCTGCACAGTTTTTGGGATTTGTTGAATGTCCGGCTCGGATTCAATCCCGAGCAGGTGATGGCAATCAAGACGAGAATGCCGTACCCAAATGACACCAGGATCGACATCTATCGAACAGCTTCTCAGCAGACGCCATTTTTTCGGGAAGTTCTTCGCCGTTGCAGAGCTTTGCCAGGAGTAGAAGAAGCTGCTTTTGGCGATCTCGGATCGCTTCCGTTAGGTCACGATCGGAACAATCAAAATCCTCCTGTTCCGATGGTGATTGAAGGACGACAGACCGAGAGCAATGAGGCTTCATTAGTCGACGAATCAATCGTCACGCCCGAATACTTTCACCTGATGGGCATCGCGCTGCAGCGCGGGCGTCTCTTTACCGATTTCGACAACGACAAGTCCGAGAATGTCGCAGTGATCAATGAGGCGATGGCGGAGACGTATTGGCCTAACGAGGATCCTTTGGGCAAGCATGTGAAACTTTCGCGCAGAGCGACCGAGTGGACCACCATCGTGGGTGTGGTCGCAAATGCTCGAACAGAGTCACTCGAAAATGCGCGGATTCCACAAATCTACTCCACCGTCTATCAGAGGGGCGCCAAGCATCTGGCGATATTTTTGCGCGGCAAATTGAATACCGCCGCAATCCCAGAGCAGGTCCGCGAGCAGGTGCAATCCATCGACTCAACGCTTCCTGTTTTCGGCGCCGAGTTGCTCACTCAGACTGTGTCAGGGTCGCTCGCACAAAGGCGGTTCACATTGGAAATGGTTGGGCTGTTTGCTCTGACCGCACTCTTTCTGGCGGCGATCGGAATTTACGGAGTCATTTCCTACATTGTGACCGAGCGGACCCACGAGATCGGGATTCGTCTCGCGCTCGGGGCGTCAAGGTCGAACATTCTCCGGATTCTTCTGCGTCAGGGATTGCGTCTCGCGATTGCTGGTGCGGCGTTTGGGTTAGTTGGCGCAGTGATGGTCTCGCACTTAATGGCAGGCCTGCTCTACGGGGTGCGGCCCACGGACCCGCTGACCTTTGCCGGTGTCGCTTTCCTTTTCCTCGGTGTCGCTCTCCTGGCCTGTTACCTCCCTGCGCGCCGCGCCATGCGCGTCGAAGCCATCGTCGCTCTGAAATATGAATAGGTGCTCGCATAAGCATCGGGATGGTCAATCACCAGTTCTTGGGTTCAAACAAGTTGAGAGGTCACTCGAATGAAAGAAATACGAACGCTCCTGCTATCGGGAGTACTCGTCTTTGCCATAACCGCGTTCGGACAGGACACAAAGAGCGCCGCAGACCGGGGCGTGCCCGCTAAAGCGACTTCGGGGGGCGCGCCGGGCACCATGTTCCGCGACTGCCCGGATTGTCCCGAGATGGTGGTGATCCCGGCCGGCAATTTCATCATGGGTTCGTCGGCATCGGAGAAATCCTGGGCGGCGACTCATGGCGCCAGCGCGGAATCGGTTTCTGATGAATCGCCGCAACACCCGGTTTCGCTGCGATCTTTCGCATTGGGAAAGTACGATGTGACGCGTGGCGAATACGCGGCCTTCATCCGCGAGACAGGGTATGCTGCAGGCGATGGATGTTATGACACCAGCTTTCCGAAATCAGTTAAGCGAGCTGACGGTAGTTGGCAAAATCCCGGTTTCCGTCAGACCGATCGTGATCCGGTGACGTGTGTCAGTTGGGAAGACGCGCAAGCCTACGTTTCTTGGCTGAATGGCAAATTAGCTCAGCCGGGCTCGACCTCGGCTAACGGCCCTTATCGGCTGCCCACCGAATCGGAATGGGAATATGCGGCGCGGGCTGGGACGAGCACGTGGTTCTGGTGGGGTGACGACGATGGCAAAGCAGCCGATTTTGCCTGGTACAAAAGCAATTCCGGTGGCCAGACGCATCCGGTGGGATCGAAATCCGCAAACGCTTTCGGTCTCTACGACATGGTGGGCAATGTCTGGCAATGGACGCAAGACTGTTATGCTGAAACTTATGCCAACGCCCCAAAGGATGGCAGCGCAAGTAAAGCAGCAACGGACTGCCTCCGCGTCGACCGGGGCAGTTGCTGGCTGTACCCTGCCTGGCTCCTCCGATCAGCCACCCGCGAAAGGAACTCAGCTAACTATCGCGACAGAATTATGGGATTTCGCCTCGCTAAAACTCTTTCGCCCGACGCGCAAGCTTCGCAGCGACCACCGTCTTCGCGCGTTGTCGATTTAAAGGCATCAGACGGTACCTAGCCGGATGACGATCGTAAAAAGGACGATTTTGCTATTCGTGTTGCTTGCATGCTCGTTCGGAACGGCACTTCCCCACATGGGAATCGACACGAGCGAGTTCCAGGCGCGGCGGCAGTCAGTCATGAACGCGGCGTCGGACGGAATCGTTCTCCTGCATTCCTTTTCAGGTCCGAAGAGTTGGAGTGAATCCGGTTTCCGCCAGGATTCCAACTTCTACTATTTGACCGGCCTCGAAAATCTGCACGACGCGATTCTCGCGGTGGATGGAACAACGAAAGAGACGTGGCTCGATTCGTAATGAAGAACGGCGAAGTAATCAAGAACAAGGACGGCGTACGCTAAATATGAAACGAAATGCTTTTCTTGCGATCGCAATTGGCGGTTTGAGCGCAGGCCTGATCGATCTCGCGCAGGCTTTGGTTTTATTTGGAACAAGAGTCCCTTTAGGCATCGCCGCAGGGTTAATCGGCCGCCCAGCGGCTCATGCAGGCGGTGTTGCCGTTTATGCGCTCGGTATTTTCCTGCATTTTTTTATCGCGATGTCAGCGGCAACTGTTTACTACGTGGCGAGCCGCTGGCTGGCTTTTTTGAAAGAGCATTGGTTGATCTGTGGCTTGTTCTACGGCGCCGCAATCGATCAAGTAATGACGCTAATCGTTTTGCCGCTCTCGGCTCTGCAGGCGCGTGGTCCTTACAAACTTCACGACCTGCTTCTCGGCATCGGTGTACACATGATTACCGTCGGGCTCCCGATTTCCTTCAGCGTGTGGCGGTTCGGGAACCAGTCAGCGGTCTCGATCAATTCATCACGCGTATCTCGTTAGGCAAACATCATTTCGCGCACCGCTTTCAAACAAAGCCACGAATCACTCAAATGAAACAAATAGCAATCTTCCTTTTGTCAGCAGGCCTCATCTTTGCTGTGACCGGATTCGGACAGGACACAAAAAGCGCCGCGGACGCGAGCCCCACTGCTGGAGACGCAGTCTATGCACGTCCCGGACAGTTAGTTTCGGCGGAGGATGGCACTCGATTGAATCTCTACTGCATGGGGAGCGGCTCGCCCACCGTCGTCTTCGATTCCGGATGGGAAGACTGGGCGCCAGCGTGGTCGAAGGTGCAGCCAGAGGTCGCCAAATTTACGCGCGCCTGCAGCTATGACCGGGCCGGCGTGGGATTCAGTGATGCCGGCCCGATGCCGCGCACCAGCGTGCGCATCGCCGAGGAACTGCACAGTGCGCTGCACAACGCCGGCATCCCCGGGCCCTACATTCTGGTGGGAAGTGCCTTCGGCGGCGACAACGTACGCACGTTTGCGGACTTGTACATGGGCGAAGTTGCGGGACTGGTAATGGTTGACGCCGATCCCGACGATCTCGAACCGAAGGAGATGCAGGAAGAGACACATCGAGGACATGCGGGGATCATTTCTCAGTTGCGCGATTGTCGTAACGCAATTGCCGACCACAAGCCGTTGCCGGCGCTACCCTCACGTCCTGGCCAGCCGCAACGGACCTGTGCTCAGCAGTTTTTTCGGGGTCTGCCGGAGACAGCGTGGTCTCCAGAATTAAACGCCAAGCTGCTGGAGATCGCGCAAACCAAGGTTGCCATGTATGACGCGTTTCTTTCGGAAATGGAAGAGACACCGTCGGACGAAGCCTATCTGCAACAACACCGCCGGTCATTCGGCTCCCGGCCCATCCGCGTGCTCACTTCCGGAAACCACGGTGTCGGCCACTTGGAGCGAAAGCCTCCGGACACGCCGGAGCACCTCAAATATGAGCAGGAGACCACGCTGGCCCAGGCGCGATGGCTCGGTCTGTCTTCGAACGCTAAACAGATCTTCGCCCGCAATAGCTCGGAATATATCCAGTTCGATGAGCCGCAGACCGTGATCAACGCCATCCGCGAGGT
>WNEP01000839.1_pt1 | contig 15813 bp, 20 predicted proteins | sample 5399961 | NCBI WGS metagenome assembly WNEP01 (sample SAMN13153329, study PRJNA577476) | soil metagenome | isolation source: 20 cm grassland meadow soil pre-rain plot 5 | place: USA:California | collected 2015-09-08 | reverse complement strand
GCCGAGCCGGACGCACCTCCGCCGGCCCGGACCTCGGCGGCGGTGCTTCTGCGTGAGATCGTGGCGCACCTGCGGCAGTGTCGCGTTCAACTTCGCGACGAATGGGTGCGGCGCATCATCGAGGCGCGGACCCTCACGGCGATGAGCCAGGAGGAGATCTTCGCGGAAGCGACGTCCGTCTACGACAACTACCTCGATGCCTTGGAGACCGGCACCCTCGAGGCGGTGCAGGCCTACGCTGGACAGCTGTCCGAGCGCATCGTGCCGCGCGGCGTGGAGACGCGCGAGGTGGTCGGCATCGTGCTGCTCCTGCGCGACGTGCTGGCCCGCTCGCTGTTCGCGAAGTACCGCGCCGACTTCCAGCTGTTGAACCGGATCCTCGACGCCTACGAGCCCGCCGCAAATCGCATTGCGACCACCGTGGCCGTGGGCTTCGTGCAGGAGCGCGAGCGCGTGATCCGCGAGCAGCAGGAAGCCATCCGCGAGCTGTCCACGCCCGTGTTGCCGGTGCGCGAGCGGCTGCTCATCCTGCCGATCATCGGGCTCATCGACGCCCAGCGCGCCCGCCAGCTGACCGAGCAGCTCCTGCGCGCCATCCGGAGCAACCGCGCCAAGGTCGTCGTCATCGACATCACGGGCGTCCCGGCCATGGACGCCAACGTGGCGAACCACCTGGTGCGAACCGTAGACGCGTCGCGGCTCCAGGGCGCCATGGTGATCGTCACCGGCCTGTCGCCGGAGATCGCCCAGACGCTCGTCACCATCGGCGTCGATCTGAGCAAGATGAATACCGTCGGGGACCTGCAGGGTGGCATAGAAGAGGCGGAGCGGTTGCTCGGGTACCAGGTGGTCCCGGTCCCGGAGGCGAGGCGCTAGCGAGGTAGCTGGCCAGAGGAGACGATGGGGGTGCCGATCCTCAAGCAGGGCTACTACCTCATCGCGACCATCCAGACGGCGCTGACCGACACCGATCTGCAAGGCCTCCGCGATGGCCTGATCGCACAGATCGGCCGGTACCGCGCGCGAGGGGTGATCATCGACATCACCGCGCTCGATGTGATGGACTCCTTCGCCGTCCGCACTGTGCAGGACATCGCCCAGATGGGGCGGCTCCGCGGGGCCGAGACGGTCATCGTCGGCGTCCAGCCGGAGGTGGCGCTCTCGATGGTGGAGTTGGGGCTCACCCTGGCAGGTGTCAACACGGCGCTCGACCTGGAAGAAGGGCTGATCTTCCTGGACGAGAGAACAAAACGGGCAAGCAAGGGGGGGGAAGCTCGTGCGCCGTGAGCGGCGCGGCGCAGTGCAGCCCGACGGCCCTGCCCCGGCACCTCGACTGAAGGGGCGGACATCGGCGGACTTGCCCGCCGAGAACTCGATCCCGGTCCGCTCGGAGGCCGACATCGTCTTCGCCCGCCAGAAGGGGCGAGAGCTGGCCGCCGCGCTGGGATTCAGATCCACGGACCTGACGCTGATCGCCACGGCGATCTCCGAGCTGGCGCGCAACATCGTCCTGTACGCCAGGCGCGGCCGAATCGTCGTGAAGGGCATCGAGCGGAACGGCGGACGCGGGATCATGGTGGTGGCCCGCGACGACGGTCCAGGGATTCCCAACGTCGCCCAGGCGCTGCAGAGCGGCTTCTCCACCTCCGGGGGGCTGGGTCTGGGGCTGCCCGGCGTCAGGCGGCTCACCGACGAATTCGACATCGTCTCCGCGGTCGGCCGGGGGACGATCGTGACGGTGAAGAAGTGGCTACGGTGACCACGGGGCTCGTCGAGTGGGGCGTCACCGCCGCGGCACTTACCGGGCAGGCCGAGAACGGCGACGCATACGTGGTCGAGCCCTTCGCCGATGGCATCCTGGTGGCGGTGGTGGACGGGCTCGGCCACGGCCGCGAGGCGGCCGCGGCGGCGCGGCTCGCGGTGGCCACGTTGCGGCGGTACCCCTTCGAGCCGCTGCCCGTGCTCTTCTCTCGTTGCCACGAAAGCCTGCGCCAGACGCGCGGCGTGGTGCTGAGTGCGGCGTCGTTCCACGCACGCGAGCGGACGATGGCCTGGCTCGGGGTGGGCAACGTGGAGGGCAATCTGCGGCGCGCGAGCCCGCGCGGCGGTCCGGCGGCCGAGGCGCTCGTGCTCAGCCGTGGCGTCGTAGGGAGCCACCTGCCGCCCCTGGAGGCCGGGGTTCTCACCGTGCATCCGGGGGATACGCTGATCGTCGCCACGGACGGGATCCGCCGTGGTTTTGCCGAGGATCTGCCCCGCGCCGTCCCGCCGCAACGGGCGGCCGACCTGATCCTCGCCCGCTACCGCAGTGGTACGGACGACGCCCTGGTGCTGGTCGCGCGGTATCTGGGAGGCATGTCTTGAGCGAGGCCCGAGGCGAGCTTGCGGAGCAGTACCGCCGTGCTCTCGAGGACTACCTGCACGATGCAGGGGAGAGAGCGCTCGCGCGCGCGTACGAGCTCGGACGCAAGGCCGTCGTCGACGGCCTCGGCGTCCTCGAGATGGCCGCGCTGCACCACGAGGCGCTCCGGGCGTCGGTGCTGCGGCTCCCCGCGTTCGAGGATCGCGCGAAAGCGACCGAGGCGGCGCAAGGGTTCCTCATGGAGAGCCTCTCGCCGTTCGAGATGACGCATCGTGCGTTCCGCGAAGCGAACACCGTGCTCCGCCGACTCCACGAGAGGATCGAGGAGGAGACCAGGCGCATCGCCCATACCCTGCACGACGAAGCGGCGCAGCTTCTTGCATCGGTGCATGTGGCGCTGGCCGCGATGTCCCACGATCTGCCCCCGTCCGCCCGGGGCCGACTCGAGGAGGTCCGGGGACTGCTCGACCGGATCGAGGACGACCTGCGGCGCCTGTCGCACGAGCTGCGCCCGACGATTCTCGACGACCTCGGACTCCTGCCCGCGCTCGAGTTCCTGGCCGACGGTATTGCGAAGCGAACCGGGCTTCCGATCGAGGTCGGGGGCTCGACGCACGGTCGCCTGCCGCCGGTGGTGGAGACCGCGCTCTACCGGATCGTCCAGGAGGCCCTGACGAACGCCGTCCGGCACGCGGACGCCGCGCGCGTGAGGGTCGAGCTCCAGCGTGAGCCCCAGGCGATCCGCTGTTCCATTGCGGACGATGGCGTCGGCTTCGACGCGCCCACGGTCCTGGCGCACCGCGGCGGCCCGGGGCTCGGGCTGGTGGGCATCCGGGAGCGGCTCGAAGCCGTCCGCGGGAGCGTCCAGATAAATTCGGCGCCCGGCCAGGGCACGAGACTGCACGTTGCCATCCCCTTGGAGACGTGATGGCGATCAACGTTCTCCTCGCCGACGACCACCTCAGCTTCTGTCAATCGTTGAGAGTGATCCTGGAGCAAGAAGGATTTCGAGTGGTGGGCGAGGCCGCCGACGGCCAGGAGGCGGTACGCCTGGCCCGGGCGCTCCGTCCGGAGGTGGCAGTGCTCGACGTGAGCATGCCGCTCTTGAATGGCGTCGACGCGGCCCGCGAGATCCAGAAAGCATGCCCGCGGACGCGCACGATCCTCCTGACCATGCACGCGGAAGATCAGTACGTCCTACAGGCCCTCCACGGGGGCGTGCGGGGCTACGTGCTGAAGAAGCAGGCGGTCATGGACCTCGTCCAGGCGATCCAGGAGGTCTGCCGGGGCCACGTCTACCTCAGCCCAGGCGTGTCCGCGGCCGTGGTGGACGCGTACCGGTCGAAGAAGGACCCTGGCGATCTGCTGACCTCCCGTGAGCGGGAGGTCCTGCAACTCGTGGCCGAAGGGAAGACCACCAGGGAGATCGCCTCGCTCCTCGGAGTGAGCGTGAAGACTGCGGAGTCGCACCGCACGCACGTGATGCAGAAGCTCGACATCCACGAGACGGCGAGCCTGGTCCGCTATGCCATCCGGCGGGGTCTGATCGAGGCGTAGGTCGAGCGAGCCCTTCGCCGCCCGGAACCGAACGAGTGGGTAGAAGGCCCCGAGCGTTGGAAATCGTGAACCGGGCGAACCGGGGGTTGGCCACGCTCCCGCACGGGACGACTCGAGCCATCGTCCCGGTGTTGCTCCTTGCGTTCCTGGTGAGCGCCGCAAGCCATGCGTTGGCGGCGTCGATCGATCTCCCAGAGCGGCCGGACGAGGATCTTCCCGAGAAGTCGCCTACGGCCTCGGTCTTCGGCCGGCCGCTATGGATCGGCGGCGAGGTTCGGAGCAGGGGCCGGTACAGGAAGAACTTCGACCTCGACAACGCCACCCGGGACGACAACCTCGAAGTGAACAACCGCCTCACGCTCGAGGCGCTCTACTCCATCACGCCGCACGTCCTGCTGTTCCTGAAGGGGAGGGCCGTCTACGAGCCGACGTTCACGCTCGACACCGGGGCACGGACGGACAAGAAGGAGCTCCTCCGGCGAGAGCACTGGCTCTTCGTAGGGGACATCCTCCAGAGCGTTCTCGGCCCTGGATACTCCCTGCAGATCGGCCGGCTGAAGCTTTCCGAGGGGCGCCGATGGTGGTGGCGCACGCGCCTGGACGGGGTCCGCTTCCACTACGACCGGCCGCACGAGCACCTCGAGCTGGCCGCCACCGAGGAGCTCGCCCCCAAGTCGACGGAGACCCGATTCATCAAACCCGAGGAGGAAGACATCTTTCGCGCCTTCGGCCATGCCGGGCGTATCTGGAAGGAGAGGCAGCGGCTCGACTTCTTCTTCTTGTACCACTTCGACCACTCCCACCGGTACGCGATCGGCGAGGTCGTGCCGAAGGATCACGAGGACAAGAGCGACGCGACCTTGCTCTGGCTCGGGGGGCGAGCATCCGGTGAGGTCGACCAGGGCACGCTCGGGGGTCTGTTCTACTTTGTCGATGGAGCCTGGGCGGGCGGTAAGGAGACGGTGTTCGGATTCGACCACTTCGACGCGGCTGCCGATCGCGTTTCCTCGCGGGGCAACCACCACGTGAGCGGCTTCGCCTTCGACGCCCGGGGGACGTGGGCGACGAGGGCCCCTGCGCGGCCCGCCCTCACGCTCGGCTACGCGTTCGGCTCGGGTGACTCCAACGCGAAACACGGGACGGACACGGGCTTTCGCCAGACGGGTGTGTCGAGCAACAGAGACCGCTTCCTGGGCGTCGATGTATTCCGGGTTTACGGCGAGCTCGTCCGGCCCGATCTCTCCAACCTCCACATCTTCACCGGCGCGCTCGGTTGCCGCATCCTCCGGTCGAGCTCGGTCGAGCTCGTGTACCACTTCTACCGACAGGCCGTCCCGGCCCCCTTCCTGCGCGACGCGAAGATCCCCGACCCGACGGGCAAGAGCAGCCTGATCGGCCACGAGTGGGACCTGGTCCTCGGGCTCGGGGAGTGGGAACCTCTCGAGCTCGAGCTGATCAACGCGCTCTTCCTCGCAGGTCGCGCCTACGGCTCGCGCTCGGGCAACGTCGCCGAGGGGGTGTTTCTGAAGGTCGCGTACGAGTTCTGAGCCGCGCTTTCGGAGCCTGGCCGCAAGCACGTCGGGTACCAAGACGTCCGAGGAGCGGGCCAGGCGCGGCATCGTCGGACCCAGGTAAAGGCCCGATCGTGCCTTCAGTGTTTTTCCTCCCTTCTGACTCGACGAATCACCGGATTGCGAGGCCCACAATTCAGCGCGCAGGATTACCGTGTGATGACGAGACGGTTAAAGCGCGCACTGCTGGGAGGTCGCTCTCTGATCGCAACCTCCTACCAAGTGGGTGATGAGCGCTGGTTGACGGTCCTTGATCCGTTTGCAGGGCGTCTCCGCGGCTGGGGGGTGCCCTGCCTGCTGAGCTGGGCTGCGACCGGAGCGTGGGAAGCTTCCATGCCCCGCCGAGATCACGGCACCTGGCGAATGTACCACTGAGGATCCTGCATGGACGTTCAGCGGGGAGGGCGCGCCCGAGCGTGCACATACCCGACGTACGGGTCTCGGACCCCCCACGACGACCGCCTGCCTCGCGGGAAAAGCCCGAAGGGGCTCATGCGAATCGGCATCATCCTGGATTGGATGAACCCGAACATCGAGCGAGCCGTAGGGTTGCTTTCAGAGCGAGGCGTCAGGTTGGACCTCATCCATCCGGAAAAGCAGCTGATCAGCCTATCTCGGGTGCGCGTTGAAAGTGATCTGTATCTGCTCAAGTCCGGATCGGATCTCGCGTTGAGCCTCGGGGGCGCACTGCACGCGCTCGGCGCTGCGACCCTCAACCCCTACCCGACCGTGGCCATGATGCGGAACAAGATCATCGTGACCCGGGTCCTACAAGCGGCTGGTGTACCAACACCCGACACCTACGTCACAACGAGGCCGAACGACCTGGTCTCGCTCCTGGAGTCCGGGCCGCTCATCGTGAAGCCCTATCGGGGATCCCGAGGAGAGGGCATCCGCATCGTGCGGCATGGCCGCGAGCTCTTCGATCTCCCCTCAGACGGTCCGATCCTGGCTCAACGTTACGAAGAGCCGGATGGACGAGATCTCAAGATATTCTGCATAGGGGGCAAGTTGTTCGGGGTGAGGCGGATCTGGCCGCTCCGTACCTACCAGGACAAGGTCGGCGACCCGTTTCCCCTCACCCCGGACCTTCGTGACATTGCGCGGAGCTGCGGTCGGGCGTTCGGCATCGATCTCTACGGGCTCGATGTGGTGCTGAGCTCCGGCCGGCCCTACGTGGTCGACGTCAACAAGTTCGGCAGTTACATGGGTGTGCCCGACGCGTCCAGGCTCCTGGCCGACTACATCTACGCTGCGGGCCTGCGGATCATGCGGGGTGAGCGACTGCACGCGGCTGAGGCGACGTAGATGCGGCGCGATCGCGGAAAAGACGTCATGAACGCTCACGGCCAGCCGGTGATGGGGCTCATCGGCGTCATGCGCCGTGCCCTCGCGTATTGGCGTCCCTACTGGGTTCAGGGCGTCCTGATAGTCCTGGCGATGCTGCTCCAACAGGGCTTCAACACGTTCCTTGCCCTGAGTCTGAAGCTCATCATCGACACCGCGCTGCCCGCCAGGGACGGCATGTTGCTGCTATGGATACTGGCCGGGCTTGCGGGTGGTTTCATCGTCGCCCTCGTCGCCAACCTTTGCGCGGATTATCTCACGGCCCGTGTCAGCGCGAACATTCTGAACGACCTGCGCCTCAAGATGTTCAGCCACCTGCAGCGCCTATCGATGGATTTTTTCGCGCGCGCGCAGACCGGGAACATTGTCGCGCATTTCTCCAGCGACCTGGTAGACATCGAGAAGGGACTCACGTCGCGCCTCTCCGATGCGGTGCTGGCACTGATCGGCCTCATCGTGAACGTTCCTCTCCTATTCGTGCTCGAGTGGCAACTGGCGCTGCTGTTCGTGGCAGCCTTGCCGCTCATCATCGTCGGTACCCGCGCCTTCACGCCCCGGGCCTCGAGAGCCAACTACCAACTGAAACAGGACCAGGGGCAGCTCGCCAGCACCGTCCACGAGTCCGTCCGCGCCCAGCCGGTCGTCAAGGTCTTTGGGTTGCAGGACTCCGTCCTCGCTAGCTTCCGGCAACAGCTTGCCGGGATCGCACGGAGCACGGTACGGGCGAATTTCTTGACCCTGTTGGTCGGGACGGCGTCGAGCCTGGGCGTGCTCCTCGTGCAACTGGTCGCGCTGGGGGCTGGCGCGCTGCTCGCCCTCCACGGCCATCTGACCGTCGGCGCGCTGGTCGCCTTCATGAGCCTGCTGTCCAGCGTGAACAAGGATGCGTACAACCTGACCAAGAAGGTCGTCCCCAGCCTCATCACCGCGACCGGCGGTTTGCAGCGGATAGAAGACCTGCTGACTCAACGCCCTCGGGTCGTCGACGCGAGGGGTGCGCAGCGCCTACCGCGCCTCGCAAAGGAGATTCGGTTCGAGGACGTCAGCTTCAGCTACAACGGCGAGCAACGCCAGCTCGACCACATCAGCTTCACGATACTGGCCGGCGAAACGGTTGCCTTCGTCGGGCCGAGCGGGGCCGGAAAGAGCACGATCTTGAGCTTGCTTGCTCGCTTCTACGACGTAACCACGGGCGCGGTGACGATCGACGGCCACGATCTGCGCCGGGTGACACAGGAGTCACTCCGCGCGCAGATCGGGCTCGTATTCCAAGACACGTTTCTCTTCAATGCGACGATCCGCGACAACATCCGCATGGGGAAGCTCGACGCGGCGGATGCCCAGATCGAGGCTGCCGCCAGAGCCGCTGAGATCCATGACCTGATCATGAGCCTGCCTCGCGGCTACGACACCCCGACGGGCGAACTGGGCGCGTGGCTGTCGGGCGGCCAGCGCCAGCGCATCGCAATCGCGCGCGCCATCCTTCGCGATCCGGCGATCCTCATCCTGGACGAGGCGACGTCGGCGCTGGACCCCGCTACCGAGACGGCGATCATCGCTACCCTGAAGCGGATCGCCCGCCATCGGACGGTCGTCGCCGTGACGCACCGCCTTGCCGCCATCCACCATGCCGATCGCATCTTCGTCGTCGACTCCGGATGCGTGGTTGAAGACGGCCGGCATCACGAACTCCTCCACCGCGGTGGCCTCTATCACGAGCTGTGGTGGAAACAGAACCACGGGGAGACCGACGGGTCACTGCAACCGGGAAGAATCGGCGAGCCATCACAGATGCGCGCCGTCTAGAGGATTGCGAGCGTGATCGTGGTACGGCACGACAGCGATGCCTGGCGAGGGAGGCCCGTAATTCACGGCCGTGCTCGAGGCGGTGCGCCGCGCAATGCTCCGTGGCGCGTTCTCCAACGCGCTCGCCGCTGAGTCGCTACCATGGATGTGTTCGTCATGCTCGCGTTGCGTCCGCCGGTGGCGCCCAATCCCGTCCTGGCCGAGACCTTCCGCATTTTGCGGCGGCGCGGGTGCAATATCGATCTCGGGACCGGGGACGAATTGCTCTTGCAGCTGGATCACTTGGCGGTGACGTACGATCTCTACATCCTGAAGTCGCACGCCGCGCTGTGGTTGAGCCTGGCGGAGATCGTTCAATCGCACGGCGGCCGTCTGCTCAATCCCCTCGGGGGCTGTGTCGCCGTGCAAAACAAGATTGTGGCCGTCCAGCGCATGCGCGATGCTGGCATCCCGACCCCGCGCTCGTGGGTGACGAGCGATCCCAGACTGCTGCGGGCGATGATCGAGGAACACCCTGTGATCATGAAGCCATACAATGGGGGACGCGGCATCGGCGTGCGCGTCGTGCACGACGCGCATGAGCTAGCGAAGACGCCGCGGCCGACAAACCCGGTGGTGATCCAGGAATATATCCGACATGGCGAGGAATTGAAGGTCTACGTCATCGGCGAGGAAGTGTTCGGGATGCGCACGCGCTCGTGGTCGAGGGATGGCCGACGCAGGCCCTGCGCGATCAGCCGCGAAGTGCGGGAGATCGCGCTGCGCTGCGGCCGGGTGTTCGACCTCGGCCTGTACGGACTGGACGTGATCGACAGTGTGGACGGGCCCCTCGTCATTGATCTGAATTATTTTCCAAGCTATCAAGGCGTGCCACATGCTGCGGGCCTGATCGCCGATTACATCGAAGACTATGCCCTGGGCCGCGGCTCCACACGGGTCCGCGACGTGATGGGGGCTATCGATGGAGCTGTTGCGTAACTCACAGCAGTGAAAAGAAAGAGGGTAGTACAATGGAGAACGGTCAAACGGTCCGGGTTGCGATCATCGGCGTCGGCAACTGCGCGTCGTCGCTGGTACAGGGCGTCGAGTTCTATCGGAACGCGAGGGAGGAGGAGTTCGTCCCCGGGCTGATGCACGTGAACCTGGGCGGCTATCACGTCCGGGACATCGCGTTCTCGGCGGCCTTCGACGTGGTCGAGGGCAAAGTGGGTCTCGACCTGTCGGAGGCGATCTTCGCGCCCCCCAACAACACGATCCGGTTTGCCGATGTGCCGAAACTGAAAGTGCGCGTCGAACGCGGCATGACCCACGACGGCCTGGGCAAATACGTCAGCACGAAGGTCAAGAAGGCCCGGGGTTCGACCGCCGACATCGTGAAGATCCTCAGGGACACGGGCACCGATGTGGTCGTGAACTACCTACCGGTCGGCTCGGAGATGGCGACCAAGTGGTACGTCGAGCAAGTCCTGCAAGCTGGCTGCGCGTTGGTCAACTGCATCCCGGTCTTCATCTGCTCGCAGTCGTACTGGGCGGGGCGTTTCGCCGAGAGCCGGCTGCCGATCATCGGTGACGACGTCAAGAGCCAGGTCGGCTCGACGATCGTCCATCGCGTCCTGACCACCCTGTTCCGCGAGCGCGGCGTGAGACTCGATCGGACCTACCAGCTGAACTTCGGCGGCAACATGGACTTCTGTAACATGCTGGAGCGCGAGCGGCTGGAATCCAAGAAGGTCTCGAAGACTGGCGCAGTGACCAGCCAGCTGGACTATGCGTTGCCGGCGGAGGCGGTCCACGTCGGACCCAGCGACTACGTACCATGGCTGACGGACCGCAAGTGGGCCTACATCCGGATGGAGGGCACCACCTTCGGCAACGTGCCCCTCAACGCCGAGGTCAAGATGGAGGTCTGGGACAGCCCGAACAGCGCCGGGGTGGTGATCGACGCGGTGCGCTGCGCCAAGCTGGCGCTCGACCGTGGGATCGGAGGGGCGCTGGAGGGTCCAGCGGCCTACCTGATGAAAACGCCCCCCAAGCAGTACACCGACGACCAGGCCCGCCAGCTGGTCGAGAACTTCATCGGCGGGTCACGCGGGGCGGCTCCAGAAGGCGAGGCTCTCCATGTCGCGGTGGGGTGATCCGAGGTGGCTACGAGGTGGTCGAACGCATGGCCCTCGTCAGGGTGAGGCGTCAGCGGCCTGACGAGGCGTGACACGTCGGCCGGGGAGGTCAACCTGACGGCCTCTCCGATCGTCCAAGGCAGAGTGTGGTGCGGGCCATGGCGATGGCTGACGGATCTTCCCCGTTGGCCGACGGAGGGGGCGAGACGGCGAAGCTCGTCCGCGCGGCCCGTGCCGGGGACCGGGAGGCGTTCGGGCGGCTCGTCGAGCTCCACCAGCGATCCATCACGCGGCTCGCCTATCGACTCCTCCGTGACCGGGACGAGGCCGACAGCACGGCGCAGGACGCGTTCGTCAAGGCGTGGGGAAGCTTGGGCGAGTTCCGGGACGAGTGCCCGTTCGGCGCGTGGCTCTCCCGGATCGCCGTCAACCAGTGCCGGGACCGGCTGAAGAGGAAGCGCCTCGTGGTGCTGGCCAGCCGCTGGGAACCCGTGACGAGCGACGCCAGGGCGACGAGCCCTCTCGACGCGGCCGTGGACCCCTCGCCAGGCCCGGAAGCGCGCGCCCTTGACCGCGAGGTCGGCCGGAAGATCGCCGAGCAGATCAGCCTCCTCCCCGACATGCAGCGTGAGGTTTTCGCGCTGCGCTACTACCAGGACCGCCCGCTGGCAGAGATCGCGGCGCTCTTCGGCGTTGACGTCGGTACGATCAAGACCCATCTCTTCCGGGCGAGCCGACGGGTCCGGAAATCACTGGAGGCTCTCTATGGGCCGCGTCTCCCGCTCTGACCATCCGAGCGACGCCGACCTCCTCGAGGAGCTCCTCGCGCGGGAGACACACCCCCACCTCGCGCACTGCGTCCGCTGCGCCGAGCGCGCCGAGACGATCGCGCGTGAGATCGATCCCGCCCGAGAGGAGCCGGAGGAGCTGCTCGACGACCTCTTCTATCGCCGCCAGGCCGCTCGCATCCGCGCGCGCATCGCGGAGGGAGAGCGGCGGCGTTCATCCCCTCGCCCCGCGGTCCCTCGCTCCGCGGTGCCGAAGCTCGCCTGGGCCGGCGCCGCAGCGGCCGCCGTCGTCGCGCTGGCGGTTGGACTCAAGGGACCGCGTCCGGTGGGGCAGGGCGGCGGCCCGGCGATCACGCTGACGGGCGCCGCGCGCGGCTCGGCGAGCACCCAGGACCTCGCCGACGACCGGCTACTGCGCAAGATCGACCACGTCCTCGACCAGGATCCATACGACTTCGATGCGTTCGCAGCGCGGAGGCGGGTGTCAACCTCTCGGGCGCACCGGTCGTCGTGAAGGGTGGCAATGGGCCACAGGACCCACGAAGTGAGGTGCCCGAAGATACGTGTGCTGGGCCTCGCGCTGGTGCTCGCGGCCGCGGGGACTCCCGCCTTCGGCGGGTCGGGCTTTCCGGACGGCGGAATGCATCACGGAAAGTTCTGGAAGAAATCGAAGGTGCGCCACGAGCTTCAGCTGACCGACGACGAGGTCCGGACGCTCGAGCACATCTTCGCCCGAAACCAGCAGACGCTCACCGATCTCGAAGCCGACGTCGAGAGGAAGAAGGACGATCTCGACACGCTCTTTACGCTCCTCATCGCGGACGAGCGGGCCGACGAGGGGAAGGTCCTCGCTCAGGTCGATCAGCTCGAGCAGGCGCGCGCCAGGCTCGGGAAGGCGCGGGTGACGATGGTGCTCGAGATGCGGAAGGTCCTGACGCCGGGGCAGCGGGAGAGGCTCGCACGGCTGAGAGAGAAGCGGCACGACGAAGAAGAGAACGACCACAAGGATTGAGACGGGAAACTAGAGCGGGCCATGGGCGTGCCGATCCTCAAGCAGGGCCACTACCTCATCGCGACCATCCAGACGGCGCCGACCGACGCCGATCTGCAAGGCCTCCGCAATGGCCTGGTCGCGCAGGTTGGCCGGTACCGGGCGCGCGGGATGATCATCGACATCATGGCGCTCGACGTGATGGATTCCTTCGCCGTCCGCACGCTGAGGGACATCGCCCAGATGGCGCGGCTGTGCGGGGCCGACACGGTCATCGTCGGCATCCAGCCGGAGGTGGCGCTCTCGATGGTGGAGCTGGGCCTCACCCTGGAGGGCGTCCACACGGCACTCGACCTGGAAGAAGGGCTGGCCTTCCTGGACGAGAGGACGCGAAGATGGCAGCTTCAAGCGGAGTATTCGCCCCGGTCGTGTCCCACCCCCCCGCCGATCCTCCGTAACGAGCGCAGGCGTTTTTCTCTCCCCAAGCGACTTGATCAATAGTCGGACGCGACGAATCGAAGTGGTGCTAGTAATTTCTGGTGTGGATGCGGATCGTGGAGATCGCCGGATGGTAACGGCGTCTTGGTCGCTTGCCCGCAGGGCTCGTCACGTGGAGCGACGTGATTTCGGGGCCTGTGCAGCCGCCGAATCGGGTGAATTCCTGGACTGAGACGGAGGCCATCCCCGAACCCTCCCGTTTGCGCACCCCTTCAACGCACCGCAGTTCGAAACGGCAGAGTTCAGTTGACACCTGTCCGATAGTGACCGCAGTCCAAGCAACTTCAAGGCCGGTATGCCGGAACGCAACAGTATAGCCCGTCGGTTGCGGTCAAAGGCGAGCAGTGGTCAGATCGGACTCGTTGTTCTGGTGGGCATCGCGTTGGCTATCGGCGCGATGATGCTGTTCGCTGGCGTTGCCGGCTGGCGGCTGGCTCCACCCTCGGTGAGTGATGACCACCCCGTCGCCAGCGCCGACGCGCCCGTACTGCATGCGGCGGCGGTTGGTGACATTCACCGCGAGGGCCCTTCAACGGTCGCCGCCGCCACGGCGGCCGAGGCGGCCAAAGCCGATTTCATTCTCGGACTGGGCGACTATCAATACGAAGACGGTGCAATGTGGAAATACTGCGCCTATTTCGACAATGATTGGGGCCCGAACGTTCCCAAGATGTATCCGGTCCTTGCACCGAAGCATGACCAGGGTTGGAGGGACGCCGATCCACTGAAGTACTTCGAGGGCGGCGGCGCTCATGGCTACAGGAGCCCCGTCGCCCTCAAGCCGTACACGCCGTACTCCTTTGATAAGGGTAGCTGGCACTTCATTGCTCTCCCCGATACCTGTGCCCGGACGAGAGGATGCCGCCTCAATAAGATCACCGCCTGGCTGCAGCAGGACCTCGCCAGCCACACGAATCGATGCACGATTGCCTACTGGCATCAGGCGTACTTCACCAGCACAGGCATGCACCGCCCCGAAGAGAGCATCAAACCGTGGGTGGATCTCCTGGTTGCCAGCCACGTCGATATTATTTTGCAAGCCCACAATCACTTTTATGAGCGCTTTGCACCTCAAAACTCCGCTCGCGAGGTCGACCCGAATGGCCCTCAAGCCTTTGTGGTCGGGACTGGCGGCAAGGGCCTTCACATCCTCAAAGAGACGGCGCCCAACAGCGAGACTCACGATGACGGCACGTACGGTGTACTGGAGTTGACGCTGAGGCAGGGTTCCTACGAGTGGGAATTCGTACCGGTCGAGGGTGGGACGTACACCGATCGCGGCGCGATGAGTTGCCGCTAAAGAGCGCGCTTGCGGGCGTTCACCAGCGACGGCTGCACGAGCAGCGCGGCGTCGGTCGAGTCGAGCAGGAGCTTCGTCCGCACGTCCAGGTCGATCATGGCCGCCTGCTGGGTGCTCACGCCGCCGCCGAGGTCGCGGCGTCGTGGCATGGAGAGTCATGGACAGCTGCCGGAATGCCCAATGCCGATCCGAGGTCGTCGCGACGGACGGTTGATGGACGATCGGCTGGTCAGCGCCGAACCGAGGACGCGGCGGATGTGCGGAAGTCCTTGACTTTAGCGGACTGCCGAGGAGGGGAGTCGAACCCCTACACCCTCGCGGGCGGAGGATTTTGAGTCCTCTGCGTCTGCCAGTTCCGCCACCTCGGCGCGCCGCGCAGCGTAGCCGCTTCGCGCGGCACCCGCCAGCACGGCGCCGTCTGGCTCACCCACCAGTCGCGTGCTACACATCTGGGCGCTCCCAATGGCGTTCCCGCATCGGCTTCGACGGGACGACGCCGAGATCCTGGTGAACCTGAACGCGCGCGTCCCGAAGCACCTCTGGCGGCGCGTGCGCCTGCAGTGCTTGCGAGAGGAGTGCCTCCTGCGCAGCTTCATCACCGAGGCGCTGCGCGAGTACCTGCGCGAGCGCCAGGTGCGGCGCGCCTGACGGCTACGGGCTGGCGGGCGCGCTCCCCTGGCCCCGGCGGTCGACCGCCAGCGCGGGGGGCACCACCGCGGGCGCGGGCCGCGCGCGGATCTTGCGGACGGCTTCCGCCGCCAGGCTGCGGAGGAGCGGGTCCTGCCCGTCCTTGGCCAGGGCCTCGAGCGAAGGCAGGGCGGCCGGATCACCGATGTCGCCGAGCGCGAAGATCGCGTTGCCGCGCACCGCAGGGTCGATGTCGCGCGAGAGGAAGTCCATGATCGGCCCGGTCGCACGCCGGTCGCCGATCTTGCCGAGGCTGGCGAGGATGCGCCGCTTGGTGCCGAGGTCGGTGTCGCGCATGAAGAGCTGCTGGACGAGGAGCGGAGTGGCGTCCTTGGCCTGGACGTGGCCCAGTGCGTCGATCGCCTTGATGCGCACGCGCGTGTCGAGGTCACTCGCGGCCGCGACCAGGGCCTCGGTCGCCTTCGGATCGTCCATCTGCCCCAGGGTGCGGATGGCGTCGAGGCGCTCCTCGACGTCCTCGCTCTTGAGCTTGCGCACGCTGTCGCTCAGCTTCTGGCTGTTCTCCGGCTTGCGGTAGCGGTCGCGGAGGTGGGCCCGTGGAGAGTCCTCCTGACCGAAGGGCACGATGGCGTCCTGCGCGAACGCGAGCGCCGGGAGAAGGACGGTGGCGAGTGCGAGCCGGGCGCTCGGCCGCGCGCGGGGCAACATCGCGCGGAGTCTCGCGCAGGCCGGCGCAGATTGCAACCGAGCGCGGACCACCGCGCAGAAAAATGGCTTCCGCCCGCCGGAGGTTCTTGCTAGAAGCGGCGCGCACCGAAGGCACGGGGG
>WNEP01000837.1_pt1 | contig 15843 bp, 13 predicted proteins | sample 5399961 | NCBI WGS metagenome assembly WNEP01 (sample SAMN13153329, study PRJNA577476) | soil metagenome | isolation source: 20 cm grassland meadow soil pre-rain plot 5 | place: USA:California | collected 2015-09-08 | reverse complement strand
AAGGCGATTTCGCTTCGCCGAAGCTGATTGAAAAACCGCGCAGCAACACGAATTAAGAACAATGTCTGACCGAGGCTGCTCTCATCTTGACGCGATCGCTTCTGTTAAACAGCCTCAGCAGCGTGAATGCGCGGAGTGCGTGAAGATCGGTTCATCCTGGGTCCATTTGCGCACGTGCCAGCAATGCGGCGTCACGCTTTGCTGTGATAGCTCGCCCAACCGTCACGCCAGCAAACATGCGCATGACGCCGGGCATCCGGTCATTGCTTCGGCCCAACCCGGCGAGCGTTGGTTGTATTGTTATCCTGACGATGCGTTTGCGGAATATTAGTCACTAGCGGGGTTCCTTATCTGAGTTTGGCGTCGAACCCAGAGAAGAGCGACACATCGATAATCAGGGGCCTTCTGCAAAGCCCGCGATTGAGTTATCATCGCGGTGCGCGATGAATCTATATCTCCGTTTATGAGCGGCTTCTTTGAGGAGTTGAAGCGGCGGAAAGTCTATCGCGTCGCCGCCGCTTACATTATCGCGGCAGGATTCATCATTCAGATTGGGTCGGCGGTGTTTCCGGCGTGGGAATTGCCAAACTGGACGCTGCGTCTTGTAGTCGTGCTTTTGCTCATGGGATTTCCGATTGCTCTTATTCTTGCCTGGGCTTACGACGTCACGCCCCAGGGAATTCGCATTACCCCCGGATCGCACCGGCGCCGCAATTTGTTAATGCTGATTGCGTCCGGCATCATCATTTCCGCTGGAGCGGGCTTCTTCCTCTTGCCTCGGGCGTCAGCGCGCAAGATCGATAAGTCGATTGCCGTCCTGCCCTTCCAAAGTTTGAGCGATGAAAAGGAGAACGCCTATTTCGCCGACGGCATGCAGGACGATATCCTCACTAATCTTTCGAAGATCGGCGATCTGAAAGTCATTTCGCGCATGTCGGTCATGTCGTACCGTGGCGATGCGGTACGCAACGCTCGCGAAATAGGCAAAGCGTTGGGCGTTGCCACGCTTCTGGAAGGCAGCGTCCGTCGCATCGGCAATCGCGTCCGCGTGAATGTACAGCTGATCGACGCGAGCAACGACGAACACATTTGGGCGGAAGATTATGACCGCGATTTAACCGACGTCTTTGCCATTCAAACCGATCTCGCGCAAAAAATTGCCTCCGCTCTTCAAGCGAAACTCTCGCCCAACGAAAAAGAACAGCTTGACCGCCAACCGACAAAAGATCCGAATGCATATCTGCTTTTTATTCAGGCGCACAACTACGCCAATCGACCAGATCATTTGCGCGACGACTCTTTAAAGGCCGAGGAGCTTTTCGAACAAGCGATCAAGCTCGATCCAAAATTCGCAGCTGCTTTTGCCGGGCTCTCAATGGTGGAGAGCTGGATATATCACAGTTTCGAGCCGACACCGGCCCGTCGAGAAAAAGCGCGTCTTAACGCCGATGAATCCCTTCGTTTGCAACCGAATCTTCCGGAGGGACATCTCGCACTCGGTTTCTCGTATTATTATGGCGACCGCGATTACGAGCGTGCCTTTGCTGAATTTGAGATTGCGAAGCGTGACTTGCCGAATGAAGCACAGGCCTATATGGCCATCGGCGCCATCCAGCGACGCCAGGGCAAGTGGGCTGAATCAACTGCGAATTTGGAAAAGGCTGCCACACTCGATCCGAAAAACGTAAGTGTACTGACCAACCTTGGTTACAGTTACATGGCTCTGCGCAATTTCGAAGCCGCCGACAAGATTTTTGATCGCCTCGCCGCTGCAGCCCCGCAGTCATTACAGGCGGCTTTGTTGAAAGGAGGAGTGGCTGTCCTTTGGAAAGGCGATCTTAGCGTGGCCGAAAAACAACTTTCTTCAGTTCCGCCGGAAGTCGACCCGGGTGGGCTGATGACTTGGGTGCGGGTTTGGTGCCTGACGCTAGAGCGGAAGTTTCCCGAGGCCCTTCAGGTCTTAGAAAAATTTCGCGGTCAAACAATGTTTACTACCACTACCGCACCATCCCCAAAGGCTTTCGTGGAAGGCATGATTCACCTGCTGCAAGGCGATAAGCCCAGGGCGCAGGCAGAATTCGAGCGCGCCCGCGTGATTTCGGAAAAGTCGATGCAGGAAGTTCCAGAAGACCCTGCTAGACACGCGCAGCATGGACTTATTCTTGCAGCATTAGGTCAAAAACAGGAGGCGATCGCCGAAGGCAAGCGCGCAGTTGAATTGTTACCCGAATCCCAGGACGCCTTTGACGGACCGCAAGGCACCGCTGCGCTCGCACAGATTTACGCCTGGACCGGGGAATCTGATGAAGCATTTCGCCTCCTCGATCATTTGCTTAGAATTCCAAACGGCCTCACGATCCCAATGCTCAAGCTCGATCCAGTCTGGGACCCACTCCGTAAAGATCCGCGCTACGAGGCTCTGATCGACAAGTACGCACCGAAGAGTTAACACGCATTTTCAGCCTAGATATGAAAAACATCTTCGGACTCAGCATCCCGGAAACGCTGGAAGAGGTGTGTAATCCACAACGTGTCGCTCTGCTCGTTTATGACATGCAGGTTGGGATTTTGAGTCAGATCAAAAACCCAGAGCAATTTACGGTACAAGTTCTCAAAGTGTTAAGCGCAGCTCGCCGCGCCGGAGTTCGCGTATTCTTTTCTCGGCATCTTTCATTGCCAAAAGAATTAATGGGCATGTTGCAGTTCCGCATGGCCATGGCTTGGCAACGCGTGGATTCGCCTGACGAGGTGACTCCGTGGTTTTTGCGCGATGCTCCCGGCTTTCAGATCATACCGGAATTACAGCCGCGACCGACTGAAGGCGTATTCGACAAACTGACCATGTCAGCTTTCGAAGGGACGTGGCTCGACTTCGCTTTGAGAGATTGCGGCATCAACGCCTTTATCGTTGTCGGCGTCGCGACCGAGATTGGAATCGAACCGACCGCGCGCCACGGAGCCGACCTCGGGTACATTCCTGTACTCGTGACTGACGCGTGCGGCGCTGGCAACGAAGAAGCCGCCAAGCGCTCGATCGAAAGCTTAAAGTTTGCGGGAGACGCGTTGATCACCGACACCGAGACGATTTGCCAGGTTCTCCGAAAGTAATCCGCCAGTCGGAGCACGTAATTCTCAATCAGACGCGCGGCAAAAATTCTTCTCGCACGATCTTGCCGTCCTTGACGGTGTAAACTCCGATTTCCGATATTTGGCGACGTTGTTTTGACTCTTTTTCGGTCACGTCGGCGTCGTATTGCACGACGAAACGATCGTGCGCGACAAATGGTTCGCTCGCTTTGAAGCTATGAACTTCCATGGCGTTCACCCACCAATCGATTTTGCCGCGTACTGCTTCTTTTCCGCGGCTCTCGGGCGCAGTCGCTTCCACGCTCACGATCTCTTTGTCGTAAAGAGTATCGAGCGCTTCGTGCCACGCTTGTTTCCGGACTAATTCGACGACTTTTTTGGCTACTTCTTCCGTTGTCATTTTTTCCTCTCTGATTTTTTATCGACCCGCCTTCGCCAAGGCTACGGCGTGGCAGGCAATTACCTGCTGAGAAATTTCTCCAGTTTATCGAGCACACTGTTCCAGCCTTGTTTGTGATCGTCGCGTGACGCTTCGTTTGGAAGTTTTTCGTGAGTCAGGCGGACCTCCGTGCCTCCCTCTCGGTCGAAGAATTCCACCGTGACGATACTGCTATGGTTTTTCCAATCTTCATTCTCTTCCAACTGCCATGTGAACGCGATTTTCTTACCGGGTTGTAGCTCGCGGTATTCGCCGGAAATAGTCACCTCTTTACCTTCTGGATCCGTGCAGTCCCAACGGAACTCGCCCCCTACCCGCACGTCAGCGATCAAATTACGAGTCTTAACATTTTCCGGACCGAACCACTTCTTTAGTTGGACGGGATCAGTCCAAGCGGCATAAACCCGATCCCGCGATGCTTTAATGAAACGTTTGATCGAGAGCTTTTCCGCTTCAGCCATAGGTTCTCGCTTATCGATAAGAATTTGTGTTGTTTAACGTGGGCCAGGACTGGCGCTACTGAGGATCACTTGGCGTCGCCGCTCGCTTGCCCGGCTGCGCGGCCCCGGCGGACCTGTTCAAGGACCTTGGCGGAGGCTTCGTCGTTGCCGTACGCGTCGTGCCAATTCCACCACTCGTATGGCGGCGTCTGCGGATGGCCCTCCGGTGAATCCTCCCACTCCTCCTGACGCCCGAGGGCAGTGATGTCGAGGTAGCTCCAGGTGTTCCCCATCTGCTCGTCACCGCGGTTGTTGATTAAGTAGGTGCGGAAGACGCGGTCGCCGTCGCGTATGAACGCGTTCGTGCCGTGCCACTCATCCACGCCGAAGTCCTTGTCGAAGGCGTCCGTGATCGTGTACCAAGGAATGAACTGCCAGCCCATTCGCGCCTTCAGGCGGTCGATATCCCTCTGCGGCGCGCGCGAGGCGAACGCGAGCGTGGTATCGCGGGCGTTCAGATGCGCGACGTGGGCCACTTGGTCGGCCACCATGGAGCAGCCGACGCAGGCATGTTCGGGCCAGCCGACCACGCCCGGCTCGAAGAAGGCGCGGTAGAGCACTAACTGACGTCGGCCGTCGAACAGATCGAGCAGGCTTGCCTTGCCCTTGGGCCCGTCGAACTGGTACTTCTTCTCCACGGCCACCCATGGCATCCGCCGACGCTCGGCGGCCAGCGCGTCACGGGCGCGAGTCAACTCCTTCTCCTTCACGAGCAGTTTCCGGTGCGCAGCCTCCCATTGCTTCGGCGACACGATTAGAGGTGTGTTCGTTGTGAGATGCCCTTTGCGGTGCTGCGGGGCTCTCTCCTTGTTCTTGTCCATGTTTGTCTCCTTGTTGCGGTTCTTCTTGTCTTTTCGCAGATGCTTTCCTGATTTGGACTTCGTTGCTTTTGTGCTCATGATTTTCCTTTCTTCGATTGTTCAACGAATTGCTTGAGTTCGGTGCCAATGATTGCGGTCCAGCCGGATTCGAAATTCTTCCGCGCATACGCCGGCGTTTTCGGGAAAGTTTCGATTCCCGTGTGCGTCAGCTTCACTCGTGTGTTGTCGTCCTCGGCGAACAATTCAAGCGTTACCAGCGAATCGCCTGGCTCTCCTTTGTAACGCCAGGTATAGGCGATCTTCTTCTGCGGAACTACCTCAGTGACCCTGCAAAGATGATGGTAAGTCATGCCTTCGTGCTCCACGCTGAATTCGAATTCAAAGCCGACCTCGGGCTTGAACTCTTTCAGATCGAAATACCAGGCCCGCATTTGATCGACATCGGTGATTGCTCTCCAAACTTTCGCTATCGGCGCATTGAAAGTCCGCTCGATCACAACCGCTTCCCCCAGATTCGTTTTCATCGTCATATTGCGCGTGCTCCGGTTAGGCAGCGTACTCGTCGTGCCGGCGAACCCAATCCCATCGCAGTTGAAGCCGCGCCGCGCTCAGTGCGTCCCGCTGACGAGGGAATTCTTTTTCTCGCGTGAGCAAATCTTTGCGCGCAACGAGCCACTCAGCTTCCGACACGACTTCCGGATGATCCGTCTGTTTCGTCTTTGTTTTGGATTCCATTTCTTACAGTTTCATTTTTAGTTCCTCTGACTTGGTTTGTTTCCTTTCTCCTGTGAAATTTGCTCAACGCGAGCGCAGCGAGTCCGCCGCTTGATGTCGTGCCTGCCGCGACCAGCGCCATGTTTGCTACGCAGAGGGGACACATGACCTTACTCCTTTCCTTTCTTGCCGGCACCTTTGCTTGTCTTTTCCAAATACGCGGCCAGTCGATCCAGCGATCCCTCCCAGAATTTGCGATACTCCTCCACCCATTGCGCGGCCTGTTTCAGCGGCCTGGCCTCTAACTGCATTTCGTGCACGCGGCCGTAACGGCGTCGCCGCAACAATCCTGCTTTCTCCAGAACCCGGAGATGTTTCGAAACCGCAGGCAGCGACATGTCATGCGGCTTGGCCAAATGCGTGACACATCGATCGCCTCGCGCGAGATGCGCCAGGATGCGGCGGCGGGTTGGATCCGCCAGGGCAGCGAATGTGCGATCCAGGGTGCTGGGCGCATATTTAACCATCTAGTTAAATATTTGGCACGAGGCCGTTTCAAATGCAAATCAAAAAATCTGCGCTTTTTTTGAAGCTGAAAAATGAAACGAACGGCTTTCCAATCCCCATGCGAGGGCCGCGGCGCTCTGCTGACGACGCCCTTCGTCGATATTAATAGCCGTGCCGGTGCGAGGAGCCTGGACAATAATGAACCGTAACCATGTCGCCAATTCTCCGGGAACCGTGTGACGAGAGCGTAATTCGCTCGCTTCCGGCTGCTGCACCTTGTTCGAAACGTGCCGGACGCTGGGTGCTTGCGGCCACCACTCTCGCTTCCAGCATGGCGTTCATCGACGGCACAGTTGTGAATGTGGCGTTACCCGCGCTGCAGGCGAACCTGAACGCCACGATCGTGGACGTGCAATGGGTCATCGAGGCTTACTCGCTCCTGCTTGCAGCGCTCCTGCTTGTCGGAGGATCTTTGGGAGACCATTACGGACGACGCCGGATTTTTCTGATTGGTACCGCGCTGTTCGCGTTGGCATCCGCATGGTGCGGTCTGGCTCCGAACACAGCCCAACTGATTTCAGCGCGCGCAGCGCAGGGACTTGGCGCGGCGCTCCTGGTACCGGGAAGCCTGGCAATCATTAGCAGTTCGTTTCCGGAGAATGAACGGGGACGCGCGATCGGCACGTGGTCAGGTTTCAGTGCGATTACCACCGCTGTTGGACCAGTGATCGGTGGTTGGTTAATAGAACATATTTCGTGGCGCGCCGTTTTCTTCATCAACATTCCAATCGCGCTTCTCGTGATCTTCATCTCACTGGGATCCGTTCCAGAAAGCTCCGACAAGGAGAGCGCAGGACTAGACTGGTGGGGCGCAATTGTTGGAACGCTTGGGTTAGGCGCGCTGGTTTATGGATTGATCGAATCGTCGCGACTGGGTTTCGGCGATCGATCATTGATCGCGGCGCTCGCAGTCGCGATCGCCCTCCTTGCCCTCTTCTTCATCGTTGAGGCACGAATTCCTCATCCAATGTTGCCACTCAGTCTTTTTCGGTCGCGAATGTTTGCCGGAGCAAACTTGCTGACATTCCTGCTTTATGGCGCCCTCGGAGGAACGCTGTTTTTCCTACCTCTCAACTTGATCCAGGTTCAGCATTACTCTGCCACCGCAGCAGGCGCGGCTTTCTTGCCGTTCATCTTGATCATGTTTCTGCTCTCGCGCTGGGCAGGGGGACTTGTTGAAAGATATGGACCGAGGCTTCCGCTTGTTGTCGGGCCGTTGATCGCAGCATGTGGCTTTGCCCTTTTCATGTTTCCGAGCGTGGGCGGCAGCTACTGGACAAATTTTTTTCCAGCTACCGTAGTGCTGGGGCTTGGTATGGCGATAAGCGTGGCCCCACTTACTACGACTGTAATGAATTCGGTTGCACAAAACCGCGTCGGGATCGCCTCGGGCGTCAACAATGCGGTTGCAAGGTCGGCTGGGCTGATCGCCATCGCTGCTCTCGGAATCGTGATGCTCCAAGTTTTCAATCACGTGCTCGATCGGCGACTGGCGGAATGGAATGTGCCGGCATCGGTATCGCGATCGCTGCAGGTCGAGCGTACAAAGCTCGCCGACATCGCGCTTCCCGACGATCAAGATCCGGCCATGCGACAGCTAATTCGGCGCGCGGTCGAGGAATCTTTTGTTTCCGGTTTCAGGGTAGTCATGATCATTGGCACGGCGTTGTCGCTCGCAGGCGCGGGTACCGCATTAACGCTCATCGGAAGGTCGAACGCCTGATAACATTTCTGTCGTAATTTGCACGCGTTGCCGAATTCGCGGATGGCTGCGCTATGGATGCGGCCACAGAACACATCGTCTACATCGTAACGTTGCGCATAATGCGCCATAGCAGCTAAAACTTTCTGTTACGTTTGTGTGGCAAACCCGATCGAGTCCCGTGGACAGAAGACGGACTAAGGCTTACGGAGTAACCATGAAGTGTGCCGCCTTGTTCTTACTGACCGTCAGCACCTTCGCTGGCGCGGCTTAAATTCCAAACGTGGGGAAATGCTGTCTCGCAGAATCACCCTAGCAGTCGTTCTTGCGCCGATCCTTTGCAGCGCCTCTGGATGGGCTGGTCGCGGAAGCACTGGCGCGGAATCCGGAAGCTAACGTGTATAGGGGCGGAAATCGCCGCCAATGTTGACGAAACCGAGAAAGAGAAAATAGAGAAACACTTCGCGCCATGATTGCGTGTGCTCTCCCAGGTTTGCGTTATTTTCTTCGACCATCGCAGTGAGTGACCTGAGCTCGCCCTGCGCTCGCGTGGCTCGGTCGCATTAATGTATTTTGAAATTTAGCAGCGATTCGAGGATTAATTGTTCAGTGAAACTGCTTTTTTATAGACGCTGGTTTTCTCCGATGAGTTCCGGTTTGGGATTCGCGTCGGCCGCTGCAATCGCATTGATGGAAATCGCTTTGGCCTCAGTGACAGCGACCGAAGACGGCACAGCGGATATCAATTACGAAGTTAAACCAATTATTCTGCCCGGCGCGACCGGGGCGGTAGCGCTGGACTACTTCGCCCACGATCGCGCAAGAGGAAAAGTATGGGTGCCGGCAAGCAACACTGGCAGCGTGGACGTGATTGACGGGAACACGGACGCCGTGTCACAAATCACAGGGTTTCCGACTGGTGAAATTGAGCGGCGTGGACGCAAAATTACCGTTGGGCCTACAGCGGCCAGTATCGGAGACGGAGTTATTTACATCGGCAACCGCGGGAATGCGACGCTTTGCGTCGTCGATGCGAAGACGCTTACACGCGGCGAATGTGTACCTGTGTCAGCGGATCGCCCCGTGACGCCGGACGGAGTTGTTTACGTTGCAGCGACGCGCGAGATCTGGGTCACACTTCGACCCAAAGCAGGCGACAGCACGCCGGCCAAATCGCTCGAAATTCTCGATGCTTCTGATGCGCATCATCTCAAACCGAAAACAAAAATTCCATTGGAGAATTTGGCTGAAGGGTATGCCGTCGATAATCAACACCGACTCTTTTACACTAACATCGAAGACGCCGGCGCCACCGTTGCCATTGATGTCCGGACGCACAACATCGTCGCGAAATGGAACCCCGGCAGCAGTGATCTACAGGGATTAGCGCTCGATACTGCTCGACGTTTTCTCTTCGTCGCGTGCAGCGATCATGTTGTGAGTTTGGATGCCGCGCACGACGGAAAGATTCTTGATTCGATTCAAACCGGTGCCGGTTTGGACAACATCGATTACTCGCCGGATGTAAAAGTTCTTTATGCCGCGGCTTCTCAAACTGCGACGCTGACCATAGCTGAAGTTGGCGATGACGGGAAATTTCATCTGAAGGCGACTGTTCCGACTGTCAAAGGCGCACGCGGTGTTGTCGCTGGTAAGGGCGAAACGGCATATTTAATCGATCCAGCCGAAGGGCGCATGTTGAAGCTGACACGCAAATCGGACAGCCCTCTTTCTATATTTTCGAAAAACAATTGGTTTGCCGATTCACGGCAGAGGCGGTTTTGGAGCTTGCTGGCCGTGGTGAAAAGCACCCACCCAATACCATTCGGCTGAATCTTTGAAAGCCCCAATCACAATTAGCTTCGCAATCGCGCTCGCGCCGATTGTTTGCAGCGCCGGCGACACAACTTCCTTGGACGGGTTAGTCGCGGAAGCTCTTGCGGGAAACCCGGAAATAAAGGTCTTCAGTGCCGAAATTGTGGCCGCTAAGGGCGAACGGCGCACAGCCGGCGAATGGCAAAATCCCGAAGCGTCGACCGAGACCGGCGCGAAAATCGTTCGTGATTATCAGGGCAATACGCTAGGTGACGGGATTATCTGGACGCTAGGAGCCACGCAAACTTTCGAATATCCCGGACGCGTTACTCTGCGCAAGGCAATTGCCAACCACCAGATTGCCCTGGCGGAGCTGGGATTGGAAGGATTTCGGACTGCGTTGGCAGCACGAGTGCGTGCCGCGGCATTCCGTGCAACATTGGGCAAGGCGAAAGCCGATGCCGCAGATGAGATCGCCAAACGGTTCGATGAGCTTGCGACGGTGTTGTCGCAACGCCCAGCGGCTGGTGTCGCGCAACAGGCCGATGTGCGAATCATTGAGGCGAGTGCGATTGCGCTAAAACGCAGACCGCTGGAGGCACAGCGCGAGACGCAGAGCGCGATTTACGAGCTCAATCAATTGCGCGGCGCGCGGGTTGATTCACCGCTGGCGCTTCCCCATATCGATTTAACGCTTCGACCACTTCCGTCAGTCGCGACACTGCTGGCGACGGCGCGCGAGCGCAATTACGGCGTGCGCACACGCGTGCTCGAGTTGGAACAACAAGGCTACAAGGTCAGGCTCGCGCTCAATGAACGCTGGCCGGCGGTGCGCATCGGTCCAGTTGCTCACAATGAGCGCGCCGACACGAATGAATACTTGTTTGGCATCACCGCGTCCCTGCCATTACCACTTTGGCACTTGAATACAGGAAAGATCGAGACGGAGAGAGCGCGCGCGGCCAAGGTTGAGGCCGAGCTGATGGCACTCATCCGCGACGTAGAACGCAAGGTCGCAGACGCTGAGTTCGTTTACCGCTCACGGCGCGAAGAGGCGAACGATTTGCAGAAATCCGTCTTGCCGCAAATGCGCGAAGCCGCGGAAACGGGCGACCGCAATTACCGGGATGGAGCGATTCCAGTTTCCACTTATACCGAATTGCAAAAGCAGTATCTCGATTCGATCGATGCATTGACTGCGGCACAAGCGGCGGCGGTTGAAGCGCGTCAGCAATTGGAACAGCTCACGGCCATGCGGTTGGACTCGGAGAAGCGGCGATGATCGACAAGATCCTCGAACTATCGCTACGACATCGGGCCTTTGTGTTACTTGCCACGCTCGCTCTGGTTGGCGTCGGGCTGTGGTCGGCTTCTCATCTCCCGATTGACGCAGTTCCAGACATCACTGGCGTGCAGGTTCAAATTAATACCGAAGTGCGAACGCTGGCCGCGGAGGAATCGGAACGCTTCGTCACTTGGCCGATCGAAATCCAGATGGCCGGACTTCCGGGCTTACAGGAAATGCGTTCGCTGACGAAATTCGGTTTGTCGCAGGTCACGCTGCAGTTTGATGACAGCACGGATATTTATCGGGCCCGACAGCTGGTTACCGAGCGGTTGCAAGCTGCGATGGAGCATCTGCCACACGACGTCGCGCCGAAACTCGCGCCGATCAGCACCGGTTTAGGCGAAATTTTTTACTACAGCGTGTCTTACAAAGAGGGAGCGAAAAAGCCGGAGTCGCTCCAGGAGCAGTTGTTTCAACTGCGCGAGGTTAACGAATACACAATTAAACCGCTGCTCCGAACTGTGCAGGGCGTTGCCGAGGTTAACGAAAGCGGCGGCTACGAACGACAATTTGTGATCCAGCCGCGCCCGGAAGATTTGGCACGGAGGGGGATGACATTCAGCGAGCTTGCCGAGATCATCGGAACGAATGTTGAAAACGCCGGCGGCGGCATCATTGAGCGTGGTGGTAATGAATTGAGTATCCGTGCCGTGACGCGCGCAAACACTATCGAAGATATCGCGAATCTCCCCGTGAAATTCGCCGCCGGCGTCAAACCGTTGCTGGTCAAAGATCTCGCGGATGTGAGTTATGGCTCACGCATCCGCACCAGTGCCGCGACAGTCGACGGCCAGGAAACAGTGATCGGCGCAGCGATGATGCTCACCGGCGAAAACAGCCGCGAAGTCGCCAAGCGAGTCACAGCGCGGTTGACCGAGATTGCGGAGAAACTGCCGGACAACGTGGAGGTTCGAACGGAGTACGATCGCTCGATCTTGATCAACAAAACGATTCACACCGTGCGAAATAATCTTTTCGAAGGCGCGATTCTGGTGATCGGGGTGCTTTTTGTGTTATTGGGGAATTGGCGCGCGGCGCTCATCGTTACCGCAGCCATTCCCCTCTCCTTTCTCTTTGCCTTGACCGGCATGGTGAAGCTCGGCGTGTCGGGAAACCTGATGAGCCTAGGCGCGGTCGATTTCGGACTCATCATCGACGGCGCAGTTGTGATTGTTGAGAACGTGGTGCGTCAACTCGGAATTCGGCAACACGAACTCGGGCGCAGACTCAACAGCGACGAGCGACGCGAGATGGTGCTTGCGGCGAGTAAACAAGTCGCGAACCCGATGTTTTTCGGCGTCGTCATCATCACGATCGTTTACATCCCGATTCTCGCCCTCACCGGCATCGAAGGAAAAATGTTTCATCCGATGGCGATGACGGTGATGCTCGCGCTTACCGGTGCGCTTCTTCTCGCGTTAACGCTGATGCCGGTGCTTTGCTCGTTTCTGCTGCGCGGCCGGATGAGCGAAGGCGACAACTTCGTCATCCGCGCAGCGAAAAACATTTACGAACCGCTCTTGTGTGGCGCGCTCGCCGCGCGCTGGATCGTCGTGATCGCTGCGATCGCAATATTCGCCGGCTCACTCTGGCTGTTCACTCATCTCGGCGCCGAATTTGTGCCGAAGCTCGATGAAGGATCGATCACCGAGGTGTTTTACAAACCGGTTGGGACCAGCTTGCAAGAATCAGTCCGAATCGACCTGGAGCTGGAGAAGACGCTGCGCCGTGATTTTCCGGAGATTACACGAGTCTTTGCGCGCACCGGCACAAACGACATCGCCACCGATCCGATGCCGGCGAGCGAGAGCGACATTTTTATTTTCTACAAACCGATCAAGGAATGGCCGAAGAATAGCGGCCGGCCGCGCAACAAAGCCGAGCTGCACGCCCAGATCGGCCAAGTGATGAAGCGGTTGAGCCCGAAATCCAACATCATTTTTTCGCAGCCAATCGAGGAGCGATTCGACGAAATGCTCGAAGGCACAAAGGCGGAGCTCTCCGTGAAAATTTTCGGAGACGATTACGACGTGCTCGACAAGCTCGCTGAGCAGATCAAAGGCATTCTCAAGAAAACGCCCGGCGCCGGGGAAATAGAATTCGAAACCGAGGGACGCACGGGACAACTCCTGATCGAAGCCAAACACGACCAGCTGCAACGTTACAGTCTGTCGGCGAGCGAAGTGAACAAGGCCGTTTCCGCCGCGCTCGCCGGACAAGTGGTCGGCACGGCCATCGACGGCGAAAAGCGTTACGAAATTGTGGTGCGTTTGCCTGACCAATTTCGCGCGGACGAAGAGAAGATTCGCGAGTTACCTTTGCGTGTTGGGGATCACGGCCTCCTCAAACTCGGCGAAGTTGCCGACCTAAAGACGGTCAAAGTCGTCGAACCGATTTTGCGCGACGAAGGACGCCGCCGTGCCGCTCTCTTGGTAAACTTGGATACGCGCGACGTTGAAGGATTCGTCCGTAACGCCGAGCAACGAATCAAGCAAGAGATGAAAATGCCGGAAGGCTACATTGTTGAATTTGGAGGCGCCTACAAAAACTTAGAGCAAGCGCGGGCGCGTTTAATGGTCGTCGTGCCGGCGGCGCTGGCGTTGATTTTCATCCTGATCTTTCTCGCCTTCGGCAGCATTCGGCAGGCACTTCTCGTTTACACGGGTATCCCGCTCGCCGTGACGGGCGGCGTGCTCTCGCTTTGGTTGCGCGGAATGCCATTCAGCATCACTGCCGCGATTGGATTTATCGCGCTGAGCGGCGTCGCCGTGCTGAACGGATTGGTTATGATCAGCTATTTCAACCAACTTCGCGAGCAAGGCCGCAGCGTTCGCGAAGCTGTGATCGAAGGGTCGCTCACGCGACTGCGCCCGGTGCTTATGACAGCGCTCGTGGCGAGTTTCGGCTTTGTGCCGATGGCTATCGCCACGGGTACGGGAGCGGAGGTTCAGCGCCCACTCGCTACTGTCGTCATCGGCGGCATCCTCAGCTCAACATTTCTCACGCTGATCATTTTGCCCATTCTGTATGCTTGGTTCGAACGGCAGCAACGACCGACAAAAAAGCGGACTGCACCCTCAGAAACGAGCTTCGAACCGTCGGCGGAGGGCTCGTTTGCGCCTTTCGTTTGATTTCGTGGGCCGGCGGCGCTTGCGGCTATTAAAAAGCCCGCCAAGGAGCAGCTCTCCCGGCGGGCTTTCATTAACCTAACACTGAAGATTGCGACTAAAACATGAGTTGCATGCGGCCGATCACTTCATCGAATTGATCATCGCCGAATTCAGGATTGGCTTCGCGGAAATCCGACCACGTATGGATGTAGTTCACCATCAGTTTTAGATCATCACCATGGATGTAGTAGTTGAGGCCACCAACGATGGATGAAATGCCATCATTCCCTTTTTGCCCGGGATTTAAATGTTGCCACTGAACCACGGCCTGAAGCTTCTTCGGTATCAGGAAATAGCCCCCGGTAACGTAAAATCCGTCCGTCGTGAATTTATCGAATCCCGGAGGTCCGTTGGTCGAGCGAGGGTGAACCCTTTCCTGAAGAAATTCACCGATAAGATCAAACGGCCCCATTTTAAGCCACGCATCGACGCTCCATGCCGTCCGCTCATCCGCTCCCGGCAGCGTGAAGGGTGAAAGAGAACCGTCGGAATTCACCAGTAGAGTCAAGCTTTGCGAGATATTTGTTCCCTTGTCATCGCGGCTGTTCAAAATGTCGGCGCCGAGCTTTAGGAAGGATCCCTTTCCAAAAACGTCCTTGAACAAGGTAGACTCCAGCCTACCCACATACATAAAGTTGTTGTTGTCGTTATTCGTGATGTTCCGGCCGTTTCCATTGAAGATGCCAGCGTAATACGTGAGCAGATCTGCCTGGTCAGACCAAATGGTCGCGAATGGTTTTCCCCAGAGCTGAATGCCAATCTGGCGCTCGGGTGTAATCGCACCGGTCGGTAGAGTTCGCTCGATCGTGTATAGCGTCGTGTCTGGAGTTATCTGCTCCAAGCCAAATGGCGCTTTCCACTGACCCATCTTGACCTGTGCCCATGGGAATTGATGCCAGTTGATAAAAATGTCCGTGGCCTCGAACGCTGTTCGGTTCGCATTAAGTCCATCGCTGTTTTCAAAGTCGCCTTCCAGCTTGAAATCGAATTGCTCGGCAAAATCGCCAGTGAGATTGATTCGTGCGCGGCGCAGGCGGAAACGATCTTTCAATGCGGTCTGACCAAAGCGGCCTTCAAACGCGGAGACATCGCCGTCTTCGAAATTCATCTGGATGAATCCACCAAGCACCAGCTTCAATTCCGGTCCCCGCTGCTGCACATAGACCGGCGCTTTTTCTTCGACGACAGCTTTCTCGACATACGTTTTTCCATCGTAAGTCACCTTCTTTTTGAATTTGCCGTCGGGCACGGATGCAGTCTCTTTTTTCAGGCTCTTAATCTCCGCCTGCAGTTCAGCGTTCTGTTTTGCCAGCAGTTCGACGGCGCGCTCGAGTTTTTCCAGGCGCGCGCGGTCAGATGATGACTGTGCGCACATCGGCTGTGGTGTGAGCAACACAATTGCAGCCAGACTCGCGCCGGCTGCATGTAAGGTGATTTTCTTAGTGAGCATTGTTTCTCCTTGGTGTTTGATGTTTGGATCGAGAGGTAGAACCGCTCGGTTAGGAACTGCCTATCCGAACATGGGCGAGGTTAAAAGCCCGTTGTTACAGGCGTATGACGAAAACGTGACGATTCGGCAAACTTTGCCGCTAATGGTCGAGGCGATGCCACGAAGCCGCGCGGAAGGATTGCAATTTCAGGCGCGGGCGAGTTGATTTGCTGTTCGAATGGAGACCGGCT
>WNEP01000834.1_pt1 | contig 15853 bp, 9 predicted proteins | sample 5399961 | NCBI WGS metagenome assembly WNEP01 (sample SAMN13153329, study PRJNA577476) | soil metagenome | isolation source: 20 cm grassland meadow soil pre-rain plot 5 | place: USA:California | collected 2015-09-08 | reverse complement strand
CCTGGGAGCGGCTGGCGTTGATCAAAGCCCGCCACGTTTGCGGAAGTAAAGAGTTGGCCTACGAATTCTCGCGGCAACATCAGCCTTTCATTTTTCCGAAAAACCCCACACCGGAGCTGCTTGACGAAATTGCCGCGATCAAACGTCGGATTGAACGCGAGGTGCCGGCTGACGAATTAGACGTCAAACTCGGCGCCGGCGGAATTCGTGAGGTCGAGTTTGTTATCCAGACGCTCCAATTCGTTCATGGCGCGCAACACGCTTTCTTGCAGGAGCCGGGGACACTGAAAGCATTGCGCGCGATCGCCGAGCTTGAATTGCTCCCGGGCTCAGAAGTGCGCATCCTAGATGAGTCGTATCGTTTTCTGCGGCGCATCGAACACCGCTTGCAAATCGAGGCGGAACGGCAAACGCATTCGATTCCCGACGACCCCGAGAAGCGTGAACGGCTCGCGCGAAGCCTCGGCTTTGATTCCGCTGCGACATTGCTGGCCGATTTGCAGGCGAGTAATGAACGCGTCCGCGAAATCTTTCATCACCTCATCGCTTCCGGAACCGCCGCGCCCGCGGTCAATCTCGATATTTTTTCCGATCCAGCGCGCGCCACGCGGACGCTCAACGAATTAGCGCAGGGTTCCGTTTCCTTTCATGTTGCCCCACGGACGCGGCAGATTTTTCGCAGACTTCGACCGCTGCTACTTGAGGAACTGGTGCAGTGCGCCGATCCCGATGCCACTCTCATCGCCATCGTGCGTTTCGTGGAAGCCTTCGGTTTGCGCAGTCTTCTTTTCGAATTGCTCGCGACCAATCCGAAACTCCTCGAGCTGCTGGTGCGAACGTTTGATGCCAGTTTTTTTGCGACCAATGTTCTGATTCGTCACCCGCATCTGCTGGAGGAAATTACCCGCAGCGCAAATCTCAATCGATCGTTGTCACTCCCCGAGCATGCTGCGTCGCTTCATCCTTTGGTCGAGCGTGGCGATCTCGATTCCATTCGCCTTTATCGGCAAACGCAGTTGCTGCGCACGATTATGCGTGACGTATTAGGACTCGGCCCTCTGCCAAACTTGTGGCAGGAAATTACGGACCTGGCTGAAGCCTGCCTTCTCGCTGCGGCTGCAATTGTGGGCGCGAAAAATCTGACGATCATCGCGATGGGAAAATTTGGCGGTCGCGAACTGACCTATGCGTCCGATCTCGATCTCATGTTTGTCGGCGATGATTTTCGCGCCGCGCAAGATTTCATAACCGTCCTTTCAATCCCAAGTCCGGAAGGTGTCATTGCATCAGTTGATGCGCGCCTGCGTCCCGAAGGCGAAAAAGGGCCGCTTGTCGGGTCGCTCGAGGCCTTCGAGGCCTACTATCGCGATCGCGCCCAGTTTTGGGAAATTCAGGCACTGACCCGTGCCCGGCCGGTAGCCGGCCCGAACCAGGAAACCTTTCGCGCAATCGCGCACGCGGCCTGGTCCATCGCAGGCCGCGATCCTGATTTGTTTGGCAAAATCGATGCCATGGTACAGCGCATCCGTGCGGAACGGGGCAGCGGTAACGACGCGCTCGATTTCAAGACCGGCATTGGAGGAATCGTCGAGGCTGAGTTTCTGGTTCAGGCACTGCAGATGCGACACGATGTGCGCGAAACTTCGGTGCGGTTGGCAATCGCAAAGCTTGCCGATATCATTTCCCCCGAGGATGCGGATTTGCTTGGCCGCGGTTATGAATTTTTGCGTCGCCTTGAAACGGTTCTGCGGCGCTGGCGAAACACGAGCGCATCATCTTTGCCGCCCGACCCAATCGAACAGCGCAAGCTTGCTGTTCGCATGGGATTCAAAGATCGCGAAAGTTGGCAACAGGCCTATGAACGCGCTCGCGCGGATATTCACGCGATCTACGGCAAGCATTTCGGCGGCTGAGGCAACTGATGGAGGGTCGAGCTCCGCGAGCCCGGCGTCGCAGAGCTCCGCCCTCCAGCAGGGCTCGATGTGTATGTTTAGCGTCCTCGCAGCGAGTGTCTCCTGTTCTCCTCCCCGTTTTCCTGTATGTGTTTAGCGTCGACTTACTCTCTCATTAACACCCTGCTTTAGCTGGGTGTTAACGACACTCGAGGGAGCCCCAACCGCTTCAGCGGTTTTTTGTCATTGAACAAGTAAACCGCTAAAGCGGTTGTGGTAGTAGACTCGGCCATGCACCTCGCTGAAGCGAGGTGTTAATGAAATGGGGATATAGCACGGTAATGCTACACGTACCCTTTCCTGGAAAGGGAGAGGCAAAACCGTCTGTCGCAGACGGCGTCCCATCAATGCAACCCAAGTAATTGCGCAATCGCGCGCAAGACGAGAAGGCTGACAAAAATTCCCGTTGCGACGACGACGAACAGAATCGCGAGCACCGCGATAACAAAAACCCAGTCTGATGCGCGGGCGCGTCTCGGTGTCGCGGTGTGCGCCAGCAGTAATTGATAATTGCGCTTGTTCGATTTGAACCAAAAGGAAAATGCGTCGCCCAGACCCGGAACGATCCCAATGATTTCGTTGATCAAAATATTAAGCGACATCCGAGCCAACAAAATTTTCGGAAGACCACGGCGGGCCGCCTGTATCAAGACCAGCGCGGAAACAATCGCCGACGCAGTATCGCCAATACCCGGAACCAAACCGATGAGCGGATCGAGCCCAAACTTAAACTTCGTGTTTGGAAATGCGATCAGCTCGTCCATCACGATCGCGACCCAGCGAAAAAGCGGCTCTAGGCGCGCGCGCTTCTCGTTTTCTTCGGGCGGAAGGACTTCCCACTCCGGCTCGATCACATCGATTTGCGTGCGCATACGATCAAAGTACGACCGAGCAGAAGATCGCGTGAATTGATAGCGGCGACCAGGTCGCGATTTTCCGGAGTGATGGTGCGGAATTTATTTCTCTCGCGTTGCCAAAAGAAGAGGACTGCGATTTTCATTGGCAGAAAGAGCAGAACAAACGGCACCCAGGAACGGCGCTGGTAATGGTCAACACTCGGCTGGATATCGACGAAGCCGGTTTCGCGCAAAGCATGGCCGAGATAAAAATAGCCGATGGGATTGATGTGCCCGCCGGGATTGTAGACACCCCGATCGCCGATCGGGAGCGGGCCAAAAAGATTGAAAAACCCGGTCATGAGATAGCGCAAGCGCGAACGCAGATTCAGGGTATTGGGCGTGGTAATAACGGCGAGTCCACCGGGCTCGAGTACGCGAAGGATTTCGCGGAAGAGGGAACGCATTTGTTCGAGGTGTTCGATGGTTTCGACGCAGGTGACCAGACAAAAGCGACCGTCGAGATAGGGCAACTTGCCAGCATTGAGATCGACGATGTCCACCCGCTGGGTGGAATCCTTCATCAGCGTATCGGTATAATCACAGGCAGTGGTCCGCAGCCCGAAACGCGTGCGAATGGCGCCAATGAGTTCGCCTTTGCGGCTACCAATGTCGAGCGCTTCGCCGGGCAGGGGAGACTGGATATTCGCCGACGCGATTGCGGCCATCACCGCATCCTGGATTCCCGGAGTGCTTAATTTCGAAGTCGGCGCCGACTTCCCTTTCTTCGTGCGTCGCACCCGCCGTATGACCTTGCGAATGCGCAACGGAATCTGGTTAGAGTGGCCCGCGCACTACCCCGGAATGCCCTTGAGCATTTCGGTGTTAGTCGGGAATTTTTTCACGAACATTAACAGACGCTCAATCGCTTCGCCTGGTTTGTGACCGGCGAGACCGCGGCGTATCAAATTGATCTTTTCCAGCTCCCACGGTTGCAAAAGCAATTCTTCACGGCGGGTTCCGGAAAGGAAAATATCGATCGCCGGATAAATGCGTTGATCGCTAATCTTACGATCGAGCACCATTTCCATGTTTCCAGTGCCTTTAAATTCCTGAAAGATCAGTTCGTCCATACGACTGCCGGTTTCAATAAGCGCGGTCGCGACGATGGTAAGCGAACCGGCTTCTTCAGTATTACGTGCGGCCGCGAAAATTTTGCGCGGGATTTCCATGGCCCGTGCATCGATGCCGCCACTCATGGTGCGTCCCCCACCGCCCATCGCATTGTTGAAGGCGCGAGCGGTGCGCGTAATTGAGTCGAGCAAGATGAAAACATGTTGGCCTGCTTCCACCAAACGCTTGGCCCGCTCGATCGCCAACTGCGCGATGCGAGTATGGCTTTTGATATCGCTGTCGTTTGAGCTGGCGATGATTTCAGATTTCGGATGCGACCGCTTGAAATCGGTGACTTCTTCCGGTCGTTCGTCCACTAGCAAAATGATCAACTTCATTTCCGGGTGATTTTTCACCACCGCATCTGCGATGTGATGCAACAGCGTCGTTTTCCCGGTTCGCGGTGGAGCGACGATGAGACCGCGCTGTCCCATCCCCAGCGGCGTCATCAAATCCATGATCCGCGTGGTGTAACGGTCCGGCACCGTTTCGAGTTTAATTTTTTTGTTGGGATTAATCGTCGTTAATTCTTCAAACGGACGGAGTCCCTGATATTTCGTCGGCTCCTCGTCGTTGATCTTCAGCAGCTTGATCAATTGCGGTCCGCGATTTCCCCGCCGGGTCTCGCCGTAAATCCACATTCCATCCCGTAGTCCGAAACGGCGCACGATTTCCGGCGTCACAAAAATATCCTGCGGCGCCTGGATGAAATTGCGCTTCGGATCGCGGAGAAATCCGAACCCTTTTCCTGAAATTTCGACGATGCCTTCTCCAAACTCGGGTTCACGCGGCTCGCCGGTTTCACCTTCACCAGCGCTCACCGCTTCGGTTTGGACATCGGACGACGACTCGATCGGTGCATCGTTATTGAAACCACTCTCACGATCGGAGTTCACGTAATCGGAGTTGTAGTTCCGGCGCCGTGGATAACGCCGGCGAGGGCGTCGGTGCCGTTCGCGGTCCGGGCGCGGTTCAGTTTGGGGCCGAGGCTCGGTTTCGGTACGTGCCTCAATTGGGCGGCTTTCGTTCTCTTCGCTCATATAGAATTCACGCGTGCGCGCGGGTCAGCGCAGTCTCCGTTTCTTTACTCAGTTTCAGGCCGGCAATTTCGCCAGCATTTCGTCAGGGATCTCCAGGTTTGAATAGACGTTTTGCACGTCATCATCGTCTTCGAGCGCGTCGCACAAGCGCAAAACCTGTTGCGCCACGGACTCGTCGGCGACCGTAATTGTGGTATCGGGGATGAAAGTAAACTTTTGGCTCTCGGTAGTGACGCCCGCTTTTCTGAGCGCCTCAGCTACAGCATAGAGCTGATCGGGAGCGGTGATAATAAGATACTCATCCTCTTGGTTTGTCAACTCCTCCGCCCCCGCCTCCAGCGCCAACTCAAAAATTCGCTCTTCGTCAATGGAAGAGCGCGGCACGATAATCTGACCCTTGCGATGGAACATGTAGGAAACGCTTCCATTCGATCCAAGGTGGCCGTGGTTCTTTGTGAAGATGCTGCGGATTTCGGCTGCGGTGCGGTTCTTATTGTCGGTAGCCGCTTCTACGATCACCGCAACGCCTCCGGGTGCGTAACCCTCGTAAGTAATCTCGTCGAAGTGTTGCGCATCCGTTCCTTCGCCGGTGCCGCGTTTAATGGCGCGCTCGATGTTGTCGTTTGGCATGCTGGCCGAACGCGCCGCCAGGATGGCGCTGCGCAATCTCGGATTTCCATCGGGATCCCCGCCACCGCTTTTCGCCGCAATCGAAATCTCCTTCGATAGCTTGCTGAAAATCTCGCCGCGCCTGGCGTCAATGGCGCCTTTGAAGCGTTTTACCTTCGACCACTTGCTGTGTCCCGCCATAACTTCGGGCGAATAATTTCTGTGAAAGTCGCCTGGCCAGAAAACCGCTGATTCGGAGACGGGCGCGCCTCGAAGAGAAATCTACCGAGGAGGCGGACTAACTAATTTAATTCAACCGCAACGGAATCGATTTGTCAACACGCGAAGGAGGTAGGCGCTGTCCCAATTTTCACGAACACGCATCTCCAATGCACCGCACAGGCTTCGCAATTAATACCGGCGGAAGGCAAGGCCGCTGGCTTGTCCGGCGGTCATAGACCGCCGCTACAGAAATCTCTACAGGCTGGGTTTGTGTTTAGCGCCAAAGGCGCGGTCTTCATTTTAGCCTGGGCAACGCCCCAGGAGTTTGTTTCAGTCGGTGGACTCACGAATTCGCGGTCGCCTGACTGGGCGGCATTTTGGAGTGCGGTGGGAAGCGCAGCGCCACACCGCTTTGCTTAGCTCAGCTTCGCGGGAATCGCGAATCACTTCACGCTCTTGCGCCCGAGGATCATACTAGCGCGAAAAAAGCGCCGTGGCCGCTTCGCTTTGCCGGCGCAGTCCAAAATGGTGGCCTAATGACTCGCCAGCCCAAATTGCTCTCACCGTGTCATCGCATCAACAAGGAAGCGCTGTTAGCGCTAAAGACATACAAGGGTGGAAGCCTGTTTGCAGGACAGGCCGGAGGCCCATCTTCCTTGTGTGCAATTCGCGCAGTGCGTTCGCGTACAAAAAAACAGGGACGCGGCTTGCCGCGTCCCTGTCTTGTAGAACTTATGTCCCGATTATTCCTGTTCGCGCCTCACGGGCCCACATGCGCGTAGTAGGCGAAGTGGAGATCGTTCGAGCCCGGGCCGTTAAGGTTGATCCAACCTTGCACGATCCCCGTAGAGCCGGGGTTGATCGTGACGGTGAGGTTGTATGAGCCCCCCGCCGGAACTGAGAAGGTGTTGACGACCGAGATTCGGGGATCACCACTCGTGATAGTGCCGGCGTCGTAGACGCTGGACACGGTGTCTCCGAAGGTGTCTGGCGTGAACTTCGACTTGCTGACCGTAAAGCTCTGAGCGTTCCCGGTTGGATTAAACACCGTAATGACGACGGAATGAGCGGAGGCCGCGGGACCCTTCCCGAAATCCGCCGAAACGGGACTTAACCAGGTCGTTCCGCTCGCCGCATGGGAGAGATTCTCGCGCCCGGCGCCTTGCGCTGTGGGTCCGATGTCATGGAGACCGGTCTTGGCATCCTTGACCACCAGATCAGATCGATTGACCAGGGCGGACTTGATTCGCGCAGGCGACCAGTTTTGGCCTTGGTGAATATCGAGCAGCACGGCTGCCGAGCCGGCAATGTGGGGCGTCGACATGGAGGTGCCGCTGAAGAAGGCCCAGGCCTCGTCACCAGCGCATGTCTCCGCGCCGACGCAGCTGATCGAGCTCAGGACGTTCACTCCGACCGAGGTGAGATCGGGCTTGACTGCAAGATTGACCAAAGTTGGGCCTTGGCCGCTGAAGCCGGCGAGGATGTCCTTATTCTCTGGAGTAATGAACTCTTGGAACGTGGCGTCTGCCGATGCGGTGGTCGCTCCGGATGCCCGCAACGCGGTGCCATCGTTCAGGCCGATCATGACCGCCGGGAGATCGTCATCAAAGCCGGCGGTGCGGGCCATAGCGATAGGGTCCCCGGCGACATTGTTAACGATCAGTACAGCTATGGCACCAGCCTGTTTGGCATTTGCAACCTTCTGGCTGAACGTGCACCCGCCACGATCGATGATCGCAAGATTACCAGACGCTCCGGCTGGGACGCTAGCGCACCCGTCGGAATGTGTATCGAACAAGTTGAAGGAAGCGCCTGGCAAGGCGTCGAAGTCACCCACCGCGACACCTACAGTCGTGCCGCCACCCGCGGGATACGTGAAAGGCTGGCCGACGAAGTGCTGGTTTGTGCTCGCGCCAACTGTGATCACATCGCGCGCGCGCCCGGGTGACTCAAGGGTGCCGCCCCCGGGCCCGCTGTTGCCCGCAGCGACTGCGACGACAACACCTGCCTCGACTGCATTGTCGAGACCGATCGCCAGGAGGTCGTTGTTACCGTGGTATCCACCGCCGAGCGATAGGTTGAGGACGTCCATGCCGTCCTCCACCGCGGCGTCAACCGCGTTGAGAATGTCCTCGCTGCGCGCGCCGTGAGGGGTGTCATTCACGTGGTCGGGGAAGACGTTGTAGTTTCCCAGCCATGCGCCCGGTGCTATCCCGGACATATCGTCGATGGCCACGCCGTTCACCACCGCGGTTTTGCCGGTAACGCCGGCGGCGATCCCGGCCGTATGCGTTCCGTGATCGTCAATCGCTAGGGCATCGAGGCCCTGCTGGTTGGCCTTGTTGTAGAAGACTTTTGCGACGATGACCTTGGGGGAAACGTGTTCGCAGTTCTGGTCCACCTTATGGGTCGAACTATCCGCCGCGTCGCACTTGGGGAAGCCAGACGGATAGCTGAACCCAGATGGGTCGAAGAAGGGATGAGTTTCGTCGATGCCCGAATCGATGTCGCCGATTTTGATACCAGCTCCCGCGTGCGACCTGCCGCCAGCGGCATTCCAGGCATTGGCCGCATTGATGATCTTATGGCTCTCGCTCAGCACAGGATGGTAGAGTGCGTTGTACTGGACACTCTGGACCATCGGCGCGCGAGCAATGGTATCGCGGGATTCTCCGTTAAGTTGGACAGCGACCGCGTTGAGCGAAATATCGTACTGACTAGTTACTTTCGCCTTGGGCGCGTAGGTGTGGAGCCACTGTTTGAAATCGTTGCGTTGCGCAGAGAGCTGGGCGCGATATGACTTCACCTTATCGCTCTTGAAGTCAATTTTCTTGCCCTGAGCTGGCTTAGTGCTGGAATTTGTGCTTAGCGGATCGCCCTTGAGCTGAACAATCACGCTGCTTTTGTCTACCGCAGGGCCCTTTTGGAAGTTGTCAGTCGAAGCGCTAGGTTTGGCGCTTCCTGAGCTGCCACCTCCGCTGGCCGCGATAGAGAACATCGCTGCGCCAAGGATGAGAAGTGCGGCGGCAACTGTGGTCCGCGCGTATGAACTAATCGAGTTTGGCTGAGAAAGCCTGGAGTGGGATTTCATTTTAGTTTTGAGTTTAGGCTGGGGTTGGATTTGGGTTTGCAATATCGATCAGCAGAAAAGCCCGCACATTTTCCGAAGCAAAAGGAAAATATCAAGAAATTTCTCTCGATTTTCGGAGTGACGAATTGCCATTAAGCCACAAGATGGCAGGGGCGATGAAGACGAGCGATCCCGCAATTCCGGTTTGCTTGAGCCAATTAATTCGCAATAACTTGCCGTAGATTCCATAGGGGGGAGCACCTTTTAAAAACGCGAGCCCAAGGTTGCCTCTTATCCTTGCGTTGGGTCAAGCTTTTTCTAGTATTTCTCGTGGTTCATCTCGGAAGAAAAGCGAAATCCATGTCGGTGCGCTTCGAAGAGAACTCTACCGAGGAGCCGACTACTGACTTGATGGGTGAATGCGGCAGAGGCCGTCATTTTTTCTAACGAGCTATAGATGGTACCTGCATACGCGGTACGCGTAGCGGCCTTCTTAGATGAGCGCTTGTATCTGCAACCTTCTTCTTCCTTCGACCGGCGCTGTCGGATTAGATTGCGCTCGCTTGTGATGGAGGATGGCCCTGGCCAGCCGGGCACAATCGGAAGCTGCCTCCGCTGCCGACGCGGAAGTCGTACGTCTGACCTGCCGCCTCGATTACTATCCAATATCCGTTAACCAGCGCTTGAGTGTACATCATCCCTGGCTCCGGGCAGCCGAGTGACCCATCGTTCCAGACTACTGACTCTGCGCGCACGATCACCAATTGGTCGCGAGCCACCTCGGCCAACGCGGCAGCCTCCTTCAGGATTGGATCGAGGATTGCTTGCGGCACTTGCCCTTTCATGGGTGGAGTTTCTCTTGTTGTTGGCGGCACGGCGATCACAGTTTGCGTGACAATTGACGTTTCAGCCTGCCCGCGCTCGTCCGGCCTTGCTACAACAGCGTGAAGAGCCATGACGTGCGCAACCGCTAAAGCAGCCAGCCCGCAGTTGGATCGTAAGAACCTGCTGGAAAAGTACACTGCAAGGCTCCTTTAAAGCGTCTAACCTTCGACCACTTACTGTGTCCCGCCATAACTTCGGGCGAATAATTTTTGTGAAAGCTCGCCTGGCCAGAAATCCGGTGATTCGGGAAACGGGCGCGCCTCGCAGAGAAATCTACCGAGGAGGCGGACTAACTAACTCAATTGAACTGCAACGGAATCGATTTGTCAACACGCGACAGACGTATGGTCTGTTCTAATTTGCACGAACACAGATCTCCGGTGCGCCAAATAGGCGTCAAGCCTTGTACCCGCATAGAAGACAGGCCTCTGGCCTGTCCGGCGGTGATAGACCGCCGCTACAGAAATCTCAACAGACTGGAAGCCTGTTTGCCGGACAGGCCAGAGGCCCGTCTTCCTTGCGCGCAATCCGTACAGTCCCTTTGCGTGCAAGAAGCGCAGGGACGCGGCAAGCCATGTTCGGCCTACGTCGAAGAGAAGATTTTGAGCAGGCGAACGCACACGCGTAATTGAACGGTAGCGGAATCGATTCGACAGCGCCCACTATCGGATTCCCGTATCGATATCCATGTCCACGCGCACCGTCTGGTTTGAGACGACGGTGAAAGGTCGAGGCTTTACTCGGGCGGGCCTGGATTCGGGTCCTTGCACGTCCAGGAAATAGTCGCCCGGGGGCAGCTCAATGCGATAGTTTCCGTTTCGATTCACCGCCACCTGTGTGATTTCCTTTTTCCCTTCTCGGCTCCGGACGATTAGTCGATACTCAAAGTACGGTTGTGCATTTTCTGAATTGGGCGCGCCTGAGTCATCGGAAAGGTTGACATCGCTGAGCGGAAAAATCTTCACATGCCCCTCGACAAAACCTAGCGGCACAGGACCACTCCACATCGCCCTGCCGATCAACATCAACAAGACGGATAGGCGAATCACGTCTTTGACACGCATACACTACTTCAAAAAAAATGGGCGGGATAGATTAACTACCCCGCCCAGTATGTAAACTACGCTCTGTCTTTACGGAAGCGTCAGTTTCCAAGCGCTCCGCCCATGCGTCGCGGCATAAAGTAGGCGCGCGTTCGGCACGATCGTTAGGCTGGAAACCTCGACTTTGGGCAAGCCGCCTCCCGCCTCTGTCCACGCGCTCCCGCTGTTGGCAAGCTTCATCACGCCGAAGTCGCTAGCGGCATAGAGGTCACCAGTCGTATCATCGCGGACAAGATCCGTGATCGGCAGATCGCTGAGATCGTAGCTCAGGTCTGTCCACGTCGCCGTGCCTGCACCCGGGTTATACGTCACCTCGAACACGTGGCCCGGGGTACTCGGGGTGTGAGAGTTGTAGCCCGAATAAGAGACCCAAACGTGATTCTTGTTGGCTGGATCGATATAAACCGAACTAATGAAGCGCTCCGGGTCGTTCGACGCGAGTGAGTCGATCCGTGTATAAGTCACGTCGGCTTGGTTCGCCGCGTTTGCGTTGTTCGTTATGAACAGCCGACCGGAATCGGTCGCGACCCACATTGTGCCGGTGTCGCCTGCAAACCGCTCGACCTGAGCGACGACGCTCGGAAACCCGAGTGTCAGGTCCCGATCTCCCCAGAACGAGCTCGTCAGGTCGCCATTCGCGCCGCCGAGCGGGACCCAGTCGCCGCAGCCCGGATCGTCAAACGACACGGTGAACTCAGGGCAATTGGCCTCCAAGTACGCCTGATTACCACCGTTATCGAATGTGCGCCAAACGTGCTGGAAACCGGTATACATCGTGCCCGAGACCGTCGGGTCCATCAGTTCTGGCCAGTAAAACTCGACCGCTTCGCCGCTCTGAATCAGTGGTCCGCCGATGATGACCCACTTGGTTGGATCACCGTTCTGGAAGTTTACGTCTGTGGCACCCAAGAAGAATTGATTAAAGCGGATTGCTGGGTTCCCAATGTCGAAACCGGACTCGCCGCCATCGCCGTAGATGATCTGCGGCCATTGAACAGCAGAGCCGTAAGTCTCAAACGTTCCATTGTCTTGCGTCCCGCCCTGTAGATGTTTCGGATTTGTCGGGTCAACGGACAATGTCGAGAATTGCAGCGTCGAAAGCCCTTTGTTCGAGCTAAAGAGGTGCGATGGAACGCTCGAGAGTAGATTATGGCAGGTAATCATGCTCGCCGCCCCTATTGCCCGCGAGTCGCATTGCGAAGAAATGTCAGTAAACGAGCCACTCGAGCGGACGACCCCGCCGTCGGAGGCCTCGAAGAAGAGGCCACTATTGTTCGGGCTCACGACGAGCGCGTGCTGGTCCGGGTGCATGCCGTTTGGCGCGACCAACATGGGCGGATAGGTCGATGCGTAACTACCGGGAGGGACAGGGGCCGTCGTCGCATCGAAGGTCATGTCCCCCCAATGCTCGCCGGCGTCCGTCGAATGCACCACGGCACGACCGTTCGATCGGAAGCCATACTCGCCGTACTGGTACGAGCCGCCGACGTAGACCTCATCCGGATGCCCAGCCGGCGAGACGACGAAGTTGTCATAGACGCACTGACCCGTGCAGTAGTTGAATGTTGCGTAGTAAGGGTTCGTTCGATCGTCACTCGTCAGTTTCTTCCACGCAGCAGTATTGTTTGTCCCATCGAAGAGTCCGCCCGCCGATTGCGTGGCGTCATCCGCTCGATAGAATGCCGTGCCGGTCGAGCTGTTGGCGCCATCGCCCGCATAAATTCGCGTCTTTCCATTCGCCAGATGCGTGGCAGCAAACTCTGTCCGATCCGAGCTCGAGGAGCTGGCCGGCTTAAAGATCTGCGCAAAAGTGGCGCCGCTGTCAGTCGACCGCCGGATACCCCTGCCGAAGACGCCCGCGTAAACGGTGCTGCTCGCCGAAGGATCTAACTCAACATGGTTCACCCCGCGAAGGGAGCCGAAGCTCGAGAGGAACGCGCCGCCGGGAAGTAGCGGATTATTGCAAACCGGAACCGGGCTTCCGATGAGGGTGAAGGTCGCACCGCCGTCAATCGATTTCCAGAGACCGACAGGCGGGAAGTTGGGATTCTGCGAGAATTCGCCACCAGATGGTACCCCATCTCCGAGGACGCCCCGGGCCGACCCGACGTAAAGGGTGTTCCCATCGACCACTATCGAGCTGATCGATCGACCGTCGAATGCTGGCCCGCTGTACGGACCGATGACGGGCGTGGCCCCGCAGCCCATGGCGGCGGCGACGCTCGTGTTCGCGGCAAGATGGGTCCAGCTGTCGCCACCGTCGGTCGATTTGTAGATGCCAAGACCCGCATTGGAGTCGCCCGAACCGTTGGGCTCGCCTGTGCCGACGTAGAGTGTGTTGCCGGTCGGATCACTCGGATCAAGCGTGATCACGCCAATTGCGTTGGTGGCGAAGCTGTCCGAGACAAACGTCCAGTTGGGCGACGTCGCAAGGCCGTTGTCCGCCCGCCAGATGCCTCCGCCGGCAGCACCCAAATAGAGTCGGCATTTCGCTTGCGAGCAATTTGGCGCAATTGCCAGTGCCGTCGTGCGGCCAGACGCGATATAGTCGTGGCCGGTGAATGTTAAAGACCCGGGATAGCTCGCGATGCTAGGGCCAGCCAAGCTCCACTGCCCCTGCGCGTTCACTCCCGCCTTGGCTGATTTACCTTTAATTTTCGCCCACGCCTTCTGAGCGTTCAGCGTGTCGGCAATTCGAACTTCAGTAGCGGGATACGCGCGGTGCCGATAGGCTTCTTGCGCCGCGCGGTCGAGACCATCTTGGTCACTCTCACTTATCGCCGGCTCTCCGCCGTTACCGGCGAGGTCCTGAGCAGTCAGCTTCCCGCCGAATGCCGGAAGTGGGCGCGCCTTACGCGAGCCGTTGCCGATGGTCAAGACGTTGTCGGTTGCGGCGACAAATGCCATTGCGGCTGCGGCGGAGATGAGGGTGACTCCGCTTGCAATGCGGAGTTGTGATAGGAGACGATTGCGACTAAACCAGTGATCAGATTTCATGTGCTTTTTTGCGGGTACGAGTTAGCGGATGGGGTTTGTGCTATTACGCGAATAGCGGAGCTAAGTTTGCCGAAAAATCAGAGATCAAGTCAAGCATTTCTTCTTCTTCTCCAAAAATGTCGACCGGGCTGTGAGAGTCGACCCCCCTAAAAGCGTTCTCCGCTCACGAGTGGCTCAGCCGATCGTTCAGCGAACGCCCGTGTCGATGTCCATATCGATATGAACAGTTTGATTCGATGTAATAGCGAGCGGCTGCGGTTTTGCGCGGACGTGCCGAGTCCGCGGTCTTGTGGTCTAGAATGTACCGGCAATTAATCGGTCTCCAGCAGCTTTTGCAGTTCGATTGCCGAATCAAGCCGGCCCCTCAACTGCGAGCGCAGTCATTGTCACGGATACTGAAAATGGATTTAGCGCTGGCGCGGTGCAGCGCCAGCCACTGGCAGGCGTATCACCTATTCCTGTGGCGCGCTCGCCTCGGCGCTTGATCCCGTGACGATCGTCATATCAACGTGGACGGTCGCATTCGAAATAACCGTGAACGATTGCGGTTTTGCGCGGAGATTCGCGGACTCACCCCTTTGCACATCCAAAATGTAATCGCCCGGCGGCAGCGCTACGCGATAGTTTCCGTCCCTATCCGCGGTAACTCGGGTAATTTCTTTTTTGTAGGCTCGGCTCAAAATAATTAGCGGATAGTCAGCGTAGTTTTTCGCTGCCACCGCCGCCGTGTTTTCATCGGCGAGCTTGACCGGGCTGCGGGAAAGAATCTTCAACTGTCCCTCAAAGAATCCTTGAGGCGTGGCATTACTTGATGATGCGGTGCCGAGCAGAACCAAAAAAATGCAGACGGCAATCGGGTACTTGAGGGACGTAGACATTATCTGATCGGAAAAAAGCAGGGCGGGATAGATTTTCCACCTATCCCGCCCTGCGCGCAAACTACATTACACGATCAAGAAGCAGCGGTTACTGCCCCCCTAGAGGTAGCTGCCACACGCCCTGCGAATGCGTCGCTGCGTAGATCAGGTTCGGGCAGCCCTTCTTGCCCGTTGCGACGCATGTCGGCACACGGGCCGACGGCTCGATCTCGAGGTGCGTGATCTCGAAGCGCGGCAGGCCCGGCGTTACTTTCCAGCCGCCCTTGCCGTCGCTGTTGCCCAGAAGGACGCCGAAGTCCGTGGCGACGTACAAGTTCTTCCTCGCGTCGTCGCGGACGATGTCGTTCACCGGCAGATCTCCGGTGCCCGTCGGCGTCGGGAACGTCGCCGTGCCGGCCTCGACGTTCAGGTTCGTGAACGTGCCGGAACCCGGAGCCGCACCGCCTTCCAGCGCTTCGAAGACGTGGCCCGGGACGGTCGGCGTCGTGGCGTTGTAGCCCGAGTACGTGATCCAGGCATGGTTCACGTTCGCCGGATCCGGATAGATCGAACTCGGGAACCTCGTCGGCGAGGTCGCGTTGTCGATCCGGTGCCACGTGACCGTCGAGGGATCGGATGCATCCGCGTTGTGCGTTACGAAGATGCGCCCCGCCGAGGTTGTTGCCCACAGTGTTCCGTGGTCGGTCTTGTTCCGTGCGAGCCAGGAGATCGCCCCACCTCCCCGGTCGCTCCCGTAGACTGTGCCGGTCAGGTCGCCTGGCGTGTTGCCGCAGGACGGGATCGTCGTCGTGGACGAGAGACCGTCGCAATACGGACCACCGAGCGGCTGGAAGTCGCCGCAGCCGGTTCCATCCGTGGTGAGATCGGCGCAGTTCGCCTCGTAGGTGGCGATGGCCGGCGTCGTGTTCTGCGGCACGGCGGTCGGATTCGCACCCGCTCCGAAGGCCCACGAGCGCCAGACGTGCTGGAGGCCCGAGAAGATCGGGTGCGCGACCGTCGGCGGGTTCGGGTCGCCGATCTCAGGCCAGTAGAAGCCTACGGCTTCTCCGCTGTTAAAGAGAGGTTCCGAGATGAACACCCACTTGGTC